>Ga0310691_10004525_pt1 | contig 15609 bp, 10 predicted proteins | sample 176DNAGHGlowgp2_FD_203887 | JGI IMG/M metagenome (GOLD analysis project Ga0310691, IMG submission 203887) | Sheep rumen microbial communities from Palmerston North, Manawatu-Wanganui, New Zealand - 1766 DNA GHGlow gp2 (v2) (version 2) | ecosystem: Host-associated > Mammals > Digestive system >...
ACTCGCCCTGGATGTCGTTAATGCCCACGGAGAGCAGCACCAGGTCCGGCTGAACGCGGCGAAGGTCCTCCTCCAGAAGGGAGCATTGCAGCCAGGAATGGGTGGAAGCGCCGTTTACCCCCACCTCACTGAAGGTAAAACCGGAAGAAGGGCGGTCCAGATAAAGGCCGCGGATGGTATAACTACCTTTTCCCTTGAAAGAAAGCTGCAGCCAGTCCGTATAATAGGGAAGGTCAAAGTGGCTCATCCGGGGGCCGTGTACTCCGTTCACGGTGTCTTTCCCGTTCAGGATGAGCACCGGCTCCAACGAGCCTTCTCCCAGCACATCCACCTTGTTGAAGGCATAATGGTGCTGCAAGACTTTGTTCTCCCGGAGCACCAGGTCTATGATGACCCGGGCCGATGTATCCCGCGCCGTCACCGCCATCCCCGTGAGCCCCAGGTCCGTTCCCTTGGGTTTCAGGCAATTGGCGCTGTCCCAGGAGCCCTGCCAGGAACTGAGGTAGCTTGAGGGCGTGTTGGAACCTGCGGCCGAGAAGGGAAAAACGAGGCCCCGTCCGCCATCGATTCCATACCGGAGAGAAAGGAAACGGCGGCGAAGTTGGTCGCTGAGCGTACCGCCCTGCACGTGCGATCCGCCAATCTGGAGCACCCGCACGTCTCCGGAGCCGGTGGTCAGGAGCGTATCCAACTTGCGGAGGAAGAGGCTGTAGTCCGGGGAAGAGCCGGCCGGATACTGCAAGACGCTTTTGTCCGGTCTGGTGAACGGATATCGGCGGGCGTCGGCATCCGTGAGGAAAAGCCCCAGCAAGAGGGTACAGAATAAGATTCGCTTCATTTCTTTCGCAGCTGATAAAAGTCATGATACGTCAGGAAGGAGCGCGTGAGGGCTTCTCCCGCCTCCCGCGCACCGGCCGGGGTAAAGTGAATGTAGTCCGGCCCGGCCAACGGAGGGGAATGTCTTACCCACTCCACCATGGAATTCTCGCCTCCCATCATGTGGAAGAGGTCCCAGAAAGCGGCGTCGTTCCTGAGGGCCGTAGCCTTGAGAGAATCCACCATCTGGGGCAGGCGGGGCCAGGTGACAATGCGCCCGTTCACGCTCTTTCCCATATCTGACGGGCCGATTAGGAGAATCTTCGCCTCCGGGTCCGCCCGGTGGAAATACTGGATTTGCCGGGTCATCTGCTCCTGATACTTCTCTATGCTCCGGGTACCTCCCACCGCGGGGATGAAATTGCCTCCGAACTGGAGGATGATGAGCCGGGTATCGGCCAGGGCCAGGTTCTCCCGCATCACAGTAGAGTCTATCCGGGTGAAAATGGTGCCGGTGCTGCCCCTGAGGGGTACATTGTCCACAGTTACGCCACCGTCTCCGTCGGCCGATATGCCGTAAATCTCGGCCCGGCCCTTGAGGCGGAGCATCGCCCTTTTCACGGGGCGGGAGAACTGCCAGGTCTGGAGGGTGACGCCGCTTTCAGCCGTTCGCGTGGTGAGGCTGGTTTTCACCGTATCGCTGCTCACTTTTATTTCCAATCCCTTGTCTGCATGTCCGTAAAGAACGCTCACGGAAGAGAACTCCTTCACGCGCTCCCGGGTGTCCTTGTTCCCGCTTACCCTCAGGCTTACCGTTCCGCTGCCGGAGAGCTGCACCACCTGGGCCAGCATGCCGTAGCGGCTGTGACCGGCGCGGGAGGTGGTGGAATCTCCATACATGGTGTAATGGGCCAGAGCACCGTTAGCCGTATGGTAGATAGATGCCGACGGAACATTGCCCAGGGCCGGGAAAAAGCCGGTTCCCATGCCCCCGAAGCGTTCCTGAAGGCCCTCCCGCAGGTCTTGACTGATGCGGTCCATCTCTATCTGCGAGTCTCCGTAATGCAGGATTCGGACAGTCCGGCCCTGCGCCTTCGCCTGCTCCATTTCCTCAAATAGGGCGTCAAAGAAGGTGACATCGTCTCCGGGCAGATAGATGCGGTCCGGATTCTCATGGAAAAAGGTCTCATAATAGCGGAGGGTGTCCTGGTCCATCTCAAAACGGGCGTCCACGCTCCGGAGCACGGAATCCACATCTACGCGGGCCGTCCGGGCGTCCTCCAGGGCGCCTTCATAAGACGCGAAACGGAGGGTGTAGAAACCCAGGTTCACGCCCCGCGCGGGGGTTATGAGCCACAGCAGGCCCAGCGCCGCAAAAACGCCGCAGAAAAAGAGGAGAACCTGCTTTGTACTCATATCCGACAAATATACACATTTTCTTTCAAGTTGTTTCCGGCCTTTTGCCTTGACAACTAATTCATTGACACACAGTGTGTTATATAACATTTCTCGTTCAATTTTTGAACGAGAAATGTATTACAAGTCTATGAGTATCAGCTATTTAGCTGTCAAGGAAAATTAGACTTCCGTGGCGGTGGCAAACTCGGAGAGGAAGCGCATGTCGTTCTCGAAGTAGTGGCGGAGGTCGTTCACCTGCCACTTGAGCATGGCAATGCGCTCTACGCCCATACCGAAGGCGAAGCCGCTGTACTGCTCAGGGTCTATTCCGCTGGCCTTGAGCACGTTGGGGTCTACCATGCCGCAGCCCATAATCTCCAGCCAGCCGGTTCCCTTGCAGATGTTGCAACCTTTTCCGTGGCAGATGTTGCAGCTAACGTCCACCTCGGCGGAAGGCTCCGTGAAGGGGAAGTAGGAGGGGCGCATGCGAATCTGGGTATCGGCCCCGAACATCTCGCGGGCAAAGAGCAGGATGGCCTGCTTGAGGTCTGCAAACGTGACGTCTTTGTCAATGTAAAGGCCTTCCACCTGATGGAAGATGCAGTGGGCACGGGCCGATATGGCCTCATTGCGGAAAACGCGGCCGGGGCACACCACACGGATGGGCAGCGACTGCTTTTCCATGGTGCGAACCTGCACGGAGGAGGTGTGCGTGCGCAGGAGCAGCGGGTTGGGGTGGCCGGTGCTCACGAAGAAGGTGTCCTGCATCTCGCGGGCCGGATGGTTGGGCGGGAAGTTGAGGGCCTCGAACACATGGTAGTCGTCCTCGATTTCCGGACCCTCGGCCACATCGTAACCGAATTTGCGGAAAATGTCCACAATCTGCTGGCGCACGATGGAGACAGGATGGCGACTGCCCAGCGGGAAGGCGTCTCCGGGCATGGAGAGGTCTTCCTTGGGGGCCGATGCCTCCTCGCTTTCCTCTACGGCAAACTTGAGCTCTTCGATGCGGGCATTAGCGGCCTTCTTGAGCTCGTTGAGCCTTTGGCCATATTCCCGTTTCAGCTCCGGGGCCACCGAGCGGAACTGCTCCATGAGGGCGGTGATTTCACCCTTCTTGCCCAGAAAACGGATGCGGGCTTCTTCGGCCTCCTTGGCGGTGGTGGCCTTCAAATCGGCCAGTTCCTTGAAAATCTGATCAATCGCTTCCTTCATTTTATGAAGATTCTAACATTTAACGTTGTTTAATACCTATTTTTTACTTTTCTTGTTACGCTTGTCACGGGCTTCCTGAGCCTTCTTTCCGCCGGTTTTCCAGTATTTGTTCCACTGCTCCGGCGTGAAAAAACGCTTGTAGGAATCATCTATTTTCTGCATCCACTTGTCCTGCACCACGATGTACAGGTCACGGTTTTCCACCTTGGCCTCCTGCATTTTCTCCAGCTCCTTGTTCATTTCCGGGATGTCGTGGCGGAGGGTTGAGTCTACATAGAACTCCTGCCAGTACTCCAGATTCAGCAGGGTGGACAGACGTTGAACCTCTTTGTCCAGCATTTCCTGGAGCTGTTTTTCCCTTTGCTCAGGGGTCTGGGGGCCCTGATTTTGGGCCGATGCTGCAAAAACACCCAGGCAGACGGCGGCGAAAACGCTTAATAAATGATAAATTTTCATATCTTTGCAAGATAATGTCAGACGACAAAATTACGCAATAAATCGAAAAAGCCCAAAATACGATGAAAAAATCGCTCTTGAAATTCACGCTGGCCACCGCTGCACTCCTGCTGGGAGCCGCCGTCGCCCGTCCCTGCACCAACGTCATCATCTCCCGCGGTGCCTCTACAGACGGCTCTGTGCTGGTTTCTTATGCGGCCGATTCCCATACCCTCTTCGGAGAGCTGTACTACAGGCCCGCCAAGGACTGGAAGGCCGGCAGCACCCTGCAGATTTACGACTGGGACTCCAACAAACCCTTGGGCGTAATAGAGCAGGTTTCCCATACTTTCCAGACCGTAGGCAACATGAACGAGCACCAGCTCATCATCACGGAAACCACCTGGGGCGGCCGTGCAGAGTTGGAAGACAAGACCGGAGGCATTGACTACGGTTCCCTCATCTACATTACCCTGCAGCGTGCCAAAACGGCCCGTGAAGCCATCCAGACCATCGTCTCCCTGGCCAACGAATACGGCTACGCCTCGGAAGGAGAGACCTTCTCCATCGCCGACAAGAACGAAGCCTGGATCATGGAACTGATTGGCAAGGGTACCAACATGCGCAACGGCTACAACACGCAGAAGGGCATCGTCTGGGTGGCCATGCGCGTGCCCGACGGGGCCATCTGCGCCCACGCCAACCAGGCCCGCATCGGCAAATTCCCCATGAATGACCCCGAGAACTGCCTCTATGCCCCGGACGTGATTTCCTTCGCCCGCCGCAAGGGCTATTTTGACGGAGAAGACAAGGACTTCAGCTTCAAGAAGGCCTACTGCCCTGTCGATTTTGGCACCGTCCGCGGGTGCGACGCCCGTGCCTGGAGCGCCTTCAACATCCTCACGGACGGCTGGTTCTCCTTCTATGATGAGAAGGGCAACGCCGTTACCCGGGATGCCTATACCTATCTGGACTATGTGATGGGCCGCAACCTGGAGGGAGACATTCCCCTCTTTGTGTTCCCCCGCAAGAAGATTGGCGTCAAGGACGTGGCCGATGTGATGAGAGACCACTACGAGGGCACCCCCATGGACATGACCCAGGATATCGGAGCCGGTGGAAACGCCCTTCCGTACCGCTGGCGTCCCATGGAATTCACCGTCGAGGGCAGCACCTATGTGAACGAGCGCGCCATCGCCACCCAGCAGACCGGCTTCTGGATGGTGGGCCAGGCCCGCAACTATGTCCCCGACGTGGTGGGAGGCATCCTCTGGTTCGGTACGGACGACGCCGCCACCTCCTATCTCACGCCCATCTACACCAGCGTGACCAAGGTGCCGGAATGCTTCCGCGAGGGCAACGGAGACCGCCTGCACTATTCTCCCACCGCCTCCTTCTGGGTGAACAACCGCATCTCCAACGCCTGCTACAAAATGTATAACCAGATGGCCCCCTATGTGCGCGAGCGCATAGACCGCTTCGAGGTGGAACAGATGGAGCACCGCACCCACTCGGTGGACAGCATGGCCGTGGTCATGTACAACCAGGTAGTAGTGAAACTGCAGAAGAAGCTGGAATCCAAGCACGACACCATGGTATCGGCCAAACCCTTTGCCAAGATTGTCAAATACGTCACCAACTACTGCATGGACACCGCCGAGCGGCAGTTTGACAAATGGAAGAACCTGGAGGTAGAGCTGCTGGTGAAATTCATGGACGGCAACGTGCTTCCCCAGGATAAAGACGGCTCCTTCACACACGCCAAGTACAGCAAGGGCATGCCCGAAAAGGTGGAGCAGCCGGGCTACACAGACCTCTGGAAAGAGACGGTGGCCCGGGAGCATGGCATGACCATCCGCGCACCCAAACAGTAATGGCTCGCGAAATCGAAAGAAAGTTTCTGGTCAAGGGCAGCTTCAAGGAGGCTGCCTTTGCCGCCCTCCGCATCAGCCAGGGCTATATCTGCCGGGGCAGCGGCCGCACGGTGCGGGTACGCATCCGCGGAGAACAGGGCTTCCTTACCATCAAAGGTCCGTCGGCCGATGGCGGCCTCAGCCGCTTCGAGTGGGAAAAGGAGATTCCCGTCCGGGAGGCCCGGGAGCTGATGACGCTTTGCGAGCCCGGCATCATAGACAAGACCCGGCATCTGGTAAAAGCCGGAAAACACACCTTCGAGGTGGACGAATTCCACGGAGACAACGAGGGCCTGATTGTGGCCGAAGTGGAACTGGACGCGCCGGACGAAGCCTTTGAACGGCCTTCCTGGTTAGGAGAGGAAGTAACCGGAGACCGGCGTTACTACAACGCCAGTCTTTCGCTGAACCCGTATAAGAATTGGAAATAATTCTTATATTTGTCCTTGCAAATAACACCAAAACTATGAACTGGCTTTTCTATCTGGTTCCCGCCGCCGCATTGCTGGCGCTTCTGTTCGCCTGGATTTTCTTCCGGCAGATGTACAGGGAGAGCGAAGGAACCCCTACCATGAAAGAAATCGCACAGTATGTGCGCGAGGGTGCCATGGCATACCTCAAACAACAGTATAAGGTAGTGGTTGTGGTATTTCTGGTCCTGGCCGCTTTGTTTGCCGTCCTGGCCTATGGCTTTGGCGTACAGAACCCTTGGGTGCCGTTCGCCTTCCTCACGGGCGGCCTGTTCAGCGGCCTGGCGGGCTTCGTGGGCATGAAGACGGCCACCTACGCCAGCGCCCGCACGGCCAACGCCACCATGCGTAGCCTCAACAGCGGCCTCAAGATAGCCTTCCGCTCCGGCGCCGTGATGGGCCTCACCGTGGTGGGTCTGGGCCTTTTGGACATTGCCATCTGGTGGAGCGTCCTCAAGATTTTTTACGACCCCTCCGACGCCCAGAACCTGGTTGTGATTACCACCACCATGCTCACCTTCGGCATGGGTGCCTCCACACAGGCGCTCTTTGCCCGCGTGGGCGGCGGTATCTACACCAAGGCGGCCGACGTAGGGGCCGACATTGTGGGTAAAGTGGAGCAGGACATCCCCGAAGACGACCCCCGCAACCCCGCCACCATCGCCGACAACGTGGGTGACAATGTGGGAGACGTGGCCGGCATGGGGGCCGACCTGTACGAGAGCTACTGCGGCAGCATCCTGGCCACCATGGCCCTGGGTGCATCGGCCTTCTTTGCACAGGGCACCGCCGTCCAGATGCGGGCCATCCTGGCACCCATGGTGATTGCCGCCATCGGCGTGGCGCTGTCCATCCTGGGCATTTATGCCGTCCGCACCAAGGAAGGCGCCCACCTCAGCGACCTCCTCAAATCCCTCTCCGTAGGAACCAACCTGGCCGCCGTCCTTATCGGCATCCTCAGCTTCGGCGTGTTTTACCTGCTGGGCTTCCCGGGCTGGTGGAAACTGGCCCTGAGCGTGCTCAGCGGCCTTGTGGCGGGCGTTGTCATCGGCAAGGTGACAGAGTATTATACTTCCCATTCCTTCAAACCCACGCAGAAACTGGCCGAGAGCGCCCAGACCGGGTCGGCCACCGTCATCATCAGCGGGGTGGGCCTGGGCATGATTTCCACGGCCATCCCGGTGGTGACCATCTGCGCGGCCATCTTGCTGGCCTATGGCTTTGCCACGGATTTCGTCTTCAATGCCGATACCCTGAGCCTGGGCCTCTACGGCATCTCCATTGCCGCCGTGGGCATGCTCTCCACCCTGGGCATCACTTTGGCCACGGACGCCTACGGTCCCATCGCCGACAATGCCGGCGGCAACGCCCAGATGAGCGAACTGGACCCTTCCGTGCGGGAAAAGACAGACGTACTGGACGCCCTGGGCAACACCACCGCCGCTACCGGAAAGGGCTTTGCCATCGGCTCGGCCGCCCTGACGGCCCTGGCCCTGCTGGCCTCCTATATTGAAGAATTGAAGATTGGGCTGGGTCATATCGGCCGGACGGTGCTGCAAGTTGGTGACCGTACGGTGGAAACCGTGAACGCCAGCATTACGGATATCGTGAATCTGTACGACATCTCCCTGATGAACCCCAAGGTGCTGGTGGGCGTTTTCATCGGCTCCATGATGGCCTTCCTCTTCTGCGGCCTCACCATGAACGCCGTGGGCCGCGCCGCTTCCAAGATGGTGGTGGAGGTCCGCCGCCAATTCCACGAGATAGCGGGCATCCTGGAAGGACGGCAGCGTCCGGACTATACCAGCTGCGTGCGCATTTCCACCAAGGCAGCCCAGCAGGAGATGATTTTTCCCTCCCTGCTGGCCATCCTGGTTCCCACGGTGGTGGGCTTGCTGCTGGGGCCTGCGGCCGTAATCGGCCTGCTGTCCGGCGGCCTGGGTGCCGGCTTTGTGCTGGCCATCTTCCTGGCCAACTCCGGCGGCGCCTGGGACAATGCCAAAAAGTTTGTGGAAGAAGGCCACTACGGCGGAAAGAACTCCCTTGCTCACAAGGCCACCATTGTGGGAGACACCGTGGGAGACCCCTTCAAAGACACCTCCGGCCCGTCCCTGAACATCCTCATCAAACTCATGAGTATGGTGAGCATCGTGATGGCCGGATTAACCGTCATGCTGCATTAGCCCTCTTTACCCTTGACAGCTAATCGACTGATATTCATACACTTGTAGTGCATTTCTCGTTCGATTTTTGAACGAGAAATGTTATATAATAAGCTGTGTAACAAACACTTAGTTGTCAAGGCAACAAGGGGCGTATTTGGTCACAATGTCGCCCCATCGGTAGAAGCTGCCGGGGGCGGCCATCTCAAGCGGAAGCGTAGCTTCGCGGCCGTTCAACAGCACCTGCACCAGGATTTCAGGATTCTTTTTGCTCTTGAAGAAAATAAGCTGGAAGTTGCAGGCCATGGGAATGTCAAAGCTGCGCCAGTAGTTCTCCACCTCGTAAGGATTCTCCAGGCGGATACCCATACCGTTCACGTCCATGAGCGAGAGGAGCGGCATCAGGGTGGAGTCATGGGCGAAACGCAGGCGCAACTGCACCTTTCCGCTGGCCATGTCTTCCTGCGCCTTCATAATGATGTCGTTCAACAGGGCCTTCATGGCCTTTACGCGCAGATTGTCCGTGTCCGGAGATTTGCCCACGGTCTGGTAATCCCGGTAGTTGCCCACCCGCCACAGGGCATATCGCTCGGCCGGGGTATAGAGGTCGTAGAGTACCGACGGAACAGGGCAGTCCAGGTTATCCAGGGTGGAGACCACCACATGGAGGTCGTGGATGAACTTGTACTTGTTGCTCACCAGGGAATCCGGCCGGGTGAACCATCGGCCCAGGATGCCGTCCATGTCCAGCACCTCGTCACGGAAGGCGTTGAACTTGTCCACGCCTCCCCTGTCACTACTACTGTCTATCACCTCCGGGAGAAGGTAGGCCTGATAGGGGTAGCCATAGTCGGCATCAAAGGAGAAATCCTTGTCCAGCTTGCCCAATTCCCCCAGGAAGGAGTACATGCTCACAATCACGCGGTGGGAAATGGTGGAAACGGCCGATGCATGCGTGGCGCCCTTGAACAGGGCCGGATAGTTCTTGTAAATCTGCGCGGCAATATAGCGGTGCTGCTCCTGTCCCTTCCGGGTAAGATTGCCCTCGCGCCGGGACAGTTCCGGATACAGTTCCACATAGGCCTTGCAGAAGGTCTCCCCTTCCGGCGTAAGCCAGCCTTTCTCCCGGGCCTTGGTCCAGACGGAGAGCATGTCTTCATAGACGGTGCTTCCCAAGGCAAAACGGGCGCCGTGACGGCCTACATGGCTCATATAGAAGGGTTTGTAGCCCTTTGGGGCCGATGTGGGAGCCGGCTGGTCCATGGGATAGAGGTAATGGACGCCGCCGGCACGTTCGATATCGGCATAAATCTCTTCACGGGTGTTGTGCTGAGCCTGGGCCAGCACCGAGACAAGAAGGAAAAGGCAAAGCGAAGAAACTTTTTTCATAACAAATCTTTTTGCAAAGATAGAAAAAAGATTCTTCGCTTCGCTCAGAATGACAGAGGGTCAGAATGACCGTCTGTTAATTCTTGAGGATTACTTCGCCGCCGGAGGCGTCCACCTTCACCACGGAGTCTTTCCGGATGCTGCCTTCCAGTATCTTCTGGGCCAGGAGGTTCGTGAGCTCCCGCTGCATCAGGCGCTTGACGGGACGGGCACCGTAGGCGGGATCGTAGCCGTGTTCCACCATGTGGTCTTCGAAGGCCGGGGTGAACTCCAGGGTGATGCCGTTGTCGGAGAGCTTGCGGCTCAGTTCCTCCTCCTGGATGTGCAGGATGTCGCGGATATCGGCCTTGGTGAGCGGGTCGAACATGATAATCTCGTCAATCCGGTTCAGGAACTCGGGACGGACCGTCATCTTGAGCACGTCCAGCACCTTGGCGGAACATTCATTCAGCAGGCTCCGGCGGTTGGCGATGGCCTGTACGTCCAGGCCGTCCACCTCGGGCAGTTTCTCCATGTAGGACTGGATGATGTCGGCCCCGGCGTTGGAGGTCATAATCAGGATGGTGTTCTTGAAGTCTACAGTACGACCCTTGTTGTCGGTGAGCCGGCCGTCGTCCAGCACTTGCAACAGCACGTTGAACACGTCCGGATGGGCTTTTTCAATCTCGTCCAACAGTACCACGGAGTAAGGTTTGCGCCGAACGGCCTCGGTGAGCTGGCCGCCCTCGTCATAACCCACGTATCCCGGAGGCGCACCCACCAGACGGGAAACGGTGTGCCGCTCCTGGTATTCGCTCATGTCGATACGGGTCATCATGTTCTCGTCGTTGAACAGGAATTCTGCCAGCGCCTTGGCCAGCTCCGTCTTGCCCACGCCGGTGGTACCCATGAAGAGGAAGGAGCCGATGGGGCGCTTCTCGTTCGAAAGCCCCGCCCGGTTGCGGCGCACGGCATCGGCCACGGCGCGGATGGCCTCGTCCTGGCCCACCACGCGCTTGTGCAGCTCGTCCTCCATCCTGAGGAGCTTCTCCTTCTCGCTTTCCAGCATCCGCTTCACGGGGATGCCGGTCCACTTGGCCACCACCTCGGCAATGTCCTCGGGGGTAACCGCCTCGGTCACGATGGGGTCCTTGATGGCTTCGGCCTTGGCCGTGAGCTCGTCTATGCGCTTCTGTGTCTGGGCCATCTTGCCGTAGCGGATTTCCGCCACCTTGGCGTAGTCTCCGTTGCGCTCGGCCGTCTTGGCCTGGAGGTTCAGGTCTTCCAGCTCCTGACGGGAGGTCTGCAGGCCGCCCAGAATCTCTTTTTCCTCATTCCAGCGCTTCATCAGGGCATCCCGCTTCTCCTGGAGCTCCTTCAATTCGGCCTCCAGCTTCTCCATCTTGGCCGATACGCCCTCACGCTTAATGGCCTCACGCTCGATTTCCTTCTGACGGATGGCCGAATTGAGGTTGTCGATGGGCTCGGGCACGGAATTCATCTCCAGGCGCAGCTTGGAGGCCGCTTCGTCCACCAGGTCGATGGCCTTGTCCGGGAGGAAACGGCTGGTGATGTAGCGGTGGCTCAGATTCACGGCGGCAATGAGGGCGTCGTCCTCGATGCGCACCTTGTGGTGGTTCTCGTAGCGCTCCTTCAGGCCACGGAGGATGGCGATGCTCTCTGCGGGAGAAGGCTCGTCCACCATCACCATCTGGAATCGGCGCTCCAGGGCCTTATCGGCCTCGAAGTACTTCTGATACTCGTCCAGGGTGGTGGAGCCGATGGTACGCAGCTCTCCGCGGGCCAGCGCCGGCTTGAGGATGTTGGAGGCATCCATGGCGCCGCTGCTGCGGCCTGCACCCACCAGGGTGTGGATTTCGTCGATGAAAAGGATGATTTCACCGGCGCTGTCCACCACTTCCTTCACCACGCCCTTCAGACGCTCTTCAAATTCACCCTGATATTTGGCACCCGCGATAAGGGCACCCATATCCAAGGAATAGACTTTCTTGGTTTTCAGGTTTTCCGGCACCTGGCCGTTCACAATATTCTGGGCAATGCCCTCAGAGATGGCGGTCTTGCCCACGCCGGGCTCTCCCACCAATATGGGGTTGTTCTTGGTGCGCCGGGAAAGTATCTGCAGCACACGTCGGATTTCGTCATCCCGGCCAATCACCGGGTCCAACTTGCCTTGCGCAGCCCGCTCATTGAGGTTGATGGCAAAGCGTTCGAGAAAATTGCTATTGTTGTTTTCGTTCATTTTATCAGTCTCCTTTGCAGGGAGATATTTCAATCTCCGTTCCGCTCCGGATTATCTGACAAAATGGCAGATTACTTCCTCTTGACAATGAGCAGCAGGCCCACGATGGTGAAGATGGCGTTCATGAGCAGCAGCTCATAGCTGAAATGGTAGCCGCCAAACCACTGGACGGAATTCATGTCCAGCACCAGGCACAGGATGGGCGCCAGGATGGCCACCACGGGCACCCAGCGGTCTCTCACCTGCCATTTGAAGCAGAGGCCGAAGGTGAACAGGCCCAGCAGCGGCCCGTAGGTATAGGAGGCCAGCCGATACACGGCGTCAATCACGCTGGTGGAATTGAGCAGGCCGAAAACGATGATGGTAAGGGCCATCAGAACCGCCATGCCGCTATGAATCCAGGTCCGCTTCTGGTCCTTTCCTCCCAGAATGTCGATGGTGAAGGAGGTGGTGAGGGACGTAAGGGCGCTGCCCCCAGCCGGGAAACCGGCCATTACCAGGCCCACCAGGAAGAGGATGCCCACAATCTTGGGCAAGCCGCCGTTCCAGGCCACGGCCGGGAAGAGCTCGTCTCCCTTGGCAAAGGAGATGTCGTGAAGGCCTGCATACTGATACAGGGCCACGCCCAGCAGCAGGAAAAGGGTGATAACCACCGCCTGCAGGCACACGGAAACGATGAGGTTCTTCTGCGAGTCCCGCACATTCTTGCAGGCCAGGGTGCGCTGCATCATGTCCTGGTCAAGGCCCGTAGAGGCCACCACGGTGAACAGGCCGCCCAGCAGCTGCTTGAAAAAGAACTGGGGATGGTTCACGTCATCAAAATAGAAGACCCGCATGTAGCTTGTATCCAGTTTTCCCACCTCGCGTCCCACAAAGAAGAGCGTGAGGCCCACGGCCACCAGCATGCACAGCGTCTTGAAGATATCCATGCCTATCACGGCCTTCACGCCTCCCCGGACGGTGTACAACCACACCAGCAGCACAGACAGCACCACCGTCACCCAGAAGGGAACACCCACAGGGCCCAGCAGCAGGAGCTGCAGCGTGGCACAAACCAGATACAGACGGGCCGATGCACCCAGAATCTTGGAAATGAAGAAGAACCAGGCTCCCGTCTTGTGGGAGGATATGCCAAAACGCTTGTCCAGATACTCATACACCGACACCACATTGAGACGGAAGTACAGCGGAGTAAGGACGAAGGCAATGACCAGATAGCCCAGGAAGAAGCCCATGACCATCTGCAGGTAACCGAAACCGGACACCCCCACCATGCCGGGAACCGACACGAAGGTGACACCGGACAGACAAGACCCGATCATGGCAATGGCCACCTTCCACCAGGCGGTGGACCGGGTTGCATAGAAATCTTTGTTGTTTTTAGCCATTATTGAGTGTTTCTTTATAGGCACGGCCCACGGGAAGGGTTTCCTCCACGCCCATCAGCTTGACCGACGTGGCCGACCTTTTTTCTATCCTCCACAGGGGGACGATATACGAGCGGTGAATCCGGGCGAATTTCCCTTCCGGGAGCATTTCCATCACGCTCTTGAGGGTAATCTGGGATACCACGTCGTTCCGGTGGTCCAGATGGAAGCAGGCATAGTTGTTCCGGCCTTCAATGTAGCGGATGGCCGTGACGGGTACATGAACGGTGCTGTAGCCCGTCTTGAGCTGGATATCTCCCCTGTCCTGGTCCGACAGGGCCTCGGCCCGGCGGGTATTGATGGCATCGGCCGCATTCTGCTGTTCTTCTGTCTCTTCCTTGCGGATGTTAAGTTCCCGGTTGCGGGTTCTGAGGGCGCCCACGGGAACCCCGGCCGACACAACGGCCAGCAGAAGAATCCACATGGCCCGCTGGTGCAGTTGAAGCGAGCCCATCCCGTTCTGGGACGGAGGAAAATCTACAGGGGTGAGGGTCATCAGGAAGGTGACCACTACCACCAGAAAAAGAGAACCCGTTGCCAATGCGATTCCCTGGACATCCTGCGTATACAGCGGGCCGATGGCCTTGCGACACAGGACCCATACCCCGTACAGCCAGATGACATAGAACAGGACATAGTCCGGGTGCCACTGCATCCACTGGGTCACAGGAAAAAGGAATATCATCGTCGGAACAACCAGGGCTCCGAAGATGATATCCATGATAAGCAGGCGGGTTTTCACGGTTTAGAAGGAGTAACCGGCGAACTCGATGTCGCGGGAGGCACGCTCCTTCAGGTCCGGATTGCGGAAGGCACGCTCCAGGTTCTTGGAAACCTCGTCGGCCTTGCCCTGACGGGCAGAGATGATGGCCTTGAGATACCAGACCTTGGGGTCTCCGCAGTGAGCCGATGCCTTGGCCTTGTCCAGCTGGTCCGTAAGGATGTAGGCCAGGACGGTGTTGTGGCAGCAGCCGTCCACGTCCTTCAGGGTCTGGGCGGCGGCGTCATATTCTCCCGTAAGAATCTGGACAATGCCCAGGTTCTTCTTGGCCTCGGGGGTGCCGGCCTGGCGGAAGCAGGCTTCGGCGGTCTGGAGGTCATCCTCTCGGAGGGCCACCACGCCCTTGGCGTTGATAACATCGGCATCCTTGGCGTCAAGCTCGCCGAGGCCGGCCTTGGCCTTGGCCATCTTGCCCTCGCTGAGGTAAAGGACGGCCAGGTTGTACATGGCACGCTGGGAATTGAAACGCTCGATGGCCTTCTGGTAGATGCTCTCCTTCTGGGCGGCATCCTTGGCTACGGAAGCCACGCGGAGGAGGGCCTCCTCGTCCAGAATCTTCTCGTTGTTCTTCAGGATATCCACCAGTTCCTCGTTGGTGTAGTTCTTCACCTCCACGTTGGCAATGAGGCGGGCGCGGCGGAGTTCCGGCAGCACCTCTCCCTTGAGGGCGGTGAACACCTGGGACATGTTGCGGATTTCGTTCTCACGGACGGCAGGGTCCGAGTACATGGACAGGACGCGGAGGATGAGTTCCTTGTCCTCGATGGAGCTTTCGGAAACCAGCTGCTGGAAGCCTTCCCAGTCTTCACCTACGCTGCGGACAGTAGGGTCCAGGCTCTCGTGGCCCTTCACCACCTTGTCCCAGGCCTTGGAGGCACTCTGGGAACGGTTGGCGGAGAGTTTGTCGTTCATTTTCTCCGCGCCTTCCGGAGAGGCGTAAGCCACAATTTCGGTGCTCTTGACGGTGGCGCGCTCGTTGGCGGCGGCGGCATCCAGGGCGGCCAGGAATTCCTTCACGGACTTGCCCTTGAGCTCGGAGTTGCGGACCTCGGCGCTGTTTACGTTATACTTGATCTGACCTTCGGCGGTGGAGACAATCACGTCCTGGTAATTGTCTTTCTTGAAGGCCAGGTTGCCGGCGCGCTTCACCAGCATGTAAGTGGTGTTGGCGCCATCGGCCACCTTCTTGACGGGCAGGTTGATGGACTTCTTTCCGGCCAGCACCTTGCCGCGGAGCTCCAGATGGCTCTTTTCCATGCCTTCCACATAGTCGAAGTGGAGGCGCTCCGTCACCTTCTGGCCTTCGGAGGAAACCACCTTGTAGTTGTTCTTCACCTTCTCTCCCTGGTACTTGATGGGCTTCA
>Ga0310691_10004526_pt1 | contig 15609 bp, 2 predicted proteins | sample 176DNAGHGlowgp2_FD_203887 | JGI IMG/M metagenome (GOLD analysis project Ga0310691, IMG submission 203887) | Sheep rumen microbial communities from Palmerston North, Manawatu-Wanganui, New Zealand - 1766 DNA GHGlow gp2 (v2) (version 2) | ecosystem: Host-associated > Mammals > Digestive system >...
TCTTCGCCTTGCTGATGCCATACGCCGTGCCATAGAGCGTGGCCGTCAGCTGCGTGGGCTTCCACTGCACGCTGTCGGTCATCACCTGCACCAGCGTGCCGTCGGTCATCGTCACGCCCGTGCTAACGACGGGACGAATGCTCTCGCCGAGGTAGATGTCGTCGCCCGACTGCGCCACGTCACGGCTGCTGCTATAGAAGTTCAGGAACCAGTTTCTCTTTTGTCCCGAGGCCGTCAGCTGCGCCGTGCGATAGACGCCACGCGTGGAGACCTCGTTGCTCGCCGTACCGTTGCGGTAGCCCGCCGCCGGCATGAAGAGCGCGTTGCCGTTCCTGCCCGTAATCTTGTAGCCATGGTGTCCGCCCAGTGTCGTCCATGTCCACGTGCAGCTATCCTTCAGCATGTTCATCTCTGCCGATGTCGGCATCGAGAAGTTGCCGCCCAGGCGTACGTGTGCCACGTCCCTGCCGGTCAGCCGAATGTTGGCGATGTCCGCCTGCGGTGTGTTCTGGCAGGCATAGTTTCCCGTGGTGTAGTTACCCTTGTCCTCCAGTTCCCCGTAGGCATAGTAGCCGCCATACTCCTCGGGGGCGAAGGCACCCATGTTATGGTTCAGGAACCTGACGGGCAGCCCCAGGTCAACCACGTAGTTGTTGCAGTTCACCCTGACCACATAGACCATGTTCGGTTCCACCGCCGCCAGGTCGAGCGTCTTTGTGACGACGCCCTCCGACTGCAGCAGCGTGTCACAGACCGTCATCTCGCACGTCAGTCGGGTGCTGCCGTTCTGCGGAGCAATCACCATATAGGCCGACGTGTTCTGCGTGGCGCGTTGTGGCAGCAGCAGTCCCGCCGAGCCTCCCGTGGTGAGCGTTACCACGTGCGACGCATCCTCCTTGGGCCTGATGCCCTCGGGGGTGAGGGTAAACACGCCGGCAATGGCGCTGTCGCTGCGCACGGTGATTTTCTTCAGCACCGTGCGTCCCAAGCCATTGGCCACGTAGGGCATGAAGCAGAGGTAGGCCGCCTTGTGCTCCAGCATGAAGGCATACCCCCGTCCGTCCTGTCGTTTCGTAGCCTTGGCCACGCCACAGTCGCCCGCCAGTCCTATGTGTTGGGTGCTGTTGGGTGTCAGCTGCGTCTGTTCCTTCGCCACGCGCACCTCGTTGTAGGCCAAGGGAGCCTGCCCGGCATAATATACGCGTACCTCGTCGCCCTCTATGTGCCCCGTCTTGAAATAGAAGTCAGCCGTACGTTTGTTTTCTGAAATCACCACGCTGTCAGCAGCCAGTCCTCGGTCACCCGCCTGCACAAAGATTTTGTCGCCCTCCTCCCAGAAGAAATCCACCTCTGAGGTCGGGGACATGAAGTCGCCGGAGAGCGACGTGCGTCTCGGTGCCTTGCGCACCGTGTTTCCGTCAGCCGTCATGCCACCCGTAAAACATACTATTTGTATGCGCTCGTCACCGCGTTGCATGACCACACTGTCTAACTGTGCCAACAGATAATGCCTCACGCGGCTGTCCGTCAACGTGATGTCCATCAGCACATAGTCGTTCTGTCTGTTGCCCTGCAGGTCGTAGCGAGAGTGGCTGATGCCAGTCACCTCGCTCATCTGCAGCGTGTCGGGTTTCGCGTTTCCCTGCTGATAGATGTACAGTTCGTTTTGTGCGTAGGCTGCTGCCGCAGCCACCAGCATCCATGCCATGATTAAGCACCTTTTCATCTTACCCTCTTTAATATTTATCTTTAATATTTAATTGCCTATCGTACCGCCAGTATCGCCAGTACCTGCGCCACCGCTGCCTGTACCGCCTTCGTCGCCTGTCTGCTGACTGCCGCCTTGATTGTGACCGCCGGTAATGTCGCCGCCACCGCCCTCGTCGGCTCCGGCCGTCGTGACAGGACGTACGGAGAGACCATAGCAGCGTGTCAGCCAGTTGGTGGCCTTCTCAGCAGAAGTGCCGTGCAGGATGTAGCTGTCAGAATCGTTATAGAGCGATGCCGTCCAGTAGTAGCAGTCGTCGTCAATGTCCTGATAGAACGACTGGCGTTGGTAGCCGGCAGCGGGCAGGAATATCTGGTGTCCTTCACAGCCCTCAGCGCGGCTGGTTACCAGGTAGCCAGGCTGGTTGTCCTCAGCACACCACTGCCACTCACAGTTCTCCACCAGCCATCTCATTTCTGCAACGGTCGGCATGCGCCAGGTGCCACCCCACTCACTGTGAGCCACGTCACGGCTGCTACCGCTGATGTCAGCACCAATATTCTCGTAGCCGTTTGAGTAGTAGCTATAAGTGTCCTGCGTGTAGCTCGACTTGCTGTTCTTCTCGCCCCACGCATAACGCTTACCGTAGTCTGATGAGGTCTGCGAGCCCACATTGAGGCTTGCCCACTTCACTCCGTTACCCATATCGACGAGTTCCAGACCATAGCGACGAATGTTGCCGTAATAGTACGTGTCACCCACCTTGACGTAAGCACGGTAGTAGTAAGTGGTATCCTTGTCGTAGGTGGTCGTGCCGCGGAAGATGTCATCCGTACCGGAAGCCGTTGCCACTACTTCCGTTACCTTCTCTCTGTCACCACCATCGGCAATAGCCTTCAGATGATCCAGATTCTTGTCACAGCTCACCACGAAGCCACGGGTGGCGGCAACGCTTTGGCCAAGACCTGCCACCGAACCGCAGAGGCGCGGTTCTGCATTGCCCACCTGCCAGTTGGTGCTGTCGGTACTCAGGTATATCTTCGTTCCGTCTTCCAACGTGTGGGTGTATTTAGCTACTGGACGGATGGCATAACCCAGATAACGTGCCGCAGCATCAATGTTGCGCGTGTTGCCGTAGAAGTTTGAGCCGTAGGCATTCTCGTTGTTCACGTCGGTCGTCGCATTGAGGTTAGCAGTCCAGACATATGCCTTAGTATCCTTTCCTGATACAGACCTGCCTGAGATATGTCCGCTCTTGGCAATGAAGATGCTGTCGCCTGACGGGCCCACCAGCTTAAACATGGGCTGACCGTACTTAGTCACCTCCGTCCATGTACATTGTGTGATGAGTTCCTCGAGGTCTGCCTTAGTAGGCATACGCCAGATGCCACCCCAGTTTTCGGCTACATGAACAGCATCATACTGGCTTCCGCTGATGTCGGTACCGAGGTTACGAGCCGTGTAGGCCGATTTGCTGTATTCAGTCTTTGGAGCGGTCTCTCCCCATGCATAGTAGTCGCCGCTATCGTCAGGACTGCTTGCACCAAGGTTGATGTTCGACCACAAGAGTCGCGAATGCAGACCGAGGTCAACGGCACGACGGCCGAACTCCCGTTGGTTCGCATAATAATACCTGTCGCCTACCTTGACGTATGCACGGTAGTAATAAATCTTTCCGTCCTCCACGCCAGGCAGTATGCACTGGTACTTACCGTTTGCCACTAACGAAACCTCACCCTCACTGGTCTTGAGGTAGCTGACACCTGCCGTCGTGTGGTCAGCAAGGTCGCTAATGGGACTGTTCGAATAGGCGAAGCCTGACTCCGTAGCGTCCCTGTTGTAACGCAGACCAAGCAGATAGCCATGAAGCGTAGCACTCGTCTGACCGACCTCCCAGGTCACGCTGTCAGTCGTCATCTGAATGAGCGTCTTCGTCTGAATGGTGTCATTGACCATTGCTACAGGACGTACGTAGAAGCCATAGCCACGGTTGTCCTGGTGCTCCATCTTTGGTGACGGGTTACCCGATGGATAATTATCAAAATACCAGGCGTTCGCAGTATTATTCGTATTGATTGTTGACGTCCAGTACAAGTAACGCCAAGTATAGTCATAATGATTCGTTCCATCCCACCAGTGACCAGTGAACGGCAGGAAGATGCTCTTACCATTCATCTTACTGGTCAGCAGATGACCGGATTTTCCGTCAATGGTCTTACTCTCCCAATTACAGTACTTGATAAGCTCTTCCACTTCTGCCTTCGTGGGCATACGCCACGGACCCTGCCAGTTCACCTGGGCAGCATCGTATGTGGTTCCACTGATATCTGTACCAATATTCTGTCCACGATACTGATAGTTACCGTCAGAGAAGCTGGTCTTCGTTGTTACCTCACCCCAAGCATACGGTTTACCGTCGTCTATCGGCTGCTGTGCATCAAGGTTGATGTTAGCCCAGCGGAGACCGGATGGCAGACCAAGGTCAACAAGTTCCAGACCAAGCATCTTCGGGTTGCCGTATGCAACGCGGTCACCCTGACGAACGTATGCACGGTAGTAGTACTGCTTCAGCTCCATATTCGTGAAGTCACAGACAAACTTACCATTAACCGTGGAGTCGCAGGGCAGTTCAAGGTGACCTGCAGTCTCGAAGGTAACGTCGGCCGTAGTACCTACTACGAAGCCGATATCCACCGTAGCCATATTACTCTCGGTAATGCCTGACACATAACCGCAGAGACGTGCCTCCTCACGGCCCACCTGCCAGTTGGTACTGTCAGTACGGATGGTCATGGCATCCATGGCGATAGGCTCACCATACCAAGTCTCACCGTCGTAGGTCAAATATGCACGTACATAATATGTCTCTGCAAAAGTCAGTTGGTCCATCTGCTCCTTGGTCAGGGGCAGGTGATAGGAGCCGTTGTCGTCAGCATGCTCTTTAGTGAGTGTCACCTTGAGCGTTTCACTGTCGCTGTCGAGCGTCACTTCTTCTGTCTTGCCGATGACAAAACCTTCAGTAATATCGGTTACATCATCATCCAAGCCACGCATGGTACCATACATGTTCGTTGAAGTATGGTCGGCACTATAGCTGATGCTGTCAGTACGAATAAAGAGGTATTTTCCGCTCGTCGTCTCGATGTTACTCTCAAAGACCGGACGGATGGAAAGACCTTCCCAGCGCATGGCGTAACGGTTCAGGTTTTTCTCATCATTATATTGATATGCATTCTGTGCCACATTGGTAGCATGGCGCGTGCCTGACTGGTAATAACAATATTCCGTAGATCTAAGCTGTGCCTGCCTATAGCCGGCTGCCGGCAGGAAGATGATACTGTCGGCATTGTTGTTGCGGTTCTTCACGAGCAGACCATGATGCAGGTTTCCGTCCTGGTCTTCCTTGTCCGTCCACGACCAGCTACACTTTGTAACCAGTTCGTGCAGCTCGCTCTTAGTGGGCATTCGCCAACAGCCTCGCCACGTCTTGGTCACTACGTCGTAAGCAGGATTTCCGGCAATATTCATCCCTATGTCAGTATAGGCATTCTCCGCCCGGTGAACATAATTTGCTTCCGCATAGGTCTCCTTTGGTGCCAGTTCTCCCCACGCATAGTGGTCGCCGGCATCCTCTGCCGTCACGGCACCCATATTGATGCTCGACCAGCGTACGGAGGTGCCCATGTTAATGATATCGCGGTCCATGCCAAACTTCTTGACCTTTCCCAACCAGGTTCTGGTACCTTCTTTGGCATATGCGCGATAGTAATAGGCTTTCTGCTTTACTGAGCTGACGGCTTGCGAGTTAAAGTTCAGCTCCGGGTAAGCGGAGTGCGTAAGCGGTATGTCAGCCTCCTTGGTATCGAAGGTAAGATTCTTATTGTACCCCCAAATGAAGCCGACGTTCGTAATGGGCAGGTTTACTGAGCCATAGAGTGTGGCAGGTCCGTTGAATGCCCACTTGGCGCTGTCAGTATAGGCAGTAAAGAAGAGGCGCGGACTGATTTTGTTGGTCACGGGATAGACGGTAGCGCCCTCGACCTTTGCCAAGGCAACGCTTTTCACCTCCACGGTATCCAACCCGCTTTGGGTGTCAGCAACATGGTAATACACCTTCAGGGGGGTACGGGTGGTCTGGGGAGCCAGTACCATATAGGAAGCCACCGTGTCCTGCGGCGTGTGCTCCCACTGCTGTCCGTCAGGCACCTCTTTATTGTTGGGTACCATGAAGTTATTGGTCTTTAGCATGATACTGTCGCTTCCCGTTCCACTGTTCAGCGTGACGCCTGCCGGCGAGAGCGTGTATTCACCAGCCAGCATCTTACCATCAGTTGATTTGATGGCAATGTCTTTTAGCACCAAAGTCTTCAAGGTATCTACGCGAGGAATGAAGCAGAGAACGGCGGTCTTATGCTCCAAGGCAAACTTATAGTCACTATTGGGCTGACGCGTGGCCACCGCCGTACCGCAGTCGCCGCTTGTTCCGAGGTGGTCGCTGTTATCAGGCAGCGTCTGGGTCTGCTCCACGGGAATCTTTACCTGGTTATATTTCGTGGCCTTGCTGCCCGGATAGTAGATAACGTAACGGTCGGCCACCAAGGTGTCACTCTCAAACTGGAATTCTCCGTTAGGATTATTATAAGAAGGCCATCCCACGTTTCTCGACCTGGCTCCATTCTCCAAGTAGATAAAGTCGTCCTTCACCCACTTGTAGATGACAATGTCGCCATTTTTCCCAGGGAAGTCTCCATCGACAGATGTTCGGTTAGAGTTTCTGCCATCAAGGTTTGGCTGTGTGGCTCCCATGAAACTGATGACTCTTCCATTTTTAGGCATGACAACGTGGTCTATCTCCGTGAGGGGATAGACGCACTCGCCGCTCATGGTTCGCAGACGGAACGTCGAGACATCCGTTTGTTCCACCCCGTTCGCGTCAAGACGCGAATGATATATCTGGCGCACGTTGTTCAGCAGCAGCGTATCTACCGTGCCGTCATGCTTAAAAATCAGAATATGGCTCTTCTCGTTCTGTGCCGCCACGGGAACCATCATGGCAGCCAGGAGAAGAATCAACATCAGTTTCTTCTTCATTATCTTAATAATCTTGTTAACTAATTCCTTTATTTACTTTTTCGTAATCTTCGTGGTGACATTGTTTGCCTTCACGATATAGACACCCCGCATGAGAGAAGTGAGGTCGATGGCAGCATTGCCATCTGCATCAGCCTCCGTCTTCATGTAAAGCTGTCCCCCCGCCCCATACAGGAAAACAGCACTTCCGGCAGGCAGTCCGCTGAAGGCGATACGGTCGCCCTGCATGCTCATGCCATTGGAGGCAACACCCTCAATGGCCGTTGCATCACTTGTCTCATAGTTAAAGTAGTTCACAGCCTCCATGGGATAGGTGTGCTCCGTAGTAGCCGTCGTCACCACGATGTTATTGCCGGAGAAGTTGATGGTGGGCTCCTCGTTCAGCAGGATAAAACGCTCGGTGACGCCCGACGTCAGGTGGATGACCAACACATTTGATGCCATTGCCGTGGCTACTCCCAACAGGAGACAGCCGACGACCGATAAAATCTTTCTTTTCATAGCGCTTACTATCGTTTTTTATTTTTTGTTTATCTTTTTATTAATCCTACTCGTTTCCTTCTACGTCGCCGGAGCCGTTACCTCCTGTTCCGGCATTGCCGCCCTGGCTCTCCACGTCAGACTTCGGGTTGAGGGTGGGTCGGAGCAGCAGGCCGGTTGTACGGACAGCCTCAGAGAGCGTGCGGCTGGTGGTGCCCGTAAGCAGCGTTACGGCACTGCCCGCTGCACTGTCTGCCTGCTGCGACGACCAGTACTGACCTACGGGCAGGAAGATGCTGCGACCATTCTTCTTGCTGACGACGCGGAAGCCGTTGACCTGCCACTGCCAGTTACACTCGTCAATGAGTTCCTGCAGGTTGGTAACTGACGGCAAGCGGTAGCCTGAGCCCAAGCGGGTATGGGCGGCGTCGAACGTGGTGCCGCCAATGTAGTCGCGGTCGGCTGGCACGCTGTATGCTCCCGACTGCGACGGTGACGTGTCGCCCCAGCGGTAGTGGTCGCCAGCCTGCTCCTCATGGTCGGAACCTAAGTTCATGTCAACCCACTGCACGCCTGACGGCAGGCCGAGGTCAACGACCCTGGCTCCGAACTGCCTGACTGCGCCGGTATGGATGACTCCCTTATACTTGGTGTAGGCCTGATAGTAATAGGTGGCCACCTTGACGGTGTCGATGACTGCCTGGAAGACGTTGGCGCGTGCACCGGTCAGGAAGGTTGCCGTGACTGCCTTCTTGTTGGACATCTGGCTGTCGGTGGCATAGAAGAATCCTATTTCAAGTCCGCTCGCGGGTTTCTGGGCCTTGATGTGTCCATAGAGTCTGCCCTCATTGCCGAGGCCCCACTGCACGCTGTCGGTGAAGAAGCTGTAGTCGGTCAGCTCTATGGGCTCTCCGTACTTCGTGTCGTCGCCCTTGCTGACAAAGGCACGTACGTAATAGACCTCGCCCACCGTGAGCGACTGCAGCTGTTCGGCGGTCAGGGCGATGTTGTAAGAACCATTGGCAGTAGCCGTCTGGCTGATGCCCGCGATGACGCTGGTGGACTTATCGACCGTCTGCGACGTGCCGATGACGAAGCCCTGCGTCAGACCGTCGCCGGCTGAGGTCAGTCCGAGCATGGTGCCATAGAGCGTGTTCTGCGTACGGCTGTCGCTGTAGGCGATGCTGTCGGTACGTATGAAGACGTCTTGCCCGCCGACGGCGCCGTTGCTGTCATAGACCGGACGCACGGTGAAGCCGTATTCGCGCAGGTTGCTGCCGGAGCCGCTGATGCCGGCGGCATTGTTCAGCCGGCGAGTGGCATCGAAGCTCATGGCGTAAGCCGTGGACGAGCTGCCGTCGCCGTTGACCACAGAAGCCCAGTAGTGACCCCACAGGTGGTTGTTGTGCAGGTAGGTCAGGTCGCGGTAGCCGGCTGCCGGCAGGAAGATGTTCTGGTGCGACGCTGCGTTGCCGACCCAGTAGCCGGGCACGCCCTCCTTCGTGGCCCACGTCCAGGTGCAGCTGCTCAGCAGTTCCTGAACCTCGGCCTGTGTCGGCATGCGCCAGCAGCCTCCGTACTGAACGGTAGCAACGTCCCATGGAGAGGCGCTGACGTCGCGCCCGATGTTGACATAGTGGCCGTCCGTGTGGTGCTGGTAGGTGGTCTTCGAGTAGGTGGGACGCGTCGCGAGGTCGCCCCATGCGTAGTATTCACCATCGGTCTCGGGCATCGCGGAACCTACGTTACGGTCGGCCCACTTCACGGACAGTCCCAGGTCGATGGCCTTCATGCCGGCAGACGACTTCGTCGTGAAGCTCTTGACGGTGCCATAGTACTTGGTGCCGCTGATGACGGCGTAGGCCCGGTAGTAGTAGATGCTGCTCTCAGCAAGTGCGGTCACCGTAGCGCTGAAGGTGCCAGTTCCGGTGCCTGTGACGGTGACTGCCGTGGGATTCAGCATGGCGGCAGAGCGACTGTACTCAAAGCCCCGCTCAGTATAGTTAGCCACACTGACAATGCCGTTGAGCGTTGCTTCGGTGACGGTGCGCCCGGTAGCCTCGGTGGTGGTGACGGCCGACTGTACGGGGCGTATCATCTTGCCGAGGTAGCGCAGGGCGGCCTGCTTTTCGTGGAGCGTCAGCTGCTGGTTGTCCTCATCCTGGCTCAGGCTCCATGCCTTGCTGTTGTCGGCTGTCTGCTGTGTGGCCGTCCAGTAGTCGCCCATGGGCAGGAAGATGCTGTTGCCGTTGGTGCTTGCCACGCGGTAGCCGCTTGTTCCGTCGTGCGTCTCGGCGGTCCACGTGCAGTTAGCCATCAACTCGTCCAAGTCAGTCTGGCTTGGCAGTCGGGTGCCCTCTATCTTCAGGGCGGCCACGTCGTGCTGCGTGTCAGCCGTGATGTCGGCGCCGATGTCGGCATAGCCCGTGTTCTGGTCGTAGTACGGATAGTTCTCGCGAGTGTAGGTGCTGCGCTGCCGGGTGTCGCCCCAAGCGTAGGTGTCGCCCTTGTCGGAGGCGATGGTGGCACCGAGGTTCACATTAGCCCACTTCACACCTGACGACAGGCCAAGGTCGATGAAGTCGATACCTACCTGCTTGGCGTCGGACGGTGAGTCGTAGTAGTATTTTCCGTCACTATACTTCACGTAGGCACGGTAGTAATAGGTTCCTACGGGCAGGCGATCCATGGTGGCCGAGAAGTCTGACGTGCCTATCTGTCCCTTTTCGGCTTCAGCCTTACAGGTCATGATGGGCTGACTCTGGTGGGTCACGTCGGGTGTGGTGCCCAGGACGAAGCCCCTTTCGGAGATGGCCGATGCGTCGGCTATGACGAGCGACGCATAGAGCGTACCGTCAGCATAGCCTGCACGCCAGTTGGTGCTGTCGGTGCGCAGGAAGGCCGTCTTGCCGTCGTCGAACGTGATGTTCGACTGCGTGATGGCGCGGTAGCCCCACAGCGACGGGTCTTTCGACATGAGGTAGATGAAATGCGAGGGGTTGGACGTGCTGGTCACCTTCCACATCTTCGTACCGTAGATGGTTTCCTCGGTCCAGTCGCAGGCGGTGAGCAGTTGTTGCTTCACCTCGTCAGACGGCATGTGCCATAATCCGCCGAACTCCGCGTAGGCAGGGTCAACACCTTGGTATTTACCTGTAGGCACACCGTTCAGTCCGATGTCCTCGGGCGAGGCGGCATCGACGTTGATGTTTGCCCACTGCAGTCCGTCAGCCAGCTCCACGGGCTGCAAGCCGAACTGCCTGGCATCGCCGAGCCACTCCTGCGTTCCGTTCTTCACATAGACGCGGTAATACCAGACACCGTCGTTGTGCTTGTTGCCTTCATGGTGTACGGCATCGGTCTTGTTGCCCATATAGACACCTACATAGTCGCCGCTACCGAGTGTACTGGGGCGTGCCTCAATCTTCTCGATGCCAGGGGTTGTAGTGGTGACGTCGGGCGACGTGCCGATGACGAAGCCTGCCTCGTAGCCCTCGGGCAACCGGTTGCCGTCGAAGAGGATGACGGCATAGAAACTGACGGTGTCTTTCTTGTAACGCCAGTCGGTGGCGTCGGTACGCAGGTAGAAGTCGGCCCTGTTGGCAGAGGCTACGGGACGTATGGCATTGCCACGGTAGCGGTAGTTCTCGTAGAACTGTGGCAGCACTTCCCTGCCCGTCACGCTGTCAATGAAGAACACCTCGCGTGCCTTGCGGTAGTCCTGCGAGCGGTTGCTGCTCCAGTAGTAGCCACGGTGGGCCACCTCGTCGTCGTGGTTCTGCGTGCGCTCACCGTTCTCGTTGGTCTCCAGGTCGTAGTTGGCGTCACGCTCGGTGGGGTTGTAATAGTTGGCAGGCAGGAAGATGCTGTTGGTGTTGCCGGCCTTCTTGCTGCTGACGCGGAATCCCGGAATGTGAGCCACGGTGTCAGGAGTCCAGTTACACTCGTTCATCAGTTCGTTCCACTCCTCGTCGCCTGCCATGCGCCAGCGTCCGCCCAGCATCTTGTTCGCCACGTCGGTAGAGTCGTTTCCGCTGATGTTGCTGCCCAGGTCGCGATAGCTGCCGCTGGCAGGGGTGAAGTATTTGTATCCGTCCATGGTGAAGACGTCCTTGGTGGTGGTCTCGCCCCAACCGTAGAAGTCGCCATGGTCCTTCGGCTTCCATGAACCCATGTTCACATTGGCCCAACGGGTGCCAGACGTCAGTCCGAGGTCAACCATGACGATGCCAAACTCCTTGACCTCGCCGTAGTAGGTCTTGCCGTTGACGTCGAGGAACGCACGGAAGTAGTACATGCGGTTGTTGTCGAGCTGTGTGAGCGACTTGCTGAAGAGTCCCTCCTTCGCCGAGTTGGTCTGTATGGTATAGATGTTCCCGGCATTGGCCTTCGAGACATCAGGTGTAGCGCCCACCACGAAGCCGTACGTTCCGCGGTAGCTCTCGTTCAGACCGAGTACGCAGCCATAGATGGTGCATGCCTTGGCACCGGCCGTCCAGTCGGTACGCTCGGTCATGATGCTGAGACGCTTCCGGGCATCGCCGGCATTGATGTGTGCCATGGGTCGTACGAAGTGACCATGGTAGCGGTAGTGGTACTTCATCAGCCGGTTGTTGGTACCGGCCTGTATGCCGTATGCATTCCGCTCGCGCGGTGCCCGTGACGATGTCCACAGCGGTCCGTAGTCAAACGGGCCATCCTGGTCGTGGTGGCCGCTAATGGTGTATTCGTCGCAACGTGCGCCACTGACGAAGATGCTGCGACCGTTCTTCTTGCTGGTGACGCGGTAGCCCTTCACATACTGTCCGAAGTTACCCTTCTGACTGACTTCCGTCCACGTACAGCTGTCAACGAGCATCTGCAGGTCTTCCTCTGACGGCATGGCCCAGAGTGAGCCACGTCCGCCATAGGTGTCCTTGTCCCAAGTGTAGTTCCACTTGACGTGCGCCACGTCGTGCTGCGAGCCCTTGAACTCATTGCCCAGGTTGTTGTACTCGTCGTCGCCCGTAGCGTAGTAGTAGGGGTAGTTGTCGAAGGTGAACGGGTGTCGGTTGGCAATGGTGTCACCCCAGGAGAACTGGTGGCTCTCGTCTTCGGCGAAGCGTGAGCCCACGTTGATGCTTGCCCACTGCATGGGCATGCCGAGGTCAACAAACTCCAGTCCGTAGTGGTTGGTGTGCTTGGCAAACACATAGTTGCCGTTGTAGTAGATGTAGGCACGGTAATAGTAGGTGGTGTCACGGTCGTAGGGAACCTCGGTCATGAAGGCACCGTTGACGGCATGTCCCAGGTCGTAGAGCTTCGCACCGCGCTCCAGGTCGGCATCCGTCAGGTCGTCGTTGTAACCCACGATGATGCCTACACGGGCGTTCTTGGCTATCTCCTCCATGTCGTGGAACTCACCTTCCTCCTGTCCGTCGCCCACGGCGTCATCGTTGTTGAAGCCTATGACGCTGCCGTGCAGCTTGGCAGTAGTCTTGCCCACGGCCCACTCCACGTCGCCGGTCTCGATGTTCGGCTGGCGCACGAACTTGATGGAGCGGCCGTAGTAATACTGACCGTCAATCTTCACGTAGGCACGCACCCAGTAGGTGGTATCGACCTTGAAGATGTTGATGTTCTGGCGGTCGTAATAGAAGATGGAGTCGGTCTTGATGCCGGTGTGCGGGAAGTCGTATTTCTTGTACTGTGCGCCATCGCCCGTATGGGTCACTAACGTGTCGCGTCCCACAATAAAGCCGCAATGCTCAATGTCGTTGCTACTGGCCACGTTATACCGAGAGCCGCCGAAGCGCTGCTGGTCGGTGCCGATGAACGAACCGAAGAACGTCACGTAGTTCACCTGCGGGTGGATAATGGCATCGTCGGTACGTATGAGCAGATGGTCCTTGGTACCAGTTGGATTCAGCAGGATGTTGCTCTCAAAGACCGGACGCTCGAAATAGACGCCCTGACAGCCCGGCGTGTGGTCGTCGACACCGCTCACGTATGGCTTGTGGTCGTCAGGATGATTGCTGTTACTCTTGCGAATGTCCATGTAGGCGTAGCTCAGCGAGTAGTCGGTGTCCGACTCTTTGAGCGTGTTGCCCTGCCAGTAGTTCTGCGAGTGGCGGAAGAAGATGCTCTTGCCGTTGGCAGCTGTTCCGCGCACGCCGGGCTGACCGAAGATGGTGTCGGCCGTCCAGGTCAGGTTGTCTATCAACTCCTGTGCCTCATGTTCGTACGGCATGCGATAGACATTATGCCAGTGCGTCTGGGCCCAGTCCTCAGCATCGCCAGAGCCCTTGATGCCACGGCTGCCGGAGGCCGCACGGCGGTAAGGCACGTCGCCCTGCCCTATGCCATGGTTCTCGTTGATGGCCGTCGTTGCCATGCCCTGCAGCGGGTTGCCACCGCCCACGTTGATGCTTGCCCACTTCCTGCCGGAGGGCAGGCCGAGGTCAAGGAGCTCGTAACCGAAGAGGTTGACATCGCCATAGTGGTACTCACTGTTATAATATACGTAGAGGCGGTAGTAATAAGTGGAGTCCTGCGGCAGGGTGAAAGAGGCCGAGATGGGGCCGCCCTTGCTGCCGTTGTAGTCTTGCAGCTGCGAGGTCAGGTCGAACGTCTGGAGCAGGTCACCGTCCGTAGCCTTCAGGTCGCGCTTGTGACTGACGATAAGGGCTGCCTTGAAGCCTGCCGACTGTGCCTCGGCGGGCATCACGCCCTGTACCAAACCGCGGATGGTGGCCGTCGTCTCGTACATGTGCCAGGTAACATCCTTGGTGTAGTGGTCAGCCAGGTGGAACGAGTCAGCATCGGCATAGTAATACTTGCCGTCCGCCTTGGTGTGCAGGAAGAAGCGGTAGAAGTAGGTCTTGTCGCTTTCCAACTTCTTGCTGTCCTTCAGGTTGACGGTATTGTCGAGCACCACGAAATACTGTGAGGCATTGCGCTTGGTCTGCAGCGCCCAGTACTTACAGTTCTCCATGGTGATGTTGTTCTTCTCTGCGTCGGTACAGTCGCTGAGCACGAAACCTAACTCATACTTCCCTGCTGTCATGGGGTAGTTGATGCGGTAGGTGCCTTGCAGGGCAACAGCCGTCCGGTATTTCAGGTAGGTCACGGTGTCAGTCTTGATATAGGCCAAAGTGTCGTCACGAAGCTTTTCGGAACCACCCGTCAGCTGGATGTTGTAACGGGCAATGGGGCGAACACCGAAGCCATTATAGAACTGCCCCCATGTCACCTCGTAATCACCCGGGGCATCGAAGGAATGTTCAGAGGTGCTCAGCCTCATCACACGGACAGAGTCAGAAACGTGATAGAGGCCCTCCGTGTTGTAACGAACAGTATCAGAAGTCCAATAGAAACTGTTACCGGTATTCCCATTTTTCGTGTCGTAATGGTAATCTGACGACTTACGTCCCTTCAGGGGCAGGAAGAGGCTGTTTCCGTTCGGTCCTGTGACGCGCCAACCGGGAACGCCATGCTCCTTCTCCATCTTCCAGCCGCAGACGTCCTGCAGTTCCTGCCATTCCTCGTTTGTCGGTTCTACAAAGAGGTCACCATACTTTGAATTGTCAATATACTTACCTCCGGTATTATTCACGTACCACGGGTTCGTGTTCTGCCAGTTCATGTAGGCAGCGTCGTTCTTCGTACCACTATAGTGTTTCCAATAGATGTTGCCATCATAATAGCTACAGTTGGTCAATTCACGAATGGCTCCACGATACGGTACATCGTATAGTCTGCCACTACTGCTGCTGGCAGCATCGACCGGCACCTTAAGCGTAAGGGTCTTTGAATAAGGAGTTGTCGTATAGTAGTCATGATGATCCAAGCGCAAGAACCTCAACGTATCCACCACATAGGAATGGTAGTTATAAGCGCCTTGGGTTTCCGGTCCCCAGGAGTGACCGTTATACTCACTCTGGGCATTGTTCTTCGCAGCAGGCTCACCGAGTGAGAAATAGTCGTAGTCATCCTCCGGATAGGCAGAACCTACAGAGATATTAGCCCAGAGACGATGGCTAGGCAGACCAAGATCAACATAGTCGAGACCAAACTGGCGAGCCTCGCTATAGCGAATCATGCCGTCGCTGACAATGTAGGCACGTACCCAATAGACAGTATCTATCGGTACATCCATCTGGACGCGATATGTAGAGTCGGTTATTTCCTCGTTCTCCTTGTACTGATACTCCCAAAGGGTTTCGTAGCGGTCGAAGGTGATGTTGGCACTGTCACCCACAATAAAGCCGAGCTTGGTGCCGGTAGTGGCCTCCAGGTCGAGTGCCCCACCCTCGTTCACTAACTTCTCCAACCTGGGCCGGTGAATGAAG
>Ga0310691_10004528_pt1 | contig 15608 bp, 21 predicted proteins | sample 176DNAGHGlowgp2_FD_203887 | JGI IMG/M metagenome (GOLD analysis project Ga0310691, IMG submission 203887) | Sheep rumen microbial communities from Palmerston North, Manawatu-Wanganui, New Zealand - 1766 DNA GHGlow gp2 (v2) (version 2) | ecosystem: Host-associated > Mammals > Digestive system >...
AACATTTGACGATGAATACGGTGTCAACAATTATGCTGACGGCTGGAACATGGACAACATTAAATGGTGGTGCTATCCACCAAAGGAGGACTGATTATGTTACAAATAGTAAAGAATTGTATCAGTTGGTTTAAAAGAAACAGAAAGCCAGACCTTCGTGACAAGTGTGTTGAAATGTATGGAGAAGAGTTTGGTGAAATTTATGACAATATGGCAAATGGTATTCCTGTTGGTGGATTTACAGAAACCGCATACTATATAAAGTTGATTGAAGAAGCAAGAAAGGAGGACTGATTATGGATAAACAAGATTTTCAAGACCTGAAAGGAAGGCTTGCCGAATTTGCTAAGAAAGCAGCAAAAGAAGCACATGACGATGAGGACATCCAAAAGTTGGCTGAAGGCTGCATCTGGATTGGAGCAGTCTGGCTTGCAAGAGCGTGCAACATCAAAGGTGTCAAAGACGATGCTTTGGTGGCTGAACTTCAAAAGAAAGGAGGGCAAGATGACTGACCAAACTTTAAAGGCAGCCCAAGACATCAAGCGTATCATCGCAACGCTTGAGAGCGAGTTGGAGAAGTTCGGCAATCCAAGACCAATACAGGGAATCAACGTGTTCCTGCCGAACTGCGGAAATCTCATTGAGGACGTGCGCAAGGTATTTGAGGAATACAAAGAAGAATATCAAGAAACATTTAGAAAACTATGACGATAGAACTGGCATTAGCATTGGGCTGCATCATCGGCCTCGCAGTCGGTCTGTTGATTGACCGCAACGCAAGGCGTGAACGTGACGAAAAGATAGCGGAACTTGAGGGAGAACTCAATGTCAGCCGCAATGTGGTGAAGTCGCTGAACGAGGACAACGTGAAATTAAGAAAGGCGAGGAAGCATGGCGGGAAAACTGAGTGAGCCGGTCTACTTGCAGACCCAGCGAGAGAAGAAACTCATGGCCGAGCGGATTGCATAGCAACGCTGCCATAAGAAACCCTGGTATTTAACGAACAAGAAGAACAATGAACACCAAAAGAGCAATTGATATCTTGCAGACGCTACGCTACACAAGCATAGCGGCAGAGGGATGCACAGGCGAGGCTCTGGGCTACGCCATCGGCATCCTTGAGGACAGGCTGGTGCTGCCGAACATCGACAGCATCATCAAGGCCGTATCCCATGAGACCCACATCAGCGAGGAGGAGATGATACATCGAGGCCGCAAACGTGACATTTCCGACGCACGGGCAATCGTAAGCTGGTTGGCCTATCACTACACACCGATGACGCTGAAGGCCATCGGCAGGAGACTTGGACGGGATCACGTCATGGCCATCCACTACAACCGCAGTGCCGACGAGTGGCTGAAAGACCCTAAACTGAACTTCAGCGCAGTCAGTATCATCAAGAAAATCGCAAAGGAACTGGAAGATGCTTAACGGATTTCAGACACAAACCGAGCCGCTCACCGAGTATGAGCGTGACACCCTGCTGCCTGTCATCTGCCGAGGGTTGCGCAACAAGGTCGGCGAGAAAATGGCCATCACCAACACCGCCATCACGAAGGCCATGCGTGGCGCTGGCTACCAGCTGACCGAGGCGAGATTGAGAAAAATTATTAACCACATACGCACCACCGGCATGGTCAAGTGGCTCATCGCAACCAGCAAGGGCTACTACATTGCCACCAGCCGCCAGGAGATGGAAGACTACATCGGCTCATTGCGTGGCCGAGAGGAAGCCATCAGGGCTGTGCGTGAGAGTATGGAACAACAATTATTGAACTGATATGAGTAACAACGAAATGACATGCTGCGACAATGTGCAGTGCCCGTCGCATACTGCTTGCCTCCGATGGCAGCAATGGCGTGACGGTGGTAAAGGTTTCCTCTATGCGGTGACCTTCGCACCCAGGAGCAAGTATGCACAGCGATGCAGGCATTTCAAGAAAGGAGAATGATATGGCTGGTTACATCTATGCGGTTATCAAAGGGGAGCAAGCCCTTGACAAGTATTGTGAGAAGCGGTGGGGTGAGAGACCACGCTTCATGGAGAGTTTTGCACACATCAATGATGTGACTATTGAGCGCATCGAGGAGATGTCTCCAACCGATGACGGGTACAAGCAGTACTTCATCCTGTACATGGTTGACCCCAAAAGTGAGAGTCTATTAACAAGTTACACCCAAATAAGAACCCAAGTACATGAAGCTATCCGAACTGGTAAGGCTCGCTTGCTCACTGCGTGACGAGAACGAGATGGAGAATGATCCCGAAGTGTTGATAGAGGAAGAGGATGGAGTGATGTTTGATTATAAAGTCGGATATATGCCTGAACAGTTCGATGGTTTTGAAACAGCATACCCTGCTTTCATCAAGTTGGAAATTAACTACAACAAGCCGTATGATTAACAAACTACAAGAGACAATACAAGGCTCACTCCATTACATCATAGGCATTGACCCTGACGTGAAGAAGAACGGCGTGGCCATCGTGGAAAAAGAGACAAAGAAACTTGAATGCGCTGCGCTCACCATCGGTGACACGTTGGACTACCTGGAATGGGTGGCCAAGCGTGCCACCGAGAGCGGGGCATCCGTCAAGGTCTATATCGAGGCAGGCTGGATGAACCGCACGAACTGGCACCTGACCAAGTGGGACAACCAAGGCCAGGTCGTTGCAAAGGGTGTGTCCCAGGGGCGTAACGAACAGGTCAGCCGTATGCTCGGCGAGATGTGCCAGTATTACGGCCTCGACTGGATGCACATCAAGCCGCTGCGCAAGGTGTGGGGTGGCCGTGACCGCAAAATCACCCATGACGAGCTGTGTGCCGTCACGGGACTGGTGTACGGCAGAACCAACCAAGAGATGCGGGATGCCGCACTCATCGCATGGGTTCACGCGGGACTACCTATCTAAGCACTTTTTCTTTTCATATGTCTTTTTGTTTATAGTAATGTTTACAGTAACCTGAGCCGCTATCGTCGCGATGATGAGAGCGGTTTTTTATTGAAAAGTTTGGAAAATGTTTGTATAGTTTGTAATTTTGCGGAAATATGGAGGGTTAACTATGGCAAAGATAGACAAGTACGGCCTTAATATCAAGCAGCGCAAGTTCGCTGACCGCTATCTCATCAACGGCAACAACGCCGCTGAAGCATACCGCTTTGCCTACAACCCCGAAGCAGACGATAAAACGGCCACTGCAACTGGCTATAAAATAAGAATCAAGAGTGCAGTAAAGGCTTATATTGAGAAGCAGCAGGAAGAGAATCAGGCAATTGCAGAGGAAAAGCAGTATGCAACAAGGGAAGAGCTCATCAAGTTCTGCACCGAAATCGTGAGAGGCGAACGTGACGAGGTGGACTTCACCGTTGAGACCGATTCAATGTCAACGATGGGTAACTCGTCATCCACAAAGACAAAGCGCATCAGCAAGCAGTGGGCAGCAGATATGCTCGTCAAGCTGCTGGGTGCGGATAAGGGCGCATCGGCAAACCAAAACAACGTCATCATTGAGGAGGTGGACTAATGGCCATCGTTTCCCAACATAGGGTACAGGTCAAGCGCACGAAAGTGTACCGCTTTACCAAGGATGCCATCAAGAAGGGCAAACGTCTTGTTGCCAACCGTGGCGGCACACGATCTGGAAAGACCTACAGCGTGATGACGCTGCTTATCGTCCTTGCGCTAAAGGAACGTCACGCCATTGACGTGGTCAGCGAGAGCAACCCCCATCTCAAGCGTGGCACCCTGCACGACATGGACGAGATACTGACAGCCATGTCACTTGTTGAAGGGGCACACTACGAACACAACCGCACCGACCAGGTTTACGCATTTCAAAACGGGAGCGAGATTAGATTCTTCGCTGCCGACAACTGGGGCAAGGTAAAAGGTTCACGGCGTGATATCCTGTTTATCAACGAGGCCAACCGTGTAGAGTGGGAAATCTTCAGACAACTGGATGTGCGCACCACTGGCACCATCATCATTGACTGGAACCCCGACAGCGAGTTTTGGTATGAGAAACAGGGACTGAATCTGCGAGAGGACACCGTTGAATCGGTTACCACCTACTTGGACAACCCGTTTCTGGGGGCTACTCAGATAGCCGCTATCGAGGCGTACAAGAGTGATGAACGATGGTGGAAGGTGTACGGGCTTGGGCAGATCGGCACACACAAAGGTCTCATCTATACCAACTGGACGCAATGCAAGGAGATTCCAGACAATGCCCGACTGGTCGGGCGCGGCCTTGACTTCGGCTATAGAGCAGACCCAGCCGCCATCGTAGCGGTATACATCATGGACGGGGAACTCTATCTTGACGAGGAACTCTACGAGCCTGGGCTGACCAATGACCGCATTGCGCAAGCCTTACGGGGGAAGAACGGCGTGATTGTGGCCGATAGTGCCGAGCCGAAAAGCATTGACGAGATAAAAGCCTTCGGTGTTCGCAACATCGAGCCATCCGTCAAGGGTGCCGATTCCGTCCGCAACGGCATCCAAGTTGTTGAGCGCTATCGGCTGAACGTGACTCAGCGCAGCCTCAACCTCATCCGTGAACTGCGCAACTACAAGTGGGCAGAGGATAAGGTCACTGGTGAACTGAAGAACGAGCCAGCCAAGAACGAGCATTTTGACCATGCACTTGACGCGCTGCGTTATCTTGTGTCAAGCAAGTTGCAGCAGAGGCGCAGGGGAACGGCCAAGTCACACTTAACGAAACTCTATTGATGGACATAAACACCACATACGGCTATTGGCGGGTGATTGCAAGGCATTGCCGTTATACCATCCCAGAAGGGTTTGAACGACCCGCCTATATCGGCGAGACGCCATGCCCCGAAGACCTGTCGGCACTGACCATCGGCCAGCTCATTGAGATAGGCGAGGCCAACGGCGCAGAGACCGACTACCGCATCGTGGAAATCGTGCTGGGCATGGACAAGGCAGAAACTGACCAATGCCGTGCTACCGAGGTGGTGGCGTTCCTGTCATGGATTGGCAGACAGGTCAAGCGCATCAATAAGTTGTTTGAACAGGTGCAGACCAAACCAACCGCCAAGGAGAAACAGGCTGGCGTAGAGAACCTCCAGTTCGGCTTGTTCGGTATCCTGGACTGGTATGCCAAGCGCATGGGCATCACCAACCATGACGATGTGTTGACCGTTCCGTGGCTGCGCATCTACAAGTGTATGGACATGGACAACAAGACGGAACGCTACCAGCGACGATTAAACGAGATTTCAATGCAAGAAGCAAGGAGGAAGAAGAAATGACGATAGACCAAGCAATAAAGGGCATCTGCGAGGAGTATTTCCCGCAGTTCACCTACATCTTTGACGATTGGTGGGATGTTGACCAAGCCGTGAGCCGTGCCAAGCTGCCCGCCATTGCGCACATCCTGCCCATCGGCGGGAGTATGCGTGTACATGAACGCACAGGCCGCATCTATGACCATGAATACGTTTCCATCGCATTCGTGGACAAGGTTGTCCGTGACGCATCAGGCGAAGACCAGCGAGAGGTGTTTGAGCGCATGAAGGAAACCGCCAAGGAGTTCATCCGCATCGCAAACGCAAGCGGGCATTTCTCCGCTGTGCTGGCATGGAACTACGATGTCATCTACAACAAGCTGGCAAGCATCGTCACTGGTGTGATGCTCACGCTTGAAATCGAGGATAACGGCTCATGCTGAACGATGGAACGGTCATAACGGGTGCCACTATTTCCCAGATTCTCACCGAGGAACTGGGCACGCTGCGTTCCACGATCATCAACAACATCCGTGCCACTGGTCAGTGGGCATCGGGCAAGACGGCAGATTCAATGGCCGTGATGGTGTCGGGGTCTATTGGCGAACTCGTTGGCCGCAGGGCGTTCGGCACGCTGGAGACAGGCCGCAGGGGTGGCCGGGTGCCGATGGGATTCACTGGTATTATATACGACTGGATGCAAGCCAAGGGAGTCCATGCCCAACCCATGCCGTACAAGACGAGCCGACCCCACAAGTACACCGAGCAGGAACGTGGAGACCGCACGATGGCATACTTCATCGCCAAGACCATCCGCAGGGATGGAACGAGGCTTTACAGGGAAGGCGGCAGAGACGATGTCTATAGTCGGGTGATACCGACTACCATCGAGCGCATCAACTCACGTCTGAGCGGCATCTATGTCGCTGCAATCGCATCACAAATCAAACTCAATACAAAGGAGAGATAATATGGCTTACCAAACAATCAACGGAATCATGCTTGAGTACCCGGATGACCCGTGCCTCGTATTCAATCCGTGCAAATTCACGCTCACGGGCAACCTCGCACGCACTCGTGTCTATGTCAGTCACGGAGGCCAGTCTTACAACGCGACATACCAGACCCCTACTGGCGGCACGCTGGATTTGCGTGAATTCATGCAGTCCTTCTTTGACGGGCTGAATATGGGCAAAGACCTGGAACAAATCAACGATTTCAAGGTCAGCGAACTCGGCAAGAATGTCAGCCTCACGATTTTCGCATTGTCAAGTGTCGGCGCAACACTGGCTCAGTTCAACATCAGTGTCTTCTGCGTTTGGGGAGGTACTGCCGTAGGCGAGAATTACGAAACCTATCTCAGTCCTGACCACAGGCGGCTGCGTTGGTTTAAGTCGTTCCCGTTCACGGTGGGCATCTACACTGAGACGGCACGGTCTATTGTCTACAGCGACGGCGGTGCCAACATCCGAACCATCGCACTGAGCGGCAAAGGCGTGTACAACATCCTCATTGACGAGGCTGGTTCTACCGACAAGGTCATACTGAGTGATGCCGTATCCCCGTACACCGAGCGCTACGTCATTGACATTGACGAGGAACACACCGAAGGCGTGTATCTGCGCTGGGTAGACCGTCACGGCTTTTGGCATTACTGGCTTTTCAAGGAGGGAGACCCGAACCGACAGGCGGAATCACGTTTCGGTATGTGGAATCGAAACGACTACAGCAAGCACCACCACACCTACGGATGGCAGCAGGATGCAGGGCGTAGGCAGTCCTACACCCGCACCGATGTGCTGCCGTTGTGCGCACCGCTCGTTGACCAGGAGACTTTCGATATGCTCCAGGATGTGACAACCTCGCCCTGTGTGGACATGTTCCTCGGCTACGATAGCCACGATGAGCCGACATGGACGGCTGTTACCGTAGAGGCTGGTCAGTACACCAAGGACGTGAAGAAACCCGAACAGGACTTCCTGTTGAATGTCATATTACCCGAAATCCCCACGCAGACGCTATGATTACCCAGCAGTTATACATTGACGGCAAACTCGTTGACATCGGCGATGATACCTCGGTGACGCTCAAGCACGAAAGCAACTTGCTTAACGGCGCGGCCTCATTCAAGGCCAACCATTCGCTGACCATCAGTCTACCCGCAACGCTGCATAACCGCAGCGTGTTCGGTTTCTCTGACGTTGTGCAGTCCACTACAGGCGAGGCATACGTCATGCACACCGTGGACTACTACCGCAACGGCGTTCCAGTTATCCAAAACGGCCAGTGCAGCATTATGAGCATGACACCCGATAAGATTGACGTTGCCATCGTGTGGGGCATGAAACGTGCCGTGGATGCCGTCCTCGGCAGCGAGATGACCCTTGCAGACATCAGCACCGATGCTGCCATTGAGTTCCATGCGCAGCCCCAGGTCACGCCGTATGCCACTGCGATGAGTGGAAACACCGAGGTGTTCTATGCTGCGATGGACACCGCCCGCTACCTCAGTGAACTGGAATATTACCACCTCAAGGTGGCGTTTAACAACCGTGAGTGGGACACTGACGGCTTGATGGATGCATCGTCATACCTTCACCCTTCAGTGCGCATGGACTGGTTGCTCGGCAAGATTGAGGAGGCCAACGATATCACGATTGACTTCGACGATCCCGACGGCGAGATATCGTCCATGATTGTGCCGCTTGTCAACAAGATTCCCAACGATATCACTTTCAACGGCGGGTACAAGGCAACCGTCAGCGACCCTGCAACGTGGGGACAACTTGAGGGTAACTTCATCCGCTTTACCACAGCCAACGCATCCGCTATCATTGAGAACCAGTCCAACCCGCCTGAACCCTCGCTGCGATGCCAGACGGCATTCAAGGGTCTGCTGCGGTTCTCGCTCTATATGTACATTGATGAACTGGTTTCGGTTGGTTATCCCGTGTTCCGTTCCAAATACGGCTACCGACTGGACGTGTACATCAACGGCACGGCGCAGTCATGTGTCATCATTCCAGAAGGCACCACATTCATGGCGCAGGAGCGTGACAACAACGGGCGCATAGGTTTCACGGTATCGGGTTCCATCCCCATCAGTATGGATGGCGGTGACGGACTCAGCGTGCGACTGACGTGCATCAGCGGCGGCATTGCGGACGTCACACTCAGTGGCGGCATCCATGTCTACGGTGGTAACATCTGGATCAATGACATCATCGGTTCAGCCAACGAGGTGCAGCCTACGCAGATGTTTCCCGTTGAGGGCAATCTGCCCGAAATCAAGGTTGTTGACCTTATCAAGTTCCTGTGTGCCGTGACGGGAGCCTTCCCCGTCCAGGCATCCACCGATGGCGTTCTCTCGCTCAGGCAAGTGGAGGATGTCTTTGACTGGAGCCGTGCCGTAGACTGGTCTGACCGTCTGCTCTCGCCCACTGACCGAGCAGTCGCAGCCGATATGCACTACACGCCAAGCGGATGGGCACGGCAGAACTGGTGGCGGTGGAAAGAGGATGACACCGTCCTGGGCGACTATGACGGCAGCATCACGGTGGATGACGAGACGATTGACGAGTCGCGTGATGTGATGACCTTCCCGTTTGCTGCTTCGGATGGCAATAACATCCCGATGTACACATCTACGCATGAGTATGACACCGACACGCAGACGTGGCATACCGAGGTCAAATGGAACAAGGTAGAACCGAGGGTCATGCACATGGAGGAAGGCGAGAACAGCGAGGCCGTGGCTTCCTTCGGCTTTGACATGTCAAACATCATCACGAGATATTACTATGACCTTGTGGCAACGATGGCAGAACCCGTCATCATCACCGAGACCGTGCGCATGACAGACTTGCAGTTCATGTCGCTGGACGAGACCAAGCCGATATTCCTTGCACAGCACGGTGCCTATTTCGCCCTGCTTTCCTGTGAACTCTCGCAGAACGGCACGGCAAAGGTTGAACTTCTCAAACTCAAAAAACAGGAGGAAATGTAATGCCAACCCAGACCCAACAGGTTGAAACGATACTCAAACTGAACGTAGACTACACCGAGGGCATCAAGGCCGTCGGTCAGTACATCAACGAGATAAAGAAACTGAAGGACGAGCAGGGTACCTTGAATAAGGCGCTCAAGGCTGGTCAAATCAGCGAGCAGCAGTATGGTGATGCGATGGCCAAGAACAAAGCCGTCACCACGCAGTTGAACGGCGAGATGAAGGTCTTGACAACCGAAATCCGCAAGAAACTGGAGGCTGACCGAGCCGAGGCCAAGCAGATTGACATCAACACCGCCAGTTACAACAAGTTGTCGCAGACCTACACCGAGATGAAGAAGAAAATCAACGAGATGGATGCGGCAGAACGGCAGCGCAACAAGGCGTACATTGACCAGTCAAAGGCTGTCTATGAGCGCATGAAGGCTCTACAGGCCGAGACTGGCAAGATGCAGTTGAATGTCGGCAACTATCAGGCCGCCATCACGCAAGCCATCACGGGCAACAGCAAGTTCGCCTCCTCGCTGATGGGCATGGCTGGCGGTGCCACATCCGCAAGCGGTGCATTGGGTATCGTGAATGCCAATGCTATGGCGCTGGGTCAGACGCTCATGACGCTGCTTGCCAACCCTGTCTTCCTCGCCATCGCAGGCATTGCGGGTGCTGGAATGGCGTTCTCGTTTTGGAAGGACTACAACGACGGCCTTGCCGAGGCATCACGCCTCACAGCGCAGTTCACGGGTCTTGCGGGGGATGCAATGGATGACGTGCGTGATTCCGTACAGGCCACGGCGGACACTTTCGGCAAGGATTTCAAGGAGACCCTGCAAGCGACCGACACACTTGTCGGCCAGTTCGGTGTATCGTGGGAAGAGGCCAACGATATCATCAACAAAGGCTTTGCGGCTGGTGCTGACATCAACGGCGACTTCTTGTCTAAGGTACAGCAGTTCGCACCCGCGCTGAAGGATGCTGGCTTGTCTGCCGAGGAACTCGTGGCCGTCATCCAGCAGACCCGCAGCGGCATCTTCGGTACAGACGGCATCCAAGTGATTTCCAAGGCTGGCCAGTCACTGCGCAACATGACCAATGCAACGGCAGAGGCGTTGCGTGGTGTGGGCATCAACGCCGACGAGATGAAGGCGAAACTTGCAGACGGGTCACTGACTATGATGCAAGCCATCCAGCAGATATCCACCGCACTGAAGAACGTGGGCGGCAACACACAAGAGGCTGGTGCCATCATCAGTGATGTCTTCGGCAAGAAAGGCGTGTCTGCTGGCCAAGAGCAAATCAAGGCATTTGCCGACCTTGAGATGTCGCTTGACTCGCTCATTGAGAAGGAGGGCGAATACGGAAAGACACAGCAGGAACTTGTGGAGACACAGGAAGAGCTGAACAAGTACACATCCGCATTGTTCGGCATGGACGGCTGGGATGTGATGAAACAAAAAGCCGAACTGCTTGCAAAGAAGGGTCTGCTTTCCATCATCAAGGGACTTGTAGACATCATCAACTACATGATTGACTGGTACAATGACAGTTTGCTCATGCGCAGCGCAGTCAATTCGGTTGTAGCGAGTTTCAAGACTGCATGGACGGTTATCAAGACGTTCTTCAACCTCGTTATCGATGCCGTTAAAGGCACGGGTAACCAGTTGCGAGGTTTCGGCGGTATCATTGAGGGTATCTTCACGTTCTCTGCCGACAAAATCAAGGACGGATGGGCAACACTGACATCCGCTTTTGCAGGGACGTGGCGCAGCATGGCGTTGGATGCCTTTGCAGGGGGACGTGAGGCCGCAACCAACTATATTGAAGGTTTCAACAAGACCGTCAACGGCAGGGTGGCGCACATTGATTTCGCCACATCGGTTGATAGTGGCGGCTTGTCCACTGGAGGCGGGATAACCACCACTGGCGGCGGTTCTGCTACTGGAGGCTCAACGGGTGGTGGCTCAGGCAAGGGTGGAGGCTCGTCCACAAGCACTGCCGATCGTGAGGCACAGGCACTTGCCAAGGCCACCGAGAAGGCGCAGCAGATGATGCTGAAGAACTATGATGACTACACCAAGCAACAGGTCGCAGCAGCGCAGAGGCGTTATGAACTCTTGCTTGCCACCGTCAAGAAAGGCAGCGAGGATGAACTGAAACTGCGCCAGCAACAACTTGACTTGCAGCAACGACAGGAAGAGGAAGGTATTGAGAAATCGGTTGCCGATGGGACGGAACGTGCTTACCTCCTCCAGTTGGTCTATGAGAAATACGAGCAGCAGCGTGCCGCACTCGTTGCGCAGTACCAAAAACAGCAGGATGATGCGATGGCACAGGCTGTGGCGAACGATTTCACGTCACGCATACAGGCAGCAGCCGACAACGAGCTGGAGCAGGAGCGTATCAAACTGGAACAACTGAAATACCTCCGTGACAATGCCCGTCAGATGGAGGGAGAGTCACTGGAGGCGTGGAACGCACGGCGGTTGCAGCTGGAGCAGGATTTCCTTGACCAGAAAAAGGCACTTGCAGACAAGGAAGTTCAGGTGCAGCAAGTGAAACTGGATGCCTACTCATCCATCGCAGGAGGCATTGCCAAGGTCTTTGATGTGATGGGAGACAGCGAGAGCGACTTTGCCAAGATTTCCAAGGTCATAGCGTTGGCAGAGATTGCCATCAACACTGGTAAGGCCATTGCAGCTGGTGTTGCTCAGGCTCAGTCCGTTCCGTTCCCCGGAAACATCGCAGCCATCGCCACAACCGTGGCCACAATCCTTGCCAACATCGCCACGGCCATCAGCACCGTCAAGTCTGCGCACTTTGCCAAGGGTGGCCTCATCCAAGGGAAAGGCACCGGGACGAGTGACAGCATCACGGCCAAGGTGTCCAACGGAGAGAGCATCATGACGGCCAATGCTACTGCATTGTTCAGTCCCTTGCTGTCGGCCATCAACCAGATTGGCGGCGGCGTTCCCATCATCCATAGCGGCTCGTCACAGGTCGGCGAGGATATGCTTGCGGCTGCCATTGCAAAAGGTTATTCTATGGCTCCTGCACCAGTGGTGAGCGTGCGTGAAATCAGTGACGTGAGCAATCGTGTACAGGCTATTGAGGACATGGCATCGGTATGACGAGATACGAACTCATAAAATCTGCCGAGAGCATCCTGCGGCTGTGCGAGTCGGCTGGCATCGTCCCCAACGAGGCGAACTATCTGCCTGTCTACGAGGACTGGCAACGGCTGACCAAGGAGGGACACAAGAAGGTGTGGATACTGGCCTACCTTGCACAGCAGTACAACATCAGCGAGGCGACCGTCAAGCGCATAGCACGGAAGATGGGAAAACGGGTCAAGGCGTGACCCGCAAGAAAGGCGAAAAATTTCGCCTTTTGCTTTTTTCTAACACTAACTTTGTAAAATCAAAACGAAAAACTATGGCAGTACTTAACATCTACAATGATATCCAAAGCGAGCAGGATAAGGCTGTGACCCGTATGTGGGGCATGGAGCCTGGCATCTCGTTCCGTGATATCAACGAGTTCTGCGATTCCCTACCAGCCGATGACAAGGCCATTGACGTGCATATCCACTGCAACGGCGGTGACGTGTTGGAAGGCTGGGCAATATATGACCGACTGCGTGCTACGGGCAAGGAAATCACCACCATCGTTGACGGTACGGCTGCATCAATGGCCACCGTCATCATGATGGCGGCACCGAAGGAGAGGCGCAAAGCATACGCCAACGCCCAAATCCTCGTCCACAACCCGTGGCTTGACCCCGCTTGGGTCGGTTCTAACGGCATGGCCACCGCTGATGACTTGGAGAAGGCCGCTGCCAACCTCAAGGAACAGCAAGACCGCATCCTTGACCTCTACGTTGAGCGTTGCGGCTGCGATCGTGAGGAAATGGCGGCACTCATGGCCGAGGATAAGTTCATCAGCGTGGAGCGTGCTATGGAACTTGGCATGGTCGGGGAAATCATCGCACCTATTTCAGCAAAAAGTGTTAACAATATGAGTATCAAGGACAAGATTATCAATGCCATCAAGAGCGTGTTCGACAACGACACCGAGGGGGGGGCCCGCATGATGGCTATGGAACTGGCCACCGCCAGTGGTGACACCCTGCGCATTGAGCGTGAGGAAGGCGCACCCGCTGTCGGTGACGTGGCAGAGCCTGACGGCGAATGGCTCATGCCCGACAACACCACTATCGTGGTAGAAAACGGCGTCATCACCGAAATCCGTCAACCCGAAGAGGAGGCCGAGGTTGTGGACGAAGGCGGTGAACAGGAAGGAGATGCAACGGCAGAGGAAACCGACGGTGAGCAGAGCGAACTGGAGAAGGAGAACGAGGCACTGAAAGAGCGCATCGCAGAACTTGAACAGCAACTCGCAGAACTCACCGAGCGTCTTGCAGAGGCTAACGCCAACGCCAAGACCACCGAAGACCTGCGCATCCTCAACATGGTAACGATGGGCGGCGGTTACGAGAAGGTGGCTGCATCCATCAAGAGCAACTACACGCCCGAAAAGCGTGAACCTGTGACCTCAAAGGCAGAAGAGGCTGTCCAGCGCAACTACCTCAAGGAGCGCATCGAGGCCGCAAAGAACAAGAAGAACAAGTAACAACATAACAACAAAAAGGAGATAACAATGGCAACTTTTCTTGAGAATTTACTGATTCAGCCTGAGAACATCACCGACCTCTCCAAGCTGATCAACATTGACACCCTGCGTGACGAGCGCATCCAGGACTATGTGCGTGTCGTGCGTGCCAAGAATGGTGACCCCGTCGGTCTTATCGGCAAGGGCAACCCCATCGGCACTACTGGCTGCGGCTGTGACCCCACCTACGGAAGTCTGGCACCCGCCAACATCCTCAAGCGTTGGGAGCTCGGCTGCTGGGTAGCGCCGCTCAAAATCTGCTACACCGACATGGAAGGCACCATTGCCGAGTACGCACTGAAGAACGGCACCGCTATCGGTGACTTGAACGGCACCCAGGTCATGAGCGAGGTCATTTACCCAATCATCAACGACCTGTTGGTAGACCTCATCTGGCGCATCGCCTGGTTCGGCGACACTGAGGCTGAGAACATCAGCGACGGCGGCAGCATCACCAACGGTGTGGACACCGACCTCATCACCGTGGCTGACGGTCTGTGGAAGCGAATCTTTGCACAGGTGGCTATCAACAACGCACAGCGCACCGCGATCACCACCAACACCAAGGCTGCCATGACTGCACAGGGCGCAGCCACCGCACTGATTGACCAGATGCTGATTGACGCTGGCCCCGAAATCATGACCAAGAGCGGTAAGGTCATCTATATGACCCAGGCTATGGCCACCGCCTTTGACCTTGACTTGCGCAAGAGCAACTGCTGCAACCTCCCCTGGAACCAGGTGACCGAGGGCATCACCACCACCACCTACAACGGCATCACCTACGTTGCCGTGGCCAAGTGGGACGAGCTGATTGCCACCTTCGAGAACGGCGCACTGCCCTACCGTGCTATCCTCACCACCAAGGACAACCTGCTGGTCGGCACTCCAGCTGGTGAGTTCGTCAATGACTTTGACTTCTACTTTGACAAGATTACCCGTAACTTCTACATCTACGGAACGGGTAAGATTGGAACAATGCTGCTGGAGGACAAGGCGTTCCAGGCTGCTTATTAATCACACCGTCAAAAAGAAAGGAGATTAGTTATGCCTACCGCATTATGTGAATCAATCATCAGCAAGGACATCGCCTTTTCGTGCGATGAGTTGGCAACCAAGGGTCTTGAGAGCGACGGCATCATCATGAACCGTGGTGATATCGACTTCGCCCAGACCGTCTTCGATACCAACAACCCCAACATCATCAAGACCCTCGTCTTGAAGACTGGCAAGCGTGCCTACGAGGTCATGCAGGCCGGCAACACCCCGTTCACCGGCACCCAGTCTGCCCTTGAGGTCGGAACTTACCGCAACACGTTCACCCACACCGTATCGTTCGTTGTTCTCGCCAATGACCCCAGCACTGCACATGAGTTCATTGACGGTCTTGCAAACGGTACCTTCGTGGCTATCCTGCGCAACAAGCACAAGGGTGGCGTGAGCGGTGACGGCGAGTACCAGATCTACGGCTACAGCCAGGGTCTCGTTGCCAACGAGATTACCAATGACAAGTACAGTGAGGACACTGACGGTGGTTGGCTCGTCAACCTTCAGGAGACTGGCGCACGCATGAGTGCCATGTTCCTGTTCAATACCGATGCCACTACCACCGAGGCTCAGTACGAGTCACTGAAGGAGACCGCCCAGTAAGTCATCACCTCTATGACATACGAAGAGGCTCT
>Ga0310691_10004529_pt1 | contig 15605 bp, 11 predicted proteins | sample 176DNAGHGlowgp2_FD_203887 | JGI IMG/M metagenome (GOLD analysis project Ga0310691, IMG submission 203887) | Sheep rumen microbial communities from Palmerston North, Manawatu-Wanganui, New Zealand - 1766 DNA GHGlow gp2 (v2) (version 2) | ecosystem: Host-associated > Mammals > Digestive system >...
CGACATAGTTGTTGAAAACGTTTATCTGATAGAGCTTTCCGCCGTCCCTCAGGAAAAGCGCAGTACCGTCTTTTGTGCCGTCACTCAGACCGGTTGGAACGTCCTCGGTCTCAACAAAGTGCAGACCGTTGAAAAGAGCGTTTATCTCGTCACGGCCGGTCTGGTCGATATCGTAGCCCCATTCAGGATAAAATCTGCCGTCGAGCATGAAAAGGAAATGCGTGTCACATATCTGCTTCAGCTCCGCCTCGATGTTCTTGTCGAGCTTGTAATACCTATATGTCTTCTGACCTGTCAGACCGTAGGCGTATGTGTATTTGACGGTATCACCTATGACGGAAATGTGCGAATTGCAGTCGCCGCCGTTATATTGCAGAACCGGGAAGGTGCAGACGCCGTCCTCAGTATACAGGCTGCTGTCTATGCTGAATGGCTCTGTTTCGGTCGCAGTGAGGTCGGCAAACAGTCCCCTTATATTCTCACGCTGCGTCGCGGAGAGGGACTGCAAGCCGCCATTGCCAATGAAATCATTCGCGAGGAATTCCCCTATGGCAGTCTCGCTGACGGGCGAAACGGTCCCGATAGTATCGCTGAGGACAGTGCTCGGGGAAGCGAACTGCTGTTTGCTGCGGCTGGAGCTGCTGATATCGGGCGCTTTATTGATAATGCTGACCGCTGCGGCTGTACCTCCGGCAGCGAGCACGCATACTGCTGCTATGGCTGCAAATCGGCGGAACGGACGTGGCTTGTAGCGCTCGACCGTCATGACGATATCGGTATATTCTCCCGCATTATCGGGAAGTTTCTGTGTGCAGGCAGCGATTATGCGCTTTTTCGCATCGTCCGAAAGGCGTATTTTTTCGCCGGCTCTGCTGAGCTTGTTCAGATTCATCATAAGTATTCCTCCTTGTATTTTTTTCCGAGAAGCTCTCTGCCCTTGGAGAGCTGCATTTTTACTGCGGAAGGCGTTCTTCCGATCATTTTCGCTATCTCATCGACCTTGTAGCCCTCGATGTAGTGCAGGGTGAGGGCGAGCCGGTACTTCTCCGGCAGGCTCATGAGAGCTTCGATAATATGTGAGCTTTCTTCGTCCTGCGGCACTGTTTCGAGCGCTTCCTCGCCAAGTGCCTGGTGTCTTTTTCTGAAACGCTGCATACTGCGGCATTTGTTCCGCGCAACGGTTATCAGCCAAGCCTTTTCGTGCTCGGTATCGCTGAAATCCGGAGCTTTCCGGAAGTAGGCGATAACGGTCTCCTGAACCGCGTCCTCGGCGTCAGCGGGTACGCAGAGCATTATCAGGCAAAGCCGGTAGAGCATATCTCCGTATTTTTCAACTATTCGTTCAACAGCGCTGTTTTCCTGCATCTCATCATCTCCTTTCACTGATAACACGCCGGAGGGAGGCGTTTGGTCAATTTAATTCTGATTATAGCCGGTTTTCTGAAAATGTCAACAGTGGTTTTTTCCGGCGGGACGCTGTTCAAAGGAGGTTTCTTATGAAAGGATAGTATCATTCGTTGCCGCAGGCGGCGAAACGCCGCCCCTACACCGAACTCCGAAATGCAATGGAAATTAATACTTTACAACTCCGGAAAAAAGTGTTATAATATGTTTTGAACCGCGTTCAAAGGCGAGCGCGGCATTTTTAAGGAGGTATTTCCACATGGAAAAGTTAAGAATAGGTATCGCAGGCTACGGCAACCTCGGCAGAGGCGTTGAGCTTGCTATAAGACAGAACGACGACATGGAGCTCGCAGGCATTTTCACTCGCCGTGCTCCCGAAACAGTCAAGCCCCTCACACCCGGCGCTAAGGTCTACAGCATCAATGACGCTGAGGCTATGAAGGACAGCATCGACGTCCTGATAATCTGCGGAGGAAGTGCTACAGACCTTCCCAAGCAGACTCCCGCTCTCGCTAAGAACTTCAACGTTATCGACAGCTTTGATACTCACGCACGCATTCCCGAGCATTTCGCAAATGTTGACAAGGCTGCAAAGGAGAGCGGCCACCTCGCTTTCATCTCCCTCGGCTGGGATCCCGGTCTGTTCTCACTCAACAGACTTTACGCTGAGTCTATCCTCCCCAACGGCAAGAGCTACACCTTCTGGGGCAAGGGCGTAAGTCAGGGGCACTCCGACGCTATCCGCCGTGTTGAGGGCGTAAAGCGCGGTATACAGTACACGGTTCCGATAGAGGCAGCTATGGAGGCTGTACGCTCCGGAAGCCAGCCCGAGCTCACTACCCGTGAGAAGCACAAGAGAGAGTGCTTCATCGTTCCCAAGGAGGGCGCTGACCTCGCTAAGATCGAGAACGATATCAAGACCATGAAGAACTACTTCGATCAGTACGATACAACTGTTCACTTCATCACCGAGGAGGAGTTCGAGGCTGAGCACAACAAGATGCCTCACGGCGGCTTCGTAATGAGAAGCGGTCTCACAGGTGACGGCGAAAAGACTCACCAGATGATCGAATACTCCCTCAAGCTCGAATCCAACCCCGAGTTCACAGCAAGCGTACTTATCTGCTATGCAAGAGCTCTCGGCAGACTTTACAGGGAAGGCGCTACCGGCTGCAAGACCGCATTCGATATCGCACCTGCCTACCTCTCAAAGCTCTCAGGTGAGGAGCTTCGTGCATCAATGCTCTGATACAGAAAAAACCATAAAGGAGCCTGCGCTTCTTTATGGTTTTCTTTTTGAACAGGGAAGGGGGACGCCATAGGCGTCCCCCTCGTTTTATCATTATGTCATTCGTCCGTGTGGAATATCATTCTCACGAAGTTGTACATATGAGCATTGATGCAGTTATCGCCGTGATAGCCGCCGTGTACATACTGCCAGAGGTGCGGAACACCGTTCTTGTCGAAGTTGTCGTGGTAGGTCTTGGGGTTATCATAAACGGTCTTGTCATTGTCTCCTGCTGTGATGAGAAGGAGGTAGGGTTCGTTGGACTTATCCCACTTGAATGAGCCCGCAACGCCGGGAGCAGGGCAGATCGCACCGACATAGCCGAATACGTCGGGAAGCTTCATTCCGATGAGGAGACCCTCTCGTCCGCCCATTGAGAAGCCTGTTATGGCTGTGTTCTCCTTGCCTGTGAGAATGCTGTACTTATCCTCGATCTCGGGCATGAGGCACTTTGTAAGGTCGTTGATGAAGTTGTCGTAAGCCTGATTATTGGTCTCGTTCATGCCTGTGCAGGCTGCGAGAGTGGGGCTTGAGAATACATCGGGGAATACGCAGATCATTTCCTTTGCGGAACCATCTGCTATGCAGTTTCCGACGATCTGCTTTGTAGGCATACCGCTTTCAACATTGCCCTTGATTATCATTCTGTCCGGATTCTCATAGTAGCCGTGCATAACGTAGAGAACAGGGTACTTCTTGCTCGGATCGTAGTTGGGAGGGAGAAGGATATTGTACTTCTTCTGCCTGTTGCAGACTGACGACCAGTAAGTTGCGCTCTTTATCTCGCCGTATGCAACTCCGCCCTTCTGCTGGTGGGAGGAATCGGGTTCCTTTTCCACAAGGAGGTTCTTGACCTTTGCGGTGTAGGACTCCATAGTGTAGTCGAGGTGGGGCTTTTCGGCAAGGGTGAATTCGCTTATCCTTCCGAGGACGAACTGGTTGATCTGAACGAAGTCGGCAATGCTGTATTCGCCGTCTTCATCAACGTCACTATTGCGCTTTGCAACGCTGCCGGTGAAGCCGTTCACGAGACCGCGTCTTGCGAGGATAACATCGAAAACATTGATGATGCCGTCGCCTGTAAGGTCGCCGCGGACAGTGCTCGAAGCCTTCGGACCGTCGATGACTGTGCCGTCAACAGCACCGATAGCCTCGTCAACGTAGAAGTCGCCCGAGCCTGAATCAGTCTCAACGTAGAACTGAACATCTGTAGCGCCTGCGGGTATCTCGAAGGAGGTATTGCTGAGCTGTACCCATTCGCCCTTTGCGACCTCCTTGGTGTCGATCTTTGGGTAGTAGACCTCGTTGTCCGTGCCCTTGTACTGGAGGGTGAGGTAGAAGGTCTGGGTCGCAGGACCGGACTCGTACATAACGTCGGCACTGAAGCTGTACTTCTCGCCGGGCTTGAAGTAATTCTTGCTGAGTGCCTTTGTAGCGCCGTTCCATGAAGCCTCTCTGCCTGTTGTGAAGAGGCTCGAGGAGCCGTCGTAGGAAACCTTGCTGCTCTTTTCAACCTTAGCCGAACCGCGTCCGGACCAGCCGTCCGTGCCGTCCTCGAAGGTATCGTGGAACCAGTAGCCGTTCTCGTCGGGCTCATAGACCTTGGGAGCCTTGCCGCCGAGAGTATAGCTTCCGTCGGAATTGTTCCATTCCTGACGGTCGTAATCGAAGTAGTCAACATCGACATATCCGCCGGTAGTCTTGGTCGGGTAGCTGTAGATACCGCTTCTGTAGCCCGTGAAGAGCTTGAGCTCATAGGGCATACTCAGCTCAACGCCGAGCTTGGTCCAGCTGTTTCCGTCGAAGGAGTAGTAGAAATTAGCCTTGTCGATGTTGTTGGAGGAGCTTCCGTCCGAGCCTACTGTGGCGAACTTGAAGTCTATCTTGAGGTAGATCTCGTCGCCGCTCATAGGAGCTTCCGCCTCTATCTTATTGGAGCTGTTGTCGATGCTGTCGCCGCCGTTGGTAGCCATATAGACCTTCTTGTTACCGCTTCCGTCAACGTAAACACCGATATTTCCGTATTTGAACTGGAAGGCTGAAAGTCCTGCATAGTCGCCGGACTTCATGCCCTTTGTGTCCATTTTTATGATGCTGCTGCAGGACGGTCCCTCTGTACGCATCGTGAGGGTGTTCCTTGCGTGGAGCAGTTCGTTAGCGATAGTGTTGTTGTGGAGTCTGAGGTAGCCCTCGCGCTCAGTTACCGACCATGAATTGTTGTCGGGGTTATGGTTCCACTGCCATTCAAGGGCGAGGTCGTCCGAGGAATAGGTGAAGTCGTCATCGCCTGCGAGGTGAGTTCCCGAGCCGTCATTGTCGATAGTGAATGACACTGGAGCCTTTCCGTTCACGCCCATCATCGGCCAGTCGTTCTGCCAGCTTACGGGGACAAGTGAGGGGATACGTCCGACAGCGCCGTGATCCTGGAACAGCATACCGTACCAGCTTCCGTCGGGAGTATCAACGATACCGCCCTGTGCAACGCCGCTTCCGTAGCTGCCGACGCCTGACTCGAGAATGGTCTTGCTCTCGTAGTTTCCGAGGAGTTCCTTTGAGCGGTAGCAGAGCTCAAGACGGGAGTGTCCGCTTGGCCAAGCGATGATGAAGATGTAGTAATAACCGCCTATTTTCTGGATATGCGAGCCTTCACCGGAAACATATCCGGAGATATTGGTCTTGAAAAGGGTCTTGTCAACTCCGCCCTGCTTGAAGCCGGTCATATCGGAATTGAGCTCCTTTATCTTTATCTCGCCGCCGCCGTAAACGAGGTAGTTCCTGCCGTCGTCGTCGAAGAGGATAGAGGCGTCGTGGTACATACCGTTTATCTCGGACTTTGTCCATTCGCCGCTCTCGATATCATCGGTCGAATAGATATAGGACTTGTTGGTGCTGTAGCTTCCGAAGAAAACGTAGAATTTCTTGGTCTTTTCGTTATAGCGGAGGCTTGCAGCCCATGAGCCCTTACCGTAGTCGTGCTTGCCGTTCTTGAGGTTCTCGCCGTCGCCTTCAGCGAGCCTGTCGTAGACGTAGCAGCACATCTCCCAGTTAACGAGGTCCTTGGACTTCATAATGGGAGCGCCGGGTGAGAAGAACATGGTAGTGCTTACCATATAATAGGTATCGCCTACGCGGATAACGTCACAGTCGGGGACGTCAGCCCAGATGAGGGGATTGTTTACAGTTGTTGCAGCGCCGTTGGCTATCGTATTTTCAGAGGGTGGGATAGAAACGGCAGAAAAAAGCATGGCTGCTGATGAACAGAGGGCAAGAGCAGCCTTTAAAGCCTTACATTTCATACAAAAATACCTCCCTTATTCATATTTTTTTGTTATTAATATTTTATCGTATTTTATGGTAGTTCGTCAATCAACAATTGTGCTATATTTATATCAACATTGTGCTGTACGGGTGGACAAAATAAATGTGAGGTGGACGATAATAAGAATAGGAGGTGAATTGAATATAATTTTTGCTCAAATGCCTCCCCACACCCGTCTGCTTACAAATAGGAATTAAATTCTTGCATTGTAAAGCCGTTCGTGCTATAATAGAAGTATATGATCTTGAAAGGTGATAAGCTATGGATATATACGAAACCGTCAAAGCTCTCTGCGAGGTCAGCGGTGCTTCCGGAAGTGAAGCTCCCGCCGAAAAGCTCGCGCTCTCTATGCTCAGCGAATACTGTCCCGATGCCGAGATAGTCTCCGGAAACGTCATCGGCAGCTTCGGCACCCACCGCGAGGGTCTGCCCATTCTCGTCCTCGATGCCCACATCGACCAGATAGGCATGATAGTCACCCACATCACTGACGAGGGCTTCATAAAGGTCGGAAATATCGGCGGCATAGACCGCCGTCTGCTCCCTGCACAGCCCGTCGTTATCCACGGAAAGCACGATATACCGGGAGTTGTCTGCTCTGTTCCGCCGCATCTTCTCAGCGGAGACAGCGAGGTCCTGAAGTGGGAGGAGGTCTCCATCGACGCCGGCATGACCAAGTCCGAGCTGGAGGAGATAGTCTTTCAGGGCGACAGCATCACCTTCGATGTGAAGTGCAGACGCCTTTCCGGTGAGCGTATCGCTGCCGGCGCTCTCGACGACCGCTGCGGTATTGCCGCTGTTCTGCGTACTCTCGAACTCCTGAAAGGAAAAAATACCGCTTACAATATCATCGTGAACTTCTCCGCGCAGGAGGAGATAGGTGAGCGCGGCGCTAAAATAGGCGCTTTCAGGCTCGCTGCGGACTATGCGATCGCCGTTGACGTAAGCTTCGCCTATGCCATCGGCGAGGACGAGCAGAAGTGCGGAAAGCTCGGAAAAGGCGCTATGATAGGCATTTCGCCGTGCCTCGACCGCGGTATGTCAATGGGACTTATCCGTGCCGCAGAGAAGGCTTCCCTCCCCTACCAGCGCGAGGTCATGGAGGGTCTAACCTCCACCAACGCCGACCGATACTCCGTGAGCCGCGGAGGTGCAAAGGTCTGCACCGTTTCGATCCCTCTCAGGAATATGCACACCCCTGCCGAGGTCATTGACCTCCGCGATGTTGAACTCACCGCCCAGCTCATAGCTGAATTTGCAAAGGAGGCAGAATAATGAAGGAACTGCTGAAAGAACTCTGCCTTATCAACGGCGTTTCCGGAGATGAGGACGCTGTCCGCGAACATATCATCAGGCTCATAGACGGCTGCTGCGAATACCGCACCGACCCTCTCGGAAGCATCATCTGCTTCAAAAAAGGCAGGAAAACTCCGGAGAAAAAGCTCATGATCTGTGCCCATATGGACGAGGTCGGCTTCATCATCACCTATATCCGTGCCGACGGGACCCTCTCGTTCGGGACCGTCGGAGGCATCGACCCGTCCGTCATAATCGGCAGACAGGTCACCGTCCGGAGCAGCATCACCGGGAATGAGATCTTCGGCGTTGTCGGTGCGACTGCGGTACACAATCTCTCGAAGGAACAGCGCGAAAAGGCTGCCAAGACCGACAGCCTCTACATTGACATCGGTGCCGAAAATAAGGAGGAAGCCGAAAAGCTCGTCTCGCAGGGCGACTGCGCTTACTTCGTCTCCGACTTCACCGAGCTCGGAGAACGCCGTATAAAGGCAAAAGCTATCGACGACCGTGCCGGCTGTGCAATGATGATAGAGATGATACGCGGCGAGCTCGAGTACGATACTTGGTTCGTTTTCAACGTTCAGGAGGAGATAGGTCTCCGCGGTGCAACTGCCTCGGCTTTTGCCGTAGCTCCGGACTTTGCGATAGTCCTCGAATCGACCACCGCTGCTGATATCGACGGAAGCTCCGGTGCAAAGCGCGTCTGCGAGCTCGGAAAAGGCCCCGTTGTGTCCTTCATGGACAGGAGCACGATGTACGACAAGGAGCTTTTCCGCCTTGCCTTTGATACTGCCGCTGAGAACGGCATTCCCTGCCAGACCAAGTCTATGGTCGCAGGCGGAAACGATGCGGGAGCTATCCACATTAGCGGCAAGGGCGTCCGCACAATGGCGGTTTCGCTGCCTTGCAGGTACCTCCACTCCCCCTCGTCAGTCATCGAGTACAGCGACATGGAGAACGCTTCAAAGCTCGTCAGAATACTCGCCGAAAGGATACACGGCTTATGATAAGACTTATCGAACATGAGCATGAGCTTGACGCTGCCCTGCTCAACAAGACCCTCAACGGCAAGAAAATGCTTGCCTATATGAGGGCATACGGTCCGAATTACGAATTCTGCCGTTTCTACAAAATCACCGGAGATTATGGCGGAGTCGGCTATATGTTCATCATCAACTCCACCCTCATAATCTGCTCGGACGGTCAGCTCGAACCCAGTGAGGAGCTCAACCTCTTCGTCAGCATGAACGTTCCGTTCCGCATCGAGGGCGACCAGAGCGTCCTCGAGGGCATAAAGATACCCGAACGCTATCAGACCCTCAACAGGACGATCTTCGAGCTTATCCCCGATGATACGCCTCTCGAAAGCATCGAGGAGCACGTTGAGTTCAACCCCAAGCTCACGGACGTTTACAAGATACTCAGCGAGGGCTTCCCGAATATCGCGGATTTCTCGCTGTGGTACACCGATACCTCCCACCGCTGCCGCCACGGTATCAGCCGCGTGTTCACCTACCGCGATTCCACAACGGCTTCGGCTGTTTTCGATATCGGCAGCACCGTCCTCATAGGTCAGGTGGCTACGAATATCGCTGCCCGCGGCAGAGGCTACGCGAGGGAGTTCCTGAAATGGCTCGCCAAATTCTTCAACGGGCTCGGAAAACGCGCCTACCTGCTCGCGCTGGACGTCCGCGTGAGCTTCTATCAGGAGATAGGCTTCAAGATAGTCGGCAGGGAGATAGTCCTCGAACGTATCGACGTTGTGAAGGACAACGTCTCCAAGGGCAGACTGGCTGATAAGTAGCTATTAGTTATTAGTTCTTAGTTCAGAGTGCATAGTTAAACTGACGGTACATTTCTTCAGATCCGTCCGCTTACGCGGACACCGCAACTAAGAACTAAGCACTACGAACTAAAATCTTTAATCCCGAATTACGCATAAAGCATTAAGCTAACGGCTTAACCGAAAGGATAAAATATGAACAGCAGAATTTCTGAAATATACGATTTTGACCCAAAGCTCCTTGAGCTTGCGGAAAAGGCTGAAAGCAACTGCCGGGAAGCCTTTGAGCGCATCTCCTCCGTTGCGGAATACTGCGGCGCAAAGGTGCTGAAAGCCTTCACCGACAACAAGGTCAGCGAGCCCTGCTTCTACGGCTCGACCGGCTACGGCTACGGCGACGTCGGCAGAGAGGTCATCGACAAGGTCTTCGCGCAGGCTCTCGGCACTGAGGACGCTCTCGTCCGCCACAATTTCGTCTCCGGTACTCATGCGCTGTCCGTGGCACTGTTCGGCGTTCTCCGCAAGGGCGACAAAATGGTCGCGATAACCGGAAAGCCCTATGATACGCTCGAGGAGGTCATCGGTCTCAGCGGCAATAAGGGCAACGGCTCGCTCATGGACTTCGGCGTTGAGTACGGACAGGTCGATCTCAATGAGGACGGCACTCCTCGCCTCGACGAGATAACCGAGGCTGTCAAAGGTGCGAAGATCGCCTATATACAGCGTTCCAGAGGCTATTCACTGCGTCCGGCATTCACCGTTGACGGCATCGGCGAAATGATAAAGGCGGCTAAAAAGGGCAACCCTGACATTATTATAATGGTGGACAACTGCTACGGCGAATTCATCGAGGAACGCGAGCCCTCAGCGGTCGGTGCGGATATCATCATCGGCTCACTCATCAAGAACGCCGGCGGCGGTATTGCCCGTACAGGCGGATATATCGCCGGTCGTGCGGACCTTGTGGAGCTTTGCTCCTACCGTCTGACCTGCGTCGGAATGGGCAAGGAGGTCGGCTGTACCCTCGGTATGAACCGCGAGCTCCTGCTCGGGCTCTTCTTTGCGCCGGACGTTGTCGCGAATGCCGTAAAGACCTCCGCGTTTGCGAGCGAGCTTTTCACCATGCTTGGCTACGAGTGCTCCCCTCGCAAGGACGACCCGAGAGGCGACATAATCGCCGCGATAAAGCTCGGCACTGAGGACGCTCTTTGCGCTTTCTGCCGCGGTATCCAGAAGGGCGCACCGGTCGATTCGTTCGTGACTCCCGAGCCTTGGGATATGCCCGGCTATTCGGACAAGGTCATCATGGCGGCAGGAGCTTTCACAGGCGGCGCTTCGATAGAGCTCTCCGCTGACGCTCCCCTCCGCGAGCCCTATGCCGTTTGGATGCAGGGCGGCATAACCTATACCTCCGGCAAGCTCGGCGTGATGCTTGCGGCGGAGGAAATGCTCAGAAGCAGGAAATAAGGGGTATCTACCGCTTTGGGAGGAAGCCTCTTTCCATCAGGATCACCTTACACATAGTTGAGCCGGGAACCTATCCCGGCTTTTATTATGTGCGGTCAAGGTTCACACAGTGAATAAGTTAGACAAATCGTAAATAAGTAATATTAAATTACTCGTTAATAAAAAGTTAACTATAAATTTGAGGTTTTTTCGCACCAAAGTATACAAAAATATAGTTTTGTATACAATCGTATATTGTCAAACTATTTCCGATGCAATATAATATACACAGTGATGAAGTTATTGGTACTCGGTATCAAGTACCCTCCCCTCTCATGTGCTTGATACTGAGTATTAAATTCATTACCGCAAAGAGATAGTTTTTGTCAATAATTAAAACTAACCCCTTTCATTTGTAATTTTTTCATGTTTTCTATTCTCAATAACTTCTTTTAACTTGATCTCACTGCACTCCACAGTGCTAAACGGCTTTGCCGTTTGGAATGCAGCCGCCTTCCCGATTCGGGAAGGATTTTTTTGCTCTGTGAAATTTGCGTGAAAAATTATATAATCTGCTTGACAAATTCGATAAAGCGTGATAGAATGTATATAAAGGAGGCGGTGAAAATGAAAAAGAGCGTTTACAGCCTCGTCCTCATGGACGACGTCATCAAGGCTGTTGACCGCGAAGCTTACAAGCGCGGCACGAGCCGCTCCAACCTGATAAACCAGATACTCGCCGAGCAGCTTTCGTGTACCACCCCGGAAATGCGTATGCGCGATATCTTCGGCTCGCTTTCCGACCTCATCGGCAGCGCTTTCAGCATACAGCAGCAGCGTTCAGCGTCGCTCATGACACTGCGGACGGCTCTCGAGTACAAGTACCGTCCCACGATAAGCTACAAGGTCGAGCTCGACCGCGTCCCGGACGAGTTTCTTGGTACGCTGAGAGTGCAGATACGAACTCAGAACAGTGCGCTGATATCAGCCTTCAACAGCTTCTTCGCATACCGTGCAAAGCTTGAAGCATCGGCACTTTCCGCGCACGGTGCCAAGGATTACATCTGCTCGCTCACGGACGGAACGTTCTCGCGGCGGCTCATTAACAGCGGCCTCGACGACGAAAAGACCGCGGAGGCGATAAGCCTCTACCTCAATGACCTAAACCGTTCCATACAGGTCTATTTTTCCGCACCGGAGGGCTTTGCGGAGTGTGCCCCGAAGCTTTCGGCGGATTACAGCCATATGCTCAATGAATACATCTTGTAGCCCGGTCTCACAGACGGTAACGATTTGAATTTTTAAGGAGGTTTATTTATGAATACTGAAAAATATACAAAGCAGACCATAGCTGCCATCGTAAAGGCTCAGAATATCGCCGTTATGAACTCCAATCAGCTCGTTGAGCCGGTGCATATCTTCGCCGGACTTCTCGCTCAGGAGAACGGTCTTATCCCGCAGCTCATGAAGAAAATGAACATCGACACCGACCTTCTCGAAAAAGAGACTGACAAGCGCATCAGTGCTCTCCCGAAGGTCACGGGCAGCGGCAGAAGCAGCAATGTCGGCATTTCGGGCGAGACCGACCGTATGCTCCTTACTGCGGAAAAGCTTGCCGAGAACATGAAGGACGAGTACGTTTCCGTTGAGCATATCTTCCTTGCGATAATCGCCTGCAAGGACAGGGACACTGCCGCTTTGCTGAAAACCTTCAATATCACGCAGGACGCTTTCCTGAGTGCTCTCATGACCGTCCGCGGCAATACGAGAGTTACCAGCGAAAATCCGGAGGACACCTACGATGTTCTCACAAAATACGGTCAGGAGCTTGTCGGACTTGCCCAGCGCAACAAGCTTGACCCTGTTATCGGACGTGACAGCGAGATAAGAAACGTTATCCGTATCCTCTCGCGTAAGACCAAGAACAATCCTGTTCTGATAGGCGAGCCCGGCGTCGGCAAGACCGCCATTGCGGAGGGACTTGCCCTGCGTATCGTTGCAGGTGATGTTCCGGACAGCCTCAAAGACCGCAAGATATTCTCCCTCGACCTCGGCGCACTCGTTGCAGGTGCAAAGTACCGCGGCGAATTTGAGGAAAGGCTCAAAGCCGTTCTCAACGAGATAAAGAACAGCAACGGTCAGATAATCCTGTTCATCGACGAGCTCCACACTATAGTCGGTGCAGGCAAGACTGACGGTGCTATGGACGCCGGCAACCTCCTCAAGCCTATGCTTGCAAGAGGCGAGCTGCACTGTATCGGTGCTACGACCCTCAATGAGTACCGCCAGTATATCGAGAAGGACCCTGCCCTCGAAAGACGTTTCCAGCCTGTTCTCGTTGACGAGCCGACCGTCGAGGACACTATTTCAATATTAAGAGGACTGAAGGAGCGCTATGAGGTATTCCACGGCGTTAAGATTCAGGACAACGCACTTATCTCGGCGGCAGTCCTTTCCAACAGGTATATCTCCGACCGTTTCCTCCCCGACAAGGCTATCGACCTCATAGACGAGGCCTGCGCTACCATAAGGACGGAAATGGACTCCATGCCTACCGAAATGGACGAGATCTCGCGTAAGATAGTCCAGCTCGAAATAGAAGAAGCCGCACTCAAAAAGGAGAGCGACAGCATCTCCAAGGAGCACCTCGTCGAGATACAGCAGGAGCTCTCAGAGCTGCGCGACAAGTTCAACGCTATGAAGGCTAAGTGGGAGAACGAAAAGACCGATATCTCCGCAGTCCAGAAGCTTCGTGAGGAGATCGAAAGGCTCGGCGGCGAGATAGACAAGGCTGAGCGTGAGTACGACCTCAACAAGGCGGCAGAGCTCAAATACGGCAGACTGCCCTCCCTCCAGAAGCAGCTCGCAGAGCTCGAACACAAGGCTGAACAGGATATCGGCGATGACAGGCTCCTCCGCGACAAGGTAACTGACGAGGAGGTAGCAAAGATAGTCTGCCGCTGGACCGGCATTCCCGTTGCAAAGCTCATGGAGGGCGAAAAGGAAAAGATACTCGGACTTGAAAATATCCTCCACAAGAGGGTCATCGGTCAGGACGAGGCTGTTACCAAGGTCAGCGAGGCTATACTTCGTTCCCGTGCAGGCATTCAGGATCCCGACCGTCCTATCGGTTCGTTCCTGTTCCTCGGACCTACCGGCGTTGGCAAGACCGAGCTCGCAAAGGCGCTTTCCGAGACGCTTTTCGATGACGAAAAGAACATTATCCGTATCGACATGAGCGAATACATGGAGAAGCACAGCGTCAGCAGGCTCATCGGAGCGCCTCCCGGATACGTCGGCTACGACGAGGGCGGTCAGCTCACAGAGGCAGTCCGCCGCAAGCCCTATTCCGTTGTCCTCTTCGATGAGGTCGAAAAGGCTCACCCCGATGTTTTCAACGTCCTCCTGCAAGTCCTTGACGACGGACGTATCACCGATTCTCAGGGACGCACGGTCGATTTCAAGAACACTATCATTATCCTCACATCAAACCTCGGCTCGCACTATATCCTCGACGGCATCGACGCTGACGGCAATATCACTGACGAGGCAAGGAAAAATGTCGATACCCTCCTCAAACAGCAGTTCCGTCCGGAATTCCTCAACCGTCTTGACGAGATAATCTTCTACAAGCCGCTGACGAGGACCGATATCATCAGGATAGTTGACCTCATGCTGAATGACCTCCGCAAGCGTCTCGACGACAAGCACATCAAGCTCGAGGTAAGCGAAGAGGCAAAGGACCTCATCGTCGAGCAGGGCTATGACCCGAATTTCGGCGCACGTCCGCTGAGAAGATATATCCAGAGCAGGATCGAGACCCTTGCCGCAAAGAAGATAATCGGCTCGGACATCTCGGCTGGCGATACCATCAGCATCGACGTTGACGGAAACGGCGGATTTACCGCAGAATAACAGCATCAGACCTGAAATGATCCTTCTGTCCGTCCGGACCTGTTCCGGACGGACAGCTTTTTCTCTGTAATATTAACCCTGTGAAACATGATTATCCCCGATGATACGCGGAAAATCAGCCTTTTTTATTGCTGTTTTCCATAAAAAATCAAGCCGCAGACGCTCAAATATACGTCGTTTTGTCATTTTTTCGCTATTTCCTTGACAAATCCGGACAAAGGGTATATAATTCAATTGTAAAAATTTATTTACGGAGGATACCAATATGACAAAGACTGAATTGATCAGCGCAGTTGCTGAAAAGACCGATTTCACAAAGAAGAACGCCGAGATCGCTGTTAACGCAATCATCTCTGCTATCACAGATTCACTTGCCGGCGGCGAGAAGGTTTCTATCGTTGGTTTCGGTACATTCGAAGTTCGTGACAGAAAGGAAAAGCAGGTCAAGAATCCCCAGACCGGTAAGATGATGACCGCTCCCGCTTCAAAGGCTCCCGCTTTCAAGGCTGGACAGGCTCTGAAGAATGCTGTCAACAAGTAATCAAGGAGGTAATTATCATGGCTGACAAGACAATCAAGGCTGCTGAAACAGCTGCAGCTGCTCCCGCTGAGGAGAAGAAGGCTGCCGCTCCCAAGAAGACTGCTGCCAAGAAGGCTGCTGCTCCTAAAAAGACTGCTGAGAAGAAGGCTCCTGCTGAGAAGAAGACTGCTGCTAAGAAGGCTTCCGAGAACGTATATGTTCAGTATCAGGGTGCTGAGATCACCTCTGCTGACCTCATCGCTAAGGCTAAGGACGCTTCCGGCGTTAAGTCTCCCAAGACTGTAAACGTTTACGTTAAGCCCGAGGAGAACATGGTTTACTACGTTGTTGATAACAACGCAGGCAGCTTCCCGCTCGTTTGATCGCACATGATAAGACCGCCTCACATGAGGCGGTCTTCTTGCTTTTACTGCAAATATTTCCGATCAGGCGTGATGCTTGACGGTATACCAAAAGAAAAGCGCTGCTTTTTTCAGGCAGCGCTCATTTTTTCAAAAGGCATATCTTGCTCAGGACAGCAAAACGGACGGCATATCGCCGTCCGCTGATATATTCTTTTCCTACAGGCTCAGGACTGCGATGCCATGCCGCTTATCAGTCCTCGTCCTCC
>Ga0310691_10004530_pt1 | contig 15604 bp, 10 predicted proteins | sample 176DNAGHGlowgp2_FD_203887 | JGI IMG/M metagenome (GOLD analysis project Ga0310691, IMG submission 203887) | Sheep rumen microbial communities from Palmerston North, Manawatu-Wanganui, New Zealand - 1766 DNA GHGlow gp2 (v2) (version 2) | ecosystem: Host-associated > Mammals > Digestive system >...
CGTCCCAATGTTCTTGAATAATCTCTCTCTCGTTAAGATAGAAATTGCCTTGTCTCAAAGAGGAAATACAATTAACAGAACGAAACAACTGGTCTCGAACATCAGATTTCCATTCATTGACATGGGTTCTTTCTTTTGCATAAGCAATGAACTTGGGGACATAACGCCTATAATTCTTTCCCCAATTATCATCTACGCTTATCTTAGGTAGAATATCTTGTAGTTTCATAAGTGGTTTCTCTTTTGATTATAAAAACATTGCTATTTGAGTTAAAGCATCTTCTGCACTGCAATGATATTCTCGCAAACTGTTCATCGCTATCTGTAGTCCAAAGAGTTGCTTCTTACATTTCTCACGAGTATCTTTGCACATTTTCATAATATCATCCATCGGCAACATAAAACCAGACAATGCTAGTTGTGCAAAAGCTCTTCCTGTTATCGCATCATCGCTTTCTTCTGAACTTATGCCAAGGAGTATATTCCCCATCAGGCTAACGCTTTGAGGATCTTTATTGTCAAATCCAATGGCAGTCAATGCGCTTTTGGATATTTCGTCTAGAACAACGTCGTATTCGTCATTATCCTCGTCATCCTCTTCGTCATCATCCATGAGCGACCTGACAAGCTCATCATCTTCATCACCATCGTCAGTATAATCCAAGCCTAACTGCTCTCGTATGGTATTGATTAAAGCATCAGCCTGGATGAATTGATTTCCAATTTGATCCAAGAGCTTTTCTGATGCTTCATCAGGATCTCCCTCGTCATATCTTCGACCACTTAATTCATCGAATTCTTCATCCAACTTAGGTATTATCTCATTCTCGAAGTCATCTAACCGTTTCCTAACGACATCAATGTTAGGTTCACTTAGATTCTGGATTTCTTCTAATTGCCCGATAATAGAGTTTAACTTATTCACTAGTTCCATAATCCTATGTATTTAATTCATGATTGTTATTTATTTCTCAAATAATCAAAGATGATGATAATATTGCGTTAACAAGTTCATAACTATAGTATCTCCCTTGCAATCCAGGCACAAGCTTCTGCATCGGCTAGTGCATGGTGGTGGTTTTCTAGTTTATAACCACATGCTGCGGCCACAGTATGAAGCTGGTGATTCTCCAAGTCTGGGAAACAACGACGTGACGCACACAGTGTATCGTAGAAATCATAGTCAGGATAGTCCATCTGATAAACACGGAATACAGCCTTCAGACAGCCTTCGTCAAATGGCTTATTATGGGCTACAAGAGGCAAGCCCTGAATCAGCGGCTCAATCTGTGCCCATACTTTGGGGAATACAGGAGCTTCCTCAGTGTCTTCCCGGCACAGTCCATGTACCTGTGAACACCAATAGTTGTAATAGTTCGGCTCCGGCTGGATGAGTGAATAGAAAGAATCCACTATCTCGCCGTCCCTGACAATGACGATGCCGACGCTGCAAACGCTTGACCTTTCATTATTTGCCGTTTCAAAGTCTATAGCTGCAAAATCCTTCATTGTGTGCCCGTTCTGATTTACCTATCAGGTTTTTAGCCATTACGTGATATTTTTCTGCAAAGGTAATGAAAACTTGTGTAATATTGAGGCACAGGTTAAAAAAATATTTGAGGAAAAGACTGCATGTTGCAGTTTTTTTGTATTTTTGCAGGCAAAAGATGTGAATAAACTACCTAATCGAAATAAAAGCAAAATGAAGATCGGGTTATTCATCCCCTGCTATGTCGATGCGCTCTACCCTGAGGTGGGCGTAGCGACATTGCGCCTACTGCGCTCGCTGGGCCTCGACGTAGACTATCCTGAGCGGCAGACCTGCTGCGGACAGCCCATGGGCAACGCAGGCTTCGAGCGAATGGCCGTGCCGTTGGTAAAGAAATACGACGAGCTGTTCTCCGGCTATGACTATGTGGTGGCCCCCTCGGCCAGTTGTGCTGCCTACGTGCGAGTGTTCCACCCCCATCTGATGAAGGAGAAGACTTGTGTGGCAGCAGGCAAGACCGTTGACCTGGTAGAGTTCCTGCATGATGTGCTGAAGGTGAAGAGCCTGCCTGCCCGCTTCCCACACAAGGTGAGCGTACACAACTCGTGCCATGGCGTGCGCGAGCTGGGCCTTTCGTCACCGTCAGAACGTAACATCGCCCCCTTCAACAAAATCATCGACCTGTTGAAACTTGTCGATGGCATCGAGATAGCTGAGCCGGAGCGTCCCGACGAGTGCTGCGGCTTTGGCGGCATGTTCTCCGTTGAGGAGCAAGCCGTCTCGCGGCGCATGGGCATCGACAAGGTGAAGCGCCATATAGCCACTGGTGCCGAATATGTCACCGGTGCCGACTCATCGTGCCTGATGCACATGCAGGGCGTGGCCGAGAAGGAGCACCTGCCCATCCGTTTCATTCATATCGCACAGATTTTAAGTTCAGGAATTGAATCATGAGTACCCTACATTCCAAGGCGGCTAAAGCCTACCTGCAGGACGACCAGGTGGTGACGCGCCACGACCAGACTTTCTTCGGCGTGCGTCAGAAGCGTGACCGCATGGCGCAGGCATTGCCCGAGTGGGAATCGCTGCGCGAGGCTGCCAGCCAGATTAAGAAGCACACCGAGACGCATCTTGCTGACTACCTGGAGCAGTTTGAGCAGAACGCTGTGCGTAATGGCGTGCATGTGCATTGGGCTACTGATGCCGATGAGTACAACCGCATCGTGCTTGACATCCTGACGCAGCACCAGGTGGGGAAGGTGGTGAAGAGCAAGAGCATGCTCACGGAGGAATGTCACCTGAACGAGCACCTGCTGCAGCATGGCATCGACGTGGTGGAGACCGACCTCGGCGAGCGCATCCTTCAGATGATGCAACTGGCGCCAAGCCACATCGTCATGCCGGCGCTGCATGTGCATCGTGAACAGATAGGCGACTGCTTTCGTGAGAAAATTAGCAATTTCGATGAGATTGCCCGCAGCTATGACAAGCCGCATGACGACCCTAACGATCCTGCTTTTCTCACCTATGTGGCCCGCATGCACCTGCGTCAGCAGTTTGCCGAGGCCGGTGCAGGCATGACGGGTGCCAACTTCGGCATCGCTGCCACTGGCGATGTCGTGGTGTGCACCAACGAGGGCAATGCTGACATGTCGACTTCCATTCCTAAGCTCCACATCGTGTCGATGGGCATTGAGAAACTCATCCCCGACTACAGGGCCATGGGTGTGTTCCAGCGCCTGCTGGCACGCTGCGGCACCGGGCAGGAAACCACTGTCTACACCAGCCATTTCCGTGGGCCTCGGCCTGGCGGCGAGATGCACATAGTGCTCGTTGACAATGGGCGTAGCACCATCCTTGGCAATGCCGAACACTGGCAGACGCTGAAGTGCATGCGCTGTGGTGCCTGCATGAACACGTGTCCCGTCTATCGTCGCTCGGCTGGCTACAGCTATACCTATTTCATTCCCGGTCCCATCGGCATCAACCTGGGCATGCTGCGCGATGCTGACCGATACTTTGACAACGTGTCGGCTTGTTCGCTGTGTTGTTCATGCGACAATGTCTGCCCCGTCATGGTCGACCTTTCCACGCAGATTTACCGCTGGCGACAGCAGTTAGAGTCACTGGGTCATGCGCCGGCCATGAAGAAGATGATGTCAGGCGGCATGTCGTTCCTTTTCAACCATCCGGCCATATACAAGGCAACGCTGCGCCTGTCGCCGGTGGTGAACTGGATGCCCGGCGCATTGCTTAACCTGAAGCTCAATCCCTGGGCATACGGTCATCAGATGATGACATTCCCCAAGAAGTCATTCCACCGTTTGTGGAGCACTGAGTTAAAGGACGAGAAGAATAAACATGAAATTGCAATAAAGCCATGAGCGCAAGAGAACAGATACTGAACACCCTGCGTGCCAACACGCGCGAGACGTATGACATGCCAGACTTGGATGCGCTGGAATCCATCACCTTTCCCGACCCCGTGGCCGAGTTCATCCATAAGACCACAACCACTGCGGGTGCCAGCCTGATAGAGCTGAACGCCGGTGATGACTTGAACGTTGTCATCCGTCAGGCTTATCCTGATGCCAAGGTCGTGGCCAGCAACGTGGCTGGTGTCCAAGCTGACATCAATCCTGACATCGTTGAAGATGTGCGTGAGCTGATGAAGGTCGACGTGGGCGTGGTGGAAGGCGCCATTGGCGTGGCTGAGAACGCCTGTATCTGGATTCCGCAGATGACGAAGGAGAAGGCAGTGTGCTTCGCATCGCAGCAGATAGTCATCTTGCTCAGCCGCGATGCCATTGTCAGCAACATGCACGAGGCATACGCACGTATTGCCGCTTCAGAAGTATATTTCCAGAAGTATCCCTTTGGCACCTTCATCAGCGGCCCCAGCAAGACTGCCGACATTGAGTCGGCGCTGGTTTATGGCGCGCAGGCTGCTCGCGGCGTGACGGTGGTCTTGAGAGGTGAGTGGTGAGAGGTGAGTGGTGAGTGGTGAGAGGTGAGTGGTGAGAAATGTGAGCTATTATTTCTCTAACAGGTCGGGTCTTAGGCGGCGTGTGCGCTCCATGGCCTGCTCCAGCTCCCAGTTGCGGATTTTTGCCTCGTTGCCACTGAGCAGGATGTCAGGCACCTTCCAACCTTTATAGTCGGCCGGCCGTGTGTAGATGGGCGCTGCAAGGAGGTCGTCCTGGAAACAGTCGCTCAAGGCACTTTGCTCATCGCCGATGACGCCGGGCACCACGCGGACGATGGCATCGGCCATGACGGCAGCTGCCAGCTCGCCCCCGGTGAGCACGTAGTCGCCAATGCTAATCTCGCGTGTGATGAGATGGTCACGTATGCGCTGGTCGATGCCCTTGTAGTGGCCGCACAGAATGATAATGTTGTTCAGCAGCGACAGCTCGTTGGCCACGTGCTGGTTGAACTGCTCGCCGTCGGGCGAGGTGAAGATGACCTCGTCATAGTCGCGTTCTGCCTTCAGTGCTGTGATGCAGCGGTCAATAGGCTCGCATTGCATCACCATGCCGGCGCTACCTCCGTATGGATAATCATCTACGCGACGCCACTTGTCCAAAGTGTAGTCGCGTAGCTGATGTAGGTGTATCTCGGCCAGTCCTTTTTTCTCGGCACGTGCCAGGATGCTTTCGTGTACGAAGCCCTCAATCATTTCGGGCAGTACGGTAATAATGTCAATTCTCAATGGTCAATTCCTCAAGTTTCGAATGTTTCACCTTCTCTTTGCTGAGTGGTGACTCAATTCATCCCAGGTATTTCATCAGAATCTTGGCGTTGCCCGACTCGCGCAGCTTGGTGATGCTCTTCTCACGAATCTGGCGTACGCGCTCGCGGGTGAGACCCAGCTGGTCGCCAATCTCCTCCAGTCCTTTCTCGTGGCATCCAATGCCGAAGCACTCGCGGATGATGGTAATCTCACGCTCCTTCAGCACGCGGTTGAGCACTGCGTTCAGCTCCTGCGCCATTGACTCGTGGTCCACATGGCGGTCGGTGCGTGTGTCATCGCCCGAGGCCATCACGTCAAGCATGCAGTTGTCCTCGCCGTCCTGGAACGGTGCGTCGATGCTCACATGGTGTCCGTCAGCCATCATCGACTGTCCAATCTTCTCCTCGTCCATGTCGGTGACTTCAGCCAACTCGCTGACCGAGGGGTGTCGCTGGTTCTCCTGTTCAAACTTGTTGATTTCGTGGCTCAGCTTGTTCAGTGATCCCACCTGGTTCAGCGGCAGTCTTACGATGCGGCTCTGCTCGGCAATGGCCTGCAGTATGCTCTGTCTGATCCACCACACGGCGTATGAGATGAACTTAAAGCCGCGTGTCTCGTCAAACTTCTGTGCAGCCTTGATAAGTCCAATGTTTCCTTCGTCAATGAGGTCAGTCAGTGTCAGCCCCTGGTGCTGGTACTGCTTGGCTACTGAGACGACGAAACGCAGGTTGGCCGTCACCAGCTTGTCCTTGGCACGTTCCCCTTCGGGACCACCCTTGCGAATTTTCTGTGCCAGCTCAATCTCCTCATCAATGCTGATGAGTGGTGCACGGCCAATTTCCACAAGGTATTTGTCAAGGGCTTCACTTGAGCGGTTGGTGATACTCTTCTGAATCTTTAGCTGTCTCATTCTTACTTCTCCTTTTTACTTAACGTCCTGAATTATAAGCTTATACGTGAATCTTTGCTTTAAAGCGCTGCAAAGTTAGTGAAAATTACGGTAAATGCATAATTTTTTGTGTTAAAAAAACGAAATGCGATGTCGTTTTTTTTCTTGGGCGTGCTGTTGACCTGCCGGGCTGGAAGCCCGGGCAATGGACGAAAGCGGTGTCGGCGGGATGTGGCTTTATTCTATGTTGAAGGTGCATTTGTACAGATTGTCGTCGCTGCTGCTGTTGCCGACCATCAGCTCATATTGCCCAGGCAGCACCCGCATGGTGTTTGAGCCGCTGTCCCATGTCTCTAACTGTGGTGCCGTCAGTGCTATGCTGAGCGTCTGGCTCTGTCCGGGCTTCAGTGTCACGCGCTGGAAGGCACGCAGTGTCTTCTTGGGTCCGGCTGCATCGTCGGTGTGGCGTATGTAGACCTGCACGGTCTCCGTGCCCTCTCGCTTGCCGGTGTTGGTCACCCTGCACGTTACGTTGTACATGGGCTGCTTCGGATTGCTGACCGAGCCGCTGCCATGCGTCACGTCCACATTGTCAATGGTGAACGAGGTGTAGCTCAGCCCATGACCGAAGGCGAACAGTGGCTCACCCTCCATATATCTATAGGTACGCCCGCGCATGCGATAGTCGAGGAAGTCGGGCAGTTGTGAGTCGTCCTTGTAGAATGTCACCGGCAGCTTTCCGCTGGGGTTGACCTTTCCGGTCAGCACCTCTGCCAGTGCCTGTCCCCCCTGCTCGCCGCCATACCATGCCTGCAGGATGGCGTCGCAGGTCTGTGTCTCGGGCGTCAGTGCGATGGCGCCTCCCGAGCAGTTGACGAAGATGACCTTCTTGCCCGTCTCGTGCAGCAGGCGCAGCATGTCGCGCTGAGCTTGGGGCAGCTCGATGGTGGTTCGGTCGCCCCCCTTGAAGCCGGGGTCGCTGACCTTCATCTCCTCGCCCTCTACGCGGGGTGAGATGCCGCCCACGAAGACGATGGTCTTGGCCGTCCCTATCTGTGCCAGCAGTTCCTCCTTGGTGGGGACGTAGCTGCGGCGCACGTCAAACTGTATGATGGCCATGTCGGTCTTCTGCACATACTCTATGACGATGTGGTATTGCTTTCCTTCCTTCACCTTGAAGTCGCGAGCCGTCTCGTAGATGCGGTCGCGGCTGCGCCAGTTGTTCACCACGGTGTCGCCGTCGACGATGACGCGCACCATGTCGTCAGCGCCGATGCAAATCTTCAGCTCCTCATCGGCCTTGGCAGTGAAGGTGCCAGTGTAGCGGGCCGCGAAGTGCTCCAGCTCCACGCCTGGTGCAAAGACGGTGGCACCGCCGTTGCTCAGTTTCACTGGCTCAGCATAGGTGACGGTGGCCACGGGCTCGCCCTTCATCTCTTCATTGTTCCAGTAGGTAGCCGTCATGCCCTTGCGTCCGTCTGCTGAGCTGATGTTGTCATAGCGGCTCTCGCTGACCATGCTGTTGGTCAGTCCGCAGCCCGGAACACACTTCACAACCTGTCCCAGCAGGTTGCGCAATCCCTGCAGGATGGTGACCGTCCGTGTGGGGTAGCCTGAGTAGTTGCCCCATTGCATCACCGAGTCGTTGGCGTTGGGGCCCATGACCACCACCTGTCTGGCCGATGCCTTCAGTGGCAGCACGCCGTTGTTCTGCAGCAGTACGATGCTCTCACGTGCCATCTGCAGTGCCAGTTGCTTGTGCTCCTTCGAGGCCACGACACTCTCAGAAATCTTTGTCCAGGGCACCATGTCGTCAGGGTCCATGTCGCCCAGTCGGAAGCGGGCGATGAGCAGCCGGCGTAGGCTGGTGTCTATCTCCTCCTCGCTAATCCATCCTTCCTTCACTGCCAATGGCAGACGCTTGTACAGGCTTCCGCACTCTACGTCGGTGCCGGCCCTGACGGCGATGGCAGCCGCCTGTTGGTCGCTCTCTACCACATGGTGGAAGCCGGGCAGGAAGTCGCGGATGGCACCGCAGTCGCTGGTGATGAGTCCCTTGAATCCCCATTCGTCACGCAGTATCTGTTGCTCATAGCGTGTCTGTGCGCAGCAGGGCTCGCCGTCCATACGCTGGTAGGCACACATAATCTCCTCCACGCCAGCCTCCTGTACCAGTGTCTTGAAGGCAGGCAGGTAGGTCTCCCACAGGTCGCGCTCGGGCAGGTCCTCGATGTTGAAGGTGTGGCGGTTCCACTCCGGTCCGCTGTGCACGGCATAGTGCTTGGCACAGGCCAGCAGCTTGCGGTACTTCGCATCGTCGGGCCCCTGCAGCCCACGCACCACGGCAGTGCCCATGCGTGCGGTCAGGTAGGGGTCCTCGCCGTAGGTCTCCTGTCCGCGTCCCCATCGTGGGTCACGATAGATGTTGATGTTCGGCGTCCAGAACGACAGGCTCTGGTAGCGTTTGATGTTGCCTGAGCGCTTGGCCTGCTGTGCCTTCACACGTGCCTCATCGCTGACAGCGTCGAACACGCGCTGCAGCAATGCATCGTCCCATGATGCGGCCATGCCCATGGTGATGGGGAACACGGTGGCGAAGCCATTGCGGCCCACGCCGTGCAGTGCCTCGTTCCACCACTCGAACTGCGGAATGTCCAGTCGCTCGATGGCAGGCGAGCCGTTCATCATCAGCTTGGCTTTCTCTTCAATGGTCAGACGCTTCAGCAGGTCGTCGGCACGCTGCTCAGCACTCAGCGACGTGTCCTGGTAAGGTAGCTGCTGGGCGGAGGCGCTGAAGAGAAGGAAGTGAGAAAAAGAGAAAATGAGAAGTACAAGACGTCCTATTCTCCAATTGTTCTCCTTGCTTGGTTCATTCACGTGTGGATTGTTAACGATAGTTTTCATCATCTCTTGACTTCTCATTTTCTCAATGATTCATTTTTCATTATCTTATTTCACGACGAACTTACGTCCCTCGCACACATAAATGCCAGCGGGCAGTCCCTCGGTGTTGACGGCATTGGCACGCACCAGCCTGCCGCGCGTGTCGTAGATGTTGCACGGTGTCTGTTCGCTGATGATGGCGTGTATGCCTGAGTCGACGGCCTTGACGAAGAGCAGTCCCTCGCTGATGCGGCTGTCATCCCAGAGGATGTCGTCAGTGCTGACCACCGTGGGCTTGCCAGCGAAGCTGCCAGCGGTGAACACCCTGATGCTGTCGCCCACCTGCAGCGATTTGCCAGTGGTGCTGATGCGGATGGTGCCGTTGATGGTGAGTCCTCTCTCAAAGTGGAAGCTGGTGCAGCCGTCGTTGGTGGCGGTGGCACAGCGTGTGGCGTTCACCTGCATGATGCCATTGATGACCGTTGCGGCGTTCTGCAGCTCCTTCGAATTGGCTGCGCACGAGATGACGGCATCGGCCTCAACGGTCAGTTTGCCAGTGCCCAGCAGGCCGTTGGCGCCCAGACTGAGCTCACCCTCCCTGATGGTGGTGGCACCGCTGTTCTCGTTGGCACCGTTCCAGGTCACCTTGCCGTTGCCCATCTTCTGGAAGTTGGCGTTGCTGGTCACGCGGACGCTTGTCGACCAGTCCTCGTCGTTGCCCACCTGCCAGGTGTTGGCACCCACCGTCTCGCTGTTGCTGAACGTGCAGCTGCCACCCAGGCGGCCTGAGCCGGTGACCTTGCCGATGCGGAAGGTGAGGCCATGGTTCTGCACCTCGACATCCGAGGCAATGCTCATGGTGCCGTTAGGCATGCCCGACGAGGTGTTCATCGTGAAGCGCTTCACTTCGCCGTCCTGTGCTGACAGCGGCTTGAGGGTGCCCTCGAAATCCTTGAAGTTGCAGTTCACCTGTGTGCGCGTGGCATAGTAGTTGGTGCCCTTCTCGGTGGTGCAGTAGATGCTGAGGGTACCGTCGCCCGTCACCTTGTTGGTGTAGGTGGAGCGGTTGGCCAGATACCAGCTGCCCGTCTTGCCCTGCGGCACGTGTACGCTATAGCTGGTGCCCGTGTTCTCGTTCAGCGAGCCTCCCTGGTATTCCACTGTCCTTGCGGGGATGTTGGCATTGACGCACTGCACGTTGCCGGCCACAATGACGAGACGGGTCAGTGCACTGTTCGATACGTTCAGCTTCATCTTTCCCGAACCCTTCTTCGTGAGCATGGTGCCTGCCATGGGCTTCTCGGTAATATAGTCAGCCGAGTTGTTGATGATGCCGCCCTCCTCGCTGTCGAAGTAGACCGTTGAGCCGTTGGTCACAGCGGCCGTGGTGCGCAGCTCGGCACCATTCTGCAGGACGAAGTTCTTGCCGATGGTGACGCCGCCGAGGTTGCCCTTGGGCTGGATGCTGTTGGCCAGCGACTTGACGCTGACCACGCCACCTGAGATGATGTTGCCACCGGTGTAGGTGTTCTCGTTGCTGATGGTGAGTGTGCCCTTGCCCTCCTTCACCAGGCTTGCCGTGCCGCTGATGGCACCGTCGCCGAGGAAGTTGTAGGCCGTGGCGCTGCTGACGATGACCTTGGAGGGATAGACGTCCTCGTTGATTCTGACGGTCTTCACCCTGGCATCGTCGTTGAACGTTACCTCGTCGCCCGACACGAAGGCCGTGCTTTCCTGCTCTGTTCCTATGGAAAAGTTAAAGGCGTCGCCCATGTCCCAGATGTTGCCCTCGGCACCGCTCCAGACGATGCTGCCCGGGTCACGCTGGCCCACAATCTCTACTATCAGCTTGCCGTCCTCGTACAAGAGGGTGCGCTTCTGTGCGTCAAGTCCCACGAGGATGAGGTCGTCCACGCTGCCGTCGATGCTGTCCACCTCTGCGATGACATATTTGCCGGAAGCCATCTGCTGCTCGCCGTCGGCTACGTGTCCATTCAGCTCTATGACGGGCATCAGATACTCCGGTCCTGCCACCGTCCAGGCGTTGCCCTTCTTGCGTTCTATCTTCATCACCTTGACTTTCACCATGTCAGCCTCAATGCTGGTGCTGTACAGGTCGGCTGAGAGACGTGAGCCGAAGCCCAGCTCCAGGGAGTCAGCAGTGAGCGTGCCCAGCTTGTCGGCTCCACCGGGGCGTATGACGGCTCCGTAGTCAGCCTTGATGCTCTTGAACTGGCCACCGTCGGAGTTCAGCTCCGTGTGGCGGTTGAGCCACAGCGGCGACTGCTTCATCGTTCCGTCGAAGTTCAGCGTGCCGCCCCACACGTTGGTCTCGCCCGTGTGTGTGAAGTCGGCCTTGGGCAGTGTCAGTATGCCGTCGCCCTGCTTCACTAACCGTCCGTTGCCGCTGATGCCGCCGCCCGTGACGGTACAGGTGTAGGTGACGTAGTTGATGCGGGAGTTCTGGTTGGTGCTCTCGCTGGCAGCCGTTCCCTGCACCCATGTGGGCACGTTGAAGGTCAGCACCTTGGGCTGAGCCCCGTCTTCGATGCTGATGCTGCTGTTGGATGTCTCGCACACCAGCACGTGCTGCCCGTTGAGGGCGCTGCCCACGGTGCCGCCGTTGTTCACCTCAGTGCGTCCAGTCATGGTGAGGGGTGGGGGAGCGATGGTGATGCCCTCCAGCTCGCCGAGGAAATAGCTGGGCCGTGGCGGCTGGTTGTAGCCGCACATCTGCCACACCATGGCGTTGCGGTACTGGTGGTCGTGCCACAGTGTGTAGTTGCGCCACTGGGTGGGTGTCGGCGTGGAGTAGATGCGGATGTTGTTGCTGCCGGTGCGCATGATGATTTCCTCGCGCCAGTCGCCGAACAGGTCGCCCTGATAGCAGGGGGTGCCCTTCGTGTCGTTGTTGGTCATCGAGCCGGTACAGGTGTAGATGGGGCTCCACGAGCCGTACTTGGCGATGCAGCCCTCGGTGTTCTTGCCGTTCACATAGTTGAAGGTCTCCTCGCAGAGGTCATCGTCCCAGTAGATGCGGAAGTTGGTGTTCACGCCCGTAGCCTCCAGTCCGCTCACGGCGTTGCCGGTAATGGTGCTGATGGCTCCCTCGCGTGCTGAGCAGCCCAGGCCACCGGGGAACCTGTTGGTGAAGTTGCCCGCCATAGCGCGGCCGTCGTCATTGCCGGCTACATAGCGGTGATAGATTTTCGAGGTGGTGGCGTCGCGGTAGTTGTTGCCGGGATGGTCCTCCATGCAGGCATAGATCTCCAGTCCGTGGACGTAGGGGTTGAGGTCGCCCACGTGCTCGGCGTCGCCGTGTCCCAGTCCTGTCGTTGATAGACCCTTGCCGTTGTCGTCGATGACCATCGAGCCGAATACTATCTCGTCGCGGCCGTCCATGTCCACGTCGGCCACGCAGTAGTTATGGTATCCCTGACCCTTCCACGGGCCGTTGGTGTTGTTGAACCAGCGCCAGCGCTCCTTCAGCGTGTGTGTCGCCGGGTCCACGTCGTAGGCTATCATCTTGTGCCTGGTGTAGATGCCCCTTGCCAGGAAGATGCTGGGCTTGCGGCCGTCCAGGAAGGGCGCACCGAAGAAGTGCTTCGAGGCGCGGTGGCCGTAGCCGTCGCCCCAGGCCGCCTCCACACTCGTCTCGCCGCTCTCCAGCAACTTCAGGGGGTAGGCCGCACAGTGCAGCTGCTTGCCCGTGGCGCCGTCCATGTATAGCAGGTACTCGCCCGTGGTGATGACGAACCAGTTGGTGCCGCCGCCCGTGTTCGCGCGTACGTTGACCGATGGATTGCCTATGGTGTACGTCGTACCGTCGGCCATGTGCACCGTGGTGCCGTCGCAGGCGCGCATCACCACCTCAGCCTTGCCGTCCTGGTCCCAGTCGAAGGCCACCATGTTCTGCTCGTTGTTCTGGAAGTCGCCCATGTTAGGTCCGAAGTTCACCCACCACAGCCGTGTGCCGTCCATCTTCAGACACTCCATGATGCTGTGCTCGTGGGTCACCACGCCGTTGATGGTGGGACCGTTCTTCGGGTACGACTGTTCCGCCTCGCTCTTGTTGTCATACTTCAGCAGAATCTCCAGCTCGCCATCGCCGTCCACGTCGGCACAGCAGGCGTCGTTGGGCACCAGCTTGCTCTTGATGCCCTCGTGTACGAGCTTGATTTCCTTGTAGCTTGTCGACCATGGCTTCAGGGCGGTGCAGGCAGCCTGCTCCTGACCGTCAACGACGGGTGCCACGGCATAGGTGCTGGTGGTCGTCCCCGCTGCGTCGATGTAGTTTGAGATGCTCAGTGGCTCGTTGGTAATCTTCACGCCGTCGCGGTACACATGGTATGCCACGTCGTAGTACTCCTCGGCCAGGACGCGCCAGCTCAGGAACACGCCGCCGTTCACCTTCATGGCTACCAGACCGCGGTCCAGGAGGTCAGTGTGGCGCTGGGCCGACAGACTGCTCCAGCCAGTGGCCAGTGCCAAAAGTGCAATTGCAAGTTTTTTCATGTTGTTGTTATTGATATTGATATGTTCGTAGTAGCTAAAATTTGCGATGCAAATTTACTACTATTTTTGTAAAAAAGTAGTTTTTTAGGCCGCTAAATTGGCAATGTTAGCAAAAGTCCGTGGTGGTTTCTCATAATTTATAGTTTTGCGCGTGCGTGTGCGTAAGTGCAAAATGATAGTAGATTTTAGTTTTTGCTTACTTTTTGCAAAATAATTGGCCTAAAAGTTTGTTGTTTCGTTATTTCTTTGTACCTTTGCAGCGTCATTTTTGAATAATAAGGTAAAAAGATACAATGAGTAAGGTCATTCAACCCATTCACTACGAGCGCCTGCTCGACATGCGCCAGACGGAGCAGGGCATCAAGCTCATCAAGGACTTCTTTCAGCAGAACCTCAGCACTGAGCTGCGTCTGCGCCGTGTCACGGCGCCCCTGTTCGTGCTCAAGGGCCTTGGCATCAACGACGACCTGAACGGTGTGGAGCGCCCCGTCAGCTTCCCCATCAAGGACCTGGGCGACGCCCGTGCCGAGGTGGTTCACTCGCTGGCCAAGTGGAAGCGTCTCACCCTGGCCGAGTATGAGATAGAGCGGGGCTACGGTGTCTATACCGACATGAACGCCATCCGTGCTGACGAGGAGCTTGACAACCTGCACTCGCTCTATGTGGACCAGTGGGACTGGGAGGCTGTCATCGCACGCGAGGACCGCAACCTGGCGTTCCTGCGCAGCGTCGTGGAACGCATCTATGCCGCCATGCGCCGCACGGAGTACCTTACCTGTGAGACCTACCCCCAGCTGAAGCCCTTCCTGCCTGAGAAGATACACTTCATCCATTCAGAGGAGCTGCTGCGCATGTATCCTGACAAGACACCCAAGGAGCGCGAGGATGCCATCTGCGAGGCCTACGGCGCTGTGTTCATCATCGGCATTGGCGGCGTACTCAGCAATGGCGAGAAGCACGATGGGCGTGCCCCCGACTACGATGACTGGAGCACCCTGGCCGAGAACGGGCAGAAGGGACTCAACGGCGACATCCTCATCTGGTATCCCGTGCTGGGCCGAAGCATTGAGCTCTCGTCCATGGGCATCCGCGTGGACAAGGAGAGCCTGCTGCGCCAGCTTGCCATCGAGGGGCAGGAGCAGCGCGAACAACTGTTCTTCCACCAGCAGCTGCTGCAGGGACGCCTGCCGCTGAGCATCGGAGGTGGCATCGGCCAGAGCCGTCTTTGCATGGTCTTGCTCCACAAGGCACATGTCGGCGAGATTCAGGCCAGCATCTGGCCCGACGACATGCGACAGGAGTGCCGTCGGCTGGGCATGCCCCTCATCTGACCCCACTCCGTGGGCGACTTTTTAAAGTGGACTCGGTATATACAGAACGTAAAACTCATAAAAGTGCCGATTTCATCGTTATAAAGTGCCCATTTGGGAGAATAAAGCGGCACTTTACGAGAAGTTCGCCGATTCTTTTTTTCATCACCGAGAACACGGAGCACACAGCGTTTTTATCATACTCGTGTTAAGAAACTCTGTGTGCTCAGTGTCCTCGGTGGTTCAAAGAACATGCGAAAGGTGTATCAATTTTTGAGGCTGCAAGGAAATCTTGCAGCCTCAAAAACTCTTAGTAGAACTTGAAGTAGCGACGGGCGTTGTTGTAGCTGATGTCCTCTACCATACGGCCCAGCAGCTCGCGGTCGTCGGGCAGCAGTCCCTTCTCCACATCGTTGCCGAGGAGGTTGCAGAGGATGCGGCGGAAATACTCGTGGCGCGGATAGGAGAGGAACGAGCGGCTATCGGTGAGCATGCCCACGAAGCGGCTGAGCAGGCCAAGGACGGACAGGGCGTTCATCTGCTTAATCATGCCGTCCATCTGGTCGTTGAACCACCAGCCGCTGCCGAACTGTATCTTGCCAGGCTCGCCACCCTGGAAGTTGCCCAGCATGGTGGCAATGACCTCGTTGGCACAGGGGTTCAGTGTGTACAATATTGTACGTGTGAGCTTGCCCTTCATATTCAGCTTGTTGAGGAACTTCGACATGGCCTTGGCGGTGTTGAACTCGCCGATGCTGTCGAAACCGGTGTCGGGACCCAGCTGG
>Ga0310691_10004531_pt1 | contig 15603 bp, 12 predicted proteins | sample 176DNAGHGlowgp2_FD_203887 | JGI IMG/M metagenome (GOLD analysis project Ga0310691, IMG submission 203887) | Sheep rumen microbial communities from Palmerston North, Manawatu-Wanganui, New Zealand - 1766 DNA GHGlow gp2 (v2) (version 2) | ecosystem: Host-associated > Mammals > Digestive system >...
ATTCTTGAGGAATATGCAGAGATACTGACCAGGCTTTCTGGAAAGAAAACTGCTGATTATGTGCTTGAATTCCTTGTGAAGAGCAGGCATGTAAGATTTTTCTCTCCCCAATATCGTTTCAACCTCATCGCAGCCGATCCAGACGACAACAAATTCGTTGACTGTGCTATTGTAGCCAATGCCCGATATATTGTCACCAATGACCACCATTACGTTGTTCTCCGACAGATAGAATTTTCTGTCGTTGATGTGATGGCTCTGAAGGATTTCCTTAGTCTGCTTCATTCTCAAGATAATTTCTAATATCTTTCTCTAACTGGTCAACGTCTCTCACTTCTAATAACTCCCAGGTGCCGTAGGTCTTCAGGTTGTTGGCAGCCGAAATCCAATAGTCTCTCAGATAGTGGCGCTTAGCGTCTTTGTTGCCTGAGTTGTCTGCATCGAAGTCCTGACATTCCACAATCAGGTTTATGCCGCTGACTTTGACAATGAACGTTGGCATGTATTCTTTGTTCTCATCGCCAACAGTATAGGGAATGCGGAACCCCAAATAGGCACCTACTGGCTCCACTTCGCCGTGCGACCATCAGACAACAGACGCAAGATAAGGTTTATTCAGACTTGAAAAGGGAAGGGGGGGCTGGCCATCGTGGGCAGCCCCTTTCTTGATATGCCATGCTGTCTTACTCTACAATGATTGTGACAGACAGACCGCTTGATGTATGTTAAAAACAGGGCTGACAGACTTAAAAAGACAGGGGAGTGGGGTGAAAGTCGAAAAAATGTCGTACCTTTGCAGCCGCAAATGGAAAAGATGAAAGACATGCAGGCCGCTTTGTTCGACCTCGACGGCGTGATTTTCGACACCGAGGGACAGTACACCGTGTTCTGGGGCGCTCAGTGCCGCGAGTACCACCCAGAACACCCTGGACTGGAGCACGAGATAAAGGGGCAGACGCTCGACCAGATATTCGACGCCTGGTTTGCAGGACCGCTGGCAGGCTGCCGGCCAGTCGTCGTGGAGCGGCTGAACGCCTACGAGCGACAGATGAGCTATGACTACGTGCCAGGCTTCGTAGACTATGTGGGTCAGCTGCGCCGCAAGGGCATTGCCACGGCCGTGGTGACTAGCTCGAACCAGGCGAAGATGGCTGCCGTGAACGACAGGCACCCTGAGTTCAGAGGACTGTTTGACGCCATTCTGACGGCCGAGGACTTCGCACGCTCGAAGCCTGACCCCGACTGCTATCTGAAGGCCGCCAGGCACTTTGGCATTGCACCTGCACGGTGTGTGGTGTTCGAGGACTCGTTCAACGGTCTGAAGGCAGGACGGGCAGCAGGCATGACTGTGGTGGGACTCAGCACGACAAACACTGCAGAAAGCATACGTCCGCTGTGCGACATCGTCGTCAGAGACTTTGCGGCCTTCGGACTAATAGAGGGAAAAGGGAAAAGTGAAAAGTGAAAAGGGATTATTTGGTTATTAATTATAAATTAAATTGTACTTGCAAAACATATCATGGCAGGATATTTAGTTAGCGACAATAGGAAGGTGACCACCCACCGCTTTCTGGAAATGAAACAAAAGGGTGAGCGAATCAGCATGCTGACATCGTACGACTACACGACGGCAGGCATCGTAGACAAGGCCGGCGTAGACTCCATACTCATCGGCGACTCGGCATCGAACGTCATGGTGGGCAACCACACCACACTGCCGATGACCGTCGACCAGATGATATACCATGCACGGGCCGTCACACGGGCCGTCAGCCGTGCGCTGGTGGTGTGCGACATGCCCTTCGGCTCGTATCAGGTCAATGCCGACGAGGGTGTGAAGAACGCCATACGCATCATGAAGGAGAGCGGCTGCGACGCCCTGAAGCTGGAGGGCGGACAGGAGATAGTGGACACCATAAAGCGGATACTCGACGCTGGCATTCCAGTCATGGGACACCTGGGACTGACACCACAGAGCATCAACAAGTTCGGCACTTATGCCGTGCGCGCCAAGGAGCAGGCCGAGGCCGACAAACTGATGGCCGACGCACGCCTGCTGGCTGAGACGGGCTGTTTCGGCATCGTACTGGAGAAGGTGCCTGCCGAGCTGGCCACACGCGTCACCCAGGAGGTGAGCTGTCCGACCATCGGCATCGGAGCCGGAGGCGGCTGCGACGGTCAGGTGCTGGTGATAGCTGACATGCTGGGCATGACGCAGGGCTTCTCGCCGCGATTCCTGCGCCGTTATGCCGACCTTAACAGCATCATGACAGACGCCATAGGACACTATGTCAGCGATGTCAAGAGCGGCGATTTCCCCAACGAGCGTGAGAGCTATTAACGTGAACACTCCTACCACACCCCTGCACGCAAACCTCTGGAACCGTGACTTCTGGTTTCTGGTCACTGCCGAGCTGCTGCTCAACATGGCCGTCTACATGCTGGTGCCCACCATGCCGCAGTGGCTGCTGCACGCCAAGCACCTGACAGCCGTTGAGACGGGGATGGCCATGGGGGCCTTCGGCGTGGGACTCTACGTGCTCGGCCTGCTATGCTCGTGGCTCGTGCAGCGCTACCGCCGCAACCAGGTGTGCATGTGGGCCATCGGACTCATGACCCTGACCATCGCCATGCTGTGGTATGCCGACACGCTGCCGGCCGCCCTTGTGGGGCCGTGGACCATCGTCGGCCAGCGGCTGCTCATGGGTGCCACCTTCGGACTGGCGCAGATGGTGCTGGCCTCGACACTCATCATCGACACCTGTGAGTCAGGCCACAGAACCGTGGCCAACTACAACGCCTCGTGGTTTGCACGCTTTGCCATGGCACTCGGACCGCTGGCCGGACTGCTGGCCAGCACGTGGCACAGCTTTCATGGCGTGCTGACGGTGGCCATGGGATGTTGTCTGACGGCACTGCTGCTGGTACGCCTCGTCAGCTTCCCCTTCCGAGCCCCTGACGACCAGGTGCGGGTGGCCTCGTTCGACCGATTTCTGCTGCCCACCGGCCATCTGCTGTTTGTCAACCTGCTGCTGGTGAGCACCGTGGGCGGACTGCTGCTGACCATGCCCCTGACCACCATGTTCTATGCCGTCATGATGTGTGGATTCCTGCTGGCACTGCTCGCCCAGCGACTCATCTTCCGCGAGGCAGAACTGAAGAGCGAGGTGGTGTCAGGACTCATACTGCTGGTGGCTGCGCTGCTGACGCTGCTCTGGTACCCACAGTCGTATGCGGCACCACTGCTGACGGGCACGGCACTTGGCATCATTGCCGCACGATTCCTGCTGTTCTTCGTCAGACTGAGCCGACACTGCCAGCGCGGCACCTCGCAGAGCATGTACTTCCTGGGCTGGGAGAGTGGCATCGCACTGGGTCTGTGCATGGGCTACACACTGTTCTATAAACAGCCCCAGCCGTTACTCATCACGGCACTGGCTCTGACCACGGCGGCCCTGCTCATGTACCACTTGCTGACTCACAGCTGGATTATGCAACACAAAAACAGATAAACAGCTGCCAGATGGGAAGGGATGATACATTATTTGCCCCTACATGAGCGTGGAGCGTGGAGCGGGGGGAGCGTCAGCACTTGCCAAGTAGTTGCTTGGCAACGGTGACGGCCGTATTGGCATTGTCGCTATAGCCGTCGGCGCCTATCTCGTCGGCAAAGCCTTGGGTGACGGGGGCACCGCCCACCATGACCTTTACGCGGTCGCGGATGCCGGCGGCCTTCAGGGCATCGATGACCTCCTTCATGTAGCCCATCGTGGTGGTGAGCAGGGCCGACATGCAGAGGATGTCGGGATGGTGGTTCTTGATTTCCGCGATGAAGGTGTCGGCCGACACGTCGATGCCGATATTGACGACCTCGAAGCCACAGCCCTCCAGCATGGAGGCGACGAGGTTCTTGCCGATGTCGTGGAGGTCGCCCTTGACGGTACCGATGAGCACCTTGCCTAACGAGGCTACCTCTTGTCCAGCCATGAGCGGCTTCAACACCTCCAGTCCGGCCTTCATGGCGCGGCCGGCCATGAGCAGCTGTGGCACGAATGCCTTGCCGTCCTGGAACCGCTGGCCTACCTCGCCCATGGCGCGAATCATCTCGCTGTTGATAATGTCCTGGGGCTGTTGGCCGGCATTCACGGCAGCCGTGGTGGCTGCGGCGCAGTCGTTAGCCTTTCCGGCAACGATGGCATCGAACACGCTGGCGGCGGCATGGCTGGCGGTGGCAGGTTGGCAGTCTGGGCATGGAGGGGCAGGCATCGCTGGCTGCTGTGTGCCGAAGCTGGCGGGCGTGTCGGCGGGTGTTTGGCGTACAACGGTCTGGCCAGGAATGCGCGGCGACACGAAGCAGCCAGGTGCTGGCTGGGCCAGTTGGGAAAGCACGGCGATGTGACGGTCGGTGGTTCCGCAGCAGCCACCCACGATGTTCACGAGGTGCTGGTCGAAGAAAGGCCACATGGCACGCTGGAACAGCTCCGGTGTCATGGGGTAGTGGCCGTGTTCGTCGGGCAGTCCGGCATTGGGGAAGACGATGATGCAGTGGTTGGTTTCCTCGGCCAGTCGGCGAGTAAGTGCCAGCACCAGTGCGGTATCGGGACTACAGTTGATGCCGACGGCAAAGAGCTGGTGGGCATAGGGTGCCAGTCTGGTCTTGACAAAATCAAGGACGTTCTGCCCAATCATGTTGAATCCATCCTCCGTGCGGACGGTGAAGCTGAGCAACAAGGGCACCTGTCGCCCTTGGTTGTTCATGGCCCGCTGGCAGGCTTCCATGGCGGCCAGGGCATTCTCGCAGTCGAAGATGGTTTCGATGATGAAGCCGTCAACGCCGCCTTCGAGCAGGCCCTCCGCCTGCTGCTGGTAGATGTCGCGCAGCTGGTCGAAGGTCACGGCGGTCCCCTCAAGCGAGATGGTCTCGCGGGTGGGTCCCATGCTGCCGAGGACATAGCGGGGCTTCTGTGGATTAGTCAGCGTGAAGGCATCGGCCACCTGACGTGCCAGGCGTGCAGCCTCCACGTTGATGTGGCGTGTCTCGTGCTCCAGTCCTAACGCCTGGAGCGACAGGCTTTGGGCGTTGAACGTGTTGGTGGAGATGATGTCTGAGCCTGCGGCCAGAAACTGGCGATAAATCTCCTGGATGACCTCCGGGCGCTCGACGCACAGATATTCGTTGCTGCCGCGCGTGCCCGTCAGGTTCAATGCCTGTATGGCCGTGCCCATGCCGCCGTCGAAGATGAGGATGCGGTCGCTGGCGGCCTGCTCCAAGGGCATGCGTGCCACGGTGGCGGTGGCTGTCAGGGCCGCGCTGTCGGTTTTAGGCTTTGCGGCCTCCTCGACGATGCGTATGATTTCCGCCACCTCGCGGTCGGTGCTGACATCGCTCTGATACTCCTCGACGATGCGCATGGCCTGCTCCACTTCCCGCTCGTTGTGGAAGTCCATTTCCAGGTGTACGCCGTCGCCGCCGATGTTGTCGAGCAGCGGACGCAGCTCGTCGAGCGTCACCCAGCAGGCCATGATGCTCTTGCCGTGGGCCAGAATCTTACGGTAGAGGTCGTACCACTTCGGGCTGCCACCCTGTGGTTCGCCGACACCCGGTGTCCACTGTATGGCGTTCAACTCGTCAATCTCGAGCAGGGCGTCGAGGTGGTGCATGGCACCCACGCCGTCGAGGTGGTAGAGGGTGTAGTCTATCTTCTGGCACTGCTGGCGGATGAACGGCTGCACGAAGCGGCGGTAGTCGTCCTGGCTAATCATGGTCGACAGGTCGCATTGCAGCTTCGACATCTTGCCTGGTGCCCATGCCGAGAAGTAGCAGAACGCCATCTCGTCGCCCTCGCGGATGATGTCGTAGAGCTCGTCGAACACCTTGAAGTAGATGTCGTTGACTTGCTGCACCTGGCGTTCGAGCAGCTCCGGGTGCATGACGGTGTCGAGCAGCACGTTGTCGGTGCCCTTCAGAGCGGCCAGCACGTCGAGGCCCTCCATCAGGTCGGGCATGCCTACGTAGTAGTGGCCCTGCGCCTTCTGTTTGCACGCCCTCAGCAGCTCCTTGTGGAGCACGTAGTTGGGATGGCTGGGGTCGAAGATGATGTCGTCGGTGGCAGGACCGTCGCCGGCGGGGCGGGGGTGAATCCAGATGGTGTCCTCGCCGCCCTCGAGCACGCCGCCGAGTATGGCTGCCAGCGAGCCGGGCCCCAACTGGGTGTTGGCCACGGGCAGCATGTCGGCCATGAGGCAGGAGTGAGCCACATACCAGTCGAGATAGTCGGCCCGCCACTGGGGGTCGAACCACCGCTGGTTGAGGTCGCGGTAGGGTTTCGGGGCGGGCACGTCGGCGTGGGGCTTGACGCCCTGCTGGAAGTGCTCCCACATGTTGAGCACTATGCCTCGGTGGTTCCACCAGTTGATGTAACGCTGTTTGGTATCTTCAAGGTTCGGTTTCCAAGTGTTCATCGCTATACCATATTATATATATATTTGTTAGACGCACGTCTGCTCGATTTGTCACTGCCCGAGGCGACTGTTGCGGTAGTGTTTGAGGCGCTCGCCCAGCGGCAGGCGTGCCAGCTGTCGCCACTCGGTGCATCCGTCGGGGTGGCGCTGCAGGTAGCTCATGTCGTGCATGTGTCCGTAAGCCTCCAACTCGAAGGGGTTGAGCCAGTAGCCCGCATTGGGCATCTGCCGCCGGTAGCGTGATGCCTTGAGCCAGAAGACGAAGTACTGCCAGTAGAAGCAGAGCCACGAGTCGTGGGTGGCGCGTGCCTGGTAGAGGTGAATCATCTCATGGTTCTTGAGGGTGTCGAAGCGCGTGTTGAACGCATCGGCCTCCTGCTGTGAGTGCGTAAGGATGGTGCCGAAGAAGGTCAGCGCCTCGTAGCCCTTGCGGAGCCAAAAGGGCATGGCCACGGCCTTCATGTCAGCCAGGCGGCTGGGGCGTGGGGCGCGCACCATCAGGGGTACAATCATGAGCGGACTGGGCATGGGCGTTGGTCGGAAGGGCTATGCCTCGACATAGCGGGCTATGAAGTCGTCTTCGGAGATGATGGGTATGCCCAGCTGCTGGGCTTTCCGGTTTTTGCCTGACGTGGAGGTGACGTCGTTGTTGATGAGGAACGACGTGGCACCGCTGACCGCCGAGGCTACGCGTCCGCCTTGCGACTCGATGTATGCCTTGAGGGCGTTGCGGTTCTTGTAGTGATGGACGTCGCCGGTGATGACAAAGGTGAGCCCCTGGCACAGCGAACCGGCAGGGGTGGCGGGGGCGGCAGTGACCGTCAGGAAGGGCAGCAGGCGGCGGTAGCGCGCCATGTTGGCCGCGTCGCGGAACCAACGGACGAACTGTGCGGACTTTTCGGGGCCGATGCCGGGGATGTGGGCGAACACCTCCTGGGGCTCCGAGGGAGCGGGGAATAAGGGAAGGGGCGCTGCGGCCGCGGCGGCGGGGGGCACGGAGGCCCCGGCGACTGAATCGCCGGGCACAGTGGCGGGCGCGGCGGCGGGGCCCTCGGCGGCCATGCGGACGAGGGTGTCGAGGGGGTGGGCAGCCAGGAGGCGGCGGCAGACATCGAGGCCGCATAGGGGGATGTTGAGGGCATAGAGCAGGCGGTGGGCCTCGACATGGCGCGAGCGCTCGATGCTGCGCATGATGTTAGCGGCCGACTTTTCGCCGAAGCCGTCCATGACGGACAGCTCGCGGATGTGGGCCGGGAGGCTGTAGATGTCGGCATACTCTGACACCCAGCCGAGGTTGATGAATTTCGAGAGCGTCTGTTCCGATATGCCGTCGATGTTCATGCCCTCCTTCGACACGAAGCGTGCGAACTTGCGCAACTGCTTGGCCGGACAGGTGGGATTGGTGCAGTGGAGCGAGCGTGTGCCGCTGGCCTCGCTCTCGGTGACGACCGTCGGCGCGTGGCACACGGGGCACTCCGCCGGCACGCTGAACGTGCCGGCACGCTGGGTGACGGCGATGACCTTGGGGATAATCTTGTTGGCCTTGATGACTTTCAGCCGTGTGCCGGGACCGCCGATGCCCAGCCGCTCGCACTCGCTGATGTTGCACAGCGATGCCCGCTTGACGGTAGTTCCCTCCAGCTCTACGGGCTGGAAGATGGCTACGGGCGAGATGGTGCTGGCGGCACACGACCACTCGATGTCGGTGAGTGCTGTTTCGGCGGCCTCGTCCTGCCACTTGAAGGCCAGACCGGCGCGTGTGGCGTGGTGGCCCGTGACGCTGCCCGTCTGTGCGTAGGCGGTATCGTCGTAGCAAATGACGAGTCCGTCGACGGGGTAGGGATTCTGGCGGTTGGTGACGCGTTGGGTGAAAGCGGCTAAACCGCTTTCCACAGTGGGCGCGTCGGGGTGGGCTATGAGCTGGCGCTCGACGGTGTGGAAGCCCTGGCGGTCGAGCCAGTCCATGCGCTGTCCCCACGATGGCAGCTCCTGGTCGGTATAGACCAGCGTGAAGGGCAGCCACCGTATGTGGCGCTGGCGCACCTCGTCGGGGTCCTTAAGCGTCAGCGAGCCGCTGGCGAGGTTGCGCGGGTTGGCATAGTCCTCGCCGCTCTCGATGAGGAACCGCTCGAAGTCGTCGTAGCTGATGACCGCCTCGCCCCGGATGACGGTGTGGCCCTGCGCCTGGATGGTGGGCAGGATGCCCTCGATGCTCGGTGCCAGGTGGGTGATGTTGGTGCCAATGTGTCCGTTGCCCCGCGTCACCACCTTGGTCAGCCGTCCCTGGTCGTAGGTGACCACGAGGGTCAGTCCGTCGAGCTTCCACGAAATCCATACGGGCCGTCCGTCGGCCCACTTGACGAGTTCTTCGGGCTTCTTGGTCTTCGCCAGCGAGAGGGCGGCAAACTCGTGGACCTCTTTCTGCCCGCTGATGGTGTCCTCGCTGACGCGCTGGGTGGGCGAGTCGGGCAGGGTAGTGCCCGTCAGCTGCTCCAGCTGCCGCAGCTCGTCGAAGCGCTGGTCCCACTCGTAGTCGGTCATGCGCTCGCCACGTCCGTTATAGTAGGCGTCGCTGGCGGCGTTGAGCTCGCTGACGAGCTGCTGCATCCGTAGAAGTCGGTCGTCGGTCATGTGGGGTGATGGGTGATGGGTGGTGGGTGTTAGTAGCTGCGGGCAATGATGACGCGGTGCTTGGCGGGTTTGCCGCTTACCATGTCGGTGCCGGGCGTCTGCTCGTAGGCAAAGGGCACGCAGCGAATGGTGGCCTGGGTGTCCTCCTTGATGCGGGCCTCGGTCTCGGCGGTGCCGTCCCAGTGGCAGAGGAAGAAGCCGCCGTCCTTGATGCGCTCCTTGAAGTCGTCGTAGTTGTCGCACTCGTAGACATGCTCGTCGCGATAGCGGCGTGCCTTCTCGAAGATGTTCTTCTGGATGTCGTCGAGCAGCTGTTCTACGTGCTGTGCGATGCCCTCCAGTGGCAGCGTCTCTTTCTCCAGCGTGTCGCGGCGCATCACCTCGATGGTGCCGTTCTCCAGGTCGCGGGCGCCGAGCACCAGGCGTACGGGCACACCCTTCAGCTCGTAGTCGGCAAACTTGAATCCGGGGCGCTTGTTGTCGGCATCGTCGAATTTGACGCTGATGCCCTTCTGGCGCAGCTCGTCGATGATGGGCTGCACCTCGCGGTTGACCAGCTCCATCTGTTCGGGCTTGGTGGCTATGGGGATGATGACCACCTGTATGGGTGCCAGACGCGGCGGCAGCACCAGTCCGTTGTCGTCGCTGTGGGTCATGATGAGTGCGCCGATGAGTCGGGTAGACACGCCCCACGACGTGGCCCAGACATATTCGGGCTTGTTCTCTTTATTAAGATAGGTGACGTCGAACGCCTTGGCGAAGTTCTGTCCCAGGAAGTGTGAGGTGCCGCTCTGCAGGGCCTTGCCGTCCTGCATCATGGCCTCGATGGTGTAGGTGTCCAGCGCGCCGGCAAACCGCTCGGTCTCGCTCTTTACGCCCTGCAGCACGGGCACGGCCATCCACTCCTCGGCAAACGAGGCATAGACGTGCAGCATCCGGCGAGCCTCCTCCTCGGCCTCCTCGCGGGTGGCGTGGGCCGTGTGGCCTTCCTGCCACAGGAACTCAGAGGTGCGCAGGAAGGGGCGTGTGCGCATCTCCCAGCGCATGACGTTGCACCACTGGTTGCACATCAGGGGCAGGTCACGCCAGGAGTGAATCCAGTTTTTATAGGTGTTCCAGATAATGGTTTCCGATGTGGGGCGGATGATGAGCTCCTCCTCCAGTCGGGCTGCGGGGTCAACCACCACGCCGCTCTTGTCGTCGGTGGCCTTCAGCCGGTAGTGGGTCACCACGGCGCACTCCTTGGCAAAGCCCTCGACATGCTCGGCTTCGCGCGAGAGAAATGACTTCGGAATGAGCAGGGGGAAGTAGGCGTTCTGTGCGCCCGTCTCCTTGAACATCGTGTCCAGCTGGTGCTGCATCTTCTCCCAGATGGCGTATCCGTAGGGTTTGATGACCATACATCCGCGCACTGCCGACTGTTCGGCCAGGTCGGCCTTTACCACCAAATCGTTGTACCACTGGCTATAGTTGTCAGCCCGTTTTGTTAAATCCTTTAATTCTTTTGCCATAATTCGTTGCTTGATTCTTAAAATTTTGTGCAAAGGTACGAATAAAATGGGAAAAAATACAGGGTAAACAGAAAATAATTCGTAACTTTGCACGCAGTTTGAACAAGTTTCATTTTAACAAACCCAAGATTATGAAGACAAAAATCATTTCCCTGTTGCTCTGCGTAGGCATGCTCTTCGCTTGCAACGACACACAGAAGGGCGCAGCCATCGGTGCTGGTGGCGGCGCAGTGTTAGGCGGTATCATCGGTGCCATCGCTGGCAACACAGCCGTGGGCGCCGCCATAGGTGGAGCCGTAGGTGCCGGTGCCGGTGCCATTATCGGCAAGAAGATGGACAAGGCCAAGGCCGAGGCTGCCAAGGTGGAGAACGCTAAGGTGGAGACCGTGACCGACAACAACGGCCTTGAGGCAGTGAAGGTGACCTTCGACTCCGGCATTCTGTTTGCCACCGGTAAGGCCGACCTCTCGACGAGCGCCAAGAACTCGCTGGCTCACTTCGCCACCGTGCTGAACAACAACCGCGACTGCGACATCCAAATCATCGGCCACACCGACAACACCGGTTCGGATGCCGTCAACCAGCCCCTGAGCGTCAACCGTGCCAACAGCGTCAACAACTACCTGCTGTCGTGCGGTGTCAACTCGGCACAGATTAAGAGCGTCACCGGCCAGGGCTCTACAAACCCTGTGGCTGACAACTCAACGGCTGCCGGCCGCCAGCAGAATCGTCGTGTCGAGGTGTACATGTACGCTTCGCAGAAGATGATTAAGGAGGCTCAGAATCAGGCTAACTAAACGCTGCAAAGCCATATCGCTAAGAAAGATACAACGAGCTTCGGCCAGCGTCTCTGGCACAAGGTCAAGCTCACAGTCCTGTGGATAGTGGTGGCATTCTTTGCTTCCACTATCTTTTCTGTTGCCGCGCTGCGCTGGATGCCCGTGTGGTTTACGCCCCTCATGTTCATCCGGCTGGCCGAACAGGCCGCCGACGGCCAGCGGCTGACGCTGCACCACCACTGGGTGCCCCTGGAGGACATATCGCCCCACCTGCCCACGGCGGTCATGGGGTCGGAGGATGCCCGCTTTCTGGAGCATCACGGCTTCGACTACAAGGCCATCGAGCATGCCGCCATGCGCAACATGAAGCACCCCGAGAAGCGCCGTCTGGGTGCGTCGACCATCAGTCAGCAGACCGCCAAGAACGTGTTTCTTTGGCCGGGACGCTCGTGGACGCGCAAGGGCTTCGAGGTCTACTTCACCGTGCTGATAGAGCTAATGTGGCCGAAGGAGCGCATCATGGAGGTCTATCTGAACAGCATAGAGATGGGCAACGGCATCTACGGAGCCGATGCGGTGGCCGAGTGGCACTTCAATACCACGGCCCGCGAACTGACGCGGGCGCAGTGTGCGCTGATAGCGGCCACGCTGCCCAACCCGCGACGCTACGACTCGTCGGCCCCCAGCAGCTATGTGCTGAAGCGCCAGCAGCGCATACTCCGCGAGATGAAGTATGTCAAGCCCCTGCCTGCGCAACAGCAGCCTTAGACCTTTCCCGATGGAATCGGGGAAAAAAGCGGCGGAAAAGTTTGGTTTTCCGCCGCTTTTTTCGTATTTTTGCCGTTGGAATGGGGAAAAACTGACCAAGCCACATTCCCGCCGTTGTCAACGCAAACAGGGTCGTCGCCGCCCGCTGCCGATATCAGTAGCGCCCGCTGCTAATATTAGTAGCGGGCGCTGTCAATATCAGCAGCGGGCGCTGCTAATAAGTTTGGTGGGGGGTGTCTCCCGCTTTACCCCGCCCAAACGCCCACTTTGGGTAGCCCAAAGACGCTGCGAGGGTAGCTCAAAGACGCTGCGCCCCTAACCCAGCAACGTCATGACGACGGCCCAAACGCGTCGTCGCCGCCGGCCCGTTGGCCGTCCTGCTATGGCCAATGCTCCCAAAATGTAGGTATTTTCTGCACAGGGCTGCACGTATTCGCCATATTTTTCGTACCTTTGCGGCCAGAATGACTATGTTAAGACTATGAAACTCTCGGAACTAAAGACTGGCGAACGGGCGGTCATCGTGAAGGTGCAAGGTCACGGTGGCTTCCGAAAGCGTATCGTTGAAATGGGCTTTGTCAAGGGCAAAACGGTGGAGGTGCTGTTGAGCGCTCCGCTGCAAGACCCTGTGAAATACCGGCTTATGGGCTACGAGGTGTCGCTGCGCCGTCAGGAAGCCGAGATGATAGACGTGCTGACCGACGAGGAAGCCAAGCGCCAGCTGCAGGCACAGCAGCCGACGGCTGACACACAGGCCGGCGACGGACAGCCGCAGCGCGGCGAGCCGCTGACGCTGACCCCCGAGCAGCATCCCGACGACTACTTGCAGCATGTGGCCCTGCGCGAGCACCGCATGCTGAACGTAGCATTGGTGGGCAATCCTAACTGCGGCAAGACATCGCTGTTTAATTTTGCCTCCGGGGCTCACGGCCATGTGGGCAACTACAGCGGGGTGACGGTAGATGCCTCGGTGGCCCGTGCCCGATACTTCGGCTACGAATTCCGGCTGACCGACCTGCCCGGCACTTACTCGCTGTCGTGCTATTCGCCCGAAGAACTCTACGTGCGCAAGCAGCTCACCGAGCATACGCCCGACGTCATCATCAACGTCATCGACGCGTCGAACCTGGAGCGCAACCTTTACCTGACCACCCAGCTGCTCGACATGGATATTCCGATGGTGGGCGCACTGAACATGTATGACGAGTTTGAGCGTCGCGGCGACGAGCTGGACACCCAGGTGCTGTCGACGCTGCTCGGCACGCCGCTGGTGCCTACGTCGTTCCGGTCGGGCAGGGGAGTGGAACAGCTCTTCAAGACCGTCATCCAGGTCTACGAGGGCAACAGCCCGACGGCACGCCACATACACATCAACTACGGACACGAGATAGAGGACGGCATACGCCACATGCAGCAGTTTTTGAAGCCCGACGCCACCATACATCCCCGCTACTCGACGCGCTACATGGCGCTGAAACTGCTTGAGCACGACACCGACATGGAGGCTATGCTGCAGGCCCGCTGGCCTGAGGACGACGGGCGGGCGCGGCTGAACAGCCTCCTGGTAGAGCGCGACAAGGCGGCCGCCCGCGTCTATGAAGAGACACTCACCGACTCCGAGACGGCCATCATGGACGCGAAGTACGGATTCATCCGTGGCGCACTGACCGAGGCCCGGTTCCGCACGGGCAACAAGCAGGACACGTACAAGAAGACCCACCTCATCGACCGCGTGCTGTCGAATAAATACCTGGGCTTCCCGCTGTTCTTCGCCATCCTGTTCCTCATGTTCGAGACCACGTTCGTCCTGGGCCAGTATCCGATGGACTGGCTCGACATGGGCGTTGAGTGGCTGGGCGACTTCGTTGGCCGGCGCATGGCCGAGGGGCCGCTGCGCTCCATGCTCGTCGACGGCATCATTGGCGGCGTGGGGGCCGTCATCGTCTTCCTGCCCCAGATTCTGATACTCTATTTCTTCATCTCGCTCATGGAGGACTCCGGCTACATGGCCCGTGCGGCCTTCATCATGGACCGCGTGATGCACGGCATGGGGCTGCACGGCAAGTCGTTCATACCCCTGGTCATGGGCTTCGGATGCAACGTGCCCGCCGTCATGGCCACGCGCACCATCGAGAGCCATCGCTCGCGGCTCATCACCATGCTCATACTGCCCTTCATGTCGTGCTCGGCCCGCCTGCCCATTTATATTATGCTCATCGACGCCCTCTTTGTACCCCAACACCGACCGTGGGTCATGCTCTCGCTCTATGTCGCCGGCATCGTGGTGGCCGTGGTCATGAGCAAACTGTTCTCCACGCTGGTCATCAAGGGCGAGGACACCCCCTTCGTCATGGAGCTGCCGCCCTATCGGTGGCCCACGGCAAAGGCCATCGGCCGCCATACGTGGGAGAAGGGCAAGGAGTATCTGAAGAAGATGGGCGGCATCATCCTCGTGGCCAGCATCATCGTGTGGGCCTTGGGCTACTATGGTCCGCAGGGCATAGCCCCGGCCATGGAGCAGTCGTACATCGGACTCATGGGCCAGACCATCGCCCCGCTGTTCTCGTTGCAGGGCTTTTCGTGGCAGCTCGACGTCAGCCTCATTGCCGGCGTAGGCGCCAAGGAGATAGTGGCCTCGACCATCGGCGTGCTGGGCGGTCTGCAGGAGCTGACGCCCTTAGTAGGCTACAGCTACCTGTTGTTTGTGCTGCTCTACTTCCCCTGCATCGCCACCATCGCCGCCATCAGACACGAGACGGGCTCCTGGCGCTGGGCGCTGATAGCCGCCGCCTACACTACCGCCACGGCATGGGTGGTGTCGGCGGTCGTCAGTCAGGCGGGCAGCCTGCTGATGTAGGGCTGCCGAGGCTGCCCGGCGGCGGGCGGCATTATGGTTGGCACGGGACTGCGCGGTGGCGGGAAAGCCTGCGTAGGGGCATGTGATGTGTGGGGCCAGCAGGGCTTCGTACCCGATGGGTACCCCCGTGAAAGTGGGAGAATAATGGCAAACGACACAGAAAGACGGGTGAACGACGGCGACGGAATGCACGTATTAGGCTAAAAAATGCTACCTTTGCAGCCAAATTCATCGTATGAAACATAGCATCGTGATAGCCGTCGGTCAAGGGTCGCCGTTTGCCCACTATGTGGAGCAGCTGGGCGTGGACGTGCAGGTGGTCGGGAAGAACCCGCATGACGTGCGGGGCACGTCAGCAGTTTCAACAGCCGCCAGGTGTGCGTCGGGCACGCCACGCTACCCATCGGACGCACTTATGCCGATGGTGTACGTGCTATGTTGCAGCCCTGATTTTCACCTTATTTATACTCACGTATAGAGTCAACCAGCAAGTGCAAGTTTGTTGCAAAGTTAGGCAAAATGTTTGAAAAAGACCTCATTTGGGGTAAGGAAATTTAGTTTTTCCCTTGGTCTTCTGTTGATTTTTGCCTGAATT
>Ga0310691_10004532_pt1 | contig 15602 bp, 10 predicted proteins | sample 176DNAGHGlowgp2_FD_203887 | JGI IMG/M metagenome (GOLD analysis project Ga0310691, IMG submission 203887) | Sheep rumen microbial communities from Palmerston North, Manawatu-Wanganui, New Zealand - 1766 DNA GHGlow gp2 (v2) (version 2) | ecosystem: Host-associated > Mammals > Digestive system >...
GGGTCACCTGCGAGGTCACTTTGGTTTGCCAACCAGATTTCTACAATCTGAGGAAGGCTATAGCCGCAAGATGTTGAACGCTGAAGGTCGTTTTCCAGATTACATTTGATATTTAAAGCCATTGTATTATTCGTTTAAATGTTTATTCTTATAATGTTATTGATTAGACGTGAGAGTAAGCAATTAACTCTGGGAAGAGGATTGCAGTACCGAGGTTGGTGATGATTCTTCCTCTTACAACATCGTCCAAGTTGGTGTCCATCATATCGACAACCTTGATTTGTGTGTGTGCGTCGAACACGTCACAGCCCAGTGTAAGACATTTCTCAGGAGCAACGATGATAGTTGAACGAGACTGTTCAGTAGGCATCACTTGGAATCCATATACAGTGAAGTAGTTACCGTTTCTGCCCCAGTTCTTGAATTGAAGACCTTCACTGTTCAAATCCTGATACAATCTGTTACCGAGTGCAATCTCAAGGTATTTCACGTCGTTCTTGTTCATAAACACCTTGTGAGTGTCGATTGATACCTCTTTCGTTGCAGCAGCGTCGATAGCCTGCATCACAGCAGCCTCAACCTGTGCGATAACGTTCTGAGTTGTGATAGTAGAACCGGTAATATTGATAACGTTTGCATCAGCCTTGAGTTTCTTCTCGATACCGTCAAGAGCATTGAGTTTCTTGTCGCTCGATGCAGTGTCACCCTGCCAGAAAAGTTTTTCATAACCAATTCTTGCACCTTCAAGGACTTTGTTGAGGAACCAGTCACTGAAGTTAGGAACATTCGTGCTTCTGCCAACGCTCTGCAAGATACCTTCGTTAAGGAAAGTATTGCGGAATTCATCCATACAGAACTCGAAACCGAGGTCAATCTTCTCAGGGATGATGTAGTTCTCAGCAAGTGAAGCCTCAGTCGTGTTGCCGAACAAGCACTGGTACTGACGGAAATATGTCTCAACCTCACCGGTGTATACTTTTTCCTTTCCCTTGACGTTCAACATGATGTTGATTGCCCTTTGTTCCAGCAAAGGGAGGACTGCAAGTTGCTGACTCCAAATCTCTGTTGCCTCCTTACCACAATAATTGATATTGTCAAAGGCGTTTGATAATGTACTGTTTGAAATTGTAGCCATTTGCTTATATTGATTAATTTTTTATTCTTATTTTATATTAAATACTTTTTTGAAAAAGTTACCATTTGATGAAGCCCATCTGTGAAAGTTGTTCGATTGCACTGAACTTCTGATTACCTGCACCGGCCTTTGTATTAGGCTTTGCTGATGGTTGTTTAGCCAGCTTCTGGTTCTGCTTCTTCAATTCTTCATTCTCTTTCTTGAGGTCATCCACCTCTTGCTGCAATTGGTCAACTACTGCCTGTAAGTCATCTGCGGCATCCTCTGTGGTCTCTGCATTGTCTTCGACCTGCTCGATTACATCTTCTGCAATCTGTTCCTCAGGAGTTGTTTCCTCTGCTGCCTCAACAGTCTCTTTGGTCTCTTTGGTATCTTCCTCATTGGCATCAACCTCTTCAACCACATCTTCGGCTGCTTTTTCCACAACTTCCTCTTGAACCTCTGCATCCTGACCTTCAGCATTGTCGATTGCATCTGAAATTATATTCCGGATATTATCAAGAATTTCATCCATTTTAACGCTTTTCTTAGCCATGATTTTATCTGAATTATGTTTATTATTTTTTATTTCTCTTGTAATCTCTTCCAAGTCACAGAATGCCTCAACAGAGAATCCAGTGTATGTACCTTCCTTGACTTGCGCCCATATCTCATTGTCATCAACCAGACAGCCGCCTACCCATGAGCCTACGGTCACACCTTCAAGACCCAACGCCTTTGACTTGTCATGTTCCAAGTCAGTGACAATCCAACTCTCAGTGAGGGTAAGACCTTCGGCAAAATCCAAATGCTCCTTTGTCCAGTTCCTCTGTGCGAAGTTCTTCATGTATTTCCTTTCAAGCCTTTCAATAGCCTCGCCATCGAACTCAATATAGAACTCTTCGTCTCCATAGGCACGATAGATGGGAAAATCAGCACGAAGAATAACACCATATAACATGTGCTTATCATTCTTTGAAAGATATACAGGTTTAGGTTTCTCCTGTTTAGCCAATGCGACAAATGAACTCTCGACAGCCGGCTGAGATACAACGGAAATGGCGAACACGTCACTTCCACCGGCTTTTACCTTGTATTTTTTAAGTTTATCTGCCATATTTTATTTTTTATTTATTATAAATACATTTTAGAAAAAACTACTTGGTGATTTCAAATGTCATTGGCTGTCCCTTCTTGTAGTAGCCCTCTACTATCTCGTCGAACTTCTTGCACACCTTGCGTGAATCAAGCACTATTCCGACCTTCTTGTTATATCCGAGCAATACACATCCGGAAGAATCATTTGCTGTGTTTCCGCTATGCACCCTTATACCTGAGAAGCCCTTAACACCGGTTATCTCCGGCATGAATCTCTTATACTTCGGAGAATATGACCACATAAGTTTATACATGCCATAAGGTATTGCAGTCTCATGCTTTATCTTCTTTTCGAGGATATATTCAACACTCTGCCAGTCATACAACCCTCTGTCCTTGTCCTCTATAGTATCGCAAAAATAGACACCATTGATGTATAAACGACCAATAGTGTATTTGTCCTTGAATGCTATTCGCTTTAATGTAACTCTCATTATTTATTGAAATTAAATGTTATTCCTGCTCCTACGGACAAACCAAATGATTTGTTTATAGGGTCATAACTTGGTCCGGCGAATATGCCGAATCCAAGCGGTTTTCTCTTTTCCTTTACAATAGTGGCTATAGTGTTCGTTACAGTAACGGTATCTTTATGGTTTATATCCAACTTGTACCAGTCTAACCGAACAGCACTAATGTCAATAGTGTAATCTGATGTGCTGTCACGATGAACCACTGCGGTATCACGGATGTATACAACATCGTTTTTATGGATTGTATCATAAACTATTTTATCCTTATATTTTATTTTGCTGAAATACACTGTGTCAGTTGAATATTTCCAATCAACTATTGTGTCTTTCTTCACTATCTCCACTGTCTTCTCTATCTCCTTCGCCGGCTGTGTAATAATCCATATATTCAGCATCACTGAAATCGTCAGCAGCACTGCGAGTATGATGTTTCCTCTTTCTTTCATATTCATGTTCCCTTCTGTCCAAATCCCTTATTTTCTTGTCTACCTGTACCTGCATGTCCACCAACTGGTTCTTCACCATCATACCTATTCCATAGATACCAAGTGCAGAGCCGATGAACAACGTGCTTGCCGACAATACACCCATTCCAATCTCATGCATTATGAAGAACGACAGGAAAGCCAATACCACACCGGCTATAATCAGCAGCACAGACATACTATACTGTATTTTCAAGCGGAAATCCGCCTTATTCCAGGTAAGACCTTCCTGATATAATATTTCTGTCATTTTTTAACCTTAATCCTTTTACATAAATACAAAGTGGAATAAGTTGCCCTATCCCACTTTATGTATAAATATTCAAGTTTATTACAGACCTGCAAGTACCCTTGTTTGCGTTATTCTGTCAATTGAATTAATGATGTCAACTGTTGAAACCTTTGAGTCAATCGTCAAATCAACCACTACTGGTTGGTTCTGCACCATCTGTGAATAGTCTGTAAGTTCCGGCATTGCACCACCGTCTGCGAACTTCAATGAAGAACCGGGTCTCTTAACGTTCTTTGCCCTGCCTGAATAGAACTCAACAAAGTCATCAAGGTTAAGTCTGCGTTTCTTGCTGTTCACGAACTCTATAAGTGAAAGGTTCTCTGTGGTTGTCTTCTTATTCACGATGTACTCGTTACCCTCAACCTCTGCGATACCTTTCTTGGTCTGCACCTTAACGCCACCGTGTGCATGGTCCGGACCTTCAATGAGACCACCCTTTGCATATTTCTGTGAGGCAATAAGAGCAATCTCAACTGCACCCAAAGCACCTACGGCTGCTGCCAGTGCATATGATGCGGGAGGAGGATATGCGCTCAATGCCTGGGTAACGCCCAGTGCGGTATTGATGGTAGCATTCACAATACTGGCTTTCTGCTGCTGTTGCTTGCGTTTCTTTTCGAGTTGTTCCTGCTTTTTCTTCAACTGTTCCTCTTTCTGGGCAACCTTCTCCTTTTCAAGTTCCTGCTTTTTAAGCGATTCAGTCTCTTTCAGATATGCCTCACGCTGTTCAATCGTGTCTTGTATAAGTGCCTCACGTCTTGCACCCCTTGCGTTCTTCAACTCATCCTCAGTGCCGTTTATGGCATCCTTGTACTTGTCAACGATTGCGGCCTGCTTCTCATAAGCCTTTTCAACTGAATCCTTCTGCTTGTCAAGAAGTTCCTGCTCTTGGTCTAACTGGTTCTGTTCTGCATCAAGCATCAACGATTGGATATTCTGGAACGTCGAGAACATTTCCTGGAACTGTGAGGCTATCTTTGAAGCGAAGTCATTGACGGACTGTGCATAGTTCTGGAAGAGGTCTGAAAGTGAGTTTGAAGTGTCCTCTGCTGATTTTTCAGCCGCTTTCTTCAAATCTTCAATCTGTTTCTTGGCCGGTTGGAACTTGTCGAAGTCTATGTCACCGGCATTGTACCTTGCCTTCAGTTTCTCATATTCCGCTTCAAGACCTGCCATTACCTTCTCATAACCGGCCTTTACCTTTTCGAGACGTTCCCTTTCCTTTTCATAGTTGAAGAGTCCGGTATGTCTGTTGGTGTTGGCCTTCTGTTCACGCTCCGCAATATCGGCAATCTCATTGTAGTATTCCTGAATAGCATCAATACCGTTTTGGCTTGCCTCTGCGTTTGCGTTCTGCTGTTCCTGCCTACCCTCGGTTACTATGTTGTTCCTCTCCTGCTCACCGTTCTTCGCAATCTCAGAAAGTTTCAATTGGTAAGATTCCTGTGCCTGCTGTTGTGACTGATTGAATGTATCTGTTATCCTCTGTATATTTGCATAGTATTCTTCCTCTGATACCTGACCGTCTTTAAGATACTTTTCCTGCTGTTCCTTTTGTGCCTCTAACCATTCGTTGTTCGATGTTACACGCTGGTTGTATTCACGTTCAGCCTGCTCCTTCAATATGCGCTCATTCTCATTGCTTTCCTCTAATTGGAGTTTAGTCTTTTCCGCTATATAGTCAGACTGAGCCTTCAACAAGTCCTCATAGTATTTTTTCTGGTTCTGCAAGTTCTTGTCGTTGTCCTCAAATGACATTGTTGAGGTGTCTATACTGGTATCATAGGAGATAGTGGCTGTTCTCTTGATATTGGTATTCTCATTCTGTTCAAGACCCCGGTTGATTGCATTGAGTGAAGCCGTGTTCTGTATCTCAGATAGTTCAGCCGCTGCCTCCTGTGCCATCTTAATCATTTCATCATCAAAAGCCTTGCGTTGTTTCAATTGGTTCTTGTACCATTCGGCTTTCTTGTCCTCTATGATTTTATCATATTTGGCATTGATTGACGCAATAAGTTCACCTCTTTTCTTACCGGCTTTCTCAGCATTATGAAGTTCATCCGCACGTTGGTTCTCCAACCTCTGTACCTCCTTGTCCAACCCTTCTTTTTGTAATGTAAGGAGATTGTCACGGATTTGCTTCAATATATTGTATTCATCAACACCGGAGGACTTTATTGATTTGAGACGTGCATTCACACGGTCTTTCCTCTTCTGCTCATATTCCTTGTCGAGTGCTTCCAGTGCTTTCTGCTTGTGTTCCTCGTCTGCAACTGTGTCTTGGATTTCCTTCTTGCGTTTTTTCTTGTTGTATTCGTCCAAGGCTTCCTGTCTCTTGTTTGCATCCGGTATAGCATTGATATTGGAAAGTTCTGCTGCATCCTCTAATTCCTGATTAGCCTTTTTCATTGCAACAGCGAGGTCTGCCGCACGGTTCTCTGACTTATCCACGAAATCAGACAGATTGTTATACATCCTGTCGAGTGTCTTTGCCCATTCCTCTTCCGGGAACAACGTGTGCATCTGAGTGAGTGCTGACTGATACAGTTCCTTGTCTGTAATCTCCCTGAATTGTTTCACTGCCTCTTCTGGCTTGCTGAAATCAATTTGGTTAATCTTCACTAACATATCACCCAACACAGCCTTTGTCTTGTCACCAAGTTCCTCAACTGCGTCGCCGGATGTAAGAAGCCAACCCCAACCTTTCTTCGAACCTGCCTCAATCTTGTCCTGACCGGTTTCAACCGCCTTGATTAAGGTATTCCACTCTTTCTCGAACTCTTCCATGTTCTTGATGTCGGCATCGTCACCCCAAATATTAGAAGAATTGAAATTGTTCATCAGTGGTTTGTAATCGAGGTCATTCTGTATCTTGATGAAGTCCTGCAAGTCCTCACCGGCTTTCTGTATGTATTTGTCAATTTCCTTGAAAGCAAATCCCTGTGCCTGCAATTCAGTAACCAGACCGAGGTTCTTTGCGAGGTTCATGGTGTTGATATACTTCTCCAACTGCTTGTTCGCAAGTTCGGTGTTCTTTGCAAGCATCTCCATCTGTCCGTCTGTGTCAAGAGCACCGGGTCCTTTCATTCTTTGGAAGGCATCACCCAATTTCTCCACAACCCATAACAGACCTTCCAATATGCCTTGTACAGCCAATAATATGACTGTTGATGCCAACAGACCTTTTATGGCGGCTGTTGCTGCCTTTGCGGATGCTACAATTCCCCTGAAAGCCCTTGATGCAAGTCCTGTACCGGTTGCGATTTTCGCAAGACTATTAGGAAGTCCTTTAGCCTGTTTAGAGCATTCAGCGAACTCTTTTGCAAATTTTTTTAATGAAGAGGACGCATTTTCAATTTCCTTTGCAAGTTCCGGATTAGTGTCCTTTAACTTCTGTAGTGTTTCAAGGAAATCCTTTACACCCTCATCATTTATATTCAGTCCATTGACATCTGCACCACCAATAGCAACGTCTGAAAAATGCTTGGCTAAGAATTGTTGTGACGCTGAAAGTTCGTCCCACTTTGATTTTAATTCATCGGATTTTCCTATTACTTTGTCATAAGCCTTTGACGCATTTCCAAGTTCCGGTGCAAAATTACTCATCAGTTTATAGGCACTGTCTATCTTGTCAGCCCACTCTCCGGTCTTTTTTGAAACCTTGTCGATTGCAGTACCTACAAGCGGTATCTCACCGATGAAATCCTTCACAAATTTATGTATCTCACTTAGTTTCTGACCGAATTTTGAGTTGGTGTCATTTATCTGCTGCTGTATGTTGAGGATTCCCTGCATCACCAGAGTCATTGCCGTGAACTTCTTCAATGATTCATCAAGTTCCTCATTCTGCCCACCGAACAACTGCTGCAAGCCCATGCCGATGCTTGCAATACCGGCAAAGCCCTGCATAATCTCTATAGTATCAGACAATCCCTTGGTATTACCGATATATGACTTGATTTCACCGGATGCTGATGCAATTGCCGTCTTCACCTTACCCAATGCGGTAATGGTCGCATCGAATTCCTCGGTGTTGTTTTGACCGGCCAATGTCATCTGCTGCAACTCCTTTGTCAATGTCTTGACTGCATCCTTCAATGAATTGAACTCTCTTTCCTTGCCGCCTACGTCAATCTTTATTCCGGTCTGATTCACCTCGTTGATATTGGACTTTATATCACCAAGTCTTTCGTCAAGTGCCTTTGCATACTTCTCAGCCTGTTCAAGTTCAGATTTGAATTTGTCATATTCGTCGGTACCGGGTGTAGCGTTCTTTAATTTCTCCGATAATGAAGCAATTATCTTCTGAACATTCTCCCATTCCTGTGTGGACTGTTTGAGCAACTGCGGATAATTACCTACATTTCGGCTGTATACACCTGCTTCTGATTCAATTGATTTAAGGATGGTTTCAAGTTCAAGAGCGCGTTCCTGAATCTTCTTCATTGTCTCTGCGTCATTGGGGTCAACCAATTCACGGACTTTCTTCAAGTCTGACAACTCTGACTTCATCGCTGCAATTGTGTTGGTGTGTTCCTTGCTAACGTCAAGTCCCAGACGTTCTGCTGCTGCGGATGCTTCAAGTTCCTTCTTCTGTTCCTTGATGGCTTCCTTGGTATTTGAAATTGCAGCATAGGACTTCTGATATTCATCAGTCTGCATTGCGTCCAACTGTGCCTGTGCCTTTTTCTCAGCGGTTATCTGCTTTTGGATTGCCAGTTCCTTGTCTGAAAGTTTCTCCTTTTCAGCAGATGAAGAACCGGTAGAACCACCACCGACAACTACTTTCTGTTCAGGTATATCAGCCATTTCGACCTCACCCTTAATCTTGATGGTTCGCTTCTCAACAGCCTTTATGGTCTTGTCCAACTCCTTCAACTGGGCATTGAGGGATTCGACCATACCGACTGATTCCTGCAAACCATTAACGACTATGCTGTAAACCTTCTTTTTATCAGCCATTTTATATCAAATAATATTTTATACTTTTTTAATCAATCTTAATTCTGTACGATTGGTTCCTGATGGGTCATAACCCACAACTTCAGATACCAGATACAAATCATCGTCGAACTTCGTGAATGCACCGTTCTTCAATCTTATATATTCATCCGGTGTAAGATAGCACTCAACTGTCAGGTAGTTTGAATCAGTCCTCGGTGTCACGTTGAAATACCGGTCAAGCAATGAACCCTGCTCGTTCTTGAAATTGAGTGTACAACCATTGTATTCATTCACCGGTATTGTCACTGTAACTTCCTCTCCGTTCCACATTTCAAGTGTCTCCTGTGTGTTCTGGTCTTTGAACCATAGCCGCTGCTTAAGCCCGTGTCCGGACTTTTTCTGACTGTCCTCATCCTGTACAATGAAATCCTCATCCTTTGCAATAAGAGGCAGTCTGAACGTCGCAGTATGTCCGTTAGGGACACGTGTCTCCCTGTCATAGTCATAGTATGTGAAATCCTGATACCATGTGTACGAGAACCTGCTGTCAACTGTTTCGGTCTTAGATTCATTCGTCGTGTCCATCTGGATTTTATCTGAACCCCTGTCTATGAAGTCTTTCCAGTTGTTTGCCGCCTTATGCTCCAATGTATCTATCGAACGGTATGCACCTGCCTCATCATCTGCAACAGACCACTTCACCTGCATGTAGCCCGGATATTCTATCTTCTCTGCCGAAGCCTCGTTGGTGTTCACCCTATCGTCTATGTCAACGTCAGCCCTCAATGAAACCATATCAAGTTTTGACTTGTTTATGAACACGTTGTTTCCTATCTGGTTATACTGAAGGTTGAACGTCTTGATGAAGTTGTCTATGAAATCGGACATCTTCTCCTTACTATTAAGGAAATTGCCCAGATTAAGTTTGTCACCCCATCCGTTAAGCCTCGTCTCATAGGTAGGCATCAAAGGCATCGTGAAATTATTATAGTATCTGTCAACATGCGGCGTGTAAGGTCTTATGGTCAACCTGAACTGGAACTTGAACTTGTTCGTGCCTGCACCGAAACCCATAGTGTGAAATGGACTTACAGTATATTTCCTAAGATAGTTCTCATATACCCTTGAAATAGCCTTTAGTCTCAGTTCGTCATTCTTCTTCAATTCTACTATACATTCGACGTTTCCGTTCTTCTTCAACTGTCCGGCACTTGAGAAGTAGTTGGACTGCTCGTTTGACATTCCGTTCTTGTTGTAGTCGCTTCTCTCTGTGTGTTCAACCAATCCACCGGTGCCTTGTGTATAGTAGTGCTTCATATATCCCTCTGAAATGTACCTTGAATTGTTGCTTATCTTGTTCTCCAAGTTCCATGACTTTCCGTTCTTGATGACAGCCGGTGATTCATTCATTGTCGTGAAGCCACAGATAAACCCTTCATTTGCATAAGGGTCATAGGCTATTGTCTCACCCTTTTTCGCATAGTACATATCACAGTTTGCAGGAAAAGCCCTCACATTCAGGCCAAGCGAATCCAAGGCATTGGGGGTTGCAGATGCCGCATATTTTGAATAATCCGGTTCGTGCGGATATTGATAGTAGTTATCCATAGTTCCGATAAGTTCCACTTCGTCTGTATTCCTGACCAACTGGATTTCAAGAGGCATCGTGTCCCAAGACTTCGTGTAGTCATATGGCTCTGTGACGGTATTTCCGTTTTCCATCCTTGAACGGTCTGCCCTGAACTGAGGTGTCTCATCCTCTATGCTTACATTGAACACTTCAAGTTTGATTGCATAGAAACCGTCGGCAGGTATTGTAACCAGACCGGTTGTCTTGTACTTCTCATGCCTGTATATGAAATCGTTGTCAGGTTTGTAGTCCCAATGAAGGCACTGTTCGTCTGTTGTGGAGAACACGTCATACACTGCAACCTTTGTGAAATTATCGCCAAAGCCATGTCCGGGAGGCGAAACAGGGTCATATCCATAGTCAAGGTTCTGAATAGCGACAGGACATGCTGTAGCACCCCTCCTTGTTGTCCAGTTCTCCCATCCGCTTAATGTCATCTCGTTATTGGAATCGAATTCGCTTCCTATTGCATGAGGGTCATCCCTGCCACCATACCAATTCATAGAGCCGCCAAGATATGCATAATGACCCTTGTTCGTGAACTCTCCGCGCATGATAACCGTTCCTATGCTTTCCTTGTTGTAGTTGTAGTCCGGCTTCTGTTCGCTATCGAGGTATGTGCTGAGATATATCTGCTTCATAACCGGGTCATTGAATATGTCGCCGTCAACAGTATATCCCTTGCTTGCAAAAAGTCTCCTTACAAGTTCCAAAAGGTTGAACGAAGGATAGAATGATGACCAGAACCAACGGTTTGTATTGTCTATGCTCAAAAGGTCTGTGTAAATCTTGTAACTGTCCCCATAGGAAGCCTCCGGTTTCTTTTGGAAAGTCCCATAGCATACCAGTGGGAAATACACACCACGTTCATTTGAATTGTCACTGTTGTATTCTGAAATCGTCCTTGTACCGTCGAAGTCAATCTTCCAATCGAGTTCGTTCATCATGGTGTCTTCAAAAATATCTTCTATCTTACTCACTTTCAGCGAGATAAGATTGCATATATATTTGTCTTCCCTTGTATCAGAAAGCCTAAGTGTGCCGGTAAACACATTGATGCCATCGACATTCACCTCACAGTCATAGAGTGTGTTGAACTTGTTCAGTTTCGACATGTTGTTTGCGAAATTGAATATCTTATTGTTGTTAGGTGTGGCAGGAATCTCAAATGAGAACGAATACTCACCGTTCTTTGAAGTAATCTCTTCAGGTTTGAAGATGACGTTGTTTATTCGGAGATTGAGTTTCTCCGGGTCATACAATTCAATCGGTTGGTTATTGACGATAATGTCAACTTGATGTATCTTTCTTAACATTAATGTTCTTTTAAGATAAATACAAAAAACCCCTCCGCGTTTCACAACGAAGAGGGTAAAACAAATAATATGATAAATGAATAACAAAAAATATATGAGAAGAGCGATTATACCAAATCCGCATATGAGAAAGAATATGTAATAGTTCCGGTGAATATATGGTTTGCATTGGTTGCCTCCTTTATTTCGAGGTCTTCAATATGTATGTAGTATTTCTGTCCGTTAATCGTTGTCCATGCTACTGACGAGTTTTGAAGCGAATACAACAAATATATGCCGTTTCTGTCTATATTGTGTGTCTTGTGCTTGACCGTGATTGGTATCTTCTTGCTGTATACTCTTGTGTTCTCACGTCCGTCCGCTGTATAGAAGTCGAAGTTCTGCTTTGAATACAGTTCGATGTCCTCTTTTCTGGTCTCGGTTCTTGCACCAGTAAAATCCATAAATGAAATTCCACCATATTCTGAATACCACTCTACCCTCTCAAACTCACGCTCGTCAGCCGAATTGATTGGCTTGATTACATTGTACCTTACCGTTCCGATATCCGGAATAACCAAGTCTATGTAGTTGCTCTTCTTGAAATTGTCATCGTCAAGTTGAAGCGAGAAATGGTTGAGGCTGTTCGTGCTGTCCGTTGACCATACTGAATATTGCTGCGTTGCGATAGTGCCTCCGGCTGAGTTTATGTAGTTCACAGTGCATTGTGTCTGTGTTATGCCGTTCTTCACATACAGTGAGAATGGAAGCGTGTTGTCATATATATACAGATATGTCTTGTTGAACTGGTCTCTCTCGTCTCCCCTAGATACATTCTGTGCGAAGAAACGGTTTGTGAACGTTCCAATGAAAGGCTCTGATTGGTTGACCTGATAGCCCGGTGTGATGTATGCAGGTTCAGTCATGTGCGAGAACTTCATCTTACCGCCGGAGAAACCATAGATGGTGAAGCAGTACTGTTCCATCTCACCGTCCTTTACTATCGTTGACAATATAGGTGATACATTGAATGTCACCGGCCGTCCTGAATAGTTCTTCTCAAGTGTTGTAAGATATTCACGGTTTGCAGCACTTGGTGTTGCACCAATCCTTGACTGTACGGTATACCTGTAAACATCGACACTTATTTTGTTGTCGTTGCCTTGAAGCATATCATCGTTTGACGAGCCTTCTGTCAGTCTGGTAAAAGTGTTCTGTCCTACTTCTTCCAAATCCCAACTGATAGGGAGATTGTATTCTGCACCGGGTTTCTTTGCCTCTATGTACAGGTCATTAGTGGGTACACCCTCGTTGTTGTCGGAAATCCACACGTTGTAGTTCGCAGCGATATAAGGCACGTTCCGGAGTGCCCGGACGATTGAGTTGCAGCAAGCCAACTGGTTGTCATATGAATCAGTTTGAGGCAACCAGAAATTCGTTCCACCTTGCATGTCGAGTTCCGGAACAGATGCTATCTGATAATCCCCAATATATATATGATATGTCTTGTTAGGGTCAACATTCTGCAAACTTGCAATTATTATTGTAATTTTTGTCTTGGTGTTCACTGTTGACGAACCGGTGTATGTGACTAGGTTAGGAACGTTTGTGAAACAGACAATATCACGGCATGAGGTCAAATTGTTATAGGTCAACTCCATATTTGTTAGTCTTTAAAGTATTTATCTAATTCTTTTGTGATTGCGTCATAGAGCCAATCGCTCCATTTCTCTTCCCACATCTTGTCTATATATTCATCAAGAGGGGATTTCATGTAGTCATATTCCCTATTCAGACCGGCTATGAGACGTTTTGTATATCCGTCTCTCCATATTACATATCTGAACACCCAAGCCAACTGTTCAACGGTCTTGATGTTGCCGGCAGTGGGCTGTATTCCCTTTCTCTTAATCCAATCCAATATTACTGAATAAGGTGGAGGGTTCTTGTATCTTTCCGGTCTATCCCATTCCACATAGACAATGTAATGCGGAAACTCCACGTCCAAACCCTCACTGGTGATTTTACCTGATATGTTCTTGTCCAAATCAGAACCAGCGAGGGTATTCTTCCCGACTTTGAGGTTTATCCCAACCTCTGACTTCAATATATTGTGTATTTCCGAAAGTACATCATCGAGAATTGCTTTTAGTATTCTGTCCAAATCCGGTCTCATTATTGTCTCTTAGTTGGGAGTAATATAGGTCTTAACTCCAAGTTATTTATTTCAGACGGGTCTCTTGTGTCTATTATATTGATTTCCTTGTCTTCTACAGGTACTGGAACAAAATCCTCTGAGAAGTTGTCCATGAAGGTGCATAAATTAACCGGGTCCACGGTGATAAACTGGACTGTAAGCCTTTGTCCGGCACAGTTATCGTCTGTATAGTTTGATATGCCCAAGAACTGGTAGTCCCTGACACTTATCTTACCCATGAATGTTTCATCAGTCATCAAATAGTGCAGCCACTCTATACCTACAGTGAAACAGTCATTCTGAGCATCCAATACTGAATAACTGTTATCTGTCTTGACAAATGCAAGTATGTCTATGTTCAGAGTTAATGTAAACGGTACATTCGGCACTGAAATCAGACTATCCCAGAATGGGTTATCATCTATAACAAATTGAATATATCCGTTATTATTCTGTGCGTTTGTCAGAATCCGTTTCTGGTACTTTGCACACATGACTGCTTTATGCATTAATGCGACATACAAAAAATGTTCAATTATTTGCTTCAGCATTCTTTAAATTTCCAAATATAATTATATGCTTTATTTTTTTCTCCACGGCAACATTTACAGATAAACCCTTGATTAAAGCCCGTCCGTCTCTCCACTTCTCTTGCCGACGGATATTCTTCTATTATTTGTTCAGTTTCAATATCAATTTGTAAAACAACCTTTGATGTACCTTTTCGGTTTATTGTTCCAGTTATTGATTTACTTAATTTTTCTCCGTGGTGTCCATAAGTATTATTGTATTGATAGGTACACCATTCGAGGTTTTCAGGTGAATTATTATCCGGATTTTCATCCTTATGATTAATAATGGGTAGATTGTCAGGATTAGGAATAAACGCCATAGCGACGAGGCGGTGTACTAAGTACATTTTTCTTTTTCCGTCTTTTCTTAATCTAATGTGTTTATAACCTAATTTGTCTTTATGAGATTTTATAATCTTTATTTTACCGAATCTCAAACTTCTTACATTAGCATAGTTACTTACTTGGTATAATCCTTCATAACCGGGTATGTCTTTCCATATTTCTTTCCTCATTTTACTAATAATTTTAATCCATTTGCAAATATACCATTTTCCATGAATATACTAAAGTTAAACTTTATTAAATATTATGTTTCAATTTGCGCTGCTGTGTTTCGAAGTCTGACTGCGCTTTTCTTGCCCAAGCCAAATCAGTCAGATATGACAGATGGGTCAGGTATTGGATAAGATACTGTCCAGCTGTTTTTTGTATTTTCTCAATATCCTCTTCACACGAACTTTCGACCAGATGGACAAATCCATAGAGTCTACTGAGTTTTCTAAGTTCTCCGCAAGTTGGTGTAACGCTTCCGCGAGTGTCATTAAAGACTTTTGGGAAACTTTTGATGATGAGATTCCTTTGAGTAAAAAAAAACTTACCAGAGGCATTACATCCGCTATCGGCAACTTTGCGAACATTTCCCTACGTGCGTCGAATATCTTGTTTGCAAACTCTTCTGTATATTCTTCGTTCACGTCCCATGAAAGTCCTGTCGCATTGTCCGTCTTTGTACCGGTCTTCTGTCTGCACAACACTGCAAGCAGTGACGGATAGTCTGTCGGATTGTTCCTTATAACAGTATCGGCATCAGAATATTCCTTTACTTTGAGCGTTTCCATGTCGTTAATGACAAAATCAACACCGTTTATGGTGATGTGCTTGCTTGGTGCTTTCGATTCATAGGGTGTCACCATGAAACTGAGGTGTCCCATCAACTGTTCATACAACTCAACCGGAAGTATGTCTATCTTATCCGGGTCTATCGTGCTGAACACTGCAAGCATGTCCTTGTCAGTTACATTGTAAATATCCAGCGTTTCGTCTACTGTTGTCTTGTCTTTCTCTGCTTTCTTTTTATCCTCTTCAAGTTTGTCTTTCTTGTCATTTGATATTTTCCACAGATTGCACATCATTTCAAGGGTGACTTCATCCCAACTGTC
>Ga0310691_10004534_pt1 | contig 15598 bp, 6 predicted proteins | sample 176DNAGHGlowgp2_FD_203887 | JGI IMG/M metagenome (GOLD analysis project Ga0310691, IMG submission 203887) | Sheep rumen microbial communities from Palmerston North, Manawatu-Wanganui, New Zealand - 1766 DNA GHGlow gp2 (v2) (version 2) | ecosystem: Host-associated > Mammals > Digestive system >...
AGGTCACCATCAAGAACACCAACCCGACCGTAGAGGTGCAGATCAGTGGCAACGACTCGTACATCGACGTGAAGCTCGACATCAGCGACTTCATCCGCTACATGGGCAAGTATGACACCGAGCCTGTTCCCAACATCAGGAAGCAGTTCCAGGACCTGCTCGACGACGTCAATAAGCTCATCGGTGAGATTAAGGGTCTGAACTTCAGCTCAATCAGCGACAAGCTGTCGACGAAGCTGACTGACTTCATCCAGGAACTCAACAGCCACTTCTCACGCTTTGAGCATCCCAACAGGTTCTTCAAGCCCATCCTCGTGGTCAATGGTGAGAAGGGCATGGTTCGCCTCAGCACTTCGGCCATCACGCCGACCAAGGCTAAGGGTGCCCTGACCTACATCATCCCCACCAACTATAATGCAGAGACCGTGTCGCCCGCATTCAAGAAGTTCATGGCTGTCACCAACGTCATCAACAACGAGACGGGCGCAAGCGCAAAGGGTAAGAACGGCCAGTGCAAGAGCATCCTCGACGAGATGAACAAGGCCAAGGGCTTCAACGAGGTCATCGATGGTGGCTTCCAGCCGTTCCCCTTCGCACCGAAGAGCGGCTACACCTATGAAATCATCTATTCCGCTGTTGACTACTCGGCTAAGATTGTGACCAAGAAGTTCTACATCAAGGTTCAGTAGTTTCCAAACAACAGTAGTTTTCTAACACTATAGAAATAGAAAAGGAGAATTGACGATGAATATCAAGAAATCAATACTTACCTGCTTACTGATGCTGGGCTTCGTCTCAGCATCAGCACAGCAGACCGAGGAGAGACCCGACTATGTCTTCAATCCTCACTGGTACCTGCAGGTGCAGCCCCTGGGTGCCCAGTACACCCTTGGTGAGCTCTCCTTCAGTGATATGCTCTCGTACAACGCTCAGCTCGCCGTCGGATACCAGTTCGACGAGGTGCTCGGAGCAAGGCTCGCTGTCAGCGCCTTCCAGTCGAAGGGTGGTTCTGACTACGACAATCTGGGGAAGTTTGACTGGAAGTGGAAGTATGTCGCTCCGACACTCGACCTCACGGCCGACCTCTCAACGCTCTTCTGCGGATTCAATCCCAAGCGTCTGTTCACACTGAACCTCTTCCTCGGCGTGGGAGCCAACATCGGCTTCGACAACGATGAGGCTGCCACCGCTGCACAGCAGATACAGGCACTCCATCAGTGGAACGCACTCTACTACACAACGGGCAATGCACCCATGTCTTACCTCTGGGACGGCACCAAGGTGCGTCTCGTCGGTCAGGCTGGTCTCGGTGCTGACTTCCGTCTGAGCGATGCTGTCAAGCTCGGCCTCGAGGTGACGGCCAACACCCTCAGCGACAAGTACAACTCAAAGTCAGCTAAGAACAACGACTGGTACTTCAACGCTCAGCTCGGCGTGAAGATCAACCTTGGCGATGCATACGGCGTCTTCGCTCCCGGTTCCAAGTTCAAGCCCCGCCGCTCTATCTTCGGCCGCCAGACGCGCGTCGTCGAGAAGGAGGTCGTCAAGGAGGTTGAGGTTGAGAAGATTGTCGAGAAGCCTGTCTACATTGACAAGCCCATCTACATCGAGAAGCCGAAGGAGCCGCTCCGCCGCGACGTGTTCTTCACCATCAGCAGCACACGCATCGATCCCACTGAGGACAAGAAGCTCGACGAGATTGCTGCTTACCTGAAGCTCAACCCGACGGCAAAGGTCACCGTTACCGGCTATGCTGACAAGGGCACCGGCAACGCACAGATCAACAAGCGCCTCGGTGAGAACCGTGCCAAGGTGGTGGCTGACCGCCTCGTCAGGCAGTACCGTGTTGACCGCTCGCAGATCATCGTCGACAGCAAGGGCGACACTGAGCAGCCCTTCGCCGAGAACGACAAGAACCGCGTCAGCATCTGTATCGCTGAGTAATACGGCGTGCTGTTATTAGCATGAAAGACACAGAGCATAGGGGAGCCATCGCTCCCCACGCCCTGTGTCTTTCTTTCATTTTCTCAAACTGTACAACATCTAATTGTTTATGAAGAAATCATTACTTTCCATCATCGCCTTGGCGTTCCTTGCCCTGCCGGCGACGGCACAGACCATTGCCAAGGGCTACTATCGCGTGCAGAACTTCTCTTCGCAGCGCAACATCTTCCTCACCGACTATAAGACAAAGGGTGTCAACGTGCAGGCTACCAGCTTCGACGTCGATGCACTGCGCACCCTTGGCATCTTCGACCGCATTGTCTCTGACCCCTCCACGGTGTTCTACATCGAGAATGCCGGTGGCACCGACTATAACCTCAGAAGCCAGGGAAAGGGCGTCTTCGAGTTTGTTGGACGCTATCTCACCGTCAAGCCTGTCAAGGGCGCACCCGCTGGCCTCTATACCGCATCGGGCATCTACCAGGGCGTCGAGGTCTTCCTCGCTGACTCCCAACCTGACCCCGATGACCCCGAAAGTGGCGGATTCCTGAACACCGGTGGCACCAACGAGCAGAAGTGGTGGTGGGTCAAGCCCGTCGATGTCAACGACGATACCAACTACTTCGGCATCACCCCGTCGGTCACTGCCCAGGGCAAGCGCTATGCACCCTTCTATGCCTACTTCCCCTTCACCACACATGCCGAGGGCATGAAGGTGTACACCGTCTCAAAGGTCGACGGCAGTCTGGCCGTCCTCAATCAGGTGCAGGGCACCGTCGCCTCTGACATGCCCGTCATCATCGAGTGCCCGGGTGCCGATGCTTCCTCCAACCGCATCAACTGTGAACTGCAGAATGTCGCCAAGGTCACCAATGTCCTGAAGGGCGAGTATTTCAACAACTCCGACTTCTACGGCTCAAAGGCGTTCCACTATAATGCCATTCCTTGCAGCGCTGACACCATGCGTTTCCTCGGCGTCACTTCGCAGGGCAAGCTGGGCTTCGTCAAGGACCCCAGCCAGAAGACCGTGCCCCGCAACAAGGCATTCCTCGTGGTCAGCGCCGACGCTCCGGACGAGATAACGCTGGTTACACCTGAGGAGTATGAGATTGAGAAGGCCAAGGATGCTGTCACCATCACTGCCCGCTCCTACAGCCGTGAATATGGCGAGCAGAATCCCACCTTCGAGTATGACGTCACTTCCGGCACCCCTGACGGACAGCCCACGCTCACCTGCGAGGCCACACCGTCGTCGCCCGTCGGCACTTATGACATCATCGTCAACAAGGGAACAGTCACCAATGCTAACTTCACGGGCAACAAGGGTACCCTCACGGTCACCAAGGCACCGCTCACCGTTACTGCCAAGAGCTACACCATCAAGCAGAACGAGCCGCTGCCCGTATTTGAAACTGACATGACGGGCTTCAAGAATGGAGAGACGGCCGCCGTGCTTACCGCCCAGCCGCAGGTCGGCTGCACTGTGCCCGAATCGACATTCGTTCCCGTCGGCACTTACCAGATTACTGTTAGCGGAGCTGCCGCCCAGAACTACGACTTCAACTACGTTGCCGGTACGCTGACTGTTGTTGAGGCCGATCCCATCACCCTGACTGCTGCAGACGCCACGATGGTTTATGGCGATGCCATGCCTACCTTCACCTTTACAGTAAACGGCGGAGAGATAGAAGGCACACCAGCTTTCACTTGCGAGGCCACACAGCAGTCGCCGGTAGGCACTTACGACATCGTCATCACGCCGGGCACTATCAGCTATCCCAACCTCGTGTTGGTAAATGGCAAACTCACTGTAACGCCTGCTACGCTTACTGCTTCTGTGGGTAGCTACAAGCGCGGTCAAGGTGAGCCCAACCCCGAGTTCGTCATTACCTATGAGGGATTCAAGAACGGCGAGGATGCCAGCGTGCTCGACGTCGCTCCTACTGCCACCTGCGAGGCCACGGCCGACAGCGCTATTGGAAGCTACGAAATCATCGTTAGTGGTGGCCAGGCAAAGAACTACGTGTTCAACTATGTCAATGGCGTTCTGGACGTGGTAGAGACTCAGGGCATCGCTGCTGTTACTGTCAGCTTCGACAAGCCTGCCGACATCTACTCGGCCGATGGCCGTTGCATCCGCCGTGCTGCTACCACAATGGTTGGTCTGCCTCGCGGACTCTACATCGTCAACGGGCGTAAGGTCGTGGTTCGTTGACACGTATCGTTCGTTTGTAAATTTCTACAAGTTCCCCGTGAAAAAACTATCATGGTTTTTTCACGGGGAACATTTATAGTAATAGGCTAATGCCGAAAAATAGTGCACTAAGTGCACCTTTTTGACATAATTCTTTAACTTGCAAGTTGTTGGTTGGTGCACCAGCTTCTCTGTTGGTGCACCAATGGAGCACCAGAGGAGCACCTCCCTCGGGAAGTGGATAGCTATAGCGCATCATACGACCGACTGATGGGCATCAAGTGCCGCCTCTCACTTGTGATGCACCGCTTCTTGCCAAAATTCTCTCGAGAATTTACGCATAAGTCGGCTACTTATTCTCATAACTCAATGACTTATTCCAATAACTCAACGACTTATTCCAATAACTCAACGACTTGTTGTCATAACTCAATGACTTGTTCCCATAAAGTGCCGACTAATTGGTAAATTCTCTCGAAAATTGCACGAAAAAGTGCCGACTTATGGGAATAAAGCTCCCCACTACTGCCCCCGAGGGGGCTTCTATAGTATTGCAATGAAGGGTAGTGTCTATAGTAGCCCCCTCGGGGGCAGCGCTCGACCTTTGTCGCTTGCTACCGAAGGGACGCAAGAAGGGGGGGCTTTGAGGGGGGTGGTGCTCGTTGGTGCACCATTGAGAACGCTTGAGCACCTGTCAACGACTTGCAAGTCAGCAGACTAAGCCCAAAAGGTGCACTTAGTGCACTGTATTTTTTCGTTCTCCTTATTATATACAATGAGAGAGGGGAACGGGGTCTTTCATGCCGCGTCTCCCGGGGTGTCACCACCGCCGTTCCCGGGGGTTCTCCCACGGGGAACTAAAACAGTCGTTTGCTGATGCGAAGGTTCAGTACTGGGAACACCTGAAACTTCTTGATGATGTCAACATAGTCACCCACCTTGCCCCGCACGTTCCTCACGTCGTTCACCAGGTCGGTGCCGTCGTGCGTTACAATCTCGGGCGTGCCGCCCCAGAACATCGCACCGCAGTCGAAGGAAACGTGCCAGCTGTCGTCTTTCTTCAGCAGACGGCCGCCGTAGCCAAAGCCGAGATACGGCTTCAGACGCTTGGCATAAGCCCAGGCCTTCACCATCGAGTTCTCGTCGGGCACGATGCGGTAGGTGTCGCCTGCACGGTATTGCGGGTCTTCGGGGTCGTTGGCATGGTGAATCACCGTACCGGCAGGTATATACTCGCCATCGATGAAGCTACCCTCTGTCGTCACCACGTCCTCACGGTATGGAACGTCGTGCTTGTACTCACCCATGGCGATGCTCATCTTGCCGTAGTCTATCAGCTTCTGCTGCAGCTCGGGGTGATACACCTCCGTCGAGCCTATCACCACCATCGGCTGGTCGTTCAGCGCACGATAGTACATGCTGTTATAGATGCTGACGGCCATCAGCGAGGGCATGTCCTCAATGGCGTTCACGGCCTTAGCCACCTCACGGCTGCCGAAGTACAAACCGGCTGTCAGGTGCCAGTGCTTGTTGCGGAAGGGCTTTACGTCCACCATCAGCTTCCAGTTCCAGTAGGTAGGATTGCCAACCATGTCCACCACGTTGTCAACCTTGTTGCCCGTCAGCTGCTCCAAGAGACCGGAGAGCTTGTCGAACTTACGCTGGCTCTCAGCGGGGTCGTCGCCCACGTCAACGCTGAAGTGCATCGTGTGGTTGACATGGGGCATGAACGCGTAGCCGGCGCGCAGCGAGAACACCTCGTTGATAGGCATCGACACGTCGAAGCCCAAACCTGTCGAGCCTCCCGTCAACGACAGGTCCATGTGGCTGAAAGGTTTAAGCTGAGGGGATGACGTAGACACCTGGCCGGAGGCATGCAGGCCTGCGGACAGCGTCAGTGATAATAACAGATAGCGGCACAGCTTTCTCATGGTGTGTCTTATTTCATCTGCAAAACTACTAAAAAACCGTGATACAACCAAATCTATATCATCTTTTTTTATATCCTTACGTTTTTTTTTGTCCTCAAACTAAAAAAATAGTCTAAAAATTTGCAGGTGTCACCTTTTTTGGCTACCTTTGCAACCGCTTTCAGAGCAAGGGCGTTTAGCTCAGTTGGTTTAGAGCATCTGCCTTACAAGCAGAGGGTCGGCGGTTCGAATCCGTCAACGCCCACCAAGGGTATAGAAAAGGTTCAGTATGTTGCGTTGTCAACGCAACATTTATTATTAGAAATAACGTTATGGAGCTATCAGCACTCACCGCCGTTACGCCTATTGACGGCCGTTACCATGAAAAAACGTCCCCGTTATCAGATTATTTCTCTGAGTTCGCACTCATACGTTACCGTGTGCGTGTGGAGATAGAGTATTTCATAGCCCTTTGCGAGCTGCCCTTGCCGCAGCTCGAAGGTGTGCCCCACGACGTCTTCCCGACGCTACGCTCCATCTATCAGGACTTCACTCTCCAGGATGCCCAGCGCGTCAAGGACATTGAGAAGGTCACCAACCACGATGTCAAGGCCGTCGAGTATTTCATCAAGGAGAAGATGGATGAGAACGAAAATCTCAAATCTCAACTCTCAAATCTCAACTCAATAAAGAACTTCGTCCACTTCGGCCTCACTTCGCAGGACATCAACAACACCTCTGTGCCCCTGTCCATCAAGGAGGCCCTCAACGACGTCTATGTGCCACTCCTCGAAGAGCTCATCGAGCAGCTTCACGACTATGCCCAGCAGTGGCGCAACGTGCCCATGCTGGCACGCACCCACGGACAGCCGGCATCGCCAACCAGGCTCGGCAAGGAAGTCATGGTCTATGTCTATCGTCTTGAGGAACAGCTGCGCGCGCTCAAGGAGACACCCATCACCGCGAAGTTCGGGGGGGCCACCGGCAACTTCAACGCACACCATGTGGCCTATCCGCAGTACGACTGGCAGCTGTTCGCCGAGCAGTTCCTCAACGAAAAGCTCGGTCTGGAGCGCGAGCAGTACACCACACAGATATCCAACTACGATTATCTCGCAGCGCTCTTCGATGCACTGCGCCGCATCAACACCATCGTCATCGACCTCGACCGCGACTTCTGGCTCTACATCTCCATGGACTACTTCAAGCAGCGCATCAAGGCTGGCGAGGTAGGCTCCAGCGCCATGCCGCACAAGGTCAACCCCATTGACTACGAGAACTCTGAGGGCAACCTCGGCATCGCCAATGCCGTGCTCTCCTTCCTTGCACAGAAGCTGCCCGTCAGCCGTCTGCAACGCGACCTCACCGACAGCACCGTCCTGCGCAATGTCGGCGTACCCATCGCTCATGCCCTCATCGCCTTCCAGAGCACGCTCAAGGGACTGCGAAAGCTCATCCTCAACGAGCAGAAGCTCTACGATGACCTGGAGAACACGTGGCCTGTCGTCGCAGAGGCCATACAGACCATCCTCCGTCGCGAGGGCTATCCCAACCCCTACGAGACACTCAAGCAGCTCACCCGTACCAATGAGCGCATCACTGCCGAGTCCATCGCTGCTTTCATCTCGTCCCTCGACGTCTCTGACGCCGTCAAGCAGGAGCTGTCGCTCATCACCCCTCACAACTACACCGGTCTTTGAACCGTCCAGTATGTTGCGATGCCATCGCAACCCCAAGAAATAACCGTCCAGTATGTTGCGATGCCATCGCAACCCCAAGAAATAACAGTCCAGTATGTTGCGATGCCATCGCAACCCCAAGAACAAAACAGCCGCGAGGCCTTAATCAATATTCATCATGGAACAAGAAAACATTCAGGAAAAACTCAACGAAGAGCAGAACACTAACCCCAGCCGCGAAGGCTATCAGAAAGAGTTCAGACCTGTAGGGCGTTCACCCCGCCCCCGCATCCACAACACCACACGTCCCACATCGGGCTATGACCGTCCCACCTTCCAGCGCCGTCCCGCCGACGACGAGGGAGGATTCCGTCCCGAAGGCTTTGGCGCATCGCTGCAGAGCAACAACCAGCAGCGGCCCTACCGTCCGCGTAACTATAACAATGGCGGCTACGGACAGCAGCGCCAGCAGGGTGGCTATCAGCCACGTCCACGCTACAACCAGGACGGCTACAGCCAAGGCAGCTACCAGCAGGGTGGCTATCAGCAGGGCGGCTACCAGCCACGTCCCCGCTATAACCAGGACCAGCAGCAGGGCGGCTATCAGCCACGTCCCCGCTATAACCAGGACCAGCAGCAGGGCGGCTACCAGCCACGTCCCCGCTATAACCAGGACCAGCAGCAGGGTGGCTATCAGCCCAGACCCTATAACCCACATGGCAACTACAACAACCGCAGTGGCTTCGCACCACGCGGACAGCGTCCCAACAATAACGGTGGCCGCAAACCCTACGACCCCAATGCCAAGTACTCGCTCAAGAAGCGTATTGAGTACAAGGAGCAGCACTACGACCCCAACGAGCCGGTGCGTCTGAACAAGTTCCTCGCCAATGCAGGCGTCTGCAGCCGTCGCGAGGCTGACGAGTTCATACAGGCTGGCGTCGTCACCGTCAACGGCACTGTCGTCACAGAGCTGGGTACCAAGGTCCTGCGCACTGACGAGGTGCGTTTCCACGACCAGCCCGTCACCATCGAGAAGAAGGTCTACGTCCTCCTCAACAAGCCCAAGGACTACGTCACCACCAGCGATGACCCGCAGCAGCGTAAGACTGTCATGGACCTCGTCAAGGACGCATGCCCGGAGCGCATCTACCCCGTAGGACGACTCGACCGCAACACCACCGGCGTGCTCCTGCTCACCAACGATGGCGACCTCGCATCCAAGCTCACACACCCCAAGTACCTCAAGAAGAAGATATACCATGTCTACCTCGACCGTAACGTCACGGCACACGACCTGCAGCAGATAGCAGAGGGCGTGCAGCTCGACGACGGAGAAATCAAGGCCGACGACGTGCAGTATGCTTCACCCACCGACAAGAAGCAGGTGGGCATAGAGATTCACTCGGGCAAGAACCGCATCGTCCGTCGCATCTTCGAGGCGCTGGGCTACAAGGTCACCAAGCTGGACCGTGTGCAGTTTGCCGGTCTCACCAAGAAGAACCTGCGTCGTGGCGACTGGCGTTACCTCACCGAGGAGGAGGTTGACCGTCTCCGCATGGGTGCCTACGAATAGTTTAATTCCCAGCTCTCCCAGCAGCCCCAGCAGTCCCAGTCTTCCCAGTAGTCCCAGTACTCCCAGCAGTCCCAGTACTCCCAGCAGTCCCAGTACTCCCAGCAGTCCCAGCACTCCCAGCACTCCCAGCACTCCCAGCACTCCCAGCTCTCCCAGCTCTCCCAGCAGCCCCAGAACTCCCAAGAACAAAAACAACAATGGAAAGAACAATCATCAAGGACGTGCTTCAAAGCACTCAATACGGCAAGCCCGTCTGTGTCAAGGGTTGGGTCCGTTCTCACCGTGGCAGTAAGAACGTCGACTTCATCGCCCTCAACGACGGCTCCACCATCAAGACCGTCCAGGTCGTCGTCAACCCCGACGCCGTCATCGTGCAGGGCGCTTCTTCCGCCCTGTCCTCAACAGCGCAGGGCGTTTCCCCCGCCCTGTCCTCAACAGCGCAGGGCGGTTTCCCCGCCCTGTCCCTCAAGGACGTCACCACCGGTGCCTGCATCTGCGTCGAGGGCACCCTCGTAGAGAGCCAGGGCGCGGGTCAGTCCTCAGAGATTCAGGCCACCGCCATCACCATCTACGGTCTCTGCGACAACTCCTACCCCATGCAGAAGAAGGGCCAGTCATTCGAGGCCATGCGCAAGAACGCACACATGCGTCTGCGTACCAACACCTTCGGTGCCGTCATGCGCATCCGTCACAACATGGCCATGGCCATACACACCTACTTCCACGAGCACGGTTTCTACTACTTCCACACGCCGCTCATCACTGCCAGCGACTGTGAAGGAGCAGGCAACATGTTCCAGGTCACGACCAAGAACCTCTACGACCTGAAGAAGGACGAACAGGGAAAAATCATCTACGACGACGACTTCTTCGGCGAGCAGACCAGCCTCACCGTCTCCGGACAGCTCGAGGGCGAGCTCGGGGCAACGGCCCTCGGAGCCATCTACACCTTTGGCCCCACCTTCCGTGCAGAGAACAGCAACACTCCGCGTCACCTCGCAGAGTTCTGGATGGTTGAGCCGGAGGTCGCCTTCCTCGACCAGCAGGAGCTCATGGACCTCGAAGAGGACTTCATCAAGTACTGCGTCCGTTGGGCACTCGACAACTGCAAGGACGACCTCGAGTTCCTCAACAAGATGATTGACAAGACACTCATCGAGCGCCTTCAGGGCGTGCTCAAGGAGACCTTCGTCCGTCTGCCCTACACCGAGGGCATCAACATCCTGCAGGAGGCCATCAAGAAGGGCAAGAAGTTCGAGTTCCCCTGCAACTGGGGCGACGACCTTGCCAGCGAGCACGAGCGCTACCTCGTAGAGGAGCACTTCAAGAAGCCCGTCATCATGACCGACTATCCCCGGGCCTTCAAGTCGTTCTACATGAAGCAGAACGAACCCACCGCCGACGGTGGCTCCATAGGCTACCAGGGCGCGGTCGCTCCCGGACCCACCATGCAGGGCACCGACGTGCTCTTCCCGCAGATTGGCGAGATTATCGGTGGCTCGGTCCGCGAGGAGAGCTACGACAAGCTCATGGCCGAGGTGGACCGCCGACAGATGGACAAGACCCACCTCTGGTGGTACATCGACACCCGCCGCTGGGGCACCTGTCCCCATGCAGGCTTCGGCCTTGGCTTCGAGCGCCTCATCCTCTTCGTCACAGGCATGCAGAACATCCGTGACGTCATCCCCTTCCCCCGCACCCCCAAGTCTGCAGAGTTCTAACCCGTCCAGTATGTTGCGATGCCATCGCAACACAGTGGCAGCAACACCCACGAAGCCCCCGCCAGAAACACCTGGCGGGGGCTTCACGTACACACGCACGTACAATAATATATTATAGAAACACACGTTCTCTACCTGTAAAAAAAATCCGCAAAAATTTGCTCATTTAAAAGAAAACAGCTACCTTTGCACCCAAATTCGTAAAAAGAAAGGAGAATGATGGCAAGAAACCTACATCTTCAAGCGGATATCTACTATTACGAACATCCCTCAAGCTGCCCTAAAACAAAGGAAAAACAGCCCCCTGGGGGGTGAAAATGGTGCGAAATCCCCTGCAATAGCTAATTTTCTGGCATTTTTCTGAAAAAATGTTCAAAATTATTTGCAGGATTTGGGATTTATGCCTATATTTGCACCAAAATTGCATCTCCGCCCACGAGATTCAAAAGGGAAAATGTGTACTAAGAGAAGGAAAAAGACAAGAAAAAACTTATTTTTTTAATCATTTTAATTTAAACAACATGAAAAAAAGATTCATCAGTAAATTGCTTATGGCAGCCCTCGTTGTGGTTACCATGGGTGTATTTTCGTCTTGTAAGGACTACGATGATGACATCAACGCCAACACCGCGTTGATCAATCAGTTGCAGTCCCAGGTCAAGGCACTGGAGGAAGCTCGCCAGCAGGCTGAGCAGAACATCCAGACACTGACTGCTGCTGCCGACGCAGCACAGAAGACGGCTGACCAGGCTGTCAAGGATGCTGCGGCTGCACAGAAGGCTGCTGAGGCCGCTCAGGGCACGGCCGACGAGGCTGTCAAGGCTGCTGAGGCTGCACAGAAGGCTGCTGACGCTGCACAGAAGGCTGCTGACGCTGCTAGTAAATTCGCCACGACTGAGGCTGAGAGGGTTAAGCTTGAGGCCATCCAAGCCGCTCAGGACAAGGTTGACGACCTCTACGTAAAGATTCAGCGTGAGTTTGTCGACGTTACGACCTTTGAGACCGAGCTGGCCAAGAAGGCTGACGTGGCTTATGTCAACGAGAAGCTCGCAGGAGTGAACACCTTGATTGACAGTCTCGCCAACAAGATGAAGAGCAACGAGGCTGACGTCGCCACCAAGTATCAGGAGGTGAAGGACTCGCTGAAGAAGCACTACGACGGTATCAAGGACCTCGAGACCAAGTACCTCTGGTGTGAGGCTGAAATCGCTTCCCTTGGTAAGGACATCGCCCGCATTGACCTGGTGAACAACCGTCAGGCTGACTCCATCGCTGCTAACTTCGCTGCCATCGCAGTGCTGCAGCAGCAGATTCTCCAGGTGGAGGAGAATAGGAAGGCCATTGAGGCTCTCCAAACTCGCGTGAAGGCTCTCGAGGATGCCAACTTCATCAAGAACGCTGACCTGGATGACGCTAACAGCGCTGTCCGCAAGATGATGGCTGCCGTGGCTGCTGCCGCTACTGACAAGCTGCTGCAGGACCTCACCGCTGAGGACGGCCTCATCACCAAGCTGCAGAAGGCTACCCAGAAGAACGCTACCGACATCCAGAACAATGCTGATGCCATCAAGCTGCTCCAGGACTTCCAGAAGGAGGCTACCCAGAAGCTGAACGCCAACGCCGCTTCTATCGACTCGCTGGCCAAGGTGACCAAGGCTCTTGAAGAGGGCAAGGTGGACTGGGCTACCTTCAACGAACTGAAGGGTGTCGTGGAAGGTCACACCACTCAGCTGAATACGCTGATGACATGGTACAATGCCGTGAAGGGCAACGTGGCTAAGATTCCGCAGATGCTCACCGACATCCAGACCGCTCTTGACAATGCTGCCAAGGCTCAGGCCACTGCTAACAAGGCTAACAGCCGCATCGACTCGCTCAACACCGAGATTAACAAGAAGTACGGACAGCTCATCGACAGCATCAGTGCTCATCGTACTGACCTGAACAAGCTCTTCACTGAGGTCTCTAACCTCAAGAGCCGCGTCAGCGCTATTGAGAATGGTCTGAACACGCTGGTCGTTGACCTGAACGGTCTCTTCCTCTTCGTGGACCGTAGCCTCACCAGCATCGTCACTAAGCCTGACCACTGGACCTATGGCTTCCCCACCATCGAGGCTACCATCATCGCCGCACAGCCCGTCTACACCTTCAATAAGAGGGGTGAAGTAGGCTCGGCTAACTATTACGAGTCTGCTGTGGGTACCCAGGATCCGAAGAACTACAAGGGCTATGCCTTTGAGCTGACCGCTAACTACTGGATGAACCCGCACACCATCAACTACAAGGACTATGACTACAGCTTCGACGAGATTGCTGCCAAGAACTATGTTACTCGTGGCAACCGTGACGAGAAGAAGGCTGGCATCAAGCCCATCGACACCGAGAAGGACGTTGAGTTCAACGCTGGAACTGGCGTGCTGACTGTGCACTTCCAGTTCGAGAAGGGTGAGAATGTCAATGACGCTAGGACCATCTATGAGAAGGTGTTCAATGCAGGCAACCCCAACCCCGATCCCACTCGTGACCTCTATCAGGATCAGGATGGTTTCTATATGTGGAATCCTCAGTATGCTTGGACTACCACGCTCGCTCTGCAGGCTACACGCAAGGGCTCTGTCGAGGCCAAGTACCAGTCTCCCAACGGCACTGCTCTGAACGGCATTGACGAACAGCGTGTCATCACCTCTGATTACGGTATCGTGGTTCCCACTTACATTGAGAACCTGCTGCTCGGTAACAACAAGTATGATGAGACTGGTCACAAAGTTGCTGGTACTGAGCAGATTGGCAACCAGAAGTGGCATCTCTGGCGCGACTTCGGCAGCGCAAAGAATGAGAATGCCGAGGGCCGCTACTCCTTCGAGCTTTACCTTGACAACACTGAGGGTCTGAAATTCAACGACTATGTTGACGTGCACTACAATGGCTGCGATGATGTCTGGACCAATGCCAAGGCTCAGGAGAAGGGCTTCACCTTCAAGTACACCCTGCTGACCAACACTGACGTGTGGGAGTGCACTGAGGACGGTGAGTTCAAGATTCAGGATGGCCAGGGCAAGGTTGCCAACACTGGTAACGAGAAGGCCGCTATCGTCCGCGTCGAGCTGATTGCTGATGGTTCTACCTTCGCTTACGGTTATCTCACCGTGCTGATGAAGAGCAAGGAGCAGCCTGTTGAAATCAAGATGGATCTCACGCTGGACTGCGAGGATGAGGACGCCTTCGCTGCTGAGCTCTCATGGGCCGACTTCATCAAGGCTGTTGAGGATTCTCTGGGCCAGCCCATCAACTGGAACCTGACTAACTTCGTTCCTGTGACCGCTCCCGCCACTACTCCTACTGAGGCACTTGCTGGTCCTTACAAGAAGTTCGAGAATGGTAATACCGATAAGGCTGACGAGGCACACCTCGGTGAGCTCGCTCACGTGGGTACCAACCTGGCTTGGACCTTCACTCATGATGAGGTGATCAAGGCATTCTACGAGGAAGATGGCATCACTCCTGCCAACACCGAGAATTATACCACCATCATCAAGATTCTGCCTAACGCGGATGGCGTGGCTCAGGGCGTTGCTCCTGTCATCATCACTGTGAAGATTGGTACTGTTACCTATCCTTCTGGTACGTTCAGCGTCGATGGCGGTGACCGCATCACATCTAACTGGTTCCAGATGTACTCTAACGAGAAGACCACTGTGCCCGATGAGCGTTATGAGATTCATGTCAATGACGAGGCTCCTGGTGAGTCCACTTCTGACAATGAGATTAAGTACGATGTCACTTCAGCATTCGTTAAGAACCAGTTTAAGTTCACCGGTGCTGAGGGCTTCGAGGACATCCCTGAAAAGGCTGATCTGTTCTTCAACCAGGCTAAGTACTTCATCTACACGGGTACCAATGGTACAAACTGGAACAAGGACGCTGACTACATCCTGACTGGTGCACACGGCAACAAGTATGTCATGTACCTGCTCGATCCGAAGCTCAACGATGCCGGTGTTGCTCCTTACACCAAGCTGTATGCTGCTCTGATTACTGATGGCGTGGCTGACTTCAGCAATGCTTCCAAGAATCTGGTTGCAGTCCTCACTGGTGACCACAACGAGCTCGTTACCTTCCAGACCACTGACAATGCCAAGGATCTGCTGAACCACGCTCGTCACGATGAGCTGGGTAAGGATGAGACCTTCACTTCACACATGATTATGCATGTTACTGACTACTGTCTGCCGGTTGAGGAGAATGGTAAGAACACCTTCGACATCCGCTACCTGCGTCCTATCTCAGCTAACGTTGATGGTCAGAAGAAGGTCTATGACGCAAAGGATGATGGTAATAACATCTTCGTTGCTGACCTCGTCTCGTTCATCGATTGGCGTAAGCATGAGTTCGCCGCTAACGGTAACACTGTTAAGGTTCCTCAGGGACAGCCTGCTACCAACTGGAATGGCTATCAGTACATGGCTTACTATGGCATCACAACCATCAAGGCTGACTTCGACAAGGCTCGCTCGAATGTGCACGTTGGACAGCTCTCAGACATCCTGGATGCTAATGGTAAGATCGTGAACCCG
>Ga0310691_10004537_pt1 | contig 15596 bp, 8 predicted proteins | sample 176DNAGHGlowgp2_FD_203887 | JGI IMG/M metagenome (GOLD analysis project Ga0310691, IMG submission 203887) | Sheep rumen microbial communities from Palmerston North, Manawatu-Wanganui, New Zealand - 1766 DNA GHGlow gp2 (v2) (version 2) | ecosystem: Host-associated > Mammals > Digestive system >...
ATAGAAATGCCACAATATATAAAACGCATAAAAATACAAACGCAATAATCGAAAAAATCAAGCTTATTGTATTAAAAATTAATGAAATGATAAAATATTCGCTGGCGGACATCTTAAACACCCACCACGTATTCTTACCTAGTTTAAAAGATTTCCTTACGTAGTCTCTCATATAAAAACCTCAAGCGACCCTCGATGATGAATCCAAAACAGTTCAGCTTATATTTTTTCCCTTTTTACCGCATTCTCTATTCCGTCAAGTCCCACATTAAGAAGCATTTCTACAAATTCTTCTCCTGTTATTAGCCTTACATTGTATTTTTGAGATAGTTTTATCGCATCGTCTGAATATCTCTGAGCCATGGTCACAACCCATGAGATATGTGTTATTCCATCCTGTTCATCCCCTTTTTGATTATTGTATTCAGAAATCTGGTTAACTGCCCACTCCCCGGTTTCACCATAGTGTTTTTTTACTTGAACATAGTATACAAGACCCAGGTCGTCAAATTCTGCAATCACATCTGCATCCGCACCGTTTTCTTTTCCATGTTCATTTTTCGCTGGAATCCACGCTCTATCAGCTCCTTTTTTCATAAAATACCAACATACAGTAGCCTCCAAATCATCAGGTGTAATATACTTTCCAATAGTATCAATTAACGACTCAGATACTGAATTCATAATACGCTCATGTATATTGATGGGGCCATCAGACTTTAACGCCTCTTCTACATTTTCTGCAAGATCATCAATTCTCCCATTTGTCTGACGAATCTTCATTCTAGATACAAGAATTGCATCTGCAAAGGAACGTGGTATACGTTTTAACTCCTTTACTCTTAGAATAAATCCAATATCAAAAATTTTTCCTTTATCATCTACCAATCCTCTGTCATTTATAACTGCCTCTTGCCCATCCGTCATTTTTACAATGCTACCTTTTATTGATAAAACACTACAAGGTTTTCCTATCACTTCACAAATTGAAAACATTTTATCAAACAGCGGAACAACTACATAATCTCCAGTCTTCATTTGTGAGAAATACCATAAACTCCATCTCGAACGATCAGAATTATTGTTCTTTCTCATAAACTCATTAAAAGCGCTTTCCCCATCCAACTCAATTTGACTCATAAAATCTGTATCTCTATAATCTGACCAACCAATAGATAAATACCCTAAGTCAAGCAACGGATATGATACTTTCCATTCATGTGATATTCGGTGAATAAAATATGCCATATTACACCTCTTAATCTATACTCAATAGACTTTTTTCAAAGACTCAACATTTAAAAACTCCATAATCATATATATTTTACCATATTGTTGAAATGCAAAACAAGCATCCTGAACCTCCTTTCCAAAAGGCTTGACTAAATGAGCCTCCCCCGGTCATTCAAAGTCTTGTAATCAACATTATTGGGAGCCGGTTATTGATATAATCTCACCGGCTCCTCTCCTTCCAAGGTCTTCAGCTTACAGTTTTATCAGACATTTACGGTCTTATCTCGTCACCTTAAACTTCACAGTCTTCCTGCCATAATAATTGCCCTGGCCTGTGATATAGGCCTTTGCTGTGCCTTCGCGGTCGCTCCTTTTATAAGTCACCGTATAATCCTTTCCTTCGGTTAGTTCGATACCTGAATACTTGACCGACAGCTGTGGCTTTTCGCCAAGCTTTATATCCTTAGCATCAATCTTTACTGCTATCGGATTGGTAAGAGACCTTCTGTAGATCTTTATCACAGAACTCTTAGATCCTGCATAGTTGCCTGAAGGCGTGGCATTTACAGTAAGGCTTATCTTCTGGTACTTCTTCCCAAGGAAAGTCATGCCCTGGACGCTGTCGGCGCTTACTGTATAATCCTTGCCTTCCGTCATGATCCTGCCACGATCCTTGAGCGTGGGATGGAGTTTTGAAGGCTCAGTGCCATAGACTATGTCTTTAAGGCCCTTGATCCTTACCCGCTTCATGTTCCTGGGTACTATCTCAAAAGTCTTAATTATGCTGCCTGAGAAATCACCGATGCCGGTTATCTTCATCCTTGCCTTACCCACGTTTATATTGTTCCTGTAAGTCAGGGTATAATCCCTGTTCTCCTTAAGACGTCTGGTCCTCTTCTTTCCGGTAGCAGTGGTATAGATATACTTAAGCTTTACCTTCGGCCTTATCTGGCCTCCTGTAAACTCAAAAGATCCGCCACCCACGTCTATAAGAAGTGTTCCATCTCCATACTTGATGGAAGAAAGCCCGTCTCCATCGATGGCATCGGGATCATCTGCATCTGCCGGGTCTGTACTGCCGATGTCACCTGATCCATCATCCGGATCACTTGAAGGATCATCCTTCGTATCCTTCGGCTTATTATCACCGGGTTCTGCTTTTACAGTTGTCTCCTTTGACCTTTCATTACCCAGGCCATCTATGGCTGTTATGACATACTTGCCTTCCTTTGTGACAGTGACTTGTGCCTCAAAACCACCGTCTTCATTTACCGTGCCATCCACCTGACTCACCTGTCCGTCAGGATCTTTCATCATGACTTTCGCAAGGCCGCACTTTTCATCCTTTGCATAGATGAATATCTTCATGCCGAAACTAGTGACCATAAGGTCAGGTGCCTGTCTGTCTATGCAGTTGATGACGATATCAGGGCATCTTATGATGGTGCCGTTCCTAAGTTTTATGAGAAGATGGTATATGCCATTTTCCTTTACGATGATATAAGGTGTCTTAGTCCAGGTCATGCCGTCATCCCAGCTGAAAGGCTCATCTGCCAGCATGCTCTTAAACCATCCGGGGACATTTATCCTTATGATGATGTTCTTATTGGTATAGCCATTGACCCATCTGCCCCTTCTGTGAAAGCCGAACTCATCCGTTTCGTCTTCCTCATCATCGTCATCCTCACCGTCATCGGGAGTGATGGTGATCATTCCGGGGATATCATCAGAGCTTACCGACCTTTCATCCGTCACCACAAAGGTTTTCTTTGCTTCATTACCCACGTTATCTGTCGCCCTTAAGGTATACTCCCCGTTCACCAGTGTCTCGGCATAACATTTTTCCTTTTCATTTCCTCCGGATACACATATGAGTGTCTCTTCCTCATATTCACCGCCTTCGACATAGACTTTATCAATACCTGAGTCACCATCAAATGCCTCCACCAGAAGCTTTCCTTCTTCCTTATTCACTTCTATCTCAGGCGCCGTCTTATCGATATTTACCACGTTATAGCTCAAAGTGGCAGCGATCTTATCCTTCCTTCCGTTTCCGTCGGTTGTATAAAGGGTTGCGGAATAATCACCATTGTCATGCACCTGTGTAGACTGGTTTTTTGTTTCCTCACCTTCATTGCTCCATGTGTACTTATCAAAGATGTTGTCATTGTTTCCAAGCACGAAACCAAGCTTCACGCCTGAATCACTGTCTGTCCATGTATCTGAAGGATTCTGGTACATGGTACTGTAAAGCTGTGATACCAGATCGGGAAGGTTTATATATTCGCTGTTTATATAGATCTTCGTGCTGGCAGTGTTCCCTGCTTCATCCCTTACATAAAATGTCCTGCCGCCCTTATCACGATCATCATTGGTCTCTATGAGGAACTTACCGGTCTCCTGCCATGAGACATCACCGGAAGGGAGCCTGTAGCCATATGTGACTGAGCTTAAATCATCCTCTCCGGCAATCTCCACATAAACATCGCCGTCTTCCTCAAAACGCTCTATGGACGTTATCTCAGGAGCGTCACGGTCGATATTGTTTATCTCTATCTCACCCTCTGCGGTATTTCCGGCCATATCCCTTACGATCACTTTGAACACGCCGTTCCTATCCACCAGGAATGAACTGCCGCTAAGATAGGATCTGCCTTCGTCATACGAATATGCCAAGGCTGCCAGGGCATTATCATCAGATGCATCCACGCTTATGTTCCTGTAGGCCGCCCATGCTGTTGAAGGAGTAGTCTCAAAGCCGTTTATCTGAGGGGCTACAAAATCCCAGGCATTTATGTTTATATATCTGCCTGAAGCGTTTCCTGTCTCATCCGTGACTTTGAGATAATATGTCCCGTTCCCATCGTTTCCGTCTATGACAAGGGTATTTCCATCGCTTTCTAATTCCTCACCGTCCTTTGACCAGGCATAGGTGATGATGCCTTCCGAATTATCCGTAACATCCGCTGATATCACAAGACGTTTCTCAGGATCGTTTGAAAGGTTGGTACCGTCAAAATCCTCATCCTCCCAGGAGATGTTTATTTCCTGAATGGAAGGCGCTGACTTATCCACCACGTTCACGGTAAAGCTCTGGGGCTCCCTTACGCCCTCGTAATAACACCTGACTGTCTGCGGACCAAGAGTACCCATATAAAGTTCTTTCATGCCTCCGGCAAAGGTAAGGCCTTCTGCATTCTTACAAAAAGATGCATCACCGTTGTCATACCTGAAGATCGCAAAGACATCCGATACCTTGATGGTACTCTTATAATCAACCTCAGATGAAGGATACTCCACATAAAAGCCGATGAACGTCTTTTCGCTTACAGTAAGCACTGCTTCCCTACTTGTTGTAGTAAGATCGGCATTTTTTACTACAGCCCTGTATCGCTCTCCGTCCTGTGATAGTTTTACATCATTCTGGATATATGTAGGATCTGTTGCCCCTGCTATATCAGTCCAGGTCATGCCGCCGTCTTTGCTGATCTGCCACTTAATGCTCTTATAATACTTTGCATTCACAGCAAATGATAAGCTGCGCCCTTCTATGACAGAAAGGTCCTGCGGCTGGGTTATGATCTGCGGCCTTATCTCAGATACCGTCAATGTCGCGGCTGACGAAGTGGTGCTTCCCACTCCGCTTGATGCTATGGCCCTGTATCTTCTATTGTTCATATCCATTGATACATTCTCTAAGATAAGGGTGCTTCCCGTGGCGCCAGTTATATCAGTCCAGGTACTTCCATTATTTTTTGACTCCTGCCATTTGATCGACGAAGCGTTTGCAGCCGTAACCAAAAAGGTAGCCGTCCCGCCTTCATTGACTGTGACGTTTTTAGGCTGTACGGTAAATGACGGCGATGCAACGCTCACGGTACATACATTTGAAGTCACTTCCGATCCGCCTTTTAGCACCGCCCTGTATTTGACCTTATTCTGGTTTCCGTTTGAATCGGTTATCTTAAGGCTTGTGCCGCTCCCTGCGCTGTTCCAGGTGCTGCCGTTATCAGTGCTCTTCTGCCATGCCACCGACCCGTAATTGGATCCAGCGATAGTCATGGTCGCTGTGCCGTTAAGTCCCATGCTTATGGTAGATGGAAGGTTGGCCGTAAATGACGGGGCATTCACTTTTAGTTTCCTTGAACACCATCCGCCTGAAGTATTCACTCCCGCGCTGTCATTATCCGCATACACCTGGCAGTAATATGTATGCCCTGCGCTGTTCTCATTACCGGTTATGGTTATGCTGCTGCCTGTCTTTCCGGACATGAGATGCGTAGATCCGTTGCCATTGTCATACCACTGGTACTTCAAATGGGAAGGATCATACTTACCGCCTGTGGGCACCGCCGAGAACGTGGTAGTCTTACCATAATCTATGGTATCCGTACCTGTCATGGATGCACCTGTAACATGACACTCACTGTAAGTGGTCACAGGACCATAAACCCTTATCTCCGATATCTGCATGAGGGGCGCAGCGCCGTCTCCATTCGAATAGTTCATTATGGTGAAATAATGGGTCCCCGTTATGGATGCACAGTCATAGGTCTTTGTTTCCTTCACGCCCTTTGTCGATGTCTTATAGATAGTGGTATTCGTCTCTTCCTTCATCTTCTTTTTAAGTGTCGCTGAAGACGCACTCGAATTTCCGGCGCTCGCAGGCTGGATATAGCTCGTATACATGGTGTCCGATATGGCTGAAAAGAATACGCCATCTCCCTTATCGGAGCTGTGTCTTGTCAGGTCGAATTCCATGTACTCAATGTTTGAAAAATTGAGCTTTGCAGTCAGAGACACGCCGGCTTTCCTCAGCACATATCCGTCGTAGCGAACGTTGCTTATGGTCCCACCGTCAGAATACGCATAATCATAATTTGATCCGCTTGTAGAATCTGTGTTAAAACGAAGCAGCCACTTATTCTCTCCCGGATAACCATTCCCATCCGTAACAGAATTGGGGCCGCCTGTCCATGTGGCCCGCTTTCCGGTCGTATTTCCTGATGCATACTTTGCATACACTTCCTGCATCCCTATCCCGGGGATGTTGATCGAGGTAAGGAGTGTTACCATCGTCAGAAGAAACACTCCTGCCTTTTTCATAAATCTGTTCCTCATCATTATCAATTTCTTATCCTCCTTGCCTTTTGGGCATAAAAAAAGCTCATGGTCTCCCATAAGCCGGTTAAAATGTTATTCTTTCGGGTTCCTTAGATCCCTGCTCACCTTTGCCTTATAATAGCTGTCTATGGTGAACACAGCGCTATAAAGCAGAGTCAGCATGTAGCCTTTCATGTTGTGTATCTCTGCATCATTGTTATCAAGCAGATATATCACATGCGCTATATGGTCATATTTAAGCTTTATAAAGACGCTCTTTACTGTCTCAAGACTCTTGTCCTCCCCTCCTATCCGGATGGTCTTTGCATCAGAACACATCGTATCCACCAGGATCCCCATGATCTCATCTATGATCCCTGTCTCATACGGATAGTCATTCTTAAGGGCCCATATCTCCAGAGACTTTTCAAAATATGCGATGTAATACTCCCTCTTCCTCCCTCCGTCCTGAAGAAGATGGTTCTCGTTATTATAAGTCTTATTATTATAAGTATTATTACATCGTAATTCTTCCGGTTCTAGGATCGTACTTTTTACGTCTCTTGAATCGTAACCTTTACGATTCTGGAACCGTAAACCTTTCGCCCCCATGAAGTTCTTAACATATATGATGGCGAATTTACCCTGGCCCCGGATCTTTCTTTCGATAAGCCCCAGATTTTCAAGCTCTGCTAATAACTTGCTGGCGGTCTTATCTGAGATATTGAGCGTCTTCATGATCGTCTTTACGCCGCATATCACATAGACCCTGCCCTGTTCATCACGCCAGCCGTTTAGTCCCGAAAGGGATGTAAGGTCAAGCAGCACTCCATAGAGCAGCATAGCCCCAAATGACATTCCCTTGAATTCATCCTCGCTAAAAAACACCTTTGGCATCTTATAAAAGACAAAGACATCCGGCTGATCACCATAAAAATAATCATACATCGTCTGATACCGCTCTCTCGTCCTTACGATCAAACAATAACTTATTCATGCACGGCCAGCAAAAGCTCCTGCCTCTCCCATAGGGACACTCGCACTTGCAGTTAACCGGGTGTGCCACAGGCAGCGGTCCCAAACCCGGCCTGCCCACAAAGTTACCGCTTTCACGTACTCTTATCAATACGCTTCGCATTTTTATCCTCCTTTCTCCTGACTCTGATATTGTTATCTTCTGTGTAATAACACCCCTGTTTCTGTCCGCATCGTCTCATAGTTTCATCCCAGAATTTACATGCAGTACAGTCACAGGGGCGCTTTTTCTTTCCTTCAGGGCTCAAAGAGCATCACCTCCTCTGGCCCTGCTGCCCTTTTCCGGCGTTTCCTTTTTAGGCTGCTTAGCCGCCTTTTCCTTCTTTGCTTTAAGATCATCCATGACAGATTTCTTTTCCCCTGCATTTTTCTCACCGGCTTCTTTCTCATCTGTCCGTTCCTGCTTTTTTAAAGCCTGCCTCTGGACAAACTTCTCGCCCAGTTCAAAGATCTTTTCCTTACTGTCATAGTGATAAACATTATCAGTAAGTTTTTCAGAAGGCTTAACATGCGTAGCATTCACTGTCCTAACCATAGACTCCAGCGACTTAAGATTCTGCCTTCCATCATCAGGAACAATCAAAATCTCATTTATACTCGAGGGTAAAATATAAAAATCACCCCCTGCTCTCTCAGCAGCCAGATCCATAAAATCCTGATAAGCTAGGACACCGGCACCATGCGTCTTATCCGGCACGGATGCCACATACATCTGCTCATCCTCAGGTGGCACAAGGCCCACCCCCATCAGTTCTGCCTGCTCTACGCCCATCATCTCTGCGAGCACTTCGCTCATACCCTTGATCTCAACGGGCTTTATCTGAGGCGCATTCTCCATGGCATCTGCGTGGAGCTGCTCAGGCGTTATCCCATAGTGCTCCAGCATTTTATCTGTTATGAGTATCGTTCCATATATGTCATCAACAGACTCCATAGCAAAGCGATAGACAACTGCCATATCCTCCATCATCTGATGAGGAATGCTTTCAAGCATCTCTTTATTGGCCTCAGCAGATACAACCTCCATGACCAGCCTGGCCTTCATCTTGCTGTAGTCACCCAGGTCTTCAACATCGATATCAGGTTTCTGCTCGATCCCGCTTTTGATCACCTCGATTGCCTTCTCCACCACGTTTCCATAGGAAGCGCCATCCTCATAAGCGTCATAGAATTTTTCAATGCCTACGTTCACTCCGATGTTGTCGCCCTCAGGCGTGGCCGTAATGGCCTCGTAACTCTCATTCAGTTTCTTTACCTCATTAACTGAGATTACAATGTTGCTGCCTTCTTCCTTAAGGCGATCCTTCACATCCTGTATGAACTTTTCTTTAAACTCTCCATAATCCATTCATCTTTCTCCTTTCTTTTGGCCCAGATCCGGATCGTCATCCATCCCCGGCTGGTTTTGGGCAAAAGAAAAGCGCCGTACCCGCAAGCAGTTTGCTTACGAGCCGACGCTCTTTTATCCCGCTGTTCCATTCTTTTGCAAAAGAAAAGGACTTAGCTTCCGGTTTTCTCCCCCGTCCGCTATGTCCATTATAGTTATATCACACTTAAAACCATTTGAAAAGGGTCATTTAGGGATAATTTGGGGATAATTCTGGGATAATTTTGTTTTTCACTTCCCGATTTTTATGCCTTAACTGTACATATGCATGCACTAATAAGAATTCCACAAACAAATGCTATCCCATCAAGAGAACATAAATCCCATCAAAGATTCCCTTCCCGAATCCAGTACATAAGCTAAAAATGATGCTGCGGCGATCACCAGATACACTACTGCAATTATTCCTATGAAAGATACCGCAGCAAGCCAGTCCTTTGTAAACAGTGCCAGCAGGACAAAAATACCCACTATCTTCACTGGGAGTACAGAAATGCTTTCAAATATATTTGTTATAATACGGATCAACAAGCTCAATAATCCCATAATCAGGATCAACGCGAACACTATCGGTGCTGTAAATATCTTTATCATCAGTCTAATCATGGCCTATCCTCCCTTCATCCATCTCTACCCTGACCTTATATGCGATCAGACGGAGCACATAATCAGGCATTTGTCTGCGGCCCAGTTCCCACTCCTGCATGGTCCTGTATGGAATGCCCAGCCACCCGGAAAACTCTTTACGATTCATACCGGTCGATTCCCTGATAGCCTTAAATTTAGCTGCCGCCAACATACGCTCATCATTTGAATTTTCCTTATCCGTCTGTTCTACCTCAATTTCAATACCTTCGATAATGTAAGAATCCATTTTCATACCCCCATGTAGTCATTGCGTGTATCTATAATATAATGTAGTCAATGCGTGTACGTCAAGACAAAAATACAAGATAATCCCGAATTTATTACATATACTTATATTTTATTAGAAAATCAAATATCTTCTATCTACTTTTGTATTAATCTGTCAATATGATCACCATCAACACAGATTCAAGAAGACAAAATGGAATTTATAGACATTCATACGATCAACGCCGGAGACATGTATTATATAACTTACATCGGAAAGCCCAATGATATATCCGCTCTCAAAAATGAAATGAATGAGCGTTCCGCTAACGGCATCCGCTCCACCGGAGGATTTTTTATTGATGAGGCAGTAAAATATAATCTATACGCCGCCGCTTACGAAAAAAACTATACTATCGATAACGAAATGACCATCTCCGGAACATCCGAAGTAGCTCAGATCAACAGATGGCTTATCCTACTAAAACGCCTCCTTTCATCAAACGATTTATTCAGCGCCACTCTGATCATCAACAGTCCGGTCATTAAAAACGTTTATAAAGGCATCATCGGTGATGAAAAATGGAATAGTATCCGGAAAGACTGCATACAATACTGGAGGGACAGGTTATGCTAAAAGCAATACAGCACATGAATCATACTCATGTTTGTGTGCTTACCATCCGTTGGGGGCTCTATCAACAAGCATGTATCTAGCGTTTTTACTAAGATAATCATGTGAAACCCTACATGCAAAAAGGACGCTCTTTGATTATATTCAAGGTTTTGATAAGCTTGATTATATAACTAAAAACTTCCCACACCTTTTGGTGTGGGAAGTTTTAGTTGTTTATTTAACCTTTACCTTATAAATAAACTTTTTCCCATTAACCATAATAGGTATCTTTGCACTTCCTTTAGAAACACATTCTCCCTTAAGATGCCATTTTCCATCATCAGCTATATCAATATTAAGATCCTTTATTCCACCCTTTACTTTAGGTTCACCTGTCATCAAATTCAAGGGTATATTGAGTATCAGATCAAGCTGTGTTCCTTCAGTCGCAGACGCCGTAAGCTTCTTTATCGCAGCATTACCCGATACAGACGGATCTATAACATTTATAAACAAAGTCCTTGACTTACCATACTGTGTATACCTAATAGCCACCGGATCGGATGTACTTTTCTTAGTCTTAATGATTCCCTTGGTATTTATGGAAATCAAATTTTTATCTTCTGATATAAAGCTCATCGGATCGCCTGGCAATAACAACTTATTCCCCTTTGCCACAGTAATTATATCTCTATCATCTGCATCGGTAATAACAGCCAAGGTTCCGGCAGGCATAAGTCGTGCCGTATCTTCTATGGCGCCTCTTCCTTTCAAAATTGCTTTCTCTGCCCTACTCTTTACGCTATCCTTCGGAACGATCTCGTCTGTTGAATCCACTGAAGAAGAACTGTCATCCTTCTTTTCAGAAGATGAACTACTGCTCTTGCTTTCCACCTCCGACGATGAACTGCTGCTCTTACTCTCCATCTCCGATGACGAACTGCTACTCTTACTCTCCATCTCCGATGACGAACTGCTGCTCTTGCTTTCCATCTCAGATGATGAACTACTGCTCTTGCTTTCCATCTCAGATGATGAACTACTGCTCTTGCTTTCCATCTCAGACGATGAACTGCTACTCTTGCTTTCCATCTCAGATGACGAACTGCTGCTCTTACTTTCCACTTCAGATGACGAACTGCTGCTCTTACTTTCCATCTCAGACGATGAACTGCTGCTCTTACTCTCCATCTCAGAAGACGAACTACTGCTCTTACTTTCCATATCAGATGACGAACTGCTGCTCTTTTCTTTTTCTTTGACTATTACCCTGCAATTTGCCTGTACATCCCTAGCCGCACTAGCCGTAGCAGTTATCTTTACTTGCCCCGCAGATACAGTGGTAACAACACCATTTGAAGATACCGTAGCTATATCATCATTTTCACTGCTCCAGATCACGTCCTTATCTTCTGCATCTTCCGGCATAACTGTTGCACTAAGTTCCACCGTCTGTCCCACTATGAGCGATACGACAGTTCGACTCAGTTCTATACTTGAAGGCATGACAGGTGCGATATCAATATAATTCACGGATATCACCAAATCATCCCTACCTACAGTATAGTAATCCCCGTTTTGGATTTCATCTTTATTTACTTTAAGTTCTCTTACCCTGAACCCATCAGGAGCATTTGCTATTATCTGTATCCTGTCATTTTGATATACCTTGTCACCATCCTTAAGCAACGCATTCTCCTGGTATACTTCTACTCCCTCCGGAATAGTCACTGTTACACTCTTTTTCTCCTCATTTACGGTATATGCAATAGTCTCATTTTTCACAGCAATACCAGAATACGACTTAATTCCATCAGACACTGTAATGGAATATTCATCACCCACCTCAAAAATGCCATCAACAAGCTGCACATCAATGTAATTGACAAGCTTTTCTCCCTCATAGATTCTTGAAGCGCTTTCATCGATAAGAACATTGACATCTACAGTTTCATTCCCCCTCATTAACCCAATAGAATCATTCATCACACTGTCAAGCTTAACATATTTATCAAAAGTAATCCTGAGCCTGTCACCCATAGTCTCAACCTTTGATATCTTTGCAGAAGCAGTAGAAACCATACAGACATTCACATCCAACTGCGGCGGTGGAACCGGCAGTTTATCACTGTACATTGTCTCATAGCCGTCCTTTTCATACTTCACCTGCCACAGACCTTCCGGCACATCCCAACTGTAGTATCCGTCTTTATCCGTAGTAAGCGGGTTTTTCTGCTCATATTCTTCAGCATCCCAAAGTTCCATCACTCCACTGTCATTTTCAAAATAAAGCGTAGCCGTCACGCCCTCTATACGATTATCCTCAAAGGTCTCATAAACATAACCACTGGGGTCGACAGAAACCCTTACAACAGGGCTTATCGGTTGTACACGTGTGCCCGGAACAGTGTTATTTGTCCCTCCTCCCGGGTTTACTTTCGACTGGCCCCGGAACCATGTTTTCTCATATAATTCCTTTATTGTATTGCTGTATGTTTTAAAACAATTACTAATCGCGGAATCCATCATATTATCAACAAGACCTTTTTGTACATCATTAAGCTGTGACATATCATCTACATCAAGCATTTCCGCAAACAAAGCCTTTTCCTCATCAGAAAGCGTATCAAATGTTGTACTGTTATTCACTGCATCAATAATAAACCCATACATCACTTCAGTACTATCAATCTCTGTATAAGAGTCAATCTTAGCAATAAAGGCTGCTATTTCTGCTTTCTCTGCAGAATCTTTTGACTTAGCCAGAAGATTATTCATATAAACCTCCATAGTTCTGGCTGTTTTTGCTATTTCTTCCGCCGTGCTATCCATATTGACTTCGTAGGATTCCTTAAGCAGACTTATCAAGGTATTCTTAAGATCCTGACACTCCGCTGTTTCAGTACCCAGCTTTTGAATATAATTAAATACTATATCAAAATCATAACTGATACCGTCAACACTTCCTTCCCCTAAACCATTAACATCCTCCTCTTGCTTATCAGTCTTTGTTACTCCAATACCTCTCTGGTATAACGAATATACCGAACCAGTCTTTATATATGCTTCAGCTACTGTATACAAAACATCGTTGTGACGTATATAAACAGGCATTGGATTCACATAAATCATCCTTCCGTTATACTTAAAGCTGCTATACTCCTTCGTAGGCTCAAAATCAACGTTTTTTTGTACCCTGTAATATGAGTACAGTTTTGAATCATTCACATCATCCAATGCTGCTTCTTCCACATAGTATGCCCTGTTCTTTTCATTATCCTGTTCGACTGTTTCTCTTGATAATTCGCCTATGGAAACGCCTGAAATAACATTATCATATACATAATTAACAGGAACATAGCTGATGCTTATACCATTTGGCACATTTCCGGAATTAAGAAATACCTCACCATGATAATAACCTGTTGCAGCATTGTATGGCATATCCACATACATAGTTTCACCATTTGTAAGATTCAGCTTGGTCCTTACCATTGTAACAGCATCATTGTCATTAAAATATGCTATAAACTCAAACGGTTTGGACGGAACCATCGTCATACTGATATTACCCAGTTCCCTTGAAGGATTCTTAACCTCATGAGACAATCCGTTGTGATTCACATAAAAGCTCGTTATATCCACGCTTTCCCTGCAAAGAACCACCCTCGAAGCAGCCGACTGTGAATCAGTACTTCTATCGACAGCTTTAAGATAATGCACACGACCAACCGTATCATCAGCAAGTGAAATCTCTGCGCGAAAGACACCATACTTTCCCGCTTTTGTATGACCTATCGGAATATCTCCGTCATAAATTTCCACATTAGCATTTGCCGGAGCCACTCCCCTGGCAACTATGTCCGTAGAGTATACCTTTGCCGGTACATTGAGTGTCAAGTCACAAATTGTAAGGACTGCATTTTCTATTACATTAACAAACTCCATTCCTTCTATCTTATAGGAAATCCTGCCTGTCATATCAAGCTGTGAACTGGCGACAGTACTGAGCACTTTAGCTCTATATCTCACTATCCTGTCCTTGCCCCTCATCGGAATTGAAAAAATATTATCCTTAGGCACAAGACTGGATTCATCACCATCTATTGTAAGACTGCCCGAAACATATCTCATACCCTCAGGAATAGTAAGTTCAATGGTGCCATTCTCATATTCCACATCTTCTATAAATGCGACCTCTGACCTTACGGTTATGACATCACCAACCATTGCATTGCTCTTGTTAATTGTAGTAGCCGTTCGTGATGTGTCTATCCATACACGAGAGCCCAAGGGCGTAGGTACTATAAGAGTACCACATTTTGTTATAACGCCGGCCTCCACTTCAACAGATTCTTCTGTGCAGTAGTCAAAAAATGACGATGCCTTAAGTATTGCAAGATTTGAATATGCGTTTATCGGTGTGTCCGAATCAGATGCCACAAGAGTATACTTACCATCTGTAAGATTTTTAAAGGTCAGGCTGTCAACCACATTTCTCTGGTAAGATATCCTCTGTCCAAAACTATTAAACAATGCCACATGATTCTGCATATTTGTCTGACCATCCTCACGGTTAATCTCCGCTTCTATGCCACCTAATTCATATACAATACCGGACACCTTTATATTGCCACTTTCCAGCACATCTGCATCCAGAACTGAATTTGCATATCCATTCTTTTTTATCGTAAACCTTAGATTGTCACCCTTTTGTATATAATCGGTTCCAATAAATACATAAGGCCAATTATTCTGGATTGATGGAATCGCAATATTTTGTGTTTCATTGAAAACGCTTATACTGTCAGGCTGCAGATTGTATTCCAGGGAAGCTTGAGTACTGCCCTCCGGGATACTATCTGCATAAGTCAATGAAAACTGGGCCCTGCCCTGCGCCCGTTTTAATATAAAAAATTTCCCTGTGAAATCATCTTCTGAAAGCTTAACGGACTCAGTCTTATATCCCGTCTTTGAGAGCGATACAACAGCCCCCGTATCCTTTACTGTAATCTCAAATCCACCATTTGAATCTGTGATAGTCTGATAACTCTGGGAATACAGATCATTGAGGGTCTGCATTACCGCAATCTTTGCCCCTGCTATTGCTTCAGTTTCATCATCTTCAAATACTGTTCCGCTTAGCCTTATATCCTTAAAGCTGTTCAGATCTATCCTTGCGGTGTTATCACCTTTTTCAAGAAGGAATTCATAAACAGTATCATCGTTTTTATATTTTTTCTTAAGTTCATCACTGAGAACAGGTATGCAGCCTATTGTATCACCTTCACATAGATAATCCAGTGATGTCCCACTTTCAAAAAGCCTATTGCGCCCCTCTGTTTTATCAACAAATTTTACCTTTAA
>Ga0310691_10004539_pt1 | contig 15588 bp, 11 predicted proteins | sample 176DNAGHGlowgp2_FD_203887 | JGI IMG/M metagenome (GOLD analysis project Ga0310691, IMG submission 203887) | Sheep rumen microbial communities from Palmerston North, Manawatu-Wanganui, New Zealand - 1766 DNA GHGlow gp2 (v2) (version 2) | ecosystem: Host-associated > Mammals > Digestive system >...
TTCTTTGTTCTCGTCTTAACCCGGCAGCGAATTTAGAAAATAATTTGATTCCTGTCACAAGATTTTGACTATTCTGTTGTATATAATTACAACAAGTTAACATATTTTTTTCTTACTTTAGGTGGAATGCTTTATTTTGTAAGAAAAATGTATGATGATTACAGGTGCGAGATGTGTTTGCGGGGAAGTGATGCGCAGGGATAAAATGTTTATTGTGGGGATAAGATGTTTATTGTGGGAGTTGAATGCGCGAGTATAAAAAGTTTTTCGAGGGGACAAAATGTGTGTGTTATGTTGTGTGCAATTTTTGAACAGACTTCACGTGATTCTGCCGGACGCTTTCGGGAACGTTCACGCAGGGCTGCAGCGCCTGCCACCACGATTCCAGCGTGCGGGAATCATAAACCTGCGGGCGCGAACTGAATGCATGCTCGAGCGATTCGCGCAGTTCGCACAGGTGAAGCACCCGCCAGCCATTCCCGTTATTGCCAAACTTGCCACTGGCAGGCACGTTCCTGAGCGCACACCTGTCGCTGAACACCACGAAGGAATATATGCTCGCGCTCTCGAGACGGACTTTCAACTGCCGGAGAAGCGCCCCCATGTGGCCCGTGTTCTGCCGGATGGGGTTATACAGCGTGTGATGCACCCGCGGGCCCAATTCCTGGTTCCAGCGTTCCATATCGAGGTCGCCCTCGATTTCGCCGGAGATGTTCTTCGTTTCGAAAACATAGATTCCCGTAACGTGCAACAGCACCGTATCGATTTCGGTATAGCCCGCATGCGTCGGGATAAAAACGTTCTGCAATATGAAATGCTTTCGCCTGTCACTGGAAGCCGCCCGCGCTACGAGCGCCGACGTGGCCGCCTCGCCGAACTTTCCGTGAACGTCATCGGCCAGGGCGGCCTCGAGCCCGCGGGCCTTGCGCGCATCGACCGGAGGGCGGTCCTCCTGCCGGAACTGCACGTCGCGCGCATTCCAGTAGCCCGCGCCGTCGAATCCGTTACCTGCGGGCGACTTGCCGGAAGCGCGCCGGCCGGGCCGACCTTGCCGTGAATCCCCGCGATGCCCGCCCTTCCGCCGCGTCAATACGAGCAGCAGGAATATTGCAATGAATATGGCGGCAAGGAGCGCGGAATTCATGAGAAGTTTCTGCGGGGAAAGGCGCTACACCGGTTTGCTGTAGTCGCGTTCGCCGAAGAGGGCCGTGCCCACGCGAATCATCGTGGAGCCTTCTTCAATCGCGACTTCCAGGTCGCCAGTCATGCCCATCGAAAGCTGGTCGAAGTTCGCGAACACGCCGCCACGTGCCAAGAACTTGTCGCGCAATCCGCGAAGGAATGCGAAGCATTCGCGGCTGTCTTCGGCGACACCCGTGTTCTTGCCGATGGTCATGAGTCCGCGGAAGCGCAAGTGCGGGAAGTTTTCGCTCTTGCCGTCGGAAGCGGCGCCCGCGCGCTTTTCCAAATCAGCGAGGAATGCTTCGGCCTCGTGCACGTCGAGCCCGCTCTTCGTTTCTTCTTCGCCAGCGTTCACCTGGAAAAGGATATCAAGGATTTTGCCCTGAGATGCGCCGGCGCCGTTGCCGGGGAGTGCCGCGCAGACGCGTTCCAGTTTTTCCACCGCCTCGATGCTCGCGATGGAATGGATGCAGTCGGCCACAATCGCTGCCTTCTTGAGCTTGTTGCTCTGCACGGGGCCAATCACGTGGCAACGCACACGCTCGCCATTGAGCGCCTTGCGCGGCGCGCTGAACTTGAGTTCGGCCTCCTGCACGCGGTTCTCGCCGAAGTCGGTAGCGCCCAGGCTGATTGCATTTTCCACGGCTTCTGCCGGGTGGAACTTGCTCACCCAAACGAGTTTTACCGATTCACGGCTACGGCCCGCAATCTTGCAGGCTTCCGCAATCCTTGCCTCGAGAGTAGCAAGGTGTTCACGCATTTCTTCGAGAGTGAATTCCATAATCATTCAAAATAGGAAAAAAGTTCTGAAATCATTTCACAATTACACGTTTCGTTACACCGCCAATGCGCACGAGATAACTCCCCGCCCTAGAGACGGCAACATCAAAATTCGCCGATTTCACGTAATCCTTCTGCAATACACGGCCCTGCATATCAAGAATCACATAAGTCGAGCCAACAGAAGCAGCCAAAATTCGAATGCTCCTTGAAAACGCACTCACCATCATTTCTAATTTCGGCCCTTCCAAGAGAACAAAGTCCTTTGAACCATCTTCCGAACTGCTAGAAGACACATTGTCCTCGGCGGAGCTGGAAGAGGATTTTGCCTCCTTAGAACTAGACGATGCCTCCCTTAAAGAAAACTCTTGGTACAGCGACGTATCCGATATAATCTGTATGTATCGGCTGCTGGGGATTCTTACCTGCAAGTCATTTTTATCATACCAAATTCCAGAAGTCACATACAACGAATCCGATTGGCCATATATCACGTGCACCGAATCATATGCGTTCACCTTCTGTTCATCGCACGCGGTTGTATCAGGAGAATTACAAAGCCTTACCGTATAGACATTCACTGTAGAATCATAACGGGCATAAACCATGCGGTCCATAAAAATTGGTTCTTCCGGCAAAATCCATTCCTTGAAAGTATACGAGAAGGCTATTGAATTTTCTCGTGTAGGGGCATCGCCCTTGTATACAGGAGTTTCGCCCGTTTTTACCGAATCACAACCTAGCCTAGTCATCAAGCGATCCGTGTTATAAAAACAAACTAGCCATTTCACGTCTGATTCTTCACCATATTTCGCATACACAGTATCCCCTTCCGACAAATGGGAAACCGGAGTGACGCGATTTCCGTCTTTGGTGAACCATCCCAAGAACGACTCGCCTTCTGGCACATCGACACTGTCCGGAACAGAGACTTCTCCTGTATAAGAGGTGAACTGCTCACTCACAAAGTCATCTCCCACGAACACAATCTTCTGTATAGGTAGATGCGTTGAATCGGCAAATATCGGGTAACCCCCATAGCGGCTCCACCTTCCCGAGTTTTTTGCCATCCCATTTTGCGTATTAAGAATCCACGCAAATAAATCCGTCTGCATTTCGTCAGCGGTCAAAGTGGCATAAGTTGATTTGCTGTCCAAATCTAAATGCACTGCCGGCTTGTAACTAACCCAATTTTTAACAACAACTATCGATGAATCAAAATAACTATTTTGGATAGAAGTTGCATTCGTATCGACGATTCCATATCCACCCGGATAAGTCGTATTGGTATAGCAATTTTTAATTACGCCGGGAACAGTATTCTGAATCGATTTATCATGTGTGTTTCTTGCCGTAATACCTCCAGCCGAATTTCCCCATGAATCCATATACAAATCAACAGAGCTGTAATCATCGTACAAGTAGCCAGAATTTATACCGACAATGCCTCCAATCTTTGTTGAGTGGGAACTGGATTTTACAATCCCCTCCGTATGGCACATTTCAATCGTACCGTAGTTGGTGCCAGCAATACCTCCAACCCTTGCCGAATGGCTCCCTCCGTCAAGATCAACAATAGCAAAGCAATTCTGGATTTTTGTTTGATAATTTATCCCGGCAATGCCACCAACATTAGAACCATAAGATACAGCCTTGATCTTAATATTTGCAGATGAATTTTTTATTGTACCGCGATTCTCAGATGCAATGCCACCGAGAATATCATTATAACTACCCCCTTCTATGACTCCCTGAACATGGCAATTCTCTATCTCCCCCTTATTTATTCCAACAATCCCTCCGAATCGAAACGCCTTCTGATTAATATTTTCCATATTCAAATTTTTAACAACACCCGAAAGCTCTCCAAAGAAAGACGAACCAGTCAAATTTGACGAATGGTAATTATAAATCGTATGGCCCTGCCCGTCAAAGACTCCCGAAAGTTTACCGCCAGCCTTAAAAGTTCCTGCTCCCTTTTCAATATCAATATCTGATTCCAACAAGGCATTCAACATATCTGATTGATTATTCAATTGATTCATATACCATGAGAGATCTTCAAAAGAATTTATCTTGTAAAATATCTTCTTGTCAATCACTATTGTTTCGGGTTGCCCATCTAGAGCTCCCAAACAAAGGCTATAACCAATTAGGCAAGCAATCGCAATAATCCATTTTTTCATAATTCCCCCTATTCTTGCAAATATTCCGACTGATCAATCTGAACCCATCCATCATCTCCACACAAATAAAATTCACGGTCGATAAAATTATTTAAAAAGCGATAAGTCTTTTCTCCAACATTTTCATACGTGCAAGGCTTTTTCAATAAAGATTCTATTTCGGTATATTTCCTCCACTGCTCCTTGTCACAGACATAGGGATCGGAAACACCGAAAACCAGTCCCTGATTCTCCGCAAGACACTCTCCAACAACTCGTTCCGGGGCAATTAGCGTCCATTCCCATTCTGGGCCAATGCATTCATAGTAATCATTTTTGTACGATTCCTGTTTTTCCGACAACTCCGGTCTACACACGCCAAGAACATTTTCGATATCTTTCGGTGAGCGCCAAAATCCCTGATCGCAGACATAATAGAAATTGTATATGTATACCATTTCATAGTATCTGTCTTCGGTGCACTCTCCGCGGGCCTCTATATAAGAGGCCTTTTTCCACTCATAGTCTTTGCAAATGTAATAATTCGAAGAATTTTTCAGCACTTGCCCCATGACACTATCGACACAGAGACCAAACAAGGTATCCAATGTTGTCAGCGCGCTCCACACTGAACTACGGCATTTATATTCCTTTTTTTCATAATATACAATCGCTTCCATATCGGAGCAGCCACGGCCATAAATGTCATTAACACTCAGCCTATCCCATTTTGTTCCATTACACACATAATACGTTTCCATTTCACTCACAACCGTATCGCCGCGCACTCCTTCCCAGCAGAATTTATAAGCGGCATCTGCAGCATCGAATCGAGTCCACTTTCCATTCTTACATCCATAATAGTCTGTATTTTTTACAAATTCAATTGTGCCTTCTTCTGTTGCTTCGCAACTAGTTGCTGCACTGTCTACCACAGGAATCCACCCCGTTTTATAACACAGGAAGCGTTCTCCGGTCTTTTTAGAAACATAGGTATCATAGTATAGATTACAGTTTTCAAAAAAAGACTCATCACATTCCACCTTTGTAGAATCTTTCATAAGCCCCCTATGATAGCACACCAAATCTTCATAAAGAGAATCCGCCTTCGTGTCGGTTCCGCTTGAAAGCTGATTTTCGGAACGACTTGAAGAACTTGTACTAGAATAATTGTCGGCTTCCGTGCTGCTAGAGCTTTCTTTTGCACAGGAACTAGAGGATTCTTGTTCTAAAGACTTATCACCATCATCGTCCTTTTTTTCACTAGAATCGCTACTCGAACTTCCACTATCCGAGCTACTGATATCTTCTTTATCAGGATTGCGACTAATGAATTCTGCGTCAGTACCAGATTCGCCACACGCAATCAATAAGAGAGCGCTCACAGCTAATAACGTCTTTTTCAAGCTCATTTTTCCTCCTATGCTTTAGACGCAGCCACGCAAAATAGGCTACCTACTTCTTCGCCTTCTTCTGCACGAACAAAATCTTCACGATTTCATCGATGTGCTTGTGCGTAAAGATCTTGAGGCCCTTCTTTGCAGGTGCCGGGAGTTCGTCCACGTCCTTCTTGTTCTGCGCAGGCAGGCGGAGCGTCTTCACGCCGGCCTGGAGCGCGGCAAGCGCCTTCTCGTTGAGCCCGCCAATCGCAAGGCATGCGCCCGTGAGGCTCACCTCGCCGGTAAACGCGACGTCAGGCGGCACGGGAATCCTGGTGAACGCAGAAAGCAGGCACAGCGTGAGGGCGATACCCGCGGAGGGTCCGTCCTTCGGCACGGCGCCTTCGGGCACGTGGATGTGGATGTCCGTCTTCTTGACAATCGCAGGGTCAATGCCAAAGCGGTGCAGGCGTTCGCGCACCAGGCTCACCGCAATCTGGGCGGATTCCTTCATCACGTCGCCGAGCTTTCCGGTCATGATAATCTGGCCCTTGCCGCTCAGGAGCATGCACTCGATGGGCAGAATCTCGCCGCCCACGCTCGTCCAGGCAAGGCCTGTAACCACACCGGGGCGGCCCGGTTCGGGCAGTTGGCTGTCGAGGAATCTCGGGGCGCCGAGGTATTCCTGCAACTGCTTCTCGGTAACGGCGGGCTTTATCTTCTTGCCCATCACGATTTCTTTCGCACGGTGGCGCACCGCACTCTCGAGGGTACGTTCCAGTTCGCGCACGCCCGCCTCGCGGGTCCAGCCGCGCATCACCTGGTTGATAATCGCATCGTCAAACGAAACCTGCTCGCCGAGTTTTACGCCGGTGCGTTCGCAAATGCGCGGCACCAGGTACTTGCTTGCAATCTGCAACTTCTCGTGCGGGTAGTAGCCGGGCAGGCGCACGATTTCGAGCCTGTCGCGCAGCGCCTCGGGGATTTCGCCCTCGCTGTTCGCCGTCGCGATAAACAGCACGCGGCTCAGGTCGAGCCCCACCTCCATGAAGTGGTCGGTAAAGTCATGGTTCTGTTCCGGGTCAAGCACCTCGAGCATCGCGCTCGCGGGGTCGCCACGGAAGTCGCTCGCCATCTTGTCGATTTCGTCGAGCAGAATAATCGGGTTCATGCACTTGGCACGGCGCAGCGCATGGATAAAGCGGCCCGGCATCGCTCCGATGTAGGTACGGCGATGCCCGCGTATTTCGGCCTCGTCGCGCACGCCACCGAGCGTAATACGCACAAAGTTACGCTGCATCGCGTTCGCAATCGATTCCACGAGGGTCGTCTTGCCCACGCCGGGAGGCCCCACAAGGCACAAAATCGGGGAACGGCGTTCGGTCCCGGTGAGCTTGAGCACCGCGACGTATTCCATGATGCGTTCCTTCACCTTGTCGAGCCCGAAGTGCTTGGAATCGAGTTCGCTCTTCACCTTCTTCATGTTGAGGACGGTGTCGGTGTACACGCCGTAGGGCAGGTTCAAAAACCAGTCGAGGTAGTTGCGGCTCACCGCATATTCCGGCGAGGTCGGCTGCATGAGCTTCATGCGGCTAATCTCGTCCTCGAGCTTTTCCACGATTGCCGGGGTAAAGTTCTTCGCCCTGATTTTCTTCAAGAGCTGTTCGGGTTCCGAGGCCCCTTCGCCATCACCGTCCAGTTCATCCTGCAGCTGGCGAATCTGTTCGGAGATAAACCATTCCTTCTGCTGTTGCGCCATCTTCTGGCGCACGCTCTGCTGCACGCGCACGAGCACGTTCTCGTTGTCCTCGGAAACGTCCATCAGCGCAAGCAGCTTCGCCGACATCTCGTCGAGCGTCGCTATCTCCAGAAAGCTCTGCTTCTCGGCAAGCGACACCTGCAAGAACGGAATCATACCGTAATAGGCGTCCAGCTGGTTTTCCATGCCGAAGAACGCATCGACCATGCCCTCGGCGATGTTCCTCTTTGTCGCGTAGTCGCGGAAGCGCGTGAGCACCTCGTCAAAAAGGGAGGTCTTGTCCTTGGCACCGATGCGCATCTTGCGCGGGGAAACCGTCACGTTCAAGAAGCCGTCGTTCATCATGATGGAGCGCAGGTCCACAACCTCCTCGCCCTCGAGCACCACCTTCACGCAGCCGTTCGGGAACGGCATCACGTTACTCACATGCGCAATCACGCCCACCGAATACAGGTCGAGCATCGGGTTCTGGATTTCTTCAACGGTCACGTCCTTCTGTGCAACGAGGACTATTTCATTATTGTGGCTTTCGGCAAATTCAAGCGCGCGTAAAGACATGTCGCGGCCCACCAGGATACGGCGGGTCGTGTGCGGGAACACCACGGCATCCCTGAGCGGGAGCAGCGGATACGTTTTCGAAAAATCAAAGTTCATACACTGCAAAGATAGTATCTTAAAACAGGACGAAAAAAAAGCAGTTGTCGCAAAAAATGCGACAACCGCAAAATCGGGTTAAAAGGTCTTGCCCTACGAAGCCTTCTTGCGGCCACGGCGCGGGGAATCCTTCACGAACTCGGATTCCGAAAGGTCGGCAACCCCGCCGAACTCCACGGAATTGTCCTCGGGAGAAGCTTCCTCGGAAGCGACGGCAAGTCCCTTCTTCACCGTATCGGCGGTCACCACGAGCTTCTTCACGTCGGAACCGGGCATCGTAAACATCGCCTTCTGCAGGGTGCGTTCCATGACGGAGCGGAGCCCGCGGGCACCGGTCTTGCGGCTCATCGTCTCGTGCACGATTTCCTTGAGGGCGTCGTCGGTAAACGAGAGTTCGATACCGTCCATCTCGAACAGGCTCTTGAACTGCTTCACGAGCGCGTTTTTCGGCTGCGTCAAGATGTTGAGCAATGCAGACTCGTCGAGTTCCTCGAGCGCGACCGCAATCGGCAAGCGGCCCACGATTTCGGGAATGAGCCCGAAACGGATAAGGTCGTCGGGTTCCAGCTGCTGGAACAGCTCGCTCAGCGTGTTGTCCTTCTCGCTGCGGATATCGGCGCCGAAACCCATGCCGCCCTTGTTCACGCGCTGGGCAATAATCTTGTCGAGCGTCTCGAAGGCGCCACCGCAAATGAACAGGATGTTCTTGGTATTCACCTGCACCAGCGGCTGTTCGGGGTGTTTGCGGCCACCCTTCGGCGGCACTGCGGCAACGGTACCTTCCAGGAGCTTCAGGAGGCCCTGCTGCACGCCTTCGCCACTCACGTCACGAGTGATGGAAGGGTTCGCGGTCTTGCGCGCAATCTTGTCGATTTCGTCGATAAAGATGATGCCACGCTCGGCGCGGGCCACGTCGTAATCGGCAGCCTGCAACAGGCGCACGATAATGCTGTCCACGTCCTCGCCCACGTAGCCCGCCTCGGTAAGCACCGTGGCGTCGGCAATGGTAAAGGGCACGTCCAGGAAGCGCGCCATGGTCTGCGCGAGGAGCGTCTTTCCGCTACCGGTGGGGCCCACCAGGAGCAGGTTGGACTTTTCCACCTCGACGCCCGGCGCATCGGCATGGGCCTGCCTGTAACGCAAGCGCTTGTAGTGGTTGTAGACGGCAACGGAGAGCGCAATCTTCGCCTGGTCCTGGCCAATCACGAACTCGTCCAGGTGCGCCTTGATTTCGGTCGGGAGCGGGAGCGGCTTCTGCACGGCAGCATCCGCCTTGGCCCTCTCCTGCATCGAGCGGGACTTGTCCTCTTCGATAATGCGGTGGCACATCGCCACGCAGTCACTACAAATCTGGACACCTGCGCCAGTAATCATCTTCTCGACACGTTCCGCGGGCTTGCCGCAGAAACTGCATGTCACGGTCGGATGGTTTTTCCCGCTACGGTACATGAGCGCTACACTCCCTCTTTACGCGGAATAAAAATTTCGTCGATAACGCCGAAGGACTTCGCTTCCTCGGGCCCCATGTAAAAGTCGCGGTCGGTCTTCGCGCGGACTTCGTCGATAGACTTGCCCGTATGCTTCGCCACGATCTCGGTGAGGGTATCCTTGGTGCGGACGATTTCCTTCGCGGTAATCTGGATATCGGTAGATTGGCCGGTAGCGGCGCCCGACGGCTGGTGCAGCATGATGCGGGAATGCGGGAGCGCATAGCGCTTGCCCTTGGTACCCGCGGCAAGGAGCACGGCGGCCATCGAGGCGCAACTGCCAATGCAGATGGTCGCGATATTCGGGCGAACATGCTGCATGGTATCGTAAATGGCAAGTCCTGCCGACACGTAACCACCCGGGCTGTTGATATACAGCGTGATATCCTTCTCCGGGTTCTCGTACTCAAGGAAAATCAGCTGCGCCATGACGTTGTTCGCCACTTCATCGTTGATGGGCGTACCCAAGAAGATGATGCGCTCCTTGAGGAGGCGGGAGTAGATGTCGTAGGCGCGTTCACCACGCCCGGTGGTCTCAATGACGGTAGGAATGATCATTAACTAACCTCTTTTACTTGGTTTCTTCGGCAGCGGGGCGGATGCCCACGATGAAGTCCGCAGCCATCTGGACACGGAGTTCGTCACGCAGCTGGTTGATTCTGCCGCTCTGGCGGAAATGGTTCTTCAAATCTTCGAAGCCGATATGGTAGGCATTCGCCATCTGCTGGAGGCGTTCGTCCACCTTGGCCTGGCTCGCCTTGAGCTTTTCCTTCGTGGCGACGAAGTCGAGAATGCGGTGCTTCTTGATTTCGCGGATAGCCTCGGGAGAAAGCGTCTTCACCTGTTCTTCGGTCGGCTCGACGGCGTCCTTCTCGTCCTGCACGTTGCGGTTGAGCGACCACCTGATGAGGTCGAGCACGCGGGCGTTCGGCACCTCGAACGGGTTCTGCTCGATAAGCTTGTCGATAGCCTCGTTCACGGCCTTCGTCTTGGCGGCGTCCTGCTTCTGGTTGGCGAGGCTCTCGGCGAGGTTGGCCTTCAGTTCGTCGACGTCCTTGACGCCCACCTGCTTGCAGAATTCCTCGTCGAAGGTCGGCGGCACGATTTCGCGCACGTCGGTGATTTCCACGTTGAACTGGGCGGTCTTGCCGCGGTAGCGTTCGTCCTTGTGGTCATCGGGGTACTTGAAGTTGATTTCCTTCTTGTCGCCCGCCTTGACGCCCATGAGGCCCTCGTCGAATCCCGGAGAGGCGGATTCGCCGAGCAGGCTGCGGAATTCCTTGTTTTCGGGGAGTTCCTGCTTTTCGCCGTCGATAACGACCTCGATGTAGTTGCCCACGACGACATCGCCCTTGCCCGCGGCGCGGTCGACGTGCTCGTCCTTGCTCCACATCTTCACCAGGCGGTCAAATTCTTCCTGGACTTCCTCTTCGTGCACGGCGGTATCGGGAACGGTAATGCCCGTGTTGTCGTAGCCCTTGATGTCGATTTCGGGGTCAATTTCGACTTCGAGGGTCAGTGCGACGCCGGCTTCCTTGTTGTCTTCGAACTTGGTGACCTTGAGCTGGCCGACCGGGATAATGTTCGCGTTCTTGAGCGCCTCGCCCACAACCTTGTCGACGGTCTCGTTCACGGCCTCGTGACGGATGGCGTCACCGAACTGCTTCAGGATCATCGCCTTCGGGACCATGCCCTGGCGGAAACCCTTCAGGGCCACCTGCTTCTTGTACTGGGAAAGCTTCTTTTCGAAGGGGGCTTCAAGGTCGGCCTGCGGGATTGCGACTTCGAGGGTGCGCACGGTTGCGCTTGTTTCTTTGATTTCAACGGACATTATGGACTCCGATATGCGGTTTAATTTGAAATTCTCTGCGAAAGGAGGGAGTCGAACCCTCACACCGAAGTACCAGATCCTAAGTCTGGCGCGTCTGCCAATTCCGCCACTTTCGCGTTTCCGCACCCAAAATTAGAAAAAGTCCAAAACATTTGCGAGCAAAACATCTATTTTATCCCTCGTTGCAAGTATTCAAGAACATAAAGATCGGCGTTTTCATTTCCTTGGTGAACATACTCATACAAGGCGTTTCCGTCCTTGTACAGAATATTATCGCAAATAACCTCGGAATTGTCAACTTCGGATATTTCGGAATCTTACAAAGCGATTACACCATATTCTGCGCGCTCGCCGATTTCGGCATGGCCACGCTCATTCTCGCCTATTTCGGGAAAAGGGCCACCGAGGGCAGGCTGTTCAGGAACGTGCTGCAGCTGAGGCTCCTCACCACGGCTATCGCCGCCAGCGCGATGGTCATCTTCGCGATTGTCGCCCGCCACGACCACCCCGCCTTCTGGGGCGAACTCATTCTCGCCTTCGGGCTACTGTTCCAGCACGCGTTCTTCGACTGGTACTTCATCTGCGGGAACTTCTGGAAAAAGCTGCTCATCTCGAAAATACTCCATACCATATCGTACACCGCCATCATGGGCATCGCACTCTGCGTGCTCCGCTTCGATTCCATCGCGCCCATCGCGCTTTCGATGGTGCTCGCGGCACTGCCCGCGTTCGGGTTCGGCGTGCGGCAGGCGTTCACCCCGGCGGTCCTTTCTATCGGCAGGCACGCGCGCAGGTTCTTCGCCCTCATGTTCAAATCCGCGGTCCCCTACGCCATCGCGAGCATCGCAAGCTTCGCCTACCTGCCGGTGGGGCTATACACCGCATCGCATGCCGCCACTCCCGAATTCCTCGGCTCGTACAACTTTGCGCACAAACTAATAATACTGGCATCGGGGCTCATGGTGCACTTCATATCGTCGAGCCTCATATCGCTCCACCAGACCGACAGCCGCACGCTCCACCTGCGCGACATCGGGATATTCACCCTCTTTATAGCCGCGGTGAGCACGCCGTTCTCGGTGTTCCCCGAATGGACGCTCAAGATAATCTTCTTTGCAGCGCCCTGGACAAGCGACGTGCTATACACGAGTTCGCTTTGCCTCCGCATACTCACCTGCTCGCTCATACTGCAGGCCATCCGCATGAACATGATATCCACCCTGCTCAAGGAACGCCGCATGGCGCTCTACTGCACGCTCATAGCCCTCGGAGGCATTTTCAATATCGGCGTGTGCTACTACGGGTCGGGCATGTTCGCGCCCGAATGCATCCCCGCGCTCACCCTAGCGGGCGACGTCTTCCTTACCGTCGCGCTCGCATTCTACTTCACCCTCAAGCGGCGCATCCGCTGGTAGGCACTCCGGGGCGCATTCCCGCACATCCCCGTTTTTGAAAGTCGCGTCTGCAAGTTCCGCAGGCGACTGGCCCGTATGCTCGACGCCTTCCTGCGAAAGTTCCACGGGCCTAGAGCATATCGTGGTCACTAGGTATATCGCCACGCCCCACATGCAGTAGATGCTCTGCTTGTAGCCCGAGGTAAAGAACCACCAGCCCACGAAGTAGATAAAGAACACGTGGAACATCACCTGCCTCGGCGTAAACGGCCTGCACAGCTTCAGGTGCAGAACCGTAAGGCCTATGCCGCACAGGAACGGGAAGAACAGCACTCCCAGCAGGTGGAAATCCTTGTAGACATCCCACAGGTAGTTCACGGTGTTGAACCCGTACTCCTTCTGGATGCTCTCGTTGAACGCGTCGTCCCAGCCGAACGAATTCCTGAAACTCCCCGGGATGCGGAAAAACTCGAGGAACCCGCTCAAAAAATCGAGCCCGTAGGTATGCGGGTGGTACTCGTCGTCGTTGGGCGGGTTTATCGCGTAGTCCATGTTCCAGTAGTTGTTGGCCACGTACTTGTACGGGAGCACCACCAGCACCTCGAGCGCCTTGTCCTCGACCCCCTTGGTGCCGTACTGGTTACGCAGGTTACTGATGGCGACAAAGCTCAGGATGGCAACCGCCATCGCGATAAGGATAATGAGCGGCGATATGCGCTTGTAGAGATAGTTGATGAGAATCATCAAGAATCCCAGGTTGAAAAAGAGCGCCGTGCGGTTCGGGTAGGCAAGCAGGTTCACGACAATCACCACGAACACCATCACGAACGAGACGCGCCTCACCCACACCACATCGTTGAATTTCTTGAACGCGGCAACCCCGAACATGAGCACGCACAGGGGCCCGCTACTGAACAGCAGCGGAAAGTACCCGTAGCTCACGTCCTTGCTCATCCAGCGGCCCGGATTCTCGGTGAATATGATGAGGTTCCCCGCGACCGCGATAATCTTTACCACGCCCACAAGGAACAAAGCAAACAGGAAAAACGAAATTACCAGGTGGAGCCGCCAGTTGTAGCCCTGCGGGGGAGTCGCCTCCACGACGCGCACCGGGAGAGAGCGCGCCTTCGCCGAAAGCTTCGCGACATAGCAGCCCGAACAGAAGGCGACAAGCCCGAGTATCCACACCATCCAGGTGAGCGGCTTGAAATCCGACATGAACGCGTCTATCTGCAGGTAGGCAATCGCAAGCGTTATGCACTGCGAAAAACAATAAACCGTCACCGGACTAAAAAAGTCCTTCTTCAGGAGCCACGACTGCAACAGGCAAAAGAGCACTACCAGAAGGAGCGCGCACGTTACCGGATAAACAGCCATCCAGTGAAACATAGGCTATGCCTTCTGTTTTCTGAAGAACCCCTTGAACGCCTTCCACTGCTCGGCGACCGATGAACCGCGCGCCTCCTCTTCCTTGAGGTAGTCGAGCGTGTTCGCAACAATCGTCGCGATGAGGAACGTGACGAACACGGTAAAGATGAGGGTCACACCGCGCAGGGGGGCGACCTTCTTGTCGTTTTCCCAGGGAGCTTCCAGCACGTGCAGGTTGGTGAGCATCTTGGATTCCTCCATGCGGAGTTCCTCGCTCTGCTGGCGCAGAATCTTGTAGAGCGCTTCCTGGATCTTTATCTGCGCCTTCCACTGCATGTACTCGGCCGTCAGTTCGGGAGACTTCTTGAGCGACACCACGCCCACGTTCTTCTGCTTGCCGTTGAGGGCGCCGTTCAACGCGGAGTTCACGCTCTTGTAGCGCTTGGAAAGTTCGTCGTAGCGCTTGCTGCCTTCGCCGCGGTCCGCCTTCTCGAACGCAAGTTCAATCGAGAGTTCCTCGCGCCTGCTCTGCAGTTCGCCCAAATACTTGATGGTCGATTCCAGCTGGATTTCCGGGTCGTAGAAGTCGTGTTCCACCTGGAACTTGGTAAAGCCCTGCAACAGCGAGTCGAGCGCATGCTCGCACGAATCCAGGCGCGACTGCATGTATTCCCTCGACTGCTTCGCCTGCGCCGTCTTGAACGCGTTGAACGCGGAATCCGCCTTGTCGAGCATGAACTGCACCATGGCGGCGGCAAGCTTGTAGTCCTTGTCCTCGATGGCGACCTCGAACATGCTTTCCTTGTTGCAGTCGAGGCTGAAGTTCTTGCGGAACTCCTTCAGCAGGTCGGCATGGAAGTTGCCGTCGAACTCGTAGTGCTCGGCAAGGTTGAACTTGTCGATGACCATGTTGTGGAGTTCCCACGAGTTGAGGATAGTCCACACGGCGTTCGCGTCGTTATCGCTGAACGAAAAACCGAGAAGCGAACTGAGGCCGCCCGAAGCCCCGCCCAGAAGGCTGCCCAGACCCTGGAGGCTCGTCTTCGATGCCGAGGGGGGAGTGACAATCGCCTTGGAACGGTACGTGGGCTCGATTACCCACATCACGAGGGCGAACACCGCGAGCGTAGGTATAATCACGATAGAGGCGCACAGCCAAAAGTGCCGCAGGTTGCTGTTGATGAGCCTGAGGCAGACTTCGATAAATCCTGAACTCTCTTGTTTCATAGTGCGCTACTGTTTGTTGTAACTGGCGTAGATGATGAAGGCCGATGACACGACCGTGAGGAGCGAGGCGAGGAACAGCGTAAAGTCCTTGAACGCCTCGTAGCGGCTCTTGGGAATCTCGATGTAGTCGCCGGGGAGAATCGGGTCCTCGGTAACGCTCAGCTTCAGCGGGTCGGGCTTGTTGCCGCGCCACACCTTCACCTGGCTCCACGTACCCGAAATCGTGTTGAGGCCCGCCGCGGCGATGTAGTCGATGGCGTGCCAGCTCGGGTTGTATTCCACCTGCCCAATGCGGGCAACGGCGCCGCCCACGTAAACGAGCATCTCCTTCACGGTAAACTCGAGTTCCGTGTTGGCCTGCA
>Ga0310691_10004540_pt1 | contig 15586 bp, 11 predicted proteins | sample 176DNAGHGlowgp2_FD_203887 | JGI IMG/M metagenome (GOLD analysis project Ga0310691, IMG submission 203887) | Sheep rumen microbial communities from Palmerston North, Manawatu-Wanganui, New Zealand - 1766 DNA GHGlow gp2 (v2) (version 2) | ecosystem: Host-associated > Mammals > Digestive system >...
AGTTAAATTATTCGATTATATGAATATCATTATGTCATATTTTTGTTTTCTTTCGGTGCAAACTGTTAGCTTCTGCGGTCACATAGCCCGCTATGCTCCCTTATCAGCTAACATTTTGCCCTCGAAACAAATTCAAAAATCTGACAGTGGGAATTTTTAGAACCCACCCTCAGTCAGTGCCTTTGCAACGGCATATCCCATGCTCCATGCTGCCTGCAGGTTGAATCCTCCCGTTATGGCATCCACGTCAGTTGCCTCGCCTGCAAAGTACAGGCCCTTATGCACCTTGTGCTCAAGTGTCTTTGCCGACAGTTCTGTGAGTGCAACTCCGCCACAGGTTACGAACTCTTCTTTATAATGGCACCTGCCGCTGATGGCCAGCTGTTGCGCCGTCAGTATGCTTACGAGGCGGTTTACATGGGTGGCGTTGAGCGCTCCGCAGCGCTGCGTCAGCGGTATGGCACACTGCATAAGCATCTGAGTCCAGTGTTTCTGAGTCAGTAACGTGGGATATACATTCGCTATGTTCTTGCCGGCGTTGGCAGTCATCAGTTGCATCAGGTCATGCCGCACTTCCTCTTCGTGCCTGCCGCCACACCAGTTTACCGTCAGCGTACCTTCGTAGTTGCGCTCTGCCAGTATGCGCGCGGCGTACGACGACAACTTGAGTATCGCCGGACCGCTCACGCCCCAGTGTGTCCAAAGCAACGGACCTCTTGCCTTCAGCTTCGTTCCGCCAAGTCCTGCCACGCAGTCTTCCACCACCGTTCCCATCAGTTCCTGGCATGGGGCTCCTTTTATATTAAAGGTAAACAGCGAAGGCAGCGCTTCAACCATCTTTATGTTCAGCGACTTCAGGAATGGTGCCTTGCCGCCGCCTGTGGTGACCACCACATATTCCGATAAAACCGGCAATTCTTCATCGTTAAAGAATAGGTTATAGCCCATTTCATCGACTTCCTCGATATCCTCCAGTTTCTTTCCAAGATGCAGTTCCACGCCATGATAGCGCATAAGCCTTACCAGTGTGTTTACAATCTCCATGGCATCCTGCGACTGCGGGAAAACGCACTCATCATCCTGCGTAACCAATCTGACGCCCTCGTTTTCGAACCATTCCATCGTATCTTCGTGAGAGAAGTCGCCGAGCATCTTACGCATCAGTTTGTCGCCTCGCGGATATGCCAGGTTCAGATCCTTATACCTGCCGTTATTATCGATGAAATCGGCAAAACTGTTAGTCAGGTTGCATCTGCCGCCACCCGTCACCGCCACCTTTGCCAGTGGTTTGGTGCCACGTTCAAACACATGCACCTGCATCTGCGGATTGCGACGCTTAAGCTCAATGGCACAGAAGCATCCTGCCGCACCTGCGCCGATTATCGAAACTGTATTTTTACCCATTTTCATATCGCTGATTCTTAGTCTGTTACGGAGGGCGTTGTAAAAGCATAGCTTTTACAATGTAATTTGATAGCTTTTACCGTGTAATTTGATAGCTTTTACAATGTAATTCGATAGCTTTTAGGACGCACCCCCTATACATATAAAACTGCGCGTGCGAAACTTTATTGTAAAAACATTCTTTTTTCTCAAAAAAAAATTGTAATTTTGCAGCCTAAAATAGAATACAATGGCAGAAAAAAATGAATTTGTCAGAAAAGTAGCAGAACAAAAGTATGAATACGGTTTCACTACCGACGTTCATACCGAGGTGATACCTACCGGACTGACCGAAGATATCGTACGACTCATTTCTGAGAAGAAAGGTGAGCCAGACTGGATGCTTGACTTCCGCCTGAAGGCCTTCCGCCACTGGCAGACCATGAAGCAGCCGACGTGGGGACACGTCACCATTCCGCCGATAGACTATCAGGCTATATCATACTATGCCGACCCTATGGCAAAGAAGAAAAACCCCAACCTTACGGAGGATGGGCAGATAGACCCTGAACTGGAAAAGACCTTCGACAAGCTCGGCATTCCGCTTGAGGAGCGACTGGCTCTGAGCGGCGTGGCTGTGGATGCCATCATGGACTCGGTATCGGTGAAGACTACATACAAGGATAAGCTGAAGGAGCTCGGCATCATATTCATGTCGATAGGCGAGGCTATAAAGGAGCACCCAGACCTGATAAAGGAGTATCTGGGTTCGGTGGTGCCTTACCGTGACAATTTCTTTGCCGCACTCAACTCGGCGGTGTTCTCTGACGGCTCATTCGTTTATATACCGAAGGGAGTGCGCTGTCCTATGGAACTATCGTCATATTTCCGCATCAACGCCGCTGGAACCGGACAATTTGAGCGTACGCTGATAATTGCCGACGACGATTCATACGTCTCATACCTCGAGGGCTGCACTGCCCCTATGCGCGACGAGAACCAACTGCATGCTGCCATCGTTGAAATCGTGGTAAAAGACCGTGCCGAGGTGAAATACTCTACCGTACAGAACTGGTATCCGGGCGATGAAAACGGCAAGGGCGGCGTGCTTAACCTCGTGACGAAGCGCGGCGACCTGCGCGGCGAGAACTCCAAGCTTTCATGGACTCAGGTGGAGACTGGCTCTGCCATAACGTGGAAATACCCATCATGCGTGTTGCGTGGCGACGGTTCGCAGGCTGAGTTCTACTCTGTGGCTGTTACCAACAACTACCAGGAGGCTGACACCGGCACGAAGATGATACACATGGGCAGGAACACGAAATCCACGATTATATCGAAGGGTATATCTGCCGGACACTCGCAGAACTCATATCGCGGACTGGTGCGTGCCACCTCAAAGGCCGATGGTGCGCGCAACTATTCCTCTTGTGACTCCCTGCTGCTGGGCAGCAACTGCGGTGCGCATACCTTCCCATACATGGACATACGCAACAACACCGCCGTGGTGGAGCATGAGGCTACGACATCCAAGATAAGCGAGGCGCAGCTGCTATACTGCAACCAGCGTGGCATATCAACTGAGGATGCCGTAGGACTCATCGTCAACGGCTATGCCAAGGAGGTATTGCAGAAACTCCCTATGGAGTTTGCCGTTGAGGCGCAGAAACTCCTCAGCGTGAGCCTGGAGGGAAGTGTGGGGTAACCACAACCCCTCCCCTTAATCCCCTCCCGAGGGAGGGGAGGATATATGGATTTGCTTATCACTTGCATCTCATTATTTATAATTTGCATCTCATTATTTATAACTTACAATTCATACATAACAAAATGAAGAAACTACTAACCCTTATGCTGTTGATACTGACTGCATGTTTTGCTACGCATGTCAGCGCAAAGAAGAATGACAAGGTGGACACCGTATGGAATAATGTAGCGTATGGCGGTCTGCTGAACTTGATGGATGATTTCATAAAGGTGACAAAGGTCGAGCTGGGGAGTGAAGGTACCCAGGTGACGATGTACATTAGTGAACCCAGAAAAGGTGAGTGGATAAGGATATCCCCGAAGACTGTGTTGAAGACTGGTGACAAAGAATATGCACTGAAAAGCTCAACCGTGCTGACAATAGGCGAAAAATACACTATGCCTGAGGACACAGTGAGTTTCACACTTACCTTTGAACCTCTGCCGCAAGACACCAAAGCGTTTGACCTGATAGAGCCCAAGGGATGGGAATTAATCAATATACACAACAGCCTATCTGAGTATATAGCCGACACATACTGGCGCAACAAAGTTACGGGCGACTGGTACATTGGGTTCGCGAAAGACTATGTCATACATGACTGCAAGGTAAAGAAGATTGTCAATCAGACAGAGAAGAAAGGAGCATACGCCATCACCACAGATGACGGCACCACCATCAACGTAGGTAAGATGAAGAATGGCATACGTTCCATAAAGGTCGGCAACGGCTCCCCTGTGCAATGCGACATCATAACAGGCAGCACACTGCCTGACTATCCCGCGAAAGACCTGCGCAAGGGCTTCAAGGATAACGGCTACAGCCTGACAGACAGCGTCACCATCTGTGGATGGATAAGGGACATACCTAAAGAATGGAAGAAGAAATTTCCAGACTTCAACATAATAACCAATAATGTTATTTCTACAAATGAAGAGGTGTACAAAACCAAATTCGACTCGCTCGGCATGTTCCGTATTACCATACCGTTGATGAATACCTCTGGGGCATGGTTGTGGCATGTTGTATATACAGTCCTCGAGCCCGGCGAAACGTACTTTTTATTGTATGACTTCACCAATGGCAACAAACTCTTTATGGGCAATGACGTAAGATTACAGAACGAGTTACTGACTCATGAATTTTCAACGGCGAGCGCAAGAGTCGACTACAGAGAAGAAAATATCGATGCCATGAAATTCTGGCAACAGGCTGACAGCGTGCGGAGTGTGCAGAAGGCTCACTTGCAAAACACCCTAGCAGAACATCCTAACCTGTCACAGAGATATGCAGACTATACCGATGGATATTACCTGGTCAATCAGGGAGAGTGCATGATGCAGGCCCGGTTCCATGTGCCGGAAAGGAAACTGCCACAGGAGTACACAGACTATGTAGGCAACGAGATATGGCAAAAGATGCCGAAGCCATACACCCTGTACAGACGTTTCGGAACATTTTCGCGTGACTACATCGACCATCTCAGTGATTTCAATGCAAAGCGTATCAAGATTGGTGACAAAGTCGCTATATACAAACAAGAGGACAACGACAAAGAGATTATAGACTCCGTTTGCCACGACCGCGACCTGCACGACATAGTACTGGCACAACGACTCTACTATGAGTTAGACTGGAAACGCAAGCCTTTGCCGGCAGATATGCAGGAGATAGCAGAGAAAGACATCGCCCTGCCTGCAATGAGAGACTATGTCCTGAACCTCAACAGCAAGTATGCCGAGTTGGAAAAGCTCGACATATCATCATCTCCATGTCTTAAATCGGCTGACGCAATAGAGGGTATGACAGACGGAGAGGAGATATTCCGCAAACTGACAGAGCCTTACAAGGGCAAAGTGATACTGATAGACGTATGGGGTACGTGGTGCTCGCCATGCAAGAAGGCATTGGAACACAGTCAGGAGGAATATGAAAGACTGAAACCATACGACGTGGTGTATATGTATTTTGCCATGGGTTCTGAGGACACATCATGGAAGAACGTGATAAAGCAATACAATGTGCTTGGCAACAATGTGGTGCACTACAACCTGCCACATGAGCAGGAGATGGCTCTTGAGAAATATATCAAGGTGCACGGCTACCCCACATACAAGCTGGTTGACAAGCAAGGTAACCTGCTTGAGGATAGGGTTGACAGCCGTAATCTCGATGCCCTGGAGAAAACACTGAAAGAAATACAGTGACCGCACGTACACATTACAAGTACAGATACAAAAAAAGATATCAACAACCGTTGACTCACCGGTTGTCGATATCTTTTGTTTTAAAACTTATACGAAATTATTTTTTTTTAATAATTATTTTTGCATAATCAACGTAATTTTTGTATCTTTGCATCGTGTAACATAGAAAATGCATAGTGTATGAGCAAGAAAATCAATCCGTTTGTTGTTTACGGACACATACCAGCAGAATATTTCTGTGACAGGCGCGAAGAGTCGAAGAAACTGCGTAAATTCCTGCAGAACCAACAAAATGTGGTATTGTCTGCCGCACGACGTATGGGTAAGACGAAACTGGTGGATTATGTATTTGACTTACCAGAGATAAAGGATAACTACATCACCGTGTCTATAGATATTCTCGACACTGGCAACTTGAGCGAATTTGTATTTGCGCTTGGCAATGCCGTTTTTAGGAAGATAGCACGACGAAGCGACCGTTTGATGAAACTCTTTCCCATGGTGATGAAATCCTTGCAGGCATCTTTTGGGTACGACCCCATACAAGGCACACCAACTTTTGATGTAAAATTGGGAGATCTGATACGTCCTGAATATACTCTGAAAGAAATATTCGATTATATAGACCAGGCAGACCAAAGATGCCTCATTGTAATAGATGAGTTTCAGCAAATAACCAATTATCCTGAGAAAAACGTGGAGGCTACACTGCGTACGTATATGCAACAGACGAGCAATGCCAACTTCGTGTTTGCAGGCAGTCAGCGCCGTATAATGAGTGAGATGTTCGGCTCAGAAAAAAGACCCTTCTATAATAGTGCAAGAGAGATAAACCTTGAACCAATAGCTTTGGATATATATACCGAATTTGTGCAGAAACACTTTCACGCGGCTGGCAAGACTATAGATGCGGAAGCAATAGGCTTTGTGTATGAGAAATTTGGCGGGGTGACACTTTACAACCAGCAAATAATGAATGATGCTTATGACATGGTGGATGAAGGCGGACACTGCAACTTAGATATGGTGTCAGCCATTGTAAGTGAATATGTAGAAGAGAATGATAAGAGATTGCGTGAACTCATGCAGTTTGTTACCGAGCAGCAGAAAGCAGTATTGTATGCAATAAAAGAAGACGAACCGGTTAAGGCCATAACCTCTGGCATGTTCACCAAGAAACACAGACTGAAATCTCCTAGCGCTACGCAGTCGGCGGTTAAGGCACTGCTGCGTTCTGACATAGTTACGCGAAAAGACGGACTATATAGTGTTTCCGACCCTTTACTTGACCTTTGGCTGGATAGACAGATAAGAAAGTAGATTAACGAGAATTAGGCTATAAAAAAGGTTGGGGCTTGTTTTATTGAAAAAAAATGAGTAACTTTGCACTCACAATGCATAACTCACAACGCATAACTTAGAATTACTATGCTTGAAATAAAAAACTTACATGCCAAGGCTGGCGACAAGGAGATACTGAAGGGCGTGAACCTAACCATCAACGATGGCGAGATACATGCCTTGATGGGCACTAACGGTGCCGGTAAGTCAACACTCTCTAACGTGATAGTGGGTAACCCCGCTTACGAGGTCACTGAGGGCGAGATACTGTTTAACGGACAGGACCTGCTCTCTATGAGCGCCGACGAGCGCGCCAATGCCGGCATATTCATGTCGTTCCAGATGCCGGTGGAGATACCGGGAGTGTCAATGACCAACTTTATGAAGGCTGCCGTCAACGCCCGTCGCAAGGCACAGGGATTGGAGCCTATGAAGACCACCGACTTCATCAAGCTGATGAAGGAGAAGCGCCAGCTGGTGGAGATAGACCAAAAGCTGATGTCACGCTCTGTCAACGAGGGTTTCTCCGGTGGTGAGAAGAAGCGCAACGAGATATTCCAGATGGCAATGCTGGAGCCTACCTTCTGCATACTCGACGAGACCGACTCCGGTCTTGACGTTGACGCCCTACGCATCGTAGCCACAGGCTTCAACAAGCTGCGCACTGAGAAGACATCGGCAATAGTCATAACCCACTACCAGCGTCTGCTTGACTACATCAAGCCCGACATAGTGCATGTACTCATTGACGGCCGAATAGTAAAGACCGGCGGTCCTGACCTTGCACAGAAAATTGAGGACGAGGGCTTCGACTGGATAAAGGAGAGTTTGTAAAACCACGACCCCTCCACAACCCCTCCCCTTAATCCCCTCCCGAGGGAGGGGAAGGGATTACGATTACTGATTAAAAGAAAGGATTACAATATGCAACGCAAGGAAATAGTAAGCCAAATAAGTGATGCCATAAAAGGTGTGGCACCCACTGCTACAGCCATACTCTATGGTTCGGAGGCAAGAGGTGAGGCACGTCCAGACAGTGACATAGATGTCCTGATACTGCTTGACGGTGATCATATTGACTTGAAACGTGAGATGGCTGTTACAGATCCTTTGTGGCAGATTGAATGGAAAACAGGCATACCTATCTCACCGACGGTGATGCTTCGCAGCCAGTGGGAACAAATGCCATTCAAAACACCTTTCTATCTTAATGTAGTAAACGAGGGAAAAGAAATATGAAAGAGACACTTGACGAGGAAAGCCGCCAGAGCCTGATGAAGTATCGACTGGAAAGAGCGAACGAGACAATAGAAGAAGCAAGATTGCTTAATGAAAATGGACATTATAATACTGCTATCAACAGATTGTACTATGCCTGTTTCTATGCTGTGCAGGCTCTGTTACTAAAAAATGGTATAACCGCAACTACCCACGCAGGTGTAAAGACCATGCTTGGACTGCATTTTATCTCAAAAGGAATACTTGAGATAGAACACGGGAAGACCTTCAACACTCTTTTTGAGAAGCGACACAGCAGCGACTATGAAGCTTTCGCATACTGTGACAAGGCAATGGTGAATGAACTTACGCCCATGGCTATCGCCTTCATTGAGAGAATAAAAGAAATACTGGAATAAAAACTATTACCCTTTTACCATATACTTCCCCTCCCTCGGGAGGGGATTAAGGGGAGGGGTTTCACTATGAACCAATATATAGAATTATACAACGAGATAAAGCCGGTGCTTGACAAACAGGCGAGCCCTGTGCTTAACGCTGAGCGCGAGAAGGCTATCAACGCTTTCACGCGACTGGGACTGCCTACAAGGCAGACGGAGCGCTACCGCTATACTGACGTGGAGACGGCTTTCGCTCCCGACTACGGCGTTTCGTTGGCTCCGCTTGAACTGAAGAACATACCTTACGTGACCAGCATAAAGGATGCTGACGAGAAGGCGGCGAGATACTACAATACCGTGGTGGACAGCGCGGTGAACGCCGACGGCGAGCCTGTAGGCATAGACACGCTGAAGGGAGAGTATGAGGAGGACGCACTGACGGCTCTGAACACTGCGCTCGTAAACGATGCCATCGTGATACACCTGCCAAAGGGCACAAAGGCAAAGACTCCGATAAGGATAGAGAATATCCTGTCAGGACAGCAGGATACCATGGCTATCAGACGCGTGCTGATAGTAATGGAGGAACTAAGTGAGGCAACCATCTTCCTCGTGGATCACGTAAAAGGTGAGGAAGAGCAGGAGAAGAAACCTGCATACCTCACGTTGCAAGTAGTGGAGGTGTTATGTAAGGATGGTGCACACCTCGACATGTATGAGTTGGAGGAGACAAACGAGCAGTGCCGCCACTTCAGCAATCTGTATGTAAAGGCAGGTCGCGATGCGTCGGTGCGTCATAACAACATAACGATTTCCAACGGCATAACACGTAACGGCATAGACGTATATCTGCAAGGTAAAGGTGCAGAGGTAAAGCTCAACGGTGCGGTGATAGCTGATCGCCAGCAGCATGTGGACAACAACACGCTCATTGATCACCAGGTGCCGCAGTGCCAGTCAGACGAGTTGTATAAGTACGTTCTCGACGATGAGGCAGTATGTGCCTTCGCTGGTAAGATAATGGTGCGCGAGGGTGCGCAGCAGACCTCTTCGCAGGAGACAAACAACAACATGGTGGCAAACAACGATGCACGTATGTACACCCAGCCGATGCTTGAGATATACGCCGACGACGTGAAGTGCGCCCATGGTTCCACCGTAGGTGTTATGGATGATGCGGCACTCTTCTATATGCAGCAAAGGGGCATACCAGTGGATGTAGCTCGCACGCTGCTCAAGAATGCGTTTATCTCTCAGGTTATAGACGAGATGAAGTGGACAGCCTTCCGCGACCGCCTTCACATACTCGTGGACAAGCGTCTGTCGAAAGAGGAACGCTGCGGGACATGCAGGATTTGTAAATGATAATAGGTGATAATATATTAAAAACCGCCGTATGACAAGCAAACTGTCATACGGCGGTTTTTTAATTGTATTGTATGATGTGTGTCATTAATCATCCGCCAACACGAAGTCGAGTTGCTTCTTGTCGAGGTTGGCGCGTGCAACCTTGATGCGCAGTGGGTCGCCAAGCTGGTATTTGTTATGGCGACGGCGGCCTATGAGGCAGAAGTTACGCTCGTCAAACTCGTAGTAGTCATCCTTGAGGTCGCGTATGAGTATCATGCCTTCGCAGTGGTTCTCGTCAATCTCGGCGTAGATGCCGTAACTGGTGATGCCTGATATGTGTGCGTCGAACTCCTTGCCGATGAACTCACTCATGTATTCCACCATCTTGTATTTTATTGAGTCGCGCTCAGCGTTTGCTGCTATCTGCTCCATATCAGAAGAGTGCTCGCAGAGTTCCTCGTAATGGTCTTGGTTTGCAGAGCGTGCGCCTTCTTCATAGCGTGTGAGCAGTCGGTGAACCATTGTGTCGGGATAGCGGCGTATTGGCGATGTGAAGTGAGTGTAGTAGTCGAACGCCAGGCCGAAGTGACCGATGTTGTGCGTAGAGTATTTCGCCTTCATCATGGCTTTCAGTGCCACCATCTCTATGGCTTTTTGCTCAGGACGTCCTTCCACGTCATCCATCAGGGCGTTGATAGCACGTGCCGTGGCGCCCTTGGTGCTGGTGGACTTCATACGATGGCCGAACTTCACCACAAATTGCTTTAGCTGCTCCAGTTTCACAGGATCAGGATTGTCGTGTATTCGGTAAGGCAGTGTCTTTGCCTTCTTGCCCTTTGGCACTTTGCCAATGAATTCTGCCACGGTGCGGTTGGCGAGTAGCATGAATTCCTCAATGAGTTTGTTGGCATCGAGTGAGCGCTTGAAGTAGCAGCCCGTAGGCTTGCCTGTCTCGTCAATGTCAAACTTCATTTCTTCGCGGTCAAAGCGCACTGAACCATTCTGGAATCTGCGTTCGCGCAGCTTCTTAGCCAGACTGTCCAACGTGAGCAAGCGCTCAGCGTTCTCATCCATCTTCTTCAAAGCCTCCATGCCCTTTGCTGTCACTGGTGATGTGTGGTCGCCGTCCTCTCCGCGCCATTTCCAGCTTTCCTCTATCACCTTCTGCACTTCCTCGTATGCATAGCGACGGTCAGAGCGTATCACAGTGTGTACGATGCGATAACTCTTCACGTTTGCCTCTTTATCCATTGTGAATATCACGCTGTATGCCAGCTTGTCCTCGTCGGGGCGCAGTGAGCAGATATAGTTGCAAAGTCGTTCCGGCAGCATCGGGATGGTGCGGTCAACGAGGTAAACGCTCGTGGCACGCTTCTCTGCCTCCTTATCTATAATAGAACCCTCGGTGACGTAGTGTGACACGTCAGCAATGTGGACTCCGACCTCATATAATTGAGAATTGAAAGTTGAAATTTGAGAATTATGATTACCCTTGCTGGCTACATCTACAGAATCCGGAGTTTCATCAGTCTGTGCGTAATCGGAATTTTTAACTTTCAATTTTCCATTCTCAATTTTCCTTATTGACAGTGCATCGTCAAAATCCTTTGCGTCGCGCGGATCAATGGTACAAGTAAAGACATCGCGGAAGTCTTCGCGGTTCTCCATATCTGCAGGTGTTATCTCGTCGCTAATCTTGTTTGCGGCGTCCTCCACCTCCTTCGGATACTTGTATGGCAGTCCATACTGCACCAATATGGTGTTCATCTCCACGTCATTGTTTCCGCGTTCGCCCAATACGTCTATTACCTCAGCCACTATGGTGCGGTGCTCCGCGTCGGGCCACTTCATCACTCGTATGACGGCACGCTCGTTGGTCTTGCCGCCCAGCAGCTTGTCTTTCGGTATGAAGATGCCACACGGCATGGTATCCTGCGGAATGAGTGTGGCATAGTCGTCCTCAACCTGCAGTCGTCCCACGAACTGGTCTTTTTTCCTCTTTATAATCTCTGTCACCTGTGCCTCACGTATATGGCTCTTGCGTCGTGCCATCATGCAGAAGCGTACACGATCGCCTGTAAGTGCAAACATACTGTTGCGCTCAGCCACGAAGATAGGCTTGTCAGAACCATCAGGCGTGATAGAGTTCCTACCATTAGCCTTAGCCTGGAACGTACCTACCATCACCTGCGTGTTGTCGGCAAGTTTATACGAAGAGTCGGTGACACGGACGAGGAAATCGTCCCATGCCATTTCCTCAAGAATGTCTATGGCGAGCATTTTCAAGGGATGCGTATTGAGGTGCAGTTCCTTGAAAATGGTCTTGAATGATATGGTCTCCTCAGGTCTGGTGCGGAAAAAAGCCTCCAGCTTGTCCGCCAGCTGCGCCTTGTTCATGCGCTTGCCGCCTTTCTTTCCTTTACTTTTTGCCATATTGCTTGTGGTTTAAGTTTTCAAAGTATTAATGTCATGGCAAAGTTACAAATAAAAAATGAAATACAAACATTTTAAATGTTTTTTGATGTAAAAACGCAAGAAAATTTTGTAATAGGAGGTCAATAAGCTAAGTCACAAGAACTATCACTTCCTTTGAAATACACTTTTCTCTTGCAATAGCTTTCGGAAATAGTGTGAGAATCTTTCACTTTCATGGTGATTTAGGTGAAAACCATCAGCCGTCTTGTATTTCGCCGTGTCATTTGGCAGATACACATACTTTGAGGGTGGAAATTCTTTTTTTAACACAGCTCTTGTTTGCATATGTTTCTTCAGATTAGTCACTCGTTCATTTACGGGCATCTCAAAAAAGACAAATTGTGCTCCTTGATTACTTAGTTCATTTATTAACTGTTTTATAGTACTCAATCGTTTGTTTAGTGCTACATCGGAAAGAACTCCATCACTTTTTATATGTCTTTCTATTTCACTGTTAAAAATTTCATCCTCCTTAGACTTATTAACATTTTCATCCTTGTTTTTTTTCTTTTCTAAAGTCGGTTCCTCCCAAAGATAATTCCAATAGAAGCCTTCAAAATAATCATTGTATATACATATAGGCTCGTATTTCTCCCTTAAAGATGGTAACCACTTTCTAAGAATAGCCATTGGTCCTTCTGTTATCCCTGAGAATAGTTTCGGACTGGCATTTCGAAAGATGATATTTGACTCCACCAGTATATATTTTGGAACTTCACCCTTACATAGTATAATTCTTAATCCATCTTCAACACCACACCCTGAAAAAGAAAGAGAACTTACCATAGGAATACTGTCTAACAATATACGTTCAGAAAGCGAAGACCCTACAATTACAGTATCTTTGCTGTCTTCGTACATATACTGCTGAGCCCTGTTTGAATTTGCCTGCCACTGATGAGTAATTATACCTTTATGTGGATAGCGAAGTACAAATATCAAGTGAAGTAGCAGTAGTACTGCACAACATATCACACTTTTCTTTATCATATCTTTGGAATTTTACAATTAGAACTGGAAATACACAAAGGAACTTACGCTTCCACTATTTGTAATAATCAGGAAGAGCATCGCGCCATATAATATGTAATCATATTTCAGAATGTATTTCTTCATCCAATTTTTGTCTTTGTTGCAATATATGTAGTAGTATAATAGAACTGGCAATATGTATATATAGATGAAACGAGAAAGTATAATGTCATATATCGTATTACCTATGGACGTATAATTAGAAAATATACATTTTACATAAATTACAGCTTCGTTAAAGTTAGGTAATTTAAACAGCAACCATCCCAAAGAAACTACTACAAAGACGAATAGCATACTCACATAACGAGATATCCTTTCTGTTAGACGATTGCTGCCGAATTGTATACAATTTTCTCTGCGACCGCAAATTGCACGTTCAATGACCAAACATATACCATGGAACGTACCCCAAACTAGATAGCTCCATGCAGCACCGTGCCATAAGCCGCCAAGCATCATCGTAAGAAGTAGGTTCAAGTATGTACGAATTTTTCCCTTACGATTACCACCCAATGAGATGTATAAGTATTCCATCAGAAATTGAGACAATGTTATATGCCAGCGTTTCCAAAACTCACGGAATGAGGTTGATATATAAGGGAAATTAAAATTAGTTGGTAATTTATACCCAAAAAGAGCAGACACGCCGATGGCGATGAGTGAATAACCAGCAAAGTCTGCAAACATTTGAATAGAGTAGCCAAATAACATTAAAATCAGCAAACCAGTGCTGCGGGTTTCAAAGTATGGATACGCCATCCAAAAAGTATGATCTTTAAGATTGTCTGCTATTACCATTTTAAGGAAATAGCCAAGAACAAGTGACTTAAATACTATACTCCAATTAATATGAGAGAAATACTTAGGGGAAATTTCAGAGAAAAATTGTTTTGACTTTACTATCGGACCTGCAAGTAGCTTTGGGAAAAAGCATATATATAAAAAAGTACTACGAAAATGATTTAAGAACGTCGGTCTATGACTATTCTGACCTTCATCAAATTTTCCACGAAAAGCATCCAAAACGAGACTAATGCCACTGAATATATAAAAAGAGATACCCAGAGGCAAAGGTAGCGAGCACAAGAAATGTCCTATGCCTTCATTGCTGTCAAAGAAAGTCTCAGAAATCTGTCCTCCGTATTTAAACACACATAATATAGACAGATTAATCACAATGCCTACCGTAGCATACACACGAGGTTTTGAACCATACATCGCACCATAGCTTGATACTGCATTAATGATTACGGAAACGATTAACAATAGAAGCATGCTTAAATTGTCATAAGCATAAAAGCATAGGCAAGCGGCAAGCAACGTATATACTTGATACTTCCTGAGTATAGGTAAATAATAAACAATCAGACTTGTCAAAGTCAGGATAACAAACGGCCATGAATTAAATAACATATCTTATTCTGCAATATATCAATTAAATTGTTTGACCCCCCAAAAAATAATCTCAGCAGTTCTCTACTCCTTAACATTCAATATAAAGTTGTATTTCTCAGAGTCATTGAGCAGCTTCACTGCCTCCTGCACCTGTGGGTCGTAATCGAATGTACACATTATGCCACCCTTCTGATAGTAGTATGCTGATACGATGCTTTGCTCCAACATGTGGCTTATTATGGCGCGGTTGTTGTCGAGTTCTCGTGTCAGGTTGTGCTTCAGCTTGGCCTTCAGTGCGTCAAACTCAGTCTTGGCATCATCGTAATAGCCCTCGAGCTTAGCCATTTGTACCAATTCGTCATACAGTTTGTTTGTCTCGCGATCATATTTGAATCCGGCATCGATAACCCTCTGCTTGAAGTCTGCGTATTCGGCATCGGTTAGGCGGAACTCATCTGCCGGTGCGATGGTTGGATGTGATGCAATGTAGTCGGTAACGTAATACAGTGCCACCTCGGTAGAATCCAAGCCACCCTGACACAGGTATGCTGCGATGTTAGGCAGAGAGTCAGGCTTCACTGTGATATCAGGCTTTATGCCGCCGCCATCGTGTACGATCCTGCCGTTGCGTGTCTTGAATACATGTGTCAGTGAGTCAGCTATGTTCTCACGGTATCCGCCGCCGGTATGCCTGTAGTTTATGGCCTGTATGCACCTGCCGCTCGGTATGTGGTATTTAGACACCGTAACCTTCAGCGAAGCATCATGAGGTAGTTCCACGGGCTGCTGTACCAATCCCTTGCCGAATGTGCGGGTGCCCATTATGACAGCACGGTCAAGGTCTTGCAGCGAACCGCTTGTGATTTCGCTTGCCGATGCAGTGTTACCGTTCACCAATACGACTATTGGCATTATAGTGTCAAGAGGCTCAGAGTCAGTTTTGTATTCACGGTTGGAGCGCTTTATCTTACCCTTTGTGGTAACAAGCGTCACGCCCTTAGGCACGAACATGTTTACTATCTTTATAGCCTCGC
>Ga0310691_10004543_pt1 | contig 15575 bp, 8 predicted proteins | sample 176DNAGHGlowgp2_FD_203887 | JGI IMG/M metagenome (GOLD analysis project Ga0310691, IMG submission 203887) | Sheep rumen microbial communities from Palmerston North, Manawatu-Wanganui, New Zealand - 1766 DNA GHGlow gp2 (v2) (version 2) | ecosystem: Host-associated > Mammals > Digestive system >...
AGTATCTACAATATTTATCCTTTCTCATTTGTAAATTATTGCTGTATTTTTGGCATAAATTGTGATTCAGCGTTCTCTTTCCTGATCATTATTGTCCATGATTAAATCCTGTCATTCAAGAGCCTTTAGGGTTCCAGATTGCTGTAAAAGCTGATCTACAAGTGTAGTTTTACCGTGATCTACGTGTGCAATAATTGCAATGTTTCTAATTGCCATTTTTTGAAAATTTTATAATTTGAAAAACTGTGTGGTAGTATAGTGAATTACTTACTTTTTTCTAGTTTTTTTCCAAAAAAATGAGAATATAAATGAATATAATTTATATATAAAAAGAATTCGTAACATAAAAAAGGGAGGCTGAAACAGCCTCCCTAAACGTCACACCTGAAAGACAATCCATACGAAATATATTCATTATCGTAAATGGCAAAAAGCATACATATTTCTACGTAAAAATCAATACAGACTCCATTAATAAGTATAAATACAATTTTTTAAAAAAAGAAGAGACTGAAAACAGACTCTTCTACATCCAATCGTGCTACCACAGCACAATATGAATCCGTTAACAAATTACCTCACGATAACCAATCAACTAATCATTCTTATACCCAATGAAAAAATTATTTGTACATTATCATTCACAATAATGATTATAAAGATTTCCTTTTTTATATCAAGATATAATAAAAAAAGAGCCCAGAAATACTAAGCTCTCCACAAAAGTTCAGTATCATCACGACACATTCCTCTCTAAAAAGTGACACTGTCTCACGACAAAGCACACTCACTAAATCAAAATAAATGAGAAAACTATATGTTTATCTAGGTGAGATATAATAATTTACTGTAGAATATCAATACATTGTCATCCTGAACAAGGTGAAGGATCTTAGGTGCTAAGCATAAAAAACACTCAAGATTCTTCGTTTCACTCAGAATGACAGTTATAATATATAGAAAATGTCGATACATAAAACATAAAAAAAAGAGCCTAGAATACTAGGCTCTGCGATCAAGAAGAATCTCTCGACTGTTCATTAACCAATTAATCTAATGAAAACAGGAGGAACTATTGAAACCTATACATTCCTTATAAAAAAAATCATAGCAAATACAACCAAAAATAAACCCCTCAGTCTCACTTTACTGTTTTGCATCACACTCGTCATTCTGAGGCGACAGCCGAAGAATCCAGGAAAACGTGATATTATATGGATTCTTCGGTCGTTTCTCTCCCTCTGAATGACACGCAACACTTATTCTTCAGTATTTTCTGGTTCTCAAAAATAACCATCACCTACATCTTCTCGATATTCTTTATCGAAATTATCCTGAAATATTATTTCTTCATATTCTTCATCGCTTAAATTTTCCAAAATTTCAGAATTTTCTGTTCCAGTTTTTCATAAATTAATCTGATCGGAATTTTATACTTTCGTGGATTTTGCAGGATTTTTTCCATTGTTATCTACGATTTATTGTCTTTGTTATATTTGAATTGGCTCTGAACTATCTACAAATAACAAACCTAAGGACCACACTGAAATAATATATAGTAATATCATATTTATTTAAAAATTGGTAAACACTTACATTATTATAAATAATAATCCAAAAATCAAAACAAAAATATGATAAAAATCTGGCTACTTTTTTGATTTTATCTAAGTTTTGAGTATAATAGCTGTATATAAAATATTTAAGTATACAAAAAAACAAAAATGAAAAAATTCTGATTCAAAAAATTCATTACTTATATATTTACTATTATAGTTCTCTGAACTCCATTTTTTTCCGAAGCTAGCAGTAAACATACAAATTTTATTCCATTTGAAAATATTTTTCTATTCTCGATTTTAGTATTAGGAGTTTTTTTCTGAATAATGTATATTTCTCAGAATTGGCTTCACAAAAAGATAAAACCCGTCAATTTAACGCATTTACATATAAACAAACATCCCATAGTTGTTCAATATGAACCTCCAAAATGAATAAATTCGGCTGAAGCTGGTCTTTTATTTAATTGTAGAGTTGACCCTGTTGATTTAACTAGTCTATTTTATCAATGGGTAAATGATAAATTGATACACATAGATTATACTAGAGACGAATCTGATCCTAAAAAAATTAAAAATATTACTCTCATTAAACTCAGAGATATCCCCAAAACATATCCTTATTACGAAAAAGAATTGTTCAACAATATTTTCAAATGAGATAAAAAGACAAAAGTTATAAATGAAAATACAGATTTGAGTAAAGCAGTAACACTTGAATGATTAGAAGATTTTTGATTACATAAACATTGGCTACACAAAGGTGGAAAATTATCCATTTGATGAATTGTACTTTCCTTAATTTTTATTGCTTTGATTGCACTATGTATTTATTATTTTAAATGGCTTTGAATTATACCTTTAATTCTTTTTGTACCTCTATTTTTTGGAATTGTTTACAAACAAAATGATAAAATCAGACTTACAGAAACATGAAAGAAAATAACTGCTGATATTATGGGATATGCTAAATTCATCGAAAAATGTGATAAAAATGTATTAGAAATTTTTCTAAAAGAAGATCCTTTATTTATAGATAAAACTTTACCTTATGCTGTTGCCTTTTGATTGGAAACAAAATTCTTAAATAAGGTAACCCCCTTACTAAAAGATATTGAACAAAGCTGGCTATTCAAAAAAAATTATCCTTCATTTCCTGTAAAAGATAGTGCTTCTCTCATCAGAACGGCTTTATCAAAAATATGGGATAACTGAAAAATTCTTCAGCATTGAGCTCGTTACTGATATTCAAAATCAAATTATGGCAGATCTCGATGAAATCATAACCAATCACAATGAAATCGAAACAGACGATCTCGAGATTTTGGAAAGATTACTTACGATAAATCTTTAGGGTTTAAGATAGGATCCATTTTACTAGAATGATGAAAATTATTCAAAAAATGATGAGGCTGAGGTTGAGGATGATGAAAAAGTTGGTAAATTTTTATTTGTATTTATGTAACAAAAATGAAAAAAATCTGACTATTTATTCTATGATTGTGTTCTTTGTTTTTTGCGTGAAATTTTACTCGAGCAAGTGATTATGAATATACCAATTTAAATATTACCGCAAACATTCTAAATGATGGAACTATTGATGTAAATGAAGATTTTACTGCCAATTTTTTTGTAAACAAACACTGAATCATTAGAGATATTCCTCTTAATTATTCTGTTTGATGAAAAGATTTTCATATTGAAGTATCGAATATTGGTGTGCAATGAAAAAATTTTACAACAAGCAAAAATAATGGAAATATTGAAATTAAAATTTGAGATGCTGATAGGACCGTGGTTTGAGAGCAGAGTTATCCTATTTCTTATTCTGCATACTGATTAATTAGAAATTTCTCATGAATGGGATATGCTGAACTTTACTGGAATTTAGTTTGATACGATTTTGATACCAACATTAATAACGTTAGAGCTACACTTATTTTACCTAAAATTTATACCTGATTTACCAAAGATGATTTCTTGATTACCACTGATTGAAAATCGAAAACAATTGATTGATTTGAATGAAGTGTAGATTGGAGTAGATGAGATAGAATTATTATTACTTATGATAAATGATTATCTGCTTTTCATGGAATTACTTTAGCCATCAAATTTCCTAATGGTTATTTCCAGTTTGATCATAATAGACAAACATCTTTAATAAAAGAGGTATCAAGCTGATTTACTAAAGAAACCACATCTAACCGGTTATCTAAAATTAAAAATATACCTACAAAAATCATAATACGACTTTTTTCTTTTATTTCGATAAGTTCAATAATATTTTGAATTATAAGAACAAAAAACTCTAGAAATATAAATTTAAATCAGTGAAAATTAAAATGAGCTTTTGCTGAAAAATATCCTACTATTATACAGTACACCCCTCCAAAAGGAATAAACTCTGCTGAAGTTTGACTTTTACTTCATCGCTGAGCAAAAGCAAAAGATCTGTTTAGTTTAATATACGAACGAGCTTCAAAAAATTATATAAACATAAGATATAACAGCAAATCTAGTATTTCCCTATTTAAAGAGAACCAAATAGAAGACAACTCTCCAGAATACGAAAAAAAATTTTTTAATGTCATAATACCTAAATCTAAAAGAGAAATAAAAGAAGGTTCTCCCATCTTAAAATTTAACATAAAAAGGAATGAATTATTATGAGATTTAGAAGATTATTGAAATAATAAATGATGGTTTACCTGAAATAAAAAGACAACATCATTTAACACAATATGATGCTTATATATCCTAATATTATTTATGGGATTACCTATATTGTGAATTATATCCATAAATTTATCTATAATGTTATTTCTAATTCTACGATGCATCTGATTCTTCTGATGAATGCTTTGATTATTCAACAAAAAATTAGATTTAAGCGATGAATGAGCAAAATTAACATCTCATATACTTTGATATAGAGAATTTTTGGCAACTTGTGATGAAAATAAATTAAGATTATTTTTACAGCAAGATCCCCTATATTTTGACAAAACTTTACCCTATGCCATAGTTTTTTGATTAGAATCTGAATTAATCAAAAAATTTATCCCTATTATGCAAGAAATGAATATTTCTCCAATTCGATATGATTGAGATGCTACATTTTTATCAGATTCAATTTCAACTATATCCTCAATATCTTCTTGATCTTCATCATATAGTTCTGGTAGCTGATGGGACAGCTGATCTTCATTTGATTCTGGATGAAGCGATTTCTCTAGTGGATGAGGTGGCTGATGATGAGGTTGAAGTAGTTGGTAAAAAATCAGATTTATTTACAACTTATTATATAACAATATGATACTATGGTGGATATTAAGTTTCTCATGATTTGTTTGGATTATTGCTTGGGCAATCATTTGTAAACATAATCCTGAACAAGCAGAAGATTTTTCAAAAAACATATGGTTATTTTTTCTACATATAAAAGTTTTTTTTCGTTGATTATTTAATTTTAATTGAATCACTAAAAAGATAGACTCAAAAATTTCGGAATTAAATTGAGATTTTGCGAAAAAATATCCCGTCGTAATACAATATAAACCACCAGATTGAATCAATTGTGCAGAGGCTTGATTGTTATTATATCGCAGAGTAAGAGCAAAAGATTTATTATCATTAATTTACAAATGGAAAGCTGATGGTCTTATAGATATAAATATAGAAAACAAATCCAAAATTACAATTACAAAAATACATATGATGCCAAGTAGTTATAAAAATTATGAAGAACATTTATTTGATGTATTAATTCCCTATCCTATAACTATATTAGAAAAATATTTAAAACGAAATCCTAAATTCGATAAAAAATTACTAGAAAACTATGCAATTAAAAAGTGATGGATTATTCCATCTAAGTCACGTATAATAATCAATAAAATTATAATTTCTATATTTTTCATATACCTTATATGTTTGGCAGTTGTATCAATTATCACAAAATCTACTTATATAATATGATATGGTTTTTTATGATTAATATTACTTATTTTTTTCTTAATGTTAACAAAATCAATATTAATGACCTGGAATGCGTACACAGAAACAGAAGAATGAGCAAAATTAATTTCTCATATCTTGGGATATAAAAAATTTTTAGAAACTTGTGATAAAAATAAATTAATACTATCTCTAAAAGACAATCCATCACACTTTGAAAAAACTCTTTCATATGCCACTGTATTATGAATAAAAAATGATCTAATAAACAAAATTTCTCCTGCACTAAAAAATACGGATACAGCAATATATAAATTTGAGGATATGGAATATTCCAACAATAACGGAAAATACTGTTTATTAATATGAGTTTTTATAATGCTCTTATGATTTATAATTTTCATTTTCAATATTATTATTATGATTAAATAATATTGCATTTTTTCAAAAAATGTCTATACTAAATTAATGTAAGGTTTTTACTTACGACAAACACAAAAAACTAATGACAGAACAGGTAGAAAAGGCTGTATCAGCCACACCAGCAAAAGCGCCAACGACAATCACTTTCCAGATTAAGCCATTCAAGGACAACGAAAGAACTGTCGAACATTGGCAAAAGATTGTAGAGAATCTGATTTCTTTGAAATCTAAGATGATTTCATTTTTAATCAGTGGAAATAGTCAATGAATCAAATTTTATGTAAAAATGCCTATCAAATTTAAGGCATATTTTTGCAATACTTTCTATAGTTCATATCCAACATCAGACTTGGTAGAGACTCCATATCCAAAAGTTTCCAAACAACGTAATTGGGTGATTATCGACAATGAAGCTCGTTTCAAGGATTTATCTGATTTCAAAAAAGAATGAAGTTACCTAGATCCAATGAACGATTTGCTTTCACTATTTCAGAATGTACCTAGCAATTCTACATTAACTTTGTTTTTTGATTATACTTTCAAATTGGAAGAATCAGCTTGGAAACAAGCTTGGGATACTTTTGCAAAAGTTGTAAAATGGGCTCGAGCTCCAACTGGATGAAAAAAAGATGAAAAAACTGAAGAAAAGAAAGAAGAGAATGAAAATCAAATTTTCTTTTCTCTATCATATTCATTACTTACTGACAATTCAGCTACTGCAGATGCTGTACAGTGAAACCTCACATCTGTATTAGCTCCTATGATTACTAAATGATCATGCGAATTCAAAGACAGAAGAATTTGGCATTATTGTCGCTTTTCTGAAGTAGTGAATTTTTTCCATATCCCAACTAAAATAAATTTCGTAAAATGATTGGAATATACATTATATCGTAAATTACCTTATCCCACAAACATTCCAGCTGTGGATAAAATCTGAGACTCTCAAAAATTAACACTACTTGGAGATACAGACTATAGATGAGATAAGATTCGTTTCTGAATCAAGGAAGAAGACAAATTTCGTCATATCTATATCGTATGAAAAACCTGAACTTGAAAATCTACAATTATCTCGAATATGATTATTTCAGATATGAACGCATGAAATGGATTATGTTTGCTCGATCCTCATGGAGAATTGGTAGATACAATTATAGAATCTATTCCATCAAATAGGATAAATGATGTAATTTTGTTTGATCTTTCTGATACTGAATATCCTATCTGATTCAATCTTTTGCAAGCAGACAATGAAGATGAAAAGAACAGAATCGCTTCATGAGTAGTTTCCACTTTCCAGAAACTGTTTGATAATTCGTGGGGACCTAGACTAGAATATATTTTGCGTAATGTGGTTCTTTCAGTAATTGAATATCCAAATGCAACATTAATGCATATTTTACGTGTGCTTACTGATAAAGATTTCCGTGAAGAAGTGATTTCTCACGTACATGATGCCGTACTATTAAAATTCTGGAATTCTGAATTCAATAAATGGCAAGATAGACAGAGAGAAGAAGCAATTGCTCCGATAACGAATAAAGTATGACAATTTTTGTCTTCTCGTTTAGTTAGAAATGTTTTTGGACAACCTCGCTCAAAGCTTAGCATGAGAAAAGCGATGGATGAAGGTAAAATTATTTTGGTAAACTTATCAAAAGGTAAAATCTGAGAAGACAATGCAAATATGATTGGATCATTGCTTGTAACAAAGATTCAGATTGATGCGATGTCGAGAGCTGATATTGCAGCAAGCAAACGTCGTCCTTTCTATCTGTATATTGATGAGTTTCAAAATTTTGCTACTAAATCATTTGCAACAATTCTTTCAGAAGCCAGAAAATATAAACTATCTCTAATCTTAGCAAACCAATATACTTCACAGCTAGATGAAGATATCAAAAATGCAATTTTTGGAAATGTCGGAAGTATCATATCTTTCACACTTTGATATGATGATGCAGCAGTTATGACTTCACAGTTTAAAGAAATGGTCGGAGTAAACGATTTGATTTCATTGCCTAAATATACGACTTATACGAGATTGATGATTGATGGAATTTCATCAGATCCATTCAATACGAGGACTCTCCCACCATTTTCACCTGCAGATACAGAAAATATTGAAGAACATATTGAAAAAATTAGACGTCAATCTCGTCAGAGATACGCAATGGAGCGTACACAGCTCGAATCACTGTTGAATGCTCGATGAAAGAAAACATTTTCTGCTCAAGAAAAAGTAGCTGAAAAAGCCAGACTTGAAGCAATGTGATTGGATGAAGAAGATAGTAAAAATTTACAAGATTTCGTGGTGGAACAGTCAATTTGAGAATTTGATAATTTTATGGTTGGAGATGAACAAGCTGATGCAATGGTAATGGATAAAGATAATAAGACTTTCAAATACGTATGGTACAACAAGCCTGAAAAATTAGAAGAATCTGCTAAACTTCAATTTGCTAAATGAAAAACTTTAACATTCCCGACATGAAATAAAATCAAACTTTGAGTAGATTCTTACGTTGCTATGAAAGATAAAAAGCATCTTTTCATCTGGATAGGGAAAAAAGATGAAATAAAAAAGCTGATTCAGGATATGAAAATTGCATCTGGACTAAGTGAAACAGCAGAATCTCCTCTCGTTTTCATTCCAAATGTAGAGAAATTACAGAAAAAATTGCAGAAAAAAGCAGAACAACAAAATAAAAAAACTGACTGAAAATGAAAGTGAAACTCAAAATCATGAGGAACTAAACAACCAGAATTTTCATGAGAATTTTCTGTAAATGATATCAAACTCTGACAGCAATATGAATGATATGTAAAACTGATGTATAATTACTGAATGTTTATCACTGTAAAATGAGTAGAATGACTTTTGCATAAGAACTGGATTGCTCCACTCGGAGATGGAGTTGAATGGAAAAAGTACTACAATATCTGAGATAAAATTTTGGTTACTGCAAAAGAATTTAAAGATATTGATGGAGAAAAAAGAGTCGTTTGGACTCAGAAATAGATGGTAAAATTTTTATTGAGAAGAGCGATTTGTTTCGCTCTTTTTATTCTTTATTATTCATTTCTAACGGAATCATATCCACCACTGGAACTGGAAGTTCATAAATCTCATTTGATTTAACCTTTTCACGTTCGTTGTCTTTTCTTTTAAATGAAATAAGTTTCTTAATCATTAAATATATTCACAATCAGAATAGACATATTCATACTATAGTGAATCACTTTTGTAGTCAGATTATTGCTGTTAATGTTCAGAATCATAAGGATCATACTATATCTCATACTCTTCACATAAAATCTTGAACTCACATCATAGATCATTTATCTTGTGGACGTGTATAACTGATTACTAATGCTGCTGTAAGTGGGCTTAATAAAGCCACTCACGTAGAAATCAAAAATGTAAGAATTAATATCGTATAGAAATTTTCAGAAAATCAAAGTGCTATAAATAATAGAGACATACAAACTAATATAATTGAAATTAGCAATTTCTTGTTATATTTATCTCCAAACTTTCAAGCAAAAACATTTATTATATATGGTAATTTCATAGCAGCAAAAACTATAGCAATCTGAGAAAGTGAAAGATTATGCTCTGCAGCAACTATCGGAATAAATAGGAAACTCATATAGTTGAAAAAATTTGTGAGCATAAAACTTCATAGAGCTACATACATTTTTCGATCATATTTTTGTAATATTTGCCAAACTTCTTTCCAACTTTCTTTAGATAAACAACCATTAATAAAAGAGCGTATAAATCAGTCCTTTCAAAAGAATTTCTGTTCATAATCGAATTTATTTTTTATTTTATCAGAGATTTTAGATTCTTTTTTCACTCTTTTATAAAATTTTCTCCGAGTTTTGTTATAATTTTTTGATAAAACTGATTTTACTTTTTCATCTCGCAATAAAGACACTAAAGCAAAGATTACCACGAATAAATACATATATGGGAGTTCTAAGTAATTAACCAAAATAGCAGCGATCAATGATCACACAACCTCAGTAAAATACATTGCAGAAAAATATACTCCTGAAACTTGAGCGTTATCAGTTTTTGTAGATTTTTTAGCGTAATAACTACGATATGTCGTAAATGTTGTTGCATTCGCTATTCAGTTAAAAATTGATGCAAAGACGAGTAATATCCACGAATGCAGTATTCATGCCAAAAAAAACAACAATCAGCTAAATACGTATAATATTTTTCACATCAATAAAATATATTTCACATTTACGCGGTCGTTCATTCTTCATATGGGAATCACAAAGAGAAGCTTTACTACAGCTAATATAGTTCAAATTGCGGTTACTCATCGTGCATTTCCTACGATTTCTTTAATATATATAGAAAAGTATGTGTCAGTTCCGAGTCACCACCCCATCATAAAAAGCGCCAATGATAGAGATATTGATCTGATTTTCACAGGAATAAATTTTGGTAATGATTTTTTTATTTTTTTTCGCATATTCCCCTAATTCTAAAGTAATATTGTTGCTATATTATACCTACAAAGTATTAAAATGCAAATTTTCAGCGAGATTTTACTTTAATTTCGAATAAATTCTCCAACTTGAAATTTCTACCAACTTTCTTAATCTGATTTTCACTGAATATTAAAATTTTATTTTATTGTAAAGAATTGAAATGGCCGTTAATCTCATTGATTTAGTCGCAAACAAAACCTGACTAGAAAAAAAAGTTATTCGTAATATTATTACCCTTTTGGATGAATGAAATACTATTCCTTTTATTGCTCGTTACCGTAAAGAATTAACACAAGGGGCAACTGATGAGCAGCTTCGTGATTTTAACGATGTATATACATATACCAAGAATCTGGAAGCTAGAAAGGAGGATGTAATCAGACTGATTGATGAAAAATGATTACTGACTGACGAACTTAGACAGCAAATCATGGAAGCTGAAACTTTAGCTAGAGTGGAAGATTTATACAGACCATTTAAAGAAAAGAAAAACACTCGTGCAACTATAGCAAAAGCAAAATGACTAGAACCTCTTGCTGAAATTTTGAGAAAAGCAGAAATAAGCAAAGAAGAATTTGAAGCTGAGGCTGAGAAATTTGTGAAAGATACTTGAGATGCTAAAACTACTGTAAAGAATAAAGAAGAAGCAATTGCTTGAGCTCAAGATATTATTGCAGAAGATGTTTCTGACCACGCAAATCTCAGAGAAGATACCAAAAATCATGAAGAAAATAATGCAAAAATTTCTACTAAACCTACAAAAACATTCGAAGAAAATTGAGTTTACAAAATTTATGCAGACTACTCTAAAAAATGGAATGAAATTCCATCTTATGCATTTTTGGCTTTGCTTAGAGCTGAAAAAGAAAAACAATTAAATCTGATTATAGATTTTTCATGGGAACATACACTTGAATCTGCTAAAAAATATTTCATTCCAAATGGATGAAAATGACTATGAACAAGTGTAGAATACTTAAATTGAGCCATCGAAGATTGATTGAAAAGACTTCTTATTCCTTCAATTGAAAGAGAACTCAGAGCTGATAAAAAGAGATGGGCAGATGAAGCAGCCATCAAAGTTTTTGGAGAGAATTTGAAAAATTTATTATTAACTCCTCCTATTCAATGAAAAACTGTACTTGGATTCGATCCAGCTTTCAGAACTGGTTGTAAATTAGCTATCGTAGATCCAACTTGAAAATTCCTATTCAATACTGTGATATATCCTACTTCTCCACAAAACGATACAGAAAAAGCTGAAGCAATTTTGATGTGATTGATTGAACAATATCATATTGATTTAATATCTTTATGAAACTGAACAGCCAGCCGTGAATCCGAACAGTTTTTGGCTAATGTAATCAAAAAACATAAGTTGAAAGTTCAATATATCATTACAAGTGAAGCTTGAGCATCTGTTTATTCTGCCAGCAAATTAGCACAGGATGAATATCCATCTCTTGATGTAACAGTTAGATGAGCAATTAGCATTGCACATAGAGTACAAGATCCTTTAGCAGAACTTACTAAAATTGATCCAAAATCTATCTGAGTATGACAATACCAACACGATGTAGATCAAAAATTTTTGAAAGAAAAACTCGATGAAAAAGTGGAAGATACTGTAAACTCTGTATGAGTAGATGTAAATACAGCCAGTTATACATTACTACAATATATCGCCTGACTAAGTGAAAAAGTTGCTAAATCTATAGTTGAATATAGAGATGAAAATTGAGCATTTGAAAGTAAAGCTGAAGTAAAAAAAGTAAAATGACTCTGACCAAAAGCCTACGAACAGGCTATCTGATTTTTGAGAATTAAAAATTGAAAAGAACCACTAGACCAGACATGAATCCATCCTGAAAATTTCAAACAGGTTTATGAGATTTTGGATAAAGAATTTGGTATAAAAAAGAAAAGTTTGATCTTGCCTATGACTGATATATCTGTAAACGAAAGACAAATTAATGAATGGAGTGAAAAATATGGAATCTGAAAAGAAACGTTGGAAGATTGTATTAAGGAGTTAAAAAGACCTTGACTAGATCCTAGAGATGAATGAGATGCTCCATGTTTCAAATCTGATGTATTGAATATTAAAGATTTGAAAATCTGAATGCAATTAGATTGAGTAGTCAGAAATGTTACAGATTTCGGAGCTTTTGTAGATATTTGATTACACAATGATGGATTAGTTCATAAATCACAAATGGCTAATCATTACGTTTCAAATCCTATCGAAGTAGTAAGTGTAGGACAAAAAGTAAGTGTCAGAGTTTTGGATATAGATGAAGAAAGAGAAAAAGTTAGTCTAACTATGAAAGATCAGTCTAGCATGGAAAGTAAAGCTGAACATGATTTCAAGAAAAATAAAAAAGAAGATGTAATTCGCTCGAGAGACGAGGATGATACATCTTCTAGTCTAAAAAGTAATATCACTTTTACAAAAGTCTAATATTTTATCCAAAGAAATTTGGATTTATCAATCTAAGTATTACACCGGAGAATCAAAGTAATAATATAGTCACTGCAACTTTTTTGATTATATCTTTAGCCTTTGTTTTTTTACTAGAATCTTCTCATGCTCATGCTCGCATAATTCATGATACTATAATAAGAATAAAACATACGACTAAAACAAATGTTATTATAATCTTTGTTAATGCTCAAATCATCGTAGGAAATGCGTTTGTTGAATTCTCATTTTCTTTGTCTCAGATACAGTTTCATATAATTGGAAAATCTGTATTGAGCTTTATTCAGTTACATTTTTTTTCCGGAGTAACAACTTCATCTAATGTTCATCAATTTATTGTTTCATTTCATAGTGTTCATCATTGAGATCATTGAGATCATTGAGATCATCATCAATTTCATCAATTATCCGAAGGTGTTGCTGCTGATGGATAACCATTTTGTTTATCTGTAGCAAAATCATTAGCATTTATTTCTACAAAAAACAACGGCAAAAACAATGTAAATACTATCATTCAAAACAATAATTTAATTATCTTCTTCATATTTTGTATATTAGTCATAAAACTACTATAGTATAATCCAAAAGTCAAAAAATGCAAAAAAAATCAGACTTTTTTGCCTCCCTTTAGAGATTGGAAATCTCATAAGTCTGCCCTGATAGGGGAAGATTTAGAAAGGGTTGGGATGTACTGAACGCAATGAAGCGGAGGGATTTTATCCCCCTGTCGCTTCGCTCCTTCCCACTTACCAAAAATGGACTTTTTTACCTCCTACCAAGTTTTCATTTTAAAACTATAAGCTGTTTTTTTTCATCATCAGTAAGATTCCTACTTTTGGTAGCCTGCTTGAAAAGATCTTGAATAACTGGAGTAATTGTAGTAACCACTACCTGACGCTTAGATTTTTCATCTGAAAGATTTCAAAATTCCTTTTCTCGTCGAAGCTGAAATTCATCAAGTGTAGATTTTTCTTCATCGGAGCAACTATTTTGTAATGTATGTGCGAGTAATCAATCTGAATCTATACGTGCAACTTGATTTGAAAATTGAGTCAAATCTGAAAGAAATTCAGATTCATCTTTTAGTTGTGAATTTATGAATCAATTATAGAAAAGTGAAATGAAAAGTTTTTCACGATCTGGTTGATATTTCGATTCTGAATTTTCTTCCTGTCTTCTCTGCTGCTGAATAAATATTTTTCCTGCTCATTGGACGTATTTCTTGAATTGCAAATCAACCGTTTCAAAAGGAAATCATAACTTATCTGCAAAAGCTCTTTTGTAGCTTTCCTGAATGAGAACATTATTTACCGCAAGAATGAGTTCAAACATCGTATTAATCAGCTTTGTCTTATCTACAGGTGAATTCATATCAAATGAACTTCTGAGACGATTAAACATTTCAAGGAACCCATCCGAAGCTTTGTCGATACACTGCTGAAAAATCTGATTTCAATTTTCATGATTAGCTAGTTCATCTGCATCTTTAAATCATTCTGGAAGTGAAATAATTTTTGGAAAAATATCCTGTGCATAACAAAGTTTTAAAGCACGAAAAGTAGCCTGACGACCGGCTTGGTCGTTATCGAAAAGTAGGTAAAGATTTTCTGTATGACGTTTGAGAATTTTTACATGCTGCTCTGTGAGAGCAGTTCCAGAAGTAGCTACTCAGATTGGAAATCACAAGCGTGCTAACCCTATCACATCCATCTGTCATTCTACAACTATCAATTTTTGATGAGTGTTGATATATTGTTTAGCATGAGAAAGTCCGTAAAGAATTTTAGACTTTTCGAATGCTCTATGTTCTGCTGAATTGATATATTTGGGAGCATCTTCTGGATTTAGAACTCTAGCACTAAATCAGACTACATTTTTCATCAAATCATAAATTGGGAATGTGATTCTATTTCTGAAAAATGCATAAATCTCTCCGTTTGCATTTTTTTTTGCAAGTGACGCCTCGAGTAAATCATCATCAGAAAATCATTTACTTCTGAGCATATTTAGCAGTTCATAGTGCTTATCATTTGCATATCAAATTCAAAATTCTGAGATTAATTTATCATCTAAATGCCTTTTATTGTGCAAATAATCTAATGCTGTTTGATTTTTTTGTAATGATTCAACGAAAAATTCCTGTGCAAGTTTATGCATTCTTTTCAGCTTTTCTTTATCATCTTGAGATTTTTGAATATATGCTGGAGTGGCTGTTTGGTACTGAGAAATATCAATATGCTCCTGTTCTGCTAACACTTTTACCGCATCTCGAAAATCAATTCTCTCAATTTCTTGGACAAATGTAAAAACATTTCATCACTTTCCACATCCAAAACATTTGAAAATCTGCTTCGTTGGAGAAACCATAAATGATGGAGTTTTCTCTCCGTGAAATGGACAACATGCAGAAAAATTACTTCCTGCTCTTTTGAGAGGAATATATCTGCTAATCACATCGACAATGTCGACACGACCTAATACTTCATCCACAAGAGAATTTACCATTCAGCCTTTTTTTGAACAATTTGAAAATTTTTTGACTAATTAAATTATAGTGATTTTCTATTTATTTTTCAAGTGAGAGAATATCTCAGTAACATATTGTCATTCTGAATGAACCCTTAGCGTAGCGA
>Ga0310691_10004544_pt1 | contig 15571 bp, 15 predicted proteins | sample 176DNAGHGlowgp2_FD_203887 | JGI IMG/M metagenome (GOLD analysis project Ga0310691, IMG submission 203887) | Sheep rumen microbial communities from Palmerston North, Manawatu-Wanganui, New Zealand - 1766 DNA GHGlow gp2 (v2) (version 2) | ecosystem: Host-associated > Mammals > Digestive system >...
ACTCTTTGACAAAACTAAATCTCAAAATTTCAATGAACGCTCTGCCTCTGATGGGCAACTTTATATTAATTTTTAACCATCCCAAAATTTTAATGGGACACTAGTGATATAAGTACAATAATAAGTTCAATCTTAATCAATTCATCCTTCATCAAGACTCAGCTTATAGAAGTCTTTTAATAAGATCATAAACGCCAATTTGTTACCAATTTTATCCAGAGGAATTGAACTTTTATCACCTTCTTCCTTGAATCCAAGCCATTTAGTTTTATGGTTAACATGCTCAATTACGAGAAACCCATTGTTGACATAAATATTCTTGGTGTTTAGCCTAGTGTACATCGTACCTAAAATGTTTATGAAAGTCCGTCCTATTATTATGGCATCACTTTGCAAATCATTGCCATCATCATCTAATATAGCAAACTCGATTTCTTCATCATCCTTGTGAGAGTTAATAAAAAAAAGAGTCCATTGTTCCTCTACAGCTCTCAATAATTGATACTCGCAATTTGAGCCCCTAGGACACAATGGATCGATTGGCTTCTCATCGTTGTATGAACCTGTCACTTCATATACTTTATAAAAGACACCATATTTTGGCTGATTAAAAAAAACAAAGTGATAATCCGTATTCATGTAACTATAGTTCTGCTTATAAATAACTTCACCATAAAAAAGATTTGACAAATCATCAAATAGATAAATTTCTTCAGAAGTGATATTATCCCGTCTATCTTCAAAATAGACTTTTGCGAACCCTTTCTCTCCAAGGAAATAATCAATTCCTTTGAATGATGTTTTAAAGAAACGCCAACAAAGATAAACAATACCAACTGACAATATAAAAGCCCAAAAAACAATAGAATACATCATACTCCAAACAAAAACTAAAGCAATGGCCCCTATCACCACAGATAAAATTTTCCTTACTCTCGCTTGCCCTTCAGTTAAAGGAACTTCGTTTCTCTGAGACGTATCACAATATATTACATCCCCAATAGCATCTGGTATATAGCTAAAAACCGATGTGCCATTATGTACACGTTCTAATTGTTCTTTTTTCCAAAGACTATCCATATGCTTCTAATTAAATTATTAATAACTATTTACCAATTAGCCGTTCTAGCGCTATTTTTGCCTCTTCTACACCTTGTTCAGCAGATCTACGATATAATTTAATTGCCTTATCAATATCCATGCGAACCCCAATACCATCCTCATATAACATCGCTAAATTATATTCTGCATATTTGTCACCTTGAGCTGCAGCTTTAGTAAACCAGTAAAATGCTTTATCTAAATCCTCTTTTATGCCATTTGCTTTTTTGTAACAAACGCCTAAAAGATTTTGTGCCTTTGAATTTCCTTGAATTGCGGATTTCTCTAAATATTTTATCGCCTGTTTCATATTTTTAATAATCCCTTCCCCATTCATATAGCATATTGCTAAACAAAATTGTGCTTCTGCTAATCCTTGATCAGCAGCTTCAGTAAACCAACTAAACGCTTTTTGGAAATCCTTTTCTCTACCCTCCCCATTTTTATAACATAAGCCTAAATTATGCTGTCCTAAATCACATCCTTGAATAGCTGCTTTTTCAAACAAATCAGCAGCCTTTTTTGCATTCTGCGATACACCAATACCATACAAATAACATAAGCCTAAATTAACCTGGCTATATTTGTAATTTTGTTCTACAGCCCTCTTATACCATAAAATTGCTTTATCAAAATTCATTTCAACACCATTTCCATACTCATAACAAATGCCAAGTTCATGTTGCGCTAAAGAATAACCCTGAGTTGCAGATTTCTCAAACCATTGAGCTGCTAAAGCCAGGCTCTTTGATATCCCTAACCCGTCCTTGTAACACAATCCTAGATTGTACTGCCCATATTTATTCCCTTGATCCGCAGACTTACTATACCAACTTGCTGCTATTTGCATATTTTGAGATACTCCTGTACCATTTTCATAGCATTCACCTAAAGAATTTTGAGCACCAGAATGCCCTTGATTTGCTGATTTTTCAAACCATTGCACTGCGATGTCCATATTTTTAGATACACCTCTCCCATACTTATAACATAAAGCTAGGTTGTACTGCCCATATTTGTTTCCTTGTTCTGCAGACTTTTTATACCAGCTCGCTGCTGTTTGCAAATCCCTGGGGACTCCTGTACCATTCTCATAACAAAGACCCAGTGAATTTTGTGAGTCTGAATGACCTTGATTTGCAGATTTCTCATACCAATAAGCTGCTAATTCCATATCTTTTGTAGTACCCAATCCTCTCGAATAACACCTACCCAAATTGTATTGACCATACTTGATACCTTGTTCTGCAGACTTTCTATACCAATTCACAGCTGCTTGCAAATCCTTGGATACTCCAAAACCATTCTCATAACAGAATCCTAATTCATTCTGTGCATGCCCATATCCTTGGTTTGCAGATTCTTTGAATAATTCCACTGCTTGATTTAAATCTTTTTTCAAACCTTTACCATATTTATAGCAAACGCCTAAATTATACTGACCGATTTTATTACCTTGTTTCGCTGCTCTAGTGTACCAATCAACAGCATTGCTAATATTATAAGCAACTCCATAGCCATATTCAAAACAATAACCTAACTGAACCTGTGCATCAGAATGTCCAGATTGAGCTGCTTTCTCTAACCAATTAACAGATTCATTATAATTTTTAAGATTAAATAATTCCATTCCTTTTTTATACATTGTTTCTGCTGAAAAGATATTAACTTTAGAACTAGGTTGCTGCGGCCATACATTATCCCTATCATGCAAAATAAGATAACCATCCCGTATTGACCATTCGCCTAATCTACTTATTACTGATTGCCCCAGCAACAAAGGAGCATTTATTGATTCAGACACAATGGCCTTAACATTATACAAAACCTTACTTCCTATCTTTAGTGTTTTAATATTAAGTACAATATTGTCCACAACATCTCCATTGGCTATTTGAGCTTTAGAATAGCCACGTATATCATCTTCATCGAGGTATCCATTCTTCAACATAAATAATGCTTCAGTTAAAGAAATGCATACGGATGAAGCACCTGTATCAAAAATAAATCTCATTCGAAGTCCGTTTACTTCACAAGGCATAGTATATATACCACTTTCTTCTGTCATCTTAATCATTTCTTGCGGTTGTACTTCTGACAAACTTGCAAGAAAGATCACAGATAATAAAATGCCAAAATATCTTATCATAATTACCTCATCCACAATAAAAGTTCTTAAATAAGCGTACATTTTCGAGCGAAACTAATCAACCGCTCGTTACCAGTTTTCATTGCAAGTTCTATATATTTTCTTTTCTTTTCAGGTGAAGCCAATTTAACATGTCCTCGTTCTGATAATGATTCTATTTTGTTAATCGCAGTATAATAGGATGCCATTGCCTCTCTATCATCAACCGTTCCATCCCAATAATCAATTACACTAAAAAATGCATCCAGCGATGAGCCTAATACAAATGCATCTAAATCAGAGGTCTTACCATTAAGATTGAGCATTGAACTTCCCAACTTCTCCATAGTTATCATTAGTGCTTTATTGTGAGCTTTTGCTATAGATAATTCCATTTCATCTACCCGCCTTAATTGTTCTTTTATCTCTATAACATTATATATTTGCCATGAAATGAGTATTGTAACCAGCATACACAAAACAGTAACCATCAACCCTGTGACATCACAATTAAAATGATGGCATCCATTAATTATCAGTGCCAACAAACTTAATATCAGCGCCACTATACTAACCAATATAGACCATTTTGTAAAAAAGTCACGCTTTTGCATACAATAGAATCAAACAGGTTTCAACGACTCCAGACTGACACCAAATTATAAAACAACAAAGCGGGAGTCTTTATTGACTTGTCCCGCTCCTCTTTGGCCCTAGGAAGCCTTGATAACTCAAAACAAGCAACAAGACTCCACGCCGATATGTTTGTCACCACACTCCATGCAGCAATTATGCGGCACGGAGTTGGCGCATTACACACCTGGTGGCGCCTACTGTTGCAATGCTCTTTGGAGTTATCTTAAATTTCCTAGGTCCAAGAGAAGCCAAAGAACAAAGCGTCAATAAACGCTTTTTTATACCATAAAATCATTCGAGAGGGGTGGCCTCTGCCACGGGTTTTCACTGTGCACGATGCACAATTGGTTGTGCGGCTGTGTGTGGTGATGCCTCCAGAATGTTGGGGCAAAGTTAGTGTTTTTTTGGGGATTTGGCAAATTGTGGGCCCAAAAAGAATGCCACCTTGTCGTGGTGACAGTGTGACATCGTGGGGTTCGCTGCCTGGCAGTCATTGTGCATTGTATCAGATCATTTGACGGGATTTGATCTCGAGGTAGCGGTTGATGACGTTGATCGAGAGGCGGTCGGGAGTGGTGAGGAGCGAGAGGATGCCTTGCTGCTGCAAGGTGGTGACGATGAGTTGCTTCTCGCGTGAGATTTTCTCGGCAATGATTTGCTGGTAATATTCCTCACTGTCCAATGGTTTCTGGTCAATGAACTCGCTGATTTCCTCGTCGGCAAAGAAGACAACGAGCAGGCGGTGCCGCTGGTTGAGCTGCCGCAGGTAGGGCAACTGCCGCTGGAGGCTGTTCAGGCCAGCGAAGTTGGTGTAGAGCACGAGCAGGCTGCGCTTGCGTATGAGGCGGTTGACGTTGATGAGCAGCGCCGAATAATCGGTCTCGCCGAAGTCGGTCTCTTGGGCATAGAGCGTCTCAAGGATGTTCTGCATCTGTGTGGATGACTTGGCGGCCTGCAGAAACTCGTCGAGGTCCTCGTTGAATGTCATGAGTCCAGCCTTGTCTTCCTTACGCACAGCTACATAACTCAGCACAAGTGAAGCATTGATGGCATAGTCGAGCAGAGTCATGCCCTTGAACGCCTGTTGCATCACCCTACCCTTGTCGATGAGGTTGAAAATCTGCTGCGAACGCTCGTCTTGATAGACATTGACCATGAGTTGGTTGCGGCGTGCACTAGCCATCCAATTGATGCTGCGATACTCGTCACCCTGCACATATTCTTTGATTTGCTCAAATTCGGTGTTGTTGCCAGCCCGACGGATGCGCTTGATGCCCAACTCGGTGAGGTTGTTGCTCATGGCCAGCAACTCGTAGCGGTTGAGCATGAGATAACTGGGATAAACCTTGACATCGACCGGGCGGTCGCAGGTGAAGCGTCGCTGCACCAGCCCCAGGACTGTGGAGGCGAACACGCGGATGCGGCCGAAACCATAGACGCCGCGCCGTGTGGGACGCAAGTGGTAGACGATGCGACACGTGCCGTGCGGCTGCAGGCGGTGAGCGAAGTTGATGTCCCTGCGCTGAAAGATGTGAGGCACCTCGTCGATGACATTGAGGTCGATGGCAAAGGGATAACTGCTGTCGATGTGCAGTGCCACCTCGTTATCGTCGCCACACGAGAAGCGGTCGCTGCATTGGCGCGATGCCGTGATGCCTCGACGGTGCCACAACATGGCGATGTCGGCTATCACTGCCAATGCGAACAGCACAAGCAGCACCTGCCCCACCGTGAAGAGCCAGGACCACCAGAAACCCGTGGCAAGAATTGCCACAATGGCGAGGATGATAATATAAAATCGTCGTGGAAGAAACAAGCCTTTTTCTTGAATTGAGAATTGAAAATTGAGAATTGAGAATTTTACCCAATCCCTGACCCCTCCCCTTGGGGAGGGGATGTTGTGGGAGAATTCTTTTTACTTGGGGACTTCGACTTTGTCGATGAGCGACTGGGTGACCGAGAGGGCATTGTAGCCCTGCATCTCGGCCTCGGCAGTGAGCAAAAGTCGGTGCTGAAGGATGCTGGGCGTGACGGCCTTGATGTCGTCGGGAGTGACAAAGTCGCGTCCCTGCAACAAGGCGAATGCCTTGCTCGCCTGTAGCATTGCGACTGCCGCACGTGGCGATGCTCCGAGGAAGACGGCACGGCTCTGGCGTGTCTGCTGCACAATCTGCACGATGTAACGCACGAGCGAGTCCTCGACCAGCACAGCACTGAGCATGGCTCGCATCTTGAGGAGTTCGTCCTGAGTGATGATGGGCTTGATGTCATCGAGTTTGGTGAGCCGTGCGTTGCGCTGATGGCGGTTGAGAATGTCGACCTCCTCATCGGCAGTGGGATAGCCGATGGTAATCTTCATCATGAATCGGTCGAGTTGCGCCTCAGGCAACTTGTAGGTACCCTCCTGCTCGACGGGGTTCTGGGTGGCAATGATGGTGTAGACGGGTCCCATCTTGCGAGTCGTGCCGTCGATGCTCACCTGTCGCTCCTCCATGACCTCGAAGAGTGCGGCTTGAGTCTTGGCTGGAGCACGGTTGATTTCGTCGACGAGAATGATGTCGGCAAATGCCGGCCCCTCGTGGAAGTTGAACTCCGAGGTCTTCATGTTGAACACCGTTGTTCCCAGCACATCGCTCGGCATGAGGTCGGGGGTGAACTGGATGCGGTTGAACCTAGCATCCACCAGACGTGCCATGAGGCGTGCCATGAGTGTCTTGGCCACACCCGGCACACCCTCGAGCAGCACATGGCCGTCGGCGAGGATGGTGGTGAGGATGAGGTCGATAGCCTCGGTCTGCCCCACGATGGTCTGCGCAATGGTGTCGCGCAATTGCTGAATCTTGTCGGCAAAGGCGGTCAAGTCGACGCGCGGTGCCATGTTTTCGTTTTCCATATTATTATTTGATGAGTTTTCGAGTAATCGAGTTTTCGAGCAATCGAACATTCGAGTGGTCGAGTTTATTTGAGTTTTGAGAGGACGAGATTGAGATAGTCGATGCAACGCATGAGTGTGCGGTCGCTAGGTTGTTCGTTGGTCCAGCCAACGATGCTCTGCAACTGCTGCTTGAGTTCATCACGCGGTATGCCCGACTGGTGCTGCAATTGCAAGTAAGCATCATCGATGTGGTTCTCGTCATTGAGATCAATCATCGTGAGTTTGCGCACCTCCTCGACAAAGAACTGATACTTCTTGGCCAGCAAGTCGGCATTGTCGTGGCGATGGAAGTAGAGCGACCCGATGTGCTTGACCATCTCGAGCGAACGGTTGACCGGCGGCTTGATGACTGGAATGACGCGCTGCCGCCTGCGCGCAGTGAAAAACATTGCTAGCACCACGGCAAGCAGCATGAGCCATACGGCCCACTTCATGGGCGGCTGCGACAACACATAGCGCAACGGCGACTCGCTGACACCACCAGCCTCGGTCTTGGCTTGTGGATCGAGCCTGATGACCGGGTAGTGCTCCAGTTGCGAGAGCATGCGCAAGACCAGTGGCGCGGCATCGCACTCGATGACACCATAGTTGGTGAACAACATGGGGCAAGCAGCAACCAGCAGACGGCCATCCCTCAACTTGACCACACCAGCAATAGTGTCTTTTTCAATATGAACAGGTTCAATCTTATAATCATCGGCATCTTCATCCCAGTACTCAAAATCTTCCTGATAGTCTTCCTTGACAACCAATGTCTTGAACAGGCCAGGCTTCTTGATAGTGATAAATGCATCGGTGATTTCATTGGGCACACACCAATCTCGTGTGGCATACTGTGTGCCCTTATTGACCCAAGTGAGCGTATCAAGATCCTTTTCCAGAACATTGCTTTTAAGCAACCTCACCCAGGGATAGTCATATCCATAAACTCTGAATCCCATTACTTGCTCGATGGTGTCGGAATTCCATGATCCTGATGCGACAAGAAACTGATCGCCCCTCATGAGCATACTCATCAGTGCCGCCTCATCAGAGATTGATAATGGTTGGTCTTGTGTCGTAATGAGATAGACATGATGCTCTGCGGCAGGAATGGCTGTCTCGAGTTGCGACAAGGTGAGCGTAGTCGTTGTGTAGCCTTGTGGCAGCGATGCCACCATCACCGAGTCGAATAATGCCGAGCCGAAGGGCTCGTCGTCATTGTGGGTGAAAGTCGGCTTCCACGTGAAGTGCTTGGGTGTCGCCATCTCGATGAACATCATGGACACAAACAGGATGACAATGGCGATGATGAATGTGCGCATACCCTTCATGAGTCACCTCCTTCCTCGTTCGGCTGAGCCGTTGCCATCTCGTCGCTGATGCGCGCTATCATTGAGCGCGAGCGTGAGAGCATCTGTTGGTAAGTATCCTCGGTTGCCTCGAAGTTGCCATATCGCACCCGCAAGAAATCGTTGGTCATCTCGCGGAACTCGATGGATCGCTCCTCGCGGGTGTACTGCAAGGGAGTCTTGTAGAGTGCCCACTCGATGCGCCCATTGTCGGCCAGCCATCGCAAGGTCTTGAGGTGGGTCAGACGTGTCGCCTCGCGCCAGTCGCGCTGCGTCACAGCCTGGTCAATGCGCTCGTCGAAGTCGATGCCATAGATGTCCTCATCCTCTACCTCATAGTCCAGGTCGGCCTTCCCGTCCCGGCGAAAGATGCCCACATCGTGAGTGAACAGATAGATGCCCGCCGCGATGACCACAACAATGCCACCGATGAGCCAGTAGAGGGATGTCTCATCGCCAGTGGCATGCCTAAATGTCGTACTGAAAATATCTTCCAGCCAGCGAACAATGCGCTCGATGAGAGAGTAGTCCTGCTCGATGAACTCGCGGTGGTAGTCATAGTCAGGTGCCTGCTGCAACTGCCGCACCAGCGCCGTGTCGCATTGCAGAGTATCCAGGAGTTGAAGCGTGTTACTAGGCATGGCAATCAGAGGTTTTCAAAGTTATCAATATCGGTCAGTAATGACTTGTCCTCGCGCTGCTGCACCGAACTGCCATAAAGGTAGGCTCCCGAGATGAGCACAACCGCCACCGAAACATAAGTGACGTAGCAGAACAGTACCGAAAAGAGGTTGAATAGCGACTTGACCAGCACATCGACAATGGGGGGCGTTACCGATGTTGGATCGGCGAAAAAAGTCTTGAACGCAATCAACAAGCCCCAAGGCAGCATGACAACACCTTCAAGCACATAGACCATGACAACGAGTGTGAGTGCCATGAGAATGAGTGCACCCATCTGCCTGAACCCCATAACGAAAGCCCGCTTGATAGCCTCAAAGAGGCTGACGCGCTCCAAAGCAAAGATGGGAGAAATGAGCAGAACGGGCAATGCCAATACCATATAAGCAAAAAATGCGATGGGGATGAACACTTGTATCACAGCCGAGATAACTAAGACTGGTAAGAGAATGAGCAACAACGGCACCACCGCCACTGCCATGCGCCCCAGTATGGGCCAAAACTGATGCCAGAAGATGCTGCCGGTGACTGTAACCAACCCATCGGGACGGTCGTGATAGAGTTTGACCATGGTCCAGATGAGCGCATTGAGCAAGACAAAGCCCACAGTGCCAAACAAGATAAATGCAATCAAATCGGCCATGGGTGGCTCGCCCGTATTGGCAATGGCAGAATCCACAACAGTGACAATGCCCACCGTCTGGATGATGCTCACAGGCAAGATGAGATACAAGGAGTAGCGCAGCAGAATCTTCCAATTAGAGCGAATGAAGTCGAACGCGGCATTCATACACTCGCTGGCAGTGCGCTCCTTGTAGAGGAGGATGCGCGGGTCGGTGGGCTTACTGTTGCGTCTCATGGCTGCGGAGATAAGGTAGATAGACGTAATAATAGAGGATAAAGGCCGCCGAGAGGATAATGAAACCTCCGCGCAAGGCGTTGGGCGCATGGGTGTAGCGTGTGAAGTAGCCCTCGACCACGGCTGCGGCGATGACCACAGGCAACGTGCCCACCACAATCTTCAGCCCACGCTTGGCTGCCCGACGGAATGACTGCAAACGGCTGTAGGTGCCTGGAAAGAGCCATCCATTGCCCATGACGATACCCGCCCCGCCCATGATGACGATGGTCGAGAGTTCGAGCGTGCCATGCAGCATGATGGCCAGCATCGCTTCGCCCAGGACACCCTCGTTGTAGAACAACGTGGTGAATGCGCCCACCATCACGCCATTGCTCATCAAATAGTAGACAGCCCCAAGGCTGGTCAAGATGCCCATGGCGAATGCCATGAGCGACACGCGCACATTGTTCAGTGCAATCATGATGAACGACTCGGTGTCACCCCAACTCTGATAGACCGCGGCAGGGTCGCCCATGCGTATGTTGCGTAGTGTCATGTCGACATAATAGTCGCCCAATATCAAGCGAGTGAAGTTAATGTCGTAGAGCGATGAAATGACTCCGATGCCAATGAAGAGCAAAAACACACATAGTGACAGGAGCAAATGCCGGCGCGCATCCCACACCGCCAGCGGCACCTCATGTGACCAAAAGCGTGCCACTCGCGACCATTTCTCGCGTTTGTTGCCATAGATGCTGGTGTGCAATTGCAGGGTAATGTTGTTGAGATATTGTGTGATGCGCGAGTTGGGATAATGCGTCTGGGCGAAAGCCAAGTCGGCCGTCAAGTCGTTGTACATATCAGCGAGTTCATCGGGCGATTGCGCCTCAATGGCCGACATGAGGTATTCATACTCACGCCATTTGCGTATGTTCTGTTTGATAAAAACAGCCTCTCGCATATCTGATTAGTTAAGTCGTGTGCAAAGTTTCGGCAAATTTAGTTGAAATTTCCGAGAAAATGATTAATTTTGCCGAAAAAATATAGTGTATGGCTAATTCCCAGTTAGTAACTGGACAATATGTGACACTGAGCCAGATGCCGGGCAGCCTGGCCGACCGTGTGTTGGGGCAACTGATCGACAACATTGTTCTCATTGCCTATGCTGTGGTAGTCACCATGCTGATCATGAATACTCAAATCAACGAGTTGGGCAATAATGCCTTCGCAGCAGTGATTATTGCCCTATATTTGCCCTTATTGCTCTACCACCCCCTGATGGAGTTGCTGCACCATGGCCAAAGCATCGGCAAGACTGTGATGCACACCAAGGTGGTGAATGTGGATGGCACCAGTCCTACACTGGGTGGCTACTTGTTGCGGTTCATCTTGTTCCCGATAGACTATGCTCTCGGTTTAGGTCTAGTGTCAATTATACTGACCCAACGGGCTCAACGGCTGGGTGACCTGGCCGCCGGCACGATGGTGGTCAAGACCAAGGCTGCTTATATCCCGCTACCCGACTACAGTTACACGATGGACGGCTATCTGCCGACCTACAGCGAGGCTGCCGACCTGACCTTGAATCAGGCAGAACTAATACATCGCGTGCTAACTTACAACAAGCCAGACCGATATCAGTTGGTCGATCGACTTGCACTGAAGATACAGCAGACATTGGGCATTGTGCCACAAAGTGGCACACAAGAACAGTTCTTAGCGACAATGCTCAATGACTACGGTTACTACTGCTCGACCATCGAAGCGTAATTCACAATTAAGTATTTAGAATTAAGATAAATAATAAGATATGGACAACAAGAGATTAGGACAAATCAAGAATCTGATTATGCTGGCTCTTGCCGATGGCAAGGCAAGCGAGAGCGAATTGGCATTGATAGCCGCCATTGCATCGCGCGAAGAACTGACACAGGAAGAACTAGACAATCTGCTAGAGCATCCCGATAGCATACACATCGAGTTGCCCCAAGAGGAGAGCGACAAATTGCGTTACCTTGAGGACATGGTGTCGCTGATGCTGATAGATGGTGATCTGGATGACAATGAGATGGCTATGTGCAAGATCTACGCCATCATGCTAGGTTATGAGTCAACCATTGTTGAGAAGATGATTCTCGACATTGTTGAGAAACTGAAGTATGAACAATGACATCCTGATCATTCCTGACGTACATGGCCGTACGTTCTGGAAAGATGCAGTCAGCCGCGAAGCATTCGGCACTGTTATCTTTCTGGGCGACTATGTAGACCCCTATCCACGAGATGGCATCAGCAACGAACAGGCTCTCGGGAATTTCTTCGAAATCATCGATTATGGCAAGACGCACGACAACGTGGTGATGCTACTGGGCAACCATGACATGCACTACTATAGCGAATTATTTGCCAAAAGTGGCATGAGCAGCCGATACTGGCAAGATGGCAGTATTCTGTTGAAAGAAATATTTGCTCGCAACAAGTCACTCTTCAGTCTGGCTTATGAGACGACACTCAATGACCATCACTACCTGTTCACCCACGCGGGAGTGAATGGTGCGTGGCTTGAAGCCAACTACGAGATAGTCAGTGTGCCCGATGCCCAGCATCTGAACCAACTTCTAGATAGTGGCGAGGGTACCATGGCACTAGCCCAGGTGAGCAAGATGCGCGGTGGATTTTTCAATGCCGGAAGCATTGTGTGGGGCGATGTTCGTGAGATGCTTGTTTCCAATGGTTTGCCCGAGGTGTATCAGATATTTGGACACTCACAGCAACGCGAGACTCCCATCATTAACAAAAAAATGGCCTGCATAGATGTTCGCAGACCATTTGTGTTGCGTCAGGGCCAACCAGGCATCGAGCCAGTTGAGTATGCCTAAACCTTAATCGACTTGCTGGAGGGCGCGCGCCAGCTGGTCGGGACACGATGTAGCCTTGTAGCCACAGCGTATGCCTTGTAGTTTCTTGATTACCTCATCGCGGTGCATGCCGTGCACAAGTTGCCCAATACCCTGCAAGTTGCCGTGGCATCCCCCAAGAAATGTCACATCTTGAATAATGTCATTATCATCGAGCGTGATGTCGATCTGCTGCGAGCATGTGCCGCTAGTTGTGTAAGTGATATGTTTCATCGCAGTTTGCGTAATAATGATAAATCTAATACTTTAATTTGATTGGTATCAAAGTCAATAATGCCACTACTGTGTAGGCTGTTCAAAGCATTGACCAGCGTGGATCGCTGTGTGCCAAGCAACGTGCACAGATCCTTCTGCAGGAATGAAATGGTCACATCCTGCGAGAACTGACTTGTGGCAATGGCAACGATGAGCGACAAGCGCTCGCTGACCGAGCCATGACAGGTGTCAAGCAGACCAGCCATAAATCGCTGGCTCTTGCGCGACAGGTAATTGAGGATGTTGAACAAGAACACCTTGTCACTCTGTATGACACGGATATAGTCGGCCTTGCGCAGTTGCATGATTCCGCACTCGTCCATAGCCGTGACCCTAAAAGGATATGCCGTTTCTAGCCCGAAGAGATAGTCTGGCGCAAGCACATTGGGTGCACTCAACGTCTGCTCGACACTGACCTGAAGATTCCGGAACTGTGTCTTGACTCTCACCTTGCCCGAGATGACAAATCGCATGTGGGTGCATGTGTCACCCTCGCCGATGATCGTGTCACCCTCGTGGAACTTCAAGAAGTGAAATGGCATCTTCTCGATCAATGCCGACAATTGCTGAGCGCTCACTCCCTGAAAGAGCGGCAATTGCATGAGTTGTTCAAACACAACAAATAAAGAATTTAAAAATTAAGAATTAAGAAGGGTGGAGATGAGTTGGTCGCGAGTTAGCGACTGCTGCTCGCCAGTGGTCATGTTCTTGAGGGTGATCACCCCCTGCTCCATCTCGCTCTCGCCCACGATAGCGACAAAGGGGAATTGGCGTTCGTTGGCATAGTTCATCTGCTTCTTCATCTTGGCGCTGTCGGGGAACAACTCGGCACTGATGCCAGCCTTGCGCAGGGCCATAACGTGACCTAGTGAGGCGATGGCTTCACGTTCACCAAAGTTGATGAACAGCACCTTAGCAGATGCCACAGTGTCGGCAGGATAGAGGTCGAGCGCGTTGAGCACATCGAAGATGCGATCGGCACCGAAACTGAAACCCACGCCCGACAATCCAGGCATTCCAAACACACCCGTCAAGTTGTCGTAACGGCCACCACCCGTGATACTGCCAATGGCCACATCCATGGCCTTGACCTCGAGGATAGTGCCTGTATAGTAGTTGAGGCCACGCGCCAGCGACACATCGAGTTGGACAGTAGCGGTGGTGCCCACCTGTGCCACGTGGTCAATGACAAAACGCAACTCCTCGATGCCCTTGAGCCCCACCTCGCTGGTGGCAAGCAACTGACTGAGAGTCTCCAACTTCTGCTCGGTGGTTCCGTCCAGTGTGAGCAGTGGTTGCAGTGCATCCACCTGACTCTGGTCAAGTCCTTTCTCCATAAGTTCGGCGTTGACGTTATCCAGACCTATCTTGTCCATCTTGTCGATGGCAACAGTGATGTCAATGAGTTTGTCGGGCGCACCGATGACCTCGGCAATGCCGCTAAGCACCTTGCGATTGTTGAGTTTGATGACAATGCGCACCCCAAAGCGACGGAACACCTCATCGATGAGGGTGACCAGTTCGACCTCGTTGAGCAGCGAGTCACTGCCCACGATGTCGGCATCACACTGATAGAACTCACGATAACGCCCCTTCTGAGGACGGTCGGCACGCCACACGGGCTGAATCTGATAACGTTTGAAGGGCATTTGCAGGTCGTTGCGGTGCTGCACCACATAGCGTGCGAATGGCACCGTCAAGTCGTAGCGCAACCCTTTTTCGCTGATTTTGTTGGTCAAGTGCAGCGAGTCGCGCTGCTCCATCAGTTCGGCAGGTGCATCCTTGAGAAAGTCGCCACTGTTCAGAATCTTGAACAGAAGTTTGTCGCCCTCCTCGCCATATTTGCCCATGAGGGTCGAGAGGTTCTCCATGGCGGGAGTCTCAATCTGCTGAAATCCATAGAGTTGGAACACCTCGCGGATGGTGTTGAATATGTAGTTGCGCTTAGCCATCTCGATGGGCGAGAAGTCGCGCGTGCCTTTGGGAATCGATGGTTTCATCCTAATCTTAATTGAGAATTGAAAATTGAGAATTGAAAATTATTGGATTGACGATTAGTCAAGTTTGAGGACAGCGAGGAAGGCCTTCTGGGGTACCTGTACGGTTCCAATCTGCTTCATACGCTTCTTGCCGGCCTTCTGCTTCTCGAGCAGTTTGCGCTTGCGGCTCACGTCGCCGCCGTAGCACTTGGCAGTCACATCCTTGCGCACCTGGCGCACAGTCTCGCGAGCAATAATCTTGGCTCCGATGGCGGCCTGGATGGCGATGTCAAACTGCTGGCGCGGGATCAAGTCCTTGAGTTTCTCGCACATGCGGCGGCCCAGCGACACAGCATTGTCTACATGGGTCAAGGCACTCAGGGCATCGACTTGCTGACCGTTGAGCAGGATATCGAGTTTGATGAGTTTGGACTCGCGGAAGCCGTTGATGTAGTAGTCAAACGAGGCATAGCCCTTGGAGATGCTCTTGAGTTTGTCGTAGAAGTCAATCACGATCTCACCCAGGGGGATATCGAAGGTCAACTCCATGCGGTTGCCCGAGATGTACTCCTGCTTGGCGAGTTCGCCACGCTTGGCGAGGCACAGGGTGATAATGGGGCCCATGAACTCGCTCAGGGTAATGATGCTTGCACGGATATAGGGTTCTTCGATTTTCTCGATGAGGGTGACATCGGGCAGTCCGGCGGGGTTATGCACCTCGGTCATGTTGCCTTTCTTGTCATAGACCTTGTAGGACACGTTGGGC
>Ga0310691_10004545_pt1 | contig 15569 bp, 11 predicted proteins | sample 176DNAGHGlowgp2_FD_203887 | JGI IMG/M metagenome (GOLD analysis project Ga0310691, IMG submission 203887) | Sheep rumen microbial communities from Palmerston North, Manawatu-Wanganui, New Zealand - 1766 DNA GHGlow gp2 (v2) (version 2) | ecosystem: Host-associated > Mammals > Digestive system >...
CATTGACCATCTTGGACGCATTCGCGGCATTGAGATTGAAAATTGGAAAACAGAAGAACCGAGATAAGTAATAGATTCACAACAATCATATCTCTGCCTATGAAATAAACAAAAATAGATAGACATACAGACAGAAGCGTCCGCTTAGATTCTTGTTTCTCGAATTTCGCCAAAATACAAAGAAACACACAAGAGTACAAAGCCAAGACGCTCACGCCGATCGGCGTGGGCTTTTACTCGGATATAGTGTGTTAGGTGTTTGGCGATACCTCGAGAAACGTAGACGAAGTAAGTAGTCCACGTTTTCTTTTTGTATCTTCTTTCAAGAAAAAAATAGCCCTTAAACAAAGTAAAAAAAATATGATTGACAAAGACAAAGAACTTACGACTACGCGTTTGCGAGAAATTTCAATTGAGAAAAAAATGACCTGTGTCGTCTTATTTGGTGACACGAGTCAGGGAAAGAGTTCTACACTTAACCACCTCATTGTGCTTTTAACTGGAGGCGGGAAACTGAAGAAATCAATTCAAGGCGCCTTTGAGAGAGCTTTTCCGGTGACTAATGGTAGGTATCCTGATAGCCGTCATATAATTCACTTCAAAAGAGAGGAAGACGGGAAGGAGTCAACTATCTATGTTTCTACGAGAGGAGACACATGGGATATTGTGGAGCAGAATTTTAAGTTCTTCTATAGAGTTAGTGATGGATATGTTGATGTTTATCAATTTAATGGAAAGGATTTTGTGAAATGTAATGCATTAAACACATGGAATCCTCCTTGTCCTCTATTCTGTATCAGCCCTGCAAACTTCCGCAAGGGTGCCATTCAGGCTGAAAGATATTTTTTGGACAACACCTGTCTTGACTGGAAACGTGAACGATGGATTCTTAAGGAACGAATGAATCCTATAGGGAAACCCGTTAATGGCTATAATGCAGGCGTTATCAAAGATAGTCACGCCCAGATTGCTGAGAAGATTGTTGATGAAATCAAAAGAATGATGGACGAAACAGATATTTAATAACTGATATCAAACAACCAATTATGAAGACAAAATTTATTATCTTAGCCTTGCTTACAATATTGGCAAGCAGCGAAGTTCGTGCCTACGATTTTTACGCGAATGGTATTTATTACGACATTTACGGTTCAAACGTCACTGTAACATACAGGGATGAGGACTATGATAGTTATTCCGGTAATGTCACTATTCCCTCTTCCGTTCAATATAATAATGAGACTTACAGTGTGACGCGCATCGGCGATTATGCCTTCTATTTATGCTCTGGCCTCACTTCTGTCACTATCGGTAACAACGTGACGAGCATCGGAAATAGTGCTTTCTCTGGTTGCTCCGGTCTCACATCTATTGCCATTCCCAACAGCGTGACGAGCATCGGTGGTTATGCTTTCTATGGTTGCTCCGGTCTCACATCTATTGCCATTCCCAACAGCGTGACGAGCATCGGTGGTTATGCTTTCTATGGTTGCTCCGGCCCCACATCCATCACCATTCCCAATAGCGTGACAAGCATCGGAAATGGTGCTTTCTCTGGTTGCTCTGGCCTCACAACCATCACGGTTACTGCAGGTAATACAAAATACGATAGCCGCAACGATTGCAATGCCATTATTGAAATAGCAACAAACAAATTAATTAATGGCTGTAAAAACACGGTTATTCCCAATAGCGTGACGAGCATCAATGCAGGTGCATTCTCTAATTGTACCGGCCTTACATCTATTGCCATTCCCAGCGGTGTGACGAGCATCGGAAATAGTGCTTTCTCTGGTTGCTCCGACCTCACGTCCATTACTATTCCTAACAGCGTGACTAGCATCGACGCCTATACTTTCCAAAATTGCTCCAGCCTCACATCAGTTAGCATACCAAATAGTGTGACGAGCATCGGCAACAATGCCTTCCAAAATTGCTCCGGCCTCACATCTGTCACCATTCCTGGCAGTGTGACGAGCATCGGTAGTTTTGCCTTTTCTGGTTGCTCCAACCTCATTCGCGTGGACAACTTCTCGATAACGCCACAGAGCATAAATAGTAGTACCTTCAGTAATCGTGCAAATGCCACACTCTACGTTTATGGAGGCTGCAAAGCTGCTTATGAGGCAGCCAGCTATTGGAGCGAGTTCAAGGAAATTGATAAGTTACCTAATATCTCCTTCGAAGATGCCAATGTGGAGGCGCTATGTGTGGCGAATTGGGACACGGATGGAGATGGAGAACTAGATGCGGCTGAAGCAGCAGCTGTAACAAATTTGGGAGAGGTGTTTAGGAATAACACTTCCATCACGTCGTTCGAGGAGCTACAGTATTTCACTGGACTTACGAGTATAAGTAACAATGCTTTTTATAATTGCTCAGGTCTCACCTCTATTACCATTCCAAGTAATGTGACGATCATCGACAATTATGCCTTCTATTATTGCTCAGGCCTCACGTCCATTACCATTCCTAACAGAGTGACGTACATTGGAGCGTGGGCGTTCGCTTATTGCCTCGGCCTGACCTCTGTTGCCATTCCCAGCAGAGTGACGAGGATCGGTTCTGCTGCCTTCTATGATTGCCGCGGCCTGACCTCTGTTGCCATTCCCAGTAGCGTGACGAGCATCGGTGAATCTGCCTTCTGTTATTGCTCAGGCCTCACGTCCATTACCATTCCTAACAGTGTGACAAGCATCGGTGAATCCGCCTTCCAGAATTGCTCCGACCTCACTTCTGTCACCATTCCCAACAGCGTGACGAGCATCGGTGCATCTGCCTTCAAAGATTGCTCCGACCTCACCTCTGTTACTATTTCCAGCAACGTGACAAAAATAAACAGTTACACTTTTTTAGGTTGCTCCGGTCTCACCTCTGTTACTATTCCCGGTAAAGTGACGAGCATCGGTGGATCTGCCTTCAAAAATTGCTCCGACCTCACCTCAGTCACTATTCCAAATAGCGTGACGAGCATAGAAGGTGGTGCCTTCCAGAATTGTTCAAGCCTCACCTCAGTCACAATCCCCGAAAGTGTAACGGTCATTGGAGGTTATGCCTTCTCAGGTTGCTCCAGCCTCATGTCAATCACAATCCCCGAGAGTGTGACGACCCTTGGTCAATATGCCTTCTCTGATTGTTCCAGCCTCATGTCGGTGACGTTGAACTCTAATGCTGTTGTTTCAAGAGACTATGCAGGATCCCTTTATTGTATAGCGTTGGTTTTCGGTTCTCAGGTCAAGGAATATATAATCGGTGATGAAGTGACGAGCATTGGCAGCTATGCTTTCCATGATTGTTCCGACCTCACGTCTGTCACCATTGGCTGCAGCGTAACGAGCATTGGTGGTTGGGCCTTCACTGGTTGCTCCAAACTCACATATGTGAATAATCTGTCGGAAACGCCACAGAGTATAGGTGGTACCCAGTTCACTAATCGTGCAAACGCGACTCTCTATGTTCCCAGTGGCTGCAAAGCCACATACGAGGCAGCAGATTATTGGAAGGAATTTAAAGGGATTATAGAAGCTGTCACGGTTAATGTTGGTAGCACAGGCTTCGCGACCTTCTGCTCTTCCGATGCCCTGGACTTCTCTGGAGTTTCAGGCATAAAGGCATATATAGCTAGCGGCTTCAATCCGTCAGAGGGAACCTTAGTACTTACTCGTGTTTCGGAAGTTCCGGCAGGCGAGGGATTGTATATCGTTGGCGATGAAGGTCGCTACTATGTTCCTATAACTACCACAGATATGGTGTATTCCAATCTGCTGAAAGGCGTGACAACAGCAACAACCATCTCTCCGACAGATGGCGATAACACGAACTTCATCCTCGCAAACGGTTCTCACGGTATCGGTTTCTACACCCTTTCTTCAGCTGGCGAGCTGGCAGCAGGTAAGGCATACCTGCAACTGCCGACGGCGAGCGTAGCGGGTGTTAAAGCCTTTAGTTTTGAATTTAATGATGGAAATGCGACAGGAATAGGTGAAGTAAAGAATGTGCCTCCAGTCAAAGGAATCTATAATCTACAAGGACAGCGCATCAGCCAGCCTCGCAAGGGCCTGAATATTATCAATGGTAAGAAAGTAATCATCAAATAATTGCTTAAATTATGAAAGCTAAATATATAGTCCCTCAATTGGTGCTAGTCAACGTTCAAGTGGAACGCATGATATCTGAATCCACAACGACTCAAAACGTATATACCGATGATCCACAAGAGCCAGCAAATGCAATGACTAAGTCACAATCAAGCAATCTATGGGACGATGACTGGAGCGAATAAAAAAAATATAGATTAGCTGTAGCTTAGTAAAATTCACTAAGCGCAGACATCATTTATACATAACAAAGTATTAATGGTGTCTGCGTTTAGTTTTCATAGAGGGTTTACATTCAGTTTTTGTTACGCCGAAAATTTGCATAATTCATAATAATGTTGTATCTTTGCACCGTGATTGAGAGAGGAGAGCGATGAGGATTTATAAAGAATCAAATTATAAATCCAAGCCAAGAATTTAATAATCCACGCCGAGGATTATTAAAACCAGGTCAGGAATTAAATGTTTCACGCCAAGAATTATTTTTCCCTTCAGCAACAAAACGATTGTCATCCTTGGTCTAAATAATTTTATCCCGTGGCCTAAAGGGTTGTGTTCCTTAGCACATTAATGTTTCACTTGACTCGGACTGTAAACAAGCCTACTGTATAATGAGGTATTACGTGCTTTAATCTTCTTAAAAAGGACAGTATTTGGGAAGTTTTTTGCAAGGAAACTTGTATAAACGAATCAATAGTATTACATTTGCACTGCAAAAATGGTCGAATATGCGACTAAATTTTATCTTAGTATGATGTAATGTAACCTTCATCATTTATGGTATAAATGATTGATTAGTAAGAAAATACTTTAAAATAAACCTACATCAAACCTACATATATCCTACACTTTTCAAGTAATGTAGGTTTGATGTAGGTTTGATGTAGGTTTGATGTAGGTTTATTTTTATATAAGAATTTATATATCAGATGGTTAAATGGAAAATGATGAAGGTATCATTAGAATATAAAATGTAGAATGTAGAATTAGAAGGGTAGGGGAGAGGAGCTTGCTTTGGATATAAAGGAAAATAGACTAAGAGAGATAGTTCTTCTCTATTTCATCCATAATGGCATAGAGTTCGGCAGCGGTTTCGGCACGAAGCATACGGATTCGAGTCTGGCGGAAGTCGGGGATGCCCTTGAATAGGGGACTGGCTGCGAGATGACGACGAACATGCAAAATGCCGCGACGCTCGTCAAGTCTGTCTATGGATGTCTGAACTTGCTGACGAAGGATATCCATTTTCCATTTATTATTCATTGAACATTGAACATTGAACATTGAACATTTTTCGCCTGCGCTCAACAACTCGTCTTTTTTCTCTTCTTCTCTTTTCTCTTCCAATTGGTCCCTTATCTCTTTGAAAATCCAGGGTTGGCCGAAGGTGGCGCGACCTATCATCACGGCATCGACGCCGTAACGCTCAAAGGCTTCGCGGGCTTTCTCAGCAGAAGTTATGTCGCCGTTGCCAATGATGGGAATTCTCATGCGAGGGTTGCGCTTCACATCGCCGATAAGAGTCCAGTCGGCTTCACCAGTGTACATCTGACTGCGGGTGCGACCGTGGATAGTGAGGGCTGATATGCCGCAATCCTGCAGTTGTTCGGCCAGAGTGACTATTATCTTATGTTCTTGATCCCAGCCCAGACGGGTTTTTACTGTTACGGGAACCTGAGAACCGACGGCATCAACTACGGCACGGGTGATTTCTAACAACTTCGGCACATTCTGTAACATACCGGCTCCGGCACCCTTACCAGCTACTCGCTTAACGGGGCAACCGAAATTAAGATCAAGAACATCTGGGTGAGCAGTATCTACAACAATACGCGCGGCTTCAGCTACGTTTTCCGGTTCCTTTCCATATATTTGTATGGCCACTGGGCGCTCCTCATCGCACACCCGCAGCTTCTCCAAGCTCTTATTCACGTAACGGATAAGGGCATCGGCAGCTACGAACTCGCTATAGACCATAGCAGCCCCCATCTTCCGACACAAGAGGCGGAAGCCTATATCCGTCACATCCTCCATCGGAGCAAGCAGTAACGGACGCTCACCCAAATCTACAGTTCCGATTGTCATAAAAGGACTCTCACCCCGCCCTCCCTCAAGGGAGGAAGCAAAATGAGGACAAGAAAGGGGGAATTCATAATAGTTTAAATTTATAATTATAGATAGAGAACATACATCCAGTCAAATACATACTGCTCCCTCCCTTGAGGGAGGGCGGGGGGAGAGTCCGTTATTTTAGATGTTTTGATATTTCCAGCATTTTGTTGATGGGTTTGACGGCGCGGGCGGCGATATCGGGATCTACTTCTATCTCGGGCCACTCATATTTAAGACAGTTGTAGAGTTTGCGGAGAGTGATGAGTTTCATGAAGTTACACTCGTTGCAGGCGCAAGTACTGTCATCGGGTGGGGCAGGGATAAAGTTCTTTTGCGGACAGGATTTCTGCATCTCATGAAGAATGCCACTTTCTGTAGCTACGATGAAGGTGTCGCACGAATCTGATATGGCGAACTTGAGCAGAGCAGCTGTACTGCCCACTTTATCAGCCACTTTTACTACGGGTCCCTTACATTCAGGATGAACAAGAACCTTTGCTCCCGGATACTGAGCTTTTAGAGCCAGAATTTTCTCTACCGAGAAACGCTCATGAACGTGGCAGGCTCCGTTCCAAAGAATCATGTTGCGATCTGTAATACTATTAATGTAAGAACCAAGATTGCGGTCGGGGCCGAATATTATAGGCTCGTCCTGCGGAAAACTCTCCACTATCTGACGTGCATTGCTGCTGGTGACTACCACATCCGTTACTGCTTTGGTTGCAGCCGTAGTGTTTACGTATGAGATGACAGTATGTCCTGGATGTTCTGCTACGAACTTTGCGAACTCATCAGCCGGACAGCTCTCTGCCAGCGAACAGGAGGCGTTGAGATCCGGCACAAGGACCTTCTTTGTGGGACACAGAATTTTGTTGGTTTCACCCATAAAGTGAACGCCACACATAACGATTATGTCGGCCTCGGTATTTGCAGCCTGCTGAGCTAGAGCCAGACTGTCACCTATAAAGTCGGCAACGTCCTGAACCACTCCCTCGGTATAGTAGTGAGCCATTATCACCGCATTCTTCTCTGCAGCCATCCGTCGGATTTCCGCTTTCAGGTCGATGCCTTCAGCTATCGGTTCATCGGCAAAACCGGCTTCTTTCCATTCGTTTTTAACCATAATATTATTAATTGTTTATATCTTCGTTTTTGAAAAAAATCCTACTTATGATAATAATAGCCTGTCGATAATGTTGAAAACTTTGCAAAGGTACGGATTTTCAGTTAAATGTAATGTCAATAAGTTGTATTTTTATTGTTGAAAACCTTTTTTTATGTTTTAATAACTTCCGTCACTTATTATTTTACCTGGCTTTTTACGTGTTTTTGTTGATAAATAAAATATTAATTGTGCGTTTTCTAACATACTTATCAACAATTTGACTACCTTTGCAGCCGATATGAGAAAACTCAAGGTTACAGAAATGGGCAGAATGAGCGTAGAGGAATTCCGCTCAGCCGAGAAAATGCCTCTGGTGGTGGTTCTCGATTCTGTCCGCTCATTATATAATGTAGGTAGCGTGTTTCGCACCTGCGATGCCTTTCGTGTTGAAGGTATCTGTCTCTGTGGCATAACGGCTCAACCGCCTCATCCGGAGATTCACAAGACGGCTCTCGGAGCAGAAGACAGCGTCAGCTGGTGGTACGAAAAGGACACGCTCGCGGCTGTTGGCAAACTGCGTGATGAGGGTTATGAAATTCTGGCTGTGGAGCAATGCGAAGGCAGTACTATGCTTCAGGATTTTCAGCCTCTCTCAAATCACAAATATGCCGTAATACTTGGAAACGAGGTTAAGGGCGTGCAACAGAGTGTTGTGGATATATGTGACGACTGTTTGGAGATTCCGCAGTTCGGCACAAAACACTCGCTCAACGTAAGTGTAGCTGCCGGAATAATTGTCTGGTACTTTAATGAATGCATAATTCTTAATTCATAATGCATAATAAATAAAATAAAACTATGAACTTATCAGGTCGCAGAGAAAGCTCAAATGTAGATGATCGTCGTCGTCTCAGCGGTGGCAAAGCCGGTGGTTTAGGAATAGTCGGCATAATAGTTGTAATTGCCATCACTTATTTTACCAACGGTGGAGATTTATTCCAGGCTGTTACACAGAGCGGTGCCTTGGACGGATTAAGCGGACAGGGCATTCAGACTGAACGTGAACTTACCCCGGAAGAGCAGGAACTGGCACATTTTTCAAAACAGGTTCTGGCTTCGACAGAAGATGTGTGGACTGAAGTATTCCGTCAGATGGGCCGCACGTATGTAGCCCCGAGAATGGTGCTTTATACAGGCAGCGTACAGACTGGTTGCGGACAGGGTTCTGCCAGCGTAGGTCCGTTCTATTGCTCGGCTGATCAGGCTCTTTACATCGACCTTTCGTTCTTCTCAGAAATGAAGTCAACACTCGGAGCAGACGGTGATTTTGCTTACGCTTACGTCATTGCTCATGAAGTAGGACATCATGTTCAGCATCTTCTTGGCACTCTCGAAGAGTGTCACAACAAAATGGCTCGTCTCAGTCAGACAGAGGCAAATAAAGTGAGTGTGCGCCTTGAACTTCAGGCCGACTTCTATGCAGGCGTTTGGGGCTATCATGAGAATGAGATGTATAGTAGTCTTGAGGACGGAGACCTTCAGGAGGCTATCCGATGTGCAGAAGTTATTGGTGACAACTATCTTCAGGAGAAAGCCCGCGGTTACAGTCAGCCGGAGACTTTCACTCACGGCACCAGCGACCAACGTATGCATTGGCTCAAACTGGGTTTGACAACTGGAGATATGAAGAGGGGGGAAATATAGGAGGAGGACTCTCCCCACGCCCTCCCTAAAGGGAGGGAGCGAAATGAGGACGAGAAAGGGGGAATTGTAATATTTTAAAATTGATAGTTGACAGTTGATATTTATGGATAGAGAGCATACATCCAGTCAAGAAGTATCTGCTCCCTCCCTAATAGGGAGGGCGGGGGGAGAGTCCGTTGAGTCCAAGTCCACCTTTGAACTGATGGCTCCTGTAGGCTCGCGGGATAGTCTTACAGCAGCTTTGCAGGCGGGAGCAGACAGCATATATTTCGGAGTGGAGAAGTTGAATATGCGGGCTCACTCAGCCTCTAAGTTCACCACAGCCGACCTGCGTGAGATAGCGGAAATATGCCGTGAACACGGAGTAAAGAGCTATCTCACCGTAAATACTATTATATATGGTGAGGAGTTGCCGCTGATGCGTGAGATTCTCGACGCAGCCAAAGAAGCCCAGATCAGCGCCATCATAGCCAGCGACATAGCTGTAATGACTTACGCTCGCAGCATAGGACTTGAAGTGCACCTCAGTACTCAACTGAATATTTCCAACATTGAGGCTTTGCGCTTCTATGCCCAGTTTGCTGATGTAGTTGTCCTTGCGCGTGAACTCAATCTTGATCAGGTGCGTGAGATTCATGAGGCTATAGTTCGTGAGAATATCTGCGGGCCTTCGGGTCAGCAAATAAGGATAGAGATGTTCTGTCACGGAGCCCTTTGTATGGCTGTGTCGGGCAAGTGTTATCTCTCTCTGATGAATACAGGCCGCTCTGCCAACCGAGGCGAATGTATGCAGCTCTGCCGCCGTGCTTATACGGTGAGGGACAAGGAGACAGACACCGAACTGGACATAGACCGCCAGTATATTATGTCGCCCAAGGATCTTAAAACCATTCGTTTCCTTGATAAGATGGTAGCTGCCGGCGTGCGTGTCTTCAAAATTGAAGGCCGTGCCCGCGGTCCTGAATATGTCCGCACAGTCGTAGAGTGCTACAAAGAAGCGTTGAATTATTTGGAGGGCGAAGTAGCCCCCCCTACTGCCCCCGAGGGGGCTTCGATACCTTTGAAGGACGATACAATTGTACCCCCCTCGGGGGGTGAAAGGGGGGCCACTTTCTTTCTTTCAAAGTTGGATGCCCGCCTCTCTACAGTCTTCAATCGAGGTTTTTGGGATGGTTATTATCAGGGACAGTTTCTTGGGGAGTGGTCTGAGCAATACGGTTCACAGGCCACAGAGCGCAAGGTATATATAGGTCGTGGAAGAAAATATTTCTCCCGACTCGGTCTCGGAGAGTTCCATATTGAAGCCGGAGAGTTGCATGTGGGCGACAGGTTCCTTGTCACAGGTCCTACGACAGGCGCGATATACGGCACTATTGAGGAAATGCATGACGACACAAATCTGGCAGTTCAAGTAGCCACAAAGGGATCAAACGTTTCCTTCCGTGTTGAAGACAAAATCCGTTCCTCTGACAAACTCTTCAGAATAGACAAGGTGGAAGGTTAGAATTGTAAAAAATGCAAAAATATTTTCCTGTTTAGTGATAAATGCCTACCTTTGTGCCGTCTTAGCCAAAAAAGCGCTTGTGGTGGAATTGGTAGACACGCCAGACTTAGGATCTGGTGCCGCGAGGCGTGTAGGTTCGAGTCCTATCAGGCGTACCAAGAGTCGGCATAGCTCAGCTGGTTAGAGTATCACCTTGACATGGTGGGGGTCCTTGGTTCGAGTCCAAGTGTCGACACAAAGTAAAGAGGATGTGCAAATGCGCATCCTCTTTATTCATTAATATATTTGTTTACCTCTGCGGGTCGTCATATTTGATTTGCAGTTCCTCCAGCCGACGGTGCATCTGCTTCTGCAGTTTCTCCTGCCCAGGCTTGCCATAGAGATTATTAGTCTCATGCGGGTCTTTCTTCAAATCATAAAGTTCCCAGGCATTCACGTCATGACCATAGAAATGTGTCAGTTTGTAGCGGTCTGTACGTATGCCGTAGTGGCGGCGCACGGCGTGTTCGGCCGGGTACTCATAATAATGATAGTAGATGGCATCGCGCCAATTTTTCAGCCTTTGTTTCTCTTCCTTTGAAGCAGCTTTGCCACGCAGCAGCGGGACGAGGCTTTCACCCTGAATGTCGGCTGGAACAGGAGCTCCGGCCATTTCCAGGAATGTTGGAGCGTAGTCGATGTTCTGAACCATTTCCTTTATGACTCCTCTGCGCTCATAACCTTTTGGCAGAAGCATAACGAGCGGGGTGGAAAGGCTCTCCTCGTAAATGAAACGCTTGTCAAACCAACCGTGCTCACCCATATAGAAGCCCTGATCAGAGGTATAAACCACAAGCGTGTTTTCAAGAAGTCCTTTTGTCTGAAGATAGTCGAGCAAGCGACCAATTTGGTTATCAAGTTCATGAACCACCTTTGCGTAGTCGCGCATGTATCGCTGATACTTGAATTCAGTCAGAGCTCGCTGATCTGCCGAATAGCCGCTCATCTTCGCGTCCTTGCGACCGTCTTTCTGCCAAGGGATATCGACCTTGGATAGGGGAGAGGCATAGAACTCGCGCGACATAGGGATATAGAAGGAGTCATAACGGGCCACATCTGCGTCGTTGAGGCGTTGCACCATACTACGATAAGAGTCGCTAAGACGGGTGCGCGGAGTGTCCTTTCCCGCCCACATCTTTGTGTCATAAACTATGTCCATGTGGCGGCCAATCTCCATTTCCTGCAGCCCTGCAGCCTTGCGGCCCTCATAATCGTCCCAAAAACCTTCGGGAAGAGGGAACGTCTTGTCCTCATACAGAGAGAGATCATCAAGGTCAGGAAGCCAGCAACGATGGCAAGCTTTATGATGAAGGAAGAGGGCGAAGGGCTTGGAGGGGGTTGCGGCGGGAGAAGCTGTCGCGACGGGAAAACCGCCGCGCACACTAACGGTGGAGGCGAGATGCTGATTTATCCAATCGATGGCTTTGTCGGTGAGGATGCGGGTGACATATCCGCTATCTACGGCGCGGGTGCCGTCTTGGTGAATAAATGTGGGATTGTAGTAATCGCCTTGTCCGGGCAGGATTTCCCAATGGTCGAACCCCGTGGGAGTACTAACCAAATGCCATTTTCCTATGAGGGCTGTGGTGTAACCCGCTGCCTGCAAGAGTTTTGGCATCGTCTGCTGTGAACCGTCGAATATGCCGTGCTCGTTGTTCGTGAATCCGTTCTTGTGGCTGTGCTTACCTGTTATCATGCAAGCACGCGATGGACCTGAGAGCGAATTGGCCACAAAACTCTGGGTGAACCGCACGCCATCGCGGGCGATTCGGTCGAGATTAGGTGTCTCCACGAACCGCGAGTCATAACACGACATCATCTGCGCCGTGTGGTCATCCGTCATTATATAGAGGATGTTGGGGAGGGGAGTAGTTACTTGAGCAAGCAGTGGTGTTGCTGGTAATGATAGAAGAAGAAAGGATTTAATATGAGACATATTCAACCAGTCTAAAAGTATTCACTCCCCTCCATACAAGGGAGGGGCAGGGGGGTGGGTCTGTTGTTGTTGGGTCTTATTTAACCATACTATAGACTACCTCCATAATGTCTTTGCCGAGTTGGTCGGCTTCTTCCATTGTGGCAGCCTCTGAATAGACGCGAATGATAGGTTCTGTGTTGGACTTGCGGAGATGAACCCATTTGTCGGGGAAGTCTATCTTCACGCCGTCGATGTCGTTTACCTCTTCCTTCGCATAAAGTTCCTTCACGCGGGCAAGGATGGCATCCACGTTTGTGTCGGGAGTGAGGTCTATGCGGTTCTTTGCGATGCAGTAAGGAGGATAGGTTGCACGCAATTCGCTGGTCTTCATCCCTTTCTTTGCCAGATAGGTGAGGATGAGAGCGATGCCGACGAGAGCGTCACGACCGTAGTGAGCAGCGGGATAGATCACGCCGCCATTGCCTTCACCGCCGATAACTGCTTTGGTGTCCTTCATCTTCGTGACTACATTCACCTCGCCTACGGCAGCTGCATTGTATTCGCAGCCGTACTTGCGGGTAACGTCGCGCAGGGCACGGGTTGAAGAGAGGTTAGAAACGGTGTTGCCGGGAGTGTGTTGCAGGATATAATCGGCAACAGTGACGAGAGTATATTCCTCGCCGTACATAGTGCCGTCCTCACAGAACAGAGCCAGACGGTCCACATCGGGATCAACGACAAAGGCAATGTCGTAATCGCCCTTCTTCATGAGAGCCTTGATATCGCCAAGATTCTTCTCCAAGGGTTCGGGGTTGTGCTGGAAATCACCGGTCGGTTCGCCATAAAGACAGGTAACGGTCTCTACGCCCAGTTGCTCGAGCAGTTTCGGAAGAATAACACCACCCACGCTGTTCACGGTGTCGAGAGCAACACGGAACTTACGAGCCTTGATAGCCTCAACATCAACGAGCTCCAGAGCCTTCACGAGATCTATGTGCTTCTGGTCGTAGCTGTTGTCTTCGATATACTTGCCAAGATGGTCAACATCAGCATATTCAAAGTCCTCGGCAGCTGCAATTCGCAGCACCTCGGCACCTTCGGCGGCGTTAAGGAATTCGCCGTCCTGATTCAGAAGCTTCAGTGCATTCCACTGGCGTGGGTTGTGGCTTGCGGTAAGGATTATGCCTCCGCAGGCACCCTCCTTCGTAACAGCTATTTCGGTTGTAGGAGTGGTTGCAAGTCCGATGTTCACGACATCGAAGCCCATTCCCATCAAGGTGCCGCATACTACATTCTTCACCATCTCGCCAGAGATGCGTGCATCACGGCCCACTACAATCTTGTTGCTCGTAACCTTTGTGGTCTTGCGGATAAGTGTTGCGTAGGCAGATACGAACTTAACTATGTCTAACGGATTCAGCGTGTCACCGGCGCGGCCTCCAATGGTACCGCGAATGCCGGAAATGGATTTAATTAAAGTCATAGTGATTTTATAATTTAAAGATTTTAATGATTGATTCTTTTAGCTTGTTTATACAGGTTTTGGGTGCAAAGATATGGATTATTTGTTCGTAAATGCAAAAAAAAGGAAAAAACTTTCATTAATCGCCCTTCATATTTAATCTTTTTCCTACCTTTGTACCATAAAAAGTAAAAAAGATTATAGCTAACAACATTATGAACGAGAAACTGCAATCGATTGTTGACCAGTTTGCCATCAAAGGCGAGGTCGCAGAAATCAAACCCCTCGGTGAGGGTCTAATCAATGACACCCTGCTTGTAAAGACAGCAGGTGACACACCCAATTATGTGCTTCAGCGAGTCAATACCAATGTATTTCCAGACGTGGATATGCTGATGAACAACATCAACGCTGTGACTACACATATCCGCAAGAAACTCGAAGCTCGCGGAGAGCAGGACATAGACCGCAAGGTGCTCACTTTCGTCCCCTTGAAATCGGACCCAAACAAGTTCTATTACTTAGAACAAGACACAGAAATATCAGCTCCCTCCCTAACAGGGAGGGCGGGGGGAGAGTCCTCGCCCTGGCGTATGATGGTATTTATTGCCGATGCCGTGACGAAACAGGCTGTGAATCCCGAATCGAGCGAGGCCGCCGGAGAAGCCTTCGGCGAGTTTCAGGCTATGTTGGCAGATATCCCCGTGGAGCTGGGCGAGACCATCAAGGACTTCCACAACATGGAGTTCCGTCTGCAGCAGCTGAAGGATGTGATAGCCAAAGATCCGGCAGGCCGTGTTGCTTCCGTGCAGCCTATCATTGACGAACTGCTCAGTTATGCCGATGAGATGACACAAGCCGAGCGTCTGGGTCGCGAGGGTAAGCTGCCGAAACGTATCTGCCATTGCGATACAAAGGTGAACAACATGATGTTCGATAAGCAAGACCGTGTGCTCTGTGTCATAGACCTCGACACCGTGATGCCCAACTTCATATTCTCTGACTACGGAGATTTCCTGCGCACAGCTGCCAACTTCACAGCCGAGGACGACCCCGATATGTCGAAAGTGGGCTTCAACATGGAGATATTCAAGGCTTTCACACGCGGCTATCTGCGCTCTGCAAAGAGTTTCCTCACCCCGCTCGAAAAAGAGATGTTGCCTTACGCAGCCACCCTCTTCCCATATATGCAGGCCGTGCGCTTCCTTTGGGACTATATCAGCGGTGACAAGTACTGGAAGTGCAAGTATCCCGAACATAATCTGGATCGTGTGAAGAACCAGCTGACACTCTTCAAGAGTGCATACGCTTTGAAAGATGAAATGGCTAAATTCATAGCCCAACAATAACCATTATATAACTATGTCTGAAAATATTCAGGAAACATCTCTAGGCGGCTTGATTCGCCGCTATGTAAGTGCAAGCGGTATGCTTATAGGTGCAACCGTTCTGGCACTCGTCTTTGCCAATCTGCCTTCAACAGCTGAGGGCTATGCCCGTTTTTGGATGCAGCCAGTAAGTCTCAGCATTGGCCCATTCAACGTATTTAGTCACGCCGGACACGCGATGACGCTCATGGATTTCATAAACGATTTCCTCATGTTCTTCTTCTTCCTGAGCGTGGGTCT
>Ga0310691_10004547_pt1 | contig 15569 bp, 19 predicted proteins | sample 176DNAGHGlowgp2_FD_203887 | JGI IMG/M metagenome (GOLD analysis project Ga0310691, IMG submission 203887) | Sheep rumen microbial communities from Palmerston North, Manawatu-Wanganui, New Zealand - 1766 DNA GHGlow gp2 (v2) (version 2) | ecosystem: Host-associated > Mammals > Digestive system >...
AATACGGCATCAGATGCAGCAGAAATCTCTTCGGTAACTTTCGGGTTGCTTAGTCCGGCTCCTGCTTTTAGAGTATCTTTGATATGAAGTTCAACATTATCATCAGGATTTTGGTGAACAACACCTACGATTCCCCCCTGTGCGTATCTGGAGTTGCTTATTCCCAGTGATGATTTTGATACCAAAAGTATTCCTTCAGGCAATTTTATTTGTTGTGCAATTTTCAGTGCTGCATAAAGTCCTGCTGCTCCGCTTCCTATCACAACAACCGAATATTCCGAATATTTCATAGTCCCCCTTAAATCTTACTATATTTATATTTTAATATAAACAGGTTTTTAATGACATTAAATAAAGAAAATAATAAAAATTCATCAAAATATATTTTCTGCGCATTTTGTAAATATAAACATAAAAAAAAGCTATGAACTTTTTATCGTGCATAGCTGTTGATTAGGGATATGTGTATCGTCGTTTTTTAAGGAGTATAGATATATATTAGCAATGTATTTCAGAAATAAAATCATCAGAATAGATGATTTTTGTAATAAATCTTAACATTTTAGAAAAAATTTTAATATTTAATACTTTTGGAGGAATAAACAAAAAACCTCCCTGTTTGGAAGGTTTTTTGTTTATTATGTTTATATTATTTTCTTACAATTCTTCTTTTGAACTCGGCAAAAGCTTTTGTACTTCCTTGTTTTGATTATCCCAAACTGTTATTGACTCTTTATTTCCGTCTTTATACTCGGTTGTATAGTAATTCTTTACCTTTAAATCAGACGTATAAACAGTTTCTTTTGTCTTTAAACCGTTTGAATATTCACCGAATACGGAGCCGCTTTCGGCAGGCTTATCCGCATTATAATAAGTAAATCTTTTTACATCGGGACCTTCATAGGTTGCAGAAACATTTATTCTTGTATTTCCGTTTTTATCATATACAAGGTGTTCTACTCTCAAATCCGTTCCGTTTTCAACAGTTTCTTTACGCATAGAAAGAACATGTCCTTCCGCATCCTTCATTTCATATTTTACGGGATTAGATTCATCATAATTCCAAACCTCGACAAACTCCATATCACCGTCTGCATTATATTTTGTGTGTCTTGTAGGAAGTTTTGTTTCTTTATTGTATTCCCAAATATTGTTATTGGAATCCTGCATTTTGTCATTATATCCGAGAGTTGTCTTTATTTGATGACCGTTAATCAATGAAATTTCCGTAATTTCGACTCTGTGTCTTATATTTGACGGATTGTCAGTAATAACTATAAGTTTATCACCGCTCTTTTTAGCCATATAAATATTATTTGTTGCTGAAAGCTTTTCAACTTTTGTTTTTACATAATCCGGTGTATCGGACAATGTTGCAACAACCGACAACGGCATTGTAGAAGATAAGGCATCATTATAAAGATTTGTTTTCTTTTCTATATTTACATCTTTTTGTATTGATATCTGCTTAACGGTTTGTTTTTGAGGAGTATCCGACTTTGTAACAGTTTCTTCTTCCGCTTTAACAGGTTCTTCTGCTTGTATAACCTCCTGCTGAACATTCTCAGGCTCTTTGACTTCCTGAACATCTTTCTTATTATTCTTACCTAATAAACCGAAAGCGCAAAAACCTGCCAAACATGCAGCTGCCAAACATACTATAATCTTTTTCTTTTCCATATTTTCACTCCGTTTTTAATATAAATATTATAAGCTTGATTTTTGTATTAATCAATATTGTTTATGTTAAAATTTTCCTATGGATATTATTGATGAACTAAAAGGCAAAGTTATCGTATCATCACAAGCATCGGCAGGTGAACCGTTTTATGATATGCAAGCTATGAAAGCAATGATGCAATCTGTTATAAATGGCGGTGCTGCGGGACTTAGAGTTGCAGGCAATAGAGATATTAAGCTTGCAAAAGAATTCGGAGTAACTGTTATCGGTTTAACCAAGCCTGAACCGTTACCTGTAAATTGGAAAGAAGTTGTATACATAACTCCGACTTTAACGGAAGTGAATGAGATAATAGAAGCAGGCGCAGACATCGTTGCTTTTGACGGAACTTCCCGCAAACGTCAGAATAATTGCACTTTAAGCGAAATCCTATCTTTAATACATTCTAAAGGAAAGTTAGCAATGGCAGATATTGCAACTTTGGAAGAAGGAATTAATTGTGCTAAATTGGGTGTTGACATAATATCTACTACACTTTCCGGATACACTCAAGAATCTCTGAGTGATTCCGCCGACAAGCCTGATTTCAAATTATTACAAGAACTCGTTAATTCTATTGATAAGCCTGTATTTTTAGAGGGCAGAATTTGGGAAGTCGAGGATGTAAGAAAAGCTTTTGAGCTTGGTGCGCACAGTGTAGTAATAGGTTCGGCAATCACAAGACCACACTTGATTACAAAAAGATTTGTGAATTATAATAATTAAGCTGAATAAGGAAGTTTATGAAAAAGGCATTAGGGTTTGATATAGGCGGAACAAAAATATATTCTGCAATTATAGATGAAACAGGAAGTTTAATTAGCGAAGTTGAAAAATTTTCAACTCCAAAGACTTTAGACGGAATTAGAAATCTATTAAAAGAACATATTGAAAAATATGAAAAAGAGGTTGATGTTATTGCAATCGCAACTGCAGGTGCCGTAAACAATGCAAATTCCGGTGTAATCGGTTCTACGGGAAATCTTGTTGAAGGATATAGTACGATTAATTTTCAGGAATTAAGCAAAAAACGAGTATTTTTGGAAAATGATGCAAACTCTGCAGCTTGGGCAGAATACAAAATAGGAGCTTCTAAAAACACCTCCGTTTCGGTTCTGTTAACTTTAGGTACGGGAGTCGGAGGCGGAATTATAATTAACGACAAACTTCTTAAAGGAAAATCAGGCGCAGCAGGCGAAATGCACTTCAAAATGTATAACGATAAAAGAAGAAAATGCACCTGCGGAAGTTGGGATTGCTTTGAAATATATGCCTCAGGAACTGCTTTAAAGCTTGATGCGGAGGAGGCTTTACATAACAAAGATGTAACAACTTATGATGTAATAAGCGGAGTAAAATCAGGTAATCAAGAGATGATAAACATACTTAACCGTTGGGAGAATGATATAATATCAGGTATAAAAGGGCTTGTAAATATATTTGACCCTGATTGTGTAGTTTTATCAGGTTCTATGGCAGAATTTGTCAATACAAAAAGAGTCGAACAAGAGGTTAACTCGGATATCGTAACAACACCGACTTCAATAAGAATTGCAACGGCAGGGAATTATGCAGGAATGATAGGAGTATCATTACTTGCAATATCAGAGGTATAAAATGGGAAAAGCAAAAAAAAGAAGCTTAAAAAACGGAATAAACGACAAATTCCCATATATGACAAGAGAATCGGCACTTAATTCTGTTGTAAAAAATTTGTCACACAGAAGCGAAGTAATTGATACAATTACCCTTTTTGGATTTTCTGCGGAGGAAATGCTCGAAGCAGGCGCACCATACGAAGAAGTTGTCGCTTTGGGTGCGATAGTTGATTAAATAATTTCAAGTTTTTAAGCATTGTTTAATATGAAGTTTTGTAAATATTACAACCATATTTTAGCAATTAATTTTGTTGTTGGAGTTATGTATATATGTGTAAAAAATAAAAACGAAAGAAGGTAGTAATGGCAGGAATTGTTAAAAAATTATTTGGTCCAAGATTGGTCGAACATATTCCGGGAGAAAAACGAGTTTATAAAAATATGTTTGGTAAAACAACTAAAACTATTGAAAGAGTGGAACAAATAATTGAAAATTTAGAACCGGATAAAGTATCCAAATTTATGTGTAAATTAAATAAAATAGGTATGGATCCGTCTGTAATATATTCTATTGACAAAATTGCGGCAACAAGAAAACCTATTGATGCGGTATCATTTATGGTAGTTGATAAAAATGACTATTTAATAAGAGCAAATGCTTCATTGAAAAGTGGTGAAGCAAAAATGAGATATAAATCTTCTTTCGACAAATACGGATTATTAGATAGTGCAGAAGCAATAGTAAAATAAAATTTAAGAAAAATAATAAAAACGGCTGTTCTGAATATTTCAGAACAGCCGTTTTATTAAGTATTTATATTTACCCCTTAGCAAAAGAGTTGTTTGAACGTGATGAGATTTCTTCTTTAAGTTTAGATATAAATTCATCAATACCAATTGTTCCAACTTGACCGATTCCTCTTGCGCGGACTGCAACAGAGTTTGTTTCGATTTCCTTATCACCGATTACACAAACATAGTTGATTTTCTTGTCTTGCAATAATTCTCTAATTTTGTAGTATGAGTTGTAACACTTTAATATTAAAAGTCCTATTAATCTTTTGAATTTTACCAATTTACTTTTTAATTTTTTATTAAATAGAATTATGCAACTAAAACACATCACGCATTAATTGTAATGATAATAAAATGCATTATTATACAATCGTATGCACAATTATCGCATTCTTATTTTATTAAAAGATTTTAAAATAAAAATATGGATGTAAAAAAGGAATTGGGGTTAAAAATAAAACGCTTAAGGCAAAAAGAAGGACTTACACAAGAGCAGTTTGCCGAAAAAATTGGTGTTGCAACAAGGACACTTGCCGGTATTGAAATCGGTGAAAGTTTTGTATCTGCTCAAACTATAGAAAATATAATGAAGTATACAGGCATAACTTTTGAAGACTTTATAATATCAAGTCATCTTCGACCAACAAAAGAATTAATAAGCGATATTTATAATTTTATTGATAAAATAAAAGATGACAGAGAAAAAATCGAAAGCATCTATAAAGTAATAAAATCACTATCAAACGAATGATTTATGTGTTTATTCTGCATAATTTTGTAAATTTTTGTAACAATATTGCATAAATTTTGGCAATTTTCTTCTGCAAAAATACTTTATAAATATACAAGAAGAATTAAAGTATTACACGAGAAGAAAAGGAGAAAAATTATGGGAAACGAAACGGGTATTGTTACAATTGGGAACATGGAATTTAACGGAGTTAAAGTTCTAAAAAGCGAGGTAAAAAAGACTGAAAGCGGAGAAAATTTGAATTGTGTTTGGACTGATGCAGGATATTTTGAGTATAAAGATCAACCGTTAGAAATCGGATATGGAACTTCAAAACCTGTTGCAAAAGTTATAGCATCAAGACAATATGGTCCAAGTAAATTAGAATTGTTTCCATCGTTGGATGATGATTCTAAAAAAGGAGTTTATTTAGGGAAAACACTTACTTTACATAATGTTACTGATGGAAAATTTATTCCTCAAGGTGATGAATTTGTAACTCATAATAGCAGACTTAATCCAGAAAATAAGGACATCTCAGGAATTGGTATATTTAGTAGCGCAGGAGACGGAAGAGATTATTCTACATTTACTGTAGATTTGAGAAATGGAAGAGAAGACCATGTTTATAAACAATTCTCAGATGCGAAAGTATTAATGGATGAATATGACACAATGACAGAGAAAAAAGTGTCAGATGTTAAAAAAGGAAGTTTGTACGAACATATTTTAAATGAAAACAAAAAGATAAAATATGATAGATAATGGGTAAATACAACAATAAATTTCTTGCAGGGCATGTTAATATGATGCACCTTGTAAATTTAAACATTGTATTAATTAGACATAAAAGGCGGCTTTGCATTTTGCAAAGCCGCCTTTTATTATCTTAAAATTTATGCATCAATCTTATCCCTATGCCTTAGCAAAAGAGTTGTTTGAACGTGATGAGATTTCTTCTTTAAGTTTAGATATAAATTCATCAATACTCATCGTACCTACTTGACCTATTCCTCGTGCACGAACTGCAACAGAGTTTGTTTCGATTTCTTTATCACCGATTACACAAACGTAGTTGATTTTCTTGTCTTGCAAAGATTCTCTAATCTTGTAGTTCATTGATTCAGAGCGGTCATCGAGATTAACTCTTAAACCTGCTTCACGCATTTTCTTGTAAACTTGTTCAGCAAAATCAACGTGTTTTTCGTTGCTGATAGGAACGATTGAAACTTGTGTCGGAGCAAGCCATGCAGGGAAGCATCCTGCATAGTGTTCAATCAAGATACCGTGGAACCTTTCCATTGAACCGAAGATAACTCTGTGAAGCATAAGAGGAGTTTTCATGCTGCCGTCTTTATCCTGATACTTGATATCAAATCTTGCAGGAAGGTTAAAGTCGAGCTGAATTGTAGCACATTGCCAAGTTCTTCCGATAGCATCTTTAACTTTGAAGTCGATTTTCGGTCCGTAGAAAGCACCGTCACCCTCATTGATATCATATTTCATACCACGTCTTTCCATTGCTTCTTTCAAGCCGGCTTCTGCTTTGTTCCAATTTTCAATTTCACCTACAAAGCTTTCGGGACGGGTTGAAAGTTCAACTTCAAATTCCATACCGAAAATTGCCATTGTATCAGCAACAAAATCAATAATAGAATTGATTTCATCAACCAATTGTTCGGGAGTACAGAAGATATGAGCATCGTCTTGAGTGAATCCTTGTACACGTGTTAAACCTGACAATGCGCCTGATTTTTCTTTTCTGTAAACAGTACCGAGTTCTGCCATTCTAAGCGGCAGTGAACGATAAGAATATCTGTTTGCCTGATAAATCAAGATATGGAACGGACAGTTCATTGGTTTAACTACGTATTGGTCGTCAGAATCCTCATCTTTTTGAACAAAGAACATATTTTCTTTGTAGTGGTCCATATGACCTGAGATTTCCCAAAGAGTAGATTTAGCAATCTGAGGTGTGTTAACAATAACGTACCCTCTTTTTCTGTGTTCTTCTCTCCAGTAATTTTCGATTTGTTCACGAACACATGCAAGATTTGGGTGCCATAAAATTAAGCCTCCGCCCATTTCTTCACGAGTTGAGAACAAGTCTAATTGCTTACCTAATTTTCTGTGGTCACGTTTTTCAGCTTCTTCCAAGAAAGTTAAATAAGCCTGTAAATCTTCTTTATTCCAATATGCAGTCGCATAAATTCTTTGTAACATCTTGTTCTTTTCGTTACCTCTCCAATAAGCGCCTGCAACCTTCAGAAGCTTAATTGCATTACCCTTAATGTAAGATGTGTTAGGAATATGAGGTCCTGCACAAAGGTCGTTAAATAAAACGTTTCCGTCTTTATCTTTTGTTAAATAAAGAGTCGGATTGTCGTTTTTGTGTTCTTCAAGTAATTCTGCTTTGTAGATTTCGCCTTGAGCTTTAAATTCTGCGATTTTAGCATCAACATCTTCTACAAAATATTTTTCAAATGTCAGATTTTCTTTAATGATGTTTTTCATCTCATCTTCGATTTTTTGAAGGTCATCTTGCGTAAAAGCATAACCGTCGGTTAAATCAAAGTCATAATAAAATCCGTCATCGGTTGCCGGTCCGATAGCTAACTTTGCTTGCGGAAACAGCTTTTGTACGGCTTGCGCCATGATGTGAGAACAAGAGTGTCTGAGTGTTCTCAAAGTTTCGTTGTTTTTTTCCATTTATTCCTCTTTCTATCCTTTAGGTTTTGGGACATTTAACCAGCAGCAACACCTGCAGGCTAAATAACATTTTCCCCTTTACCTTTGGGGCGGATCCCCCTAACTAATACAAGAACAGTCTAGCACAAAAACAGTTTTTAATCTTGCATATAATAATGCTTAACATTTATTAATACAAAAGGCAATTTCTTGGAAGAAAATGTTTTTATATATGTATACAATCATGTGTGGAGGTAAAATATGTTTGAAGTAAATAACGGTGTAGCAAAAATTGACGGAGCAAAGGGTAAATATGACGGTGTTGTATCAAATCCGTCCGAAAGATACGGCAGAAATTCCGTTCAAAACTTTTATGCGTATCTTGAACAACCCTTAAAAAATGATAACAATGCAACACCGCCGATTTTGGATTTCAGTCCTAATCCGGAAACAACTGATAAAAACATAGAAAACATGGAAAAATATGTTAACGAAAATGACAAATATTTGGCATCACTTCCTCCTTTAGAATATGAATACAGGTACATGCCAAACATACACAGAAAAGGTGAGATTGATAAAGATGCACTTCTAGGTTCTGCTTATGAACAATTAGGTCAAAGAGATGAAGTTTCAGTCGAAGATATGGAAAAAACTTTTGCGCCGACAGAAGATTATACCTATAAACCAATGGATATAAATAAAGATGGAAAAATTGATAAAAAAGAATACAGTACATCTATTTTAGCAGCAGATTTACTCAGCAAACCGGAAGGAACAAGTATTGACGGAGTTGACGGAACAATCAACAATAAAGGAATGAACGCAATCCAAGAATTAACAAAAAAGGCTAATGCACAAGAAGCAAGCGCTGTTTATACAGCTTTATACAATCAATACAATTTAGGTAAGGATAATTAGAAATTACAAACCAAAACTCAGTTTTTTATTCTTTAATTGTAATTCCTGTATAGGAGCTTGTTCCATTTTTTCTTGTTGTTGCATATAATTCAAATAATCGTTGCTCTTATTACCTTCTGATTGTGATGCTTTATCATCTTTCTTTATTACATCGCTTGTACCCAATGCTTGATTTACGGTTTCTGTATCAGCTTGAACCGCTTTATCAAAATCTTCTTTTTGAGATGTAATCTGGTCAAAAGAACCAATACTTTGAATCATTGGTGAAAAATTATTATTCCAAGTATCAATACCAACTGCAAATTGTGATAAAGAATTTGTTATTGTGCTTTCGAATGAACCGATAAGTCTTGCATTTTGACCGATTTTTCCTATTAATTGACTTAATGTTTGTTTGTTTCTGTTTGCACCTTGCTCTCTTATATTAGCTGCTTGAGTATAATCAGCCTGAACTTTATATAATTCTGGAGCGACAGAAGTTCCTGTCAATAAATTCGAGGAAGCTTCTTGTGCTGCTTGACCTGCGGCATCAGCAACTTTTTGATCGACTTTGGCAGTTGCTTCTGTTTTTGTAGTTTGTTGTGCTTGTTTTGTTGCATCTTGAACGGCTTCCGTTGTTTCCTGAACAGCTTCTGTTTGAGCAGCTTCAGCATTACCTTGATAAGCTTCTATATTGCCGAATGATGTTTCTACATCTTTTTGAGCTGCTAAAAGTTCTTCTTTTATGGGAGCAAATTCATCTATTATACCTTGAAGTTCTGTTGATAAAACACCAATTTCAGCAAGAATTTCTTGTTGTTCTCCTAATGTTTTTGCACCGTTTAAACGTTCTTGCGCATCTGTTATTTTCTGTACTTTTTCTTCAAGTTCTTTTTGCTTATCATCAAGTTCTTTTTCTTTATTCAAAATACGTTGATTTGCATTTTCTACAATAGCTCGTTCATTATCAATTTTTCCGGATATTTCATTGAAAGTTTGTTCCATTTTTCTTTCGGATTTTGATAATTTTTTATCGAGTTTTTTAGAAGCATCATCTTCTGATTTAGTTTCTTTTGTAGCACTTGCAGCTTCACCGCTTCCTGCTATTTTTGAAACAAGATTAATAGCTTTATCTATTAAATCTTGCATACCGCTGGCTTTTTGATTTGCATCTCCATCTTTAATTGCCTGAACATCATTAATTCCTGCTAAAATATCCCCGATTTTATAATCACTATTACCAATAGAAAGACCACCCCACTGTGAATTGAACTGAGATAAATTCAATCCTTCTATTTGCTTAATATTCAATTGTTGCATTTGCAAATTTGGTGCCATCTTACAAGTCTTCCTATAATACCATCTTATATATATAAAGTATTGAAAAAGTACCTAATTTCACTCTTTACATAAATTGTTACAATTCTTAATATTAAAAATAAAATTTTATGTTTTGCTTTTTTGCTATACTAAAAGTACTAGATAAAGGGAAAAATTATGAAAGACATGTTAGATAAAATCATTCAGATAGAAAAAAGATACGTCGAATTGGGTCAAACACTTTCAGACCCCAACGTAATCGCCGATTATAACAAGTTCCGTGATTTATCAAAACAAAGAAAATCAATGGAAGAAACTGTTGAGCTTTATTATGCTTGGAAAAAAGCAACTGATGCAATAGAAGAAGCTAAACAAATGATTCACGAAGAAAAAGATGAAGAAATGAAAAGCTTCTTAAAGGCAGAAATGGAAGAAAATGAAGCTAAATTACCCGAATACGAAGAAAGAATGAAGGTTTTGCTTCTTCCCCGTGACCCAATGGATGATAAAGACATTATGCTTGAAATCAGAGGCGGTGCAGGAGGCGATGAAGCCAATATTTTTGCAGGTGATTTAGCAAGAATGTATCTTAAATATGCAGATAAGCAGGGTTGGCAAACACAAATACTTTCTAAAACGGAATGTGAAGCCGGCGGATATTCCGAAATTATTATTTCAATTAAAGGTGATGCGGTTTATTCCCAACTTAAATACGAATCAGGTGTTCACCGTGTTCAAAGAGTTCCCGAAACCGAATCGCAAGGCAGAGTTCACACTTCAACCGCAACAGTTGCGGTTATGCCTGAGGTTGATGATGTTGAAATTGAAATCAAGCCTGAAGATATTGAAATGTCTACGGCTCGTTCCGGCGGTGCAGGCGGTCAAAACGTTAACAAGGTTGAAACCGCAGCAAGATTATTCCACAAACCAACGGGTATAATGATTTTCTGTACAGAAGAACGTTCGCAACTCCAAAACAAAGAACGTGCAATGCAAATCCTGCGTTCTAAACTGTATGATTTGGAAGTACAAAAACAAATGCAGGAAATTACAGACCTTCGTCGTTCTCAAGTCGGAACGGGTGACAGAAGCGAACGTATAAGAACGTATAACTTCCCTCAAGGTCGCTTAACCGACCACCGAATTAACCACAACTTAAACGTATGGACTGTAATTGACGGTGATTTGGACGAGCTGATTCATCTTTTGATTGAATATGACCAAAAACTTAAATTAGAGAAATTAGCAGAAGTAGGATAAGAAAATACAAAAATATGCAAATACAAAAAATTCAGCCCAATCAAACAAATTTTGGGACAAAAGTATATATAGAAAGTACCACAAAAAAAGCTTTACTTAAATCAAAAGCAAAACAAAAATTTCTTAATCATATAAATAAATTGGAGCATAACGGGATTAATGATGTTTTTGTAATTAAGCACGATAAAGACAGCATACCCTCAGAAATGTATTTTCTGCGAGGGATTGTTTTTGAGAAACGGGATAATGCAATTTTTAAAACCCCATATGGCTCTATCGATACACTTATACTTACATGTTACAACAATAAAATTGATAGTCACTTAAATTTATTACAAATGTACCAAAATGCTAAATATAAATGGAATATGAAAAAAACAGATAAAGATTTATATGAAAAATACTTATCTGAATCAGAAACAATAAATAATACTTAAGTTTACATAAAAGTTTTAAAGGAATATAAAATGAAAATATTACCAATTAACAACACAAACACACAAAACACCCAATTTAAAGCAAAATTCCCAAAACAAGATGTTAAGCAGTTTTTAACCGAAATAGAAGATTGCGATCGTTGTGTTGTCCCACAATTATATACGTTATTGGATTTTGTTAAAAATCTGTCAGGAAAAACAGCTGAAATAGTACCTTCAAGACCAAGACCATTCTACCAAATACATATTGACGGTAAATCAATTACAAACGGACAGGAATATATCAGCGCTTTTCATGCATTGTATAATGCAATAGTGTCACACGAAAAATCCTCATTAAAAACTTCTCCGCTAAAAAGAATGACCGAAGATCAATTTGAAATAAATTATTTTAAAAACGCAAATAAAACAACAAAAGACATAGAAAAAATATTTGATTAATAAATATTTGAAAAACTTAAGAAAAAGTCTGAAATTACATTAATTAGCATTGGAAGAATCCAAATCATTATAGCAGCACCAAAAACAGGTTTAAATAAGAATGATAATTGGAATACGTTAACTTGAGGTGCTGTTTTAGAAATTACACCCAATATAATATCTTGTCCGAGAGTTGCCAAAAGCACAGGCGAAGCTATTTGTAATCCTACATAAAGTACGTTTGAAGTTGTTGTAACAAGATAATCAAGATTAATAATTTTTTCCAAAGGTATTTGAACCGCATATATAGGAAATATTTCAAAACTTCTGATAAGAGCATTAATTATCCAATAGAAACCGCCAACCTCCATAAATATAATCAAACCCAAAAGAGTAATCACACGGCTTAAAATAGAGGTTTGGCTGTTAGTAGACGGATCCATGACCATAGCAGAAGATAAACCCATTTGAGTATTAATCATATCACCGCCTGCCTCAATTGCTAAAATGATTATTTGAGCTATATATCCGATTATTGCACCCACCGCAAAATTTAGAACCAAAAGAAGAAGCATGGAATCAGCAGGAGGAGCTGCAGGTTTAAGAATCGGAGTTAAAATAACTGTTAAAATGAAAGCAAAAGCAAGTTTCACCATACCTGCAATTTCTTTTCTGTTAAATATAGGAGCAAATCTTATAAAACCTAGCAGTCTTGCAAACACAATAAACCCTGCCGAAAACCAGCGAGCAAATTCAGGAAACATTATTGAGAGTTGTGTTATTACTTGATCCATATTTTACATTTAATTTAGTTCAAAATTGGTGGTTCATCGAGTTCAAATTCTGCAGGCGGTTCATCGAGTTCAAAATATTCTTCTATCGGAGGACAATCGATTGTTAACATTTCAAACCCATCTACATTACTTACATAAGTTTTTTCTTCCGTAACTTTAACATCAAAGAAAAATTTATTATTATCTTTAACAACAGAAAATTTTGTTTGTCCGGTTTTTAACGGATGAACAATAATTGTATTTTTGTCATTCATAACAGTAATCAAAGGAAAAACGTCGATTATATCATTGTGTTGAATTTTTATATCGCTCATTCTACCATCTGCCGTAATTATACAATCTTCATAGGCAAACACCGACTGCATAAAAAGTAAGAAGAAAAATAATAATAATAATGATTTAATTTTCCATTTTACATTTTTCATTTGTTTTACCTACCCAACATTTTATTTATTTCAACAAAATTACCCTTTGGCATTGGTGCTCTTGATGCCGGTTGGTATTTAATTTTTTGTTGTTTGTCTATATAAGGAACTTTTCCAGGATTTTTTAATGCTTCTTTCATATCCGGAACATTTTTAAACTTATCCTGCATTTCATTTTCAAAAGGTCGTGTATATTTATAATAATCAGCAGGAAGTACAAAAGTGTCCTCCTTCGGAACAGTATTAAAAGCCAGATTCATACCCTCTATAAATAAATTGCTAAGCAGTTTTATAAAACCAAGACCGCCAATAACAATTACCAAGAATACCATAAAAATTTTAGGTGCAGCAGCAATCGTTTGTTCTTGGACTTGAGTTACAGCTTGAATAATACCGACAACAAGACCAATTGCAGCTGCAGTAAGTACACACGGCATTGATATCGACAACATTGTCATAAAACCTTTTGCTAAATATTCTGTTAATGCTTCTATCATGATTTTAAGTTCCTTTTTGTTAGTTATAACTTTGAACAAGACCTTGTACGATTAACGACCAGCCGTCAACAGCAATGAATATCAACAGTTTAAACGGAAGTGAAATAATTGTCGGTGATAACATAAACATACCTAACGCAAGAAGTATGTTTGCAACAACAAGGTCAAGTACGATAAACGGAACAAAGACTACAAATCCGATTTCAAATGCCGTTTTAAGTTCACTTAATATATAAGCAGGCGCAACCTCCCAAATAGACAATTGATCCGGTGATTTTGGAGGAGTTTTGTATTTAAGTTCTATAAAAAATGCCAAATCATTTTCTCTTGTCTGTTTAAGCATAAACTCCTTCAAAGGTTTAGAACCTGCGTCAACCGCCATCACAATATTTTGATTCTTTTGATAAGGAATAGAACCTTGTTCATAACATTGTTGAAATACACCGCCCATTGTGTAAAATGTCAAAATCATACACAAACCGATTGTTACAAGTGCAGGCGGGACCTGAACTCCCATTGCGGTTTTAAGTAAAGAAAAAACTATCGTAAATCTTAAAAAAGATGTCATACAACAAAATACAAACGGTAAAAGCGAGAACAAAGTCATTACCGTAAGTAATTGTAAAACAGGATTTAAGTTTTGTAATGCGGTATCCATTTATTTTCCTTTGTGTTTTTATTAGTTACCTAGTGTTTCATTATTTCAGCAAGATTTCTTATTACACTCTCGCCGGATTTATGCTCCAATAAACTTGAACGTATTCCTACATTGGAACGTCTGTCCATATAGCTTGGTTTTGCCAAAGAATTCATTGTTTCCTGAAAAGAATTTTGAGCAGGCTTTATCATACCGTCAAAACCGTCTTCTTCTTCAAATTTATTCAAAGTCGTAATTTTTGAAGCATCGCTGACACTATCCAACTTTGATATTAAACAGGTATTATTAACATCACCTGCAATTAAAAATTGTTCTTTTCCGGTAGAAACAACATATAGAGTTTTTCTCTGACCTAAAGATATAGAGTCTATAACTTTAAGGTATTTTGAAGACTTTCCGCATCCTGCAGAAGTTGCATTTTTAAATATTAAAAGCGCAACAACAATTACACCAACCATTGCCATAGTATAAACGATAAAATTTGTTATATATCCCATATTTTTCCTTTCTGCTTTTTGTGATTTAGTAACATCCGACTTTGCTAATGGAAAATTTAAAATGTAAAATAAAAAATTAATAATATTGTTTTGTAATAAATTAACAAATTACAATTTCACTAATTTTAAAATAATTTTCAATTTTCAACTTTCCATTTTCCATTAAATATTCACCTATTAATTTCTTAATTATCTTTTCCCCAAAATCAACCTTGATTTTCTTCTACTTCAAAATCGCTGTAATCAAAATCTTCCCCGCCTTGTTGTTTTTCACCTTCTGAGCCGTTACCGTTATCTTCAAGCATTGCAGGATTTTGCTCCGGAAGTTTTTCTACACGAACCCCGAATCTGTCATTTATAATTACAAGACCGCCTGTTGCAACAACTTTTTCACCGACTTTTAAATAAACTTTGTTGTCATACACAGAACATAAGTCTACAACTAAGCCTTCTTCGATACTTTTTAAATCCCCCAAAGGAACTTTAATCTTCTCGAACTCTGCCGATAAATCAACTTGAATACTATCCCATAAATTTGAATTACTCATATTATCCTCCATACCGCTTCCAACTGCTTTTTCATATGGTTCAACAATCTTTGGATTTGGTCTTATTTGAAATTTTTGTCTTAAATCCTCGCTTATCAAAGTCATTGTAGACGAATTACTTTTTTCAAGAACTACCACATCACCCGGCTCTAAACGTTTAATATCTGCCATTGGAAACGAAGTGGTGCCGACAAGAAAGCTTGCATTTACAAGACATTTTACAAAATCATCATCAGTATAATTCTGCTTCTTACACTCTAACGAAACAGGATTTATAATATC
>Ga0310691_10004548_pt1 | contig 15568 bp, 17 predicted proteins | sample 176DNAGHGlowgp2_FD_203887 | JGI IMG/M metagenome (GOLD analysis project Ga0310691, IMG submission 203887) | Sheep rumen microbial communities from Palmerston North, Manawatu-Wanganui, New Zealand - 1766 DNA GHGlow gp2 (v2) (version 2) | ecosystem: Host-associated > Mammals > Digestive system >...
ATGCGGAGTGGACGGCCATGACACAGGGCTGCGTCGCGGAGGGCTACCAGTACCGTGTTCCCTTCTCAGCCCAGAATATGCGGATTATCAAACGGTTTGTGCGTCCGCCCCGCAGTGGCTATCGCTATCCCGGCAACTACTCGAAAGTGGGCGAAGAGTCCTTCTGGTGGAGTTCCACGCCCTCAAGCGACGGCACCGCCACGGGCCGCTATTTTGAGAACTTCAACTACCCCTGCCCGTACGTCTGCTTCGGGAAGGTGTATAACGGCTACAGCGTGCGCTGCGTGCAAGACGGGGCGAAAATCACCACCCCGAAGCTCAAGGTTAAGAAACGGAAAAAAGGGAACGTGCGGAGTGTGTCGCAGTTGGACACGTTCACCATCCCGCACGAAACGGTCATGCCCCGTTCTTTCTACTCCTTTGCTGAAAAAACGCAAGTGAACACCTGGTTCCATACGGAAGAGAAACAGATTGTTCTGAATTACTGCATAAATGGACTGAAACCGTACTCCACATTCCAGAACCCCGGCTACCTCACCTACTATTTTTCACTCGACTGGAACAATCTGATTTACAACTGCGCCTTTGATTCTCTTGCGTATCTTATTGACAATCATTCAAATGTGAAAAGAATGGTCAAAATGAATCTATGGACAGAGGACGGGGACAGTGTAGTTGTTCAAGGCTTTAAGAGTCATTACTATGTGCCAATTTCTTCGGATTCGGGTTTACTTTATTGTTGTACCTTCCTGAAAAATGTTTTCGACTATCGACTTGACGTGCGGATCAGGATGTTTTCCCGTCCGATGTTCCATGTTTTTTCGTATAAAGACGGACAGCTCAATCCGATTCGCGGCCTTGGCACTTATCCGGCCATCCACCGTAGCAAGGACAATACACGCTACAACTACCACTTCACCTCCACCATGAACAAAGACACGGATTTGGTGGCGATATACACCTTCATCGATTCGCTGTATGTTATCCACCGCGACGGCACACAAGAGCAGCACTACATCCACAGTAAACACCAGCGGCATGTCCAGGAAGAATTTGACACGGCCAACACGTACAACTACACGGAATTAGCCCGCACGGAAAGTGCCAAAACCTCATACCTTGGCGTGGTTTATGACTCCTACCGGAACCTGTACTACATCACCGTTTCCAGACCAATGCCCTATGAGAACAGGGATGGTACACGCAACAACGTCCTCGACAAACCTTGGTCGCTGCTGGTGCTGGACTCCTCTTTCCGGCAAATTGCGGAGATGGACATGCCCGACTGTTTGAGCAAGCATGAGCTCATGGTGGTACCGAAGGGGATTGCCTTAGCCGACAAACGGCTGTCCGACGATGAAAAAACCTGTTTTGTGATATTGAGATACAATGAAAAAGACCTGTATAACACTGATATTGCTACTGTTCGCAGGCATTCTCGCGGCGCAACCAAACGGAAATGACCTGAAACGGCACACCCGCTTCTTCAAGGCCTACAGCCTATTCCCGTTGCAACCAAAGACTCATGATTGGATCCGATAAAAATATCTTTTTGTCCTCAATTACAATGAGATCCTTGTCCAATAGGGATTTCTTGATGATGTTGACGTTGGCGGATGATCCTAAATGGTAGTCTTGTATGATTTTGGCAGAAGACAAACCAGTGTGATTTCCATCTGCCACGGCCCGCAGGAAATTCATTTGATAGGCAGTCAGTTCATCGGTTTTGGCTTCGAAAACATCATTGCATTGATCCACCAACTCTTGGAGTGCATCAGCAAGTATGTTTTCCGACACTTTTCGTGTGGTTCTCTGGAATACATACCAAGATAGCTGCTGTACGTACGAAGAGTTTCCATCAACGTGTTCCACAATCCACAACGCCTGGTTCTTTGAAATGACTTTTCCCCCCTGTTTGAATTTGTCTTTGATGTATTTCACCCAATAATTGGCTGGAATTCGTTGCAAATAGAGTATGTCTCCGAATTTGTAAAATGGCTTTGTGTTGTCATCAAAAAGGGCCTCCATCATGTGTTTCCTGCTCCCGAACAAGCAGTAGGAGGTTCTCTCGTGGTGCTGCCAAATCGAACGAAGTTCGGTCTGAAACTGCAACGAGTCAGGGTAGTTCCCAATTTGCTGAAACTCATCCACACATACCACGATTTGAATGTCTTTGCGTTGTGCTATCCTTTCCGGCAATTGGAGCAAATCGTCCATAGAATGATCTTGTGGCGAAAGCTGTAACTTGATGGTCATTTCACTCATCGGGTCTGCAGAAGCGTTCACACCAAAACTAAAACGACTGAGAAAGTTTTTGGCATTCTCCATCCATTCCTCCATCTTGTTGGCCGTTTGGGATAACACCGCAGAAGCAAGCTTTTCACAAAATTCCTCCCTGTTGCGACACTTCTGCACATCAACATACACAACTTTCAATGACTTATTCTCTGTCAACCCTTTCACTTTTTTCACCAAAGATGTTTTACCCCATCGGCGTGGAGATACAATGAAGGTGTTCACGCCATATTGAAAGTTAGAAACCAACTTGGTTGTTTCTTTCTCTCTGTCAGTAAATGTGTTACCACTAACAGTCTTCCCAAAAACGAACAATTTTTCCATATATTAAACTAATAAGGTTATAACTAATAAACGTATTAGTTATAAGATTATTGCATGAAAATCAAAAAAATGCATAATATACTGACAATCAACAAATAAAGACATATTTACACTTGTCACCCGCTCCTTTCTATTTCCATCGCCCATAACCAATAAACCATACCCCAGCTTCTATAACCCATAACCTATAACCCATAACCATTAAAAATCGTATCTTTGCCGCATCAAATTAAAACCTACCAACTATGGCTATATTAGTAAAAAACATAAAGCAATTAGTGCAGGTGGAGCCCAAATCTATCAAGTTCCGCGCCGGCAAGGAGATGCAGAACCTCCCCGTCATCGACAACGCCTACCTCCTCACCGAGGGCGACAAAATCAAGGAGTTCGGCAAGATGGAGGACTTCAACCCCGACATCCTGAAGAAAATCAAGGAGCCCATCGAGGAGATCGACGCCACGGGCAAGTTCGTGTTCCCCTCCTTCTGCGACTCCCACACGCACATCGTCTATGCGGGCAGCCGCGAGGTCGAGTACATCGACAAGATCAAGGGCTTGAGCTATGAGGAGATTTTCAAACGCGGCGGCGGCATCCTCAACTCCGCGAAACGGCTACACGAGACTTCCGAAGAGGAGCTCTACGACCAGGCATGGCAACGGTTGGAGGAGATGGCCTCCTTCGGCACGGGCGCGTGCGAGATCAAGAGCGGTTACGGCCTCACCACCGAGGATGAACTCAAGATGCTGCGCGTCATCCGCAAGCTGAAAGAGAACTCCCCGCTCACCATCAAGGCCAACTTCCTCGGCGCGCACGCGGTACCGCTGCTCTACAAGGACAACCCCGACGGCTACGTCGATCTCATCATCAACGAGATGATTCCGATGGTGGCGGCCGAGGAGCTCGCCGACTTCGTGGACGTTTTCTGCGACAAGGGCTTCTTCACGGTCGAGCAGACCGAGCGCATCTTGATGCAGGGCATCAAGTACGGTCTGCGGCCGAAAATTCACGCCAACGAGATGGCCTGCTCCGGCGGTATCCAAGTCGGCGTGAAATACAATGCATTGTCGGTTGACCACTTGGAATACACGGGCGATGAGGAGATTGCGGCTCTCTACAAGAGCGAGACGATGCCCACGGTGCTGCCCGGCGCTGCCTTCTTCCTCGGAATGCAATGCGCCCCCATCCGCAAAATGATCGAAGGTGGTCTGCCGGTTGCTTTGGCCTCCGACTTCAACCCCGGCTCTTGCCCGTCCGGCAACATGCAGTTGGTCTTCGCGATGGGTTCCGTGATGTACAAGATGCTGCCCGAGGAGACGGTCAACGCCACTACCATCAACACGGCCTACGCCATGGACGTCTGGCGCGAGTTAGGCACCATTACGAAAGGCAAAATCGCCAACTTCTTCATCACCAAACCGATGGACACGCTCTACTATATGAACTACGCCTTCGGAAGTAACAAGGTGGAGCAGATTTTCTTGAATGGCAAACGGCATTAAAAAATCCCCCTCATGCGAGGGGGATTTTTTATTACATCAACGCATCCCTAACGTAGTCGATAAACTTCTTCAGATTGGTTCTCCCATAGAGCCATATTACCCGCTCTTTGTCCCCTAATCTCGAGACAACCACAAAGTTGGAACATCCTTTTTGGTCTTTTTCAGAAGCACAAACCTTCAACAAATAATCCGACTCGTTGAACTCAAAAACAATGTTGAAATTCTCCATCGACTTGCGGATGTCCTGATTGAATTTCTTGTATTTATGAGATTTGGGGTTGGCATCGCAGGAAAGGATTTTCACGAAGGAGGCGTTGTGCGCGATGAGGTTCAGCCATACCGGTTTTTGGGAACCGTATTCGAATTTCTCAAAATGGCGCTTGCTGTCGTATTTGCTGAACAGCTTGTCCATGTCAGCGGACTGGGCGAAAGCACCGCAGGAAAGGATGACGCAAAGCATCACCATTCCAAACATTTTCAGTGTGTTTCTCATCTTGTTATTATTTATGATTCAGAGCATTAAACTCTGTTTCTTTCAAAAAGTTTAACAACTATTCTGTCGGATTAGAAATTTCTTTTTCGGATGCAGAAATGCGCATTTCTATTAGATCGGCCATATTTTTCATGGCTTTTACATACTCACTTTCTGGATATACCTTTGAAAGATTGTTGTTTATCTGTTTCAATATGTCTAAATCCTGATAAATATCGAAGAAATTCCGTCGGTTATAGCTTTGGAAGAAAGCGATGTAGGAAGCCATATTGTTCGGATGGCTTTTGATAAAATCTTGTAAATATTTTTGATGGTTTTGCAACATATTGACATATTGTGCCTCTATTTCAGCACGGATGGTGTCGTTTTCACTGTTTTTCTGATAAGTTTCATACAATTTCTCTGTAGGGATGACAAATGCCGTAAGCGAGCTGTCCAATTGATACATAAGCACAGCCTCTTCACCACCGGTGATTTTGTAAGTGCGAGTCAAGTCCTGTGCGTCGGCAGTAAGTTTCAGACGGTCACCCTTTTTGGCCATCGTAGCTAAACTGTTGTCCTCTGAAAGGAAAAGCTGAAACATCATCGGAGAATTTTCACGTTCCTTAATACGCTCATTCTCAGAAGAAATCTTAAATAAAAAATGCCCGTCGTGCAAGTTCGCGGAATCAATCATGTCCATCCCTTCTGCTGTGATGAGCGCGAGACGAATCATCTGGTTGCCTCCATTTTGTATATCGCCTTCAATTTTTACCGAAACCTTGCGGTCCGCACAGCTGGCCATAATCATGGCCATAATCATCAATAACACAATCTTTTTCATCGTTTTATCATTTCATCGTTTTTCATCGTTTCATCGTCAGACATCGCCAACTCACATTCCGGTTTGGAAGTGTAAATATTCTCGCATCCGCAGTTGCGGTCGCGGCGGTGCGGCGTGGCACCATTGATTTTTCTTGCGCAAGATGTTGATATGCAAATTATTGCGCAGATAATAAGGATAAATGTCAGTTTCTTTTTCATACGGCAAAAATACATTTTTAATGGTTATGGGTTATAGGTTATTGGTTTTGACATCCCAAATCATAGCGTGGTGGCGGCGAGGGTGGCGACGCTGACCCTGACGCCTTCTATTTCCAGCAGTTTCCGGATGGCGGCCTCCATGGTGGCGCCGGTAGTGAGTACGTCATCGCAGACTAACACGTGCGTGTAGGCCACCTTTTCGGGATTCTGTACCGCGAACACCTCTTTGACATTCTGCCAACGGGCGAAGCGACTTTTTTTCGTCTGTGTATCCGTAAATTGCGTGCGCATTATCACGTCCGTCAGATAGGGGATTCCCATTCCCTTGGAGAGCCCCATGGCAATCCATTCGCTCTGGTTGTAACCCCTTTTCCTGAATTTCTTCGGGTGCAGCGGAATGGGTAAAATGTATTGGATGCCTTGATAACGTTCTTCTGTAATTAATTGACCACCAAGATATTCACCTAATACCGCTCCGATTTCTTTCTGCCCTTTGTATTTCAGGCAATGAAGGATTTTTTGCGTGCGGTTCGACTTTTTATAACTCATCAGAGCCGTTACCTCCTCCACGGGAACTCGTCCGTCAAAAACTTGTCTCAAGGGATTGAAATGTTCCTTATGGAATTGGGTTTCAGGCAAATGCAACATGCAATTCAGGCAAATGCAGGATTCATTCTGCTGAAGGGCATCACCGCAACCCACGCACAATCGCGGATAAAACAGGGATAATAAATTATCTATCAGTTTCATAGTTTTTTATTTTGTTTACGAAAACCAATAACGATAGAGCGAATGAGATTATTGTATTTTTTGTATTTTTGCAACTTGAAATTTAAGAATATGAAATATAAACGCATACTACTGAAATTAAGCGGCGAATCATTGATAGGCGATGATGGATATGGTGTAAGTTACAATCACATCCTGCATTATGCCAATGAAATCAAGTCTGCGGTGGATGTGGGCGTGCAGGTGGCGGTGGTCATCGGCGGCGGCAACATCTTCCGCGGCGTGCAGGGAGCGTCAGCCGGTTTCGAGCGTCGGCAGGGCGACCAGATGGGCATGTTGGCCACGATCATCAATGCGCTTGCCGTTCAAGGTGTGCTGGAATCCATGAACGTGAAAGCCAGAGTGTTGTCAGCAGTCAACATCGAAGGTGTCTGTGAGAAGACATCATGGCGCAAAGCGATCGAATCCTTGGAGGCCGGTTATGTGACATTCCTCGGTGGCGGCACGGGCAATCCGTTCTTTACCACGGACACAGGCGCTGCACTTCGCGCGCTCGAAATCAAGGCCGACCTGCTTATCAAAGGCACCCGCGTGGACGGTGTCTATACCGCCGACCCTGAAAAAGATCCCAATGCGGTGAAATTCACCGAAATCACTCTCGCAGAAGCTTACCAAAAGAACCTCAAAATCATGGATATGACGGCATTTGCACTCTGCCAGGACAACAAAATGCCCATATATGTCTATGATGCCAACACCAAGGGCAACCTTTTGAAAGTGCTCAATGGCGAACCCATCGGAACCCTCTTATACTAAATAATATGGCAGAAAATAATCCCAATATTCCTGAAATCACGCCCGAAGAGGAAGCCAAATTGGCGAAAATGGCGGCACGAAGGACCTCGTTCAAAATCCATCTTGCCATTTTTATTCTTTCTAACGCATTCTTATGGGTGGTGTGGTATTTTCTATTCAAAGACAGTGAAGACATCACTTTTTTGAAAGCTATCCTCTTCTTGCTGATTGTTTGGTTGTTAGCTATCATTCTGCATTATATGATTGTCTATAAATGGACAAAATCTTACAAGGAGAAAGAATTAACTTCTTTGAAGAAAATACGTCAAAGGCAGCTGCTTGAAATTGAGAACCTTAAAGCGGAGATGGCGCAGAAAGATGAGAATCCTTCCGAAGAATCTCCTGAAGAAGAAATTGAAGATAGAAACAGTAACTTAATAGATTAAAAAATCAACATTATGGATACACAAACCTGCTTGAAACAAGCAAAAGATAACATGACCGCCACAGTGGTGCATTTCGACAAAGAACTGCAGAAAGTGCGCGCCGGCAAGGCCTCCCCTCAAATGCTAGACGGCATCAAGGTTGATTATTACGGCAATCCCACGCCTATCGACCAAGTGGCCAACGTCAACACCCCTGACGCTCACCAAATCGTCATCCAACCGTGGGAGCGCAACATGCTGCCCGTGATTGAGAAGGCCATCCTCGCAGCCAACATCGGCGTGACTCCGCAGAACAACGGGGAATTCATCCGTTTGGTGATTCCCGCCCCGACAGAGGAGCGACGTAAAGAGCTGGTAAAGAAGGCCAAACAAGATGCCGAGCAGACCAAGGTGGCCATCCGCAATATCCGCCGCACCGCCAACGATGACGCCAAAAAGCTGAAAGACGAAGGTGTGGAAGAGGATGCCATCAAAAAACTGGAAACCGACATCCAGAAGGCAACCGATGAAGCCATCAGCAAGGTGGATAAAATCATGGAGGCCAAGGAAAAAGAAATTATGACCGTTTAATTTTTCATTTATAAAATCTAAAAGTATGAATATTCCTGAAAATTTGAAGTATTCCCAAGACCACGAATGGTTAAAAGTGGATGGTGAATTTGCATTGGTGGGTATCACCGCTCATGCCGCTAACGAATTAGGCGACATCGTGTTCCTCGATATCCCTTCTGTGGGTGAGACGTTGGACAAAGACGAGGTTTTCGGCTCTATCGAAGCTGTGAAGACCGTTGCTGATCTGTTGTTGCCTGTTGGCGGCGAAATCGTTGAATTCAACGAAGCTCTCGAAGGCGAACCCGCCCTCGTGAACAGCGATCCTTACGGCGAAGGCTGGATCATCAAGATCAAAATGACGGATCCCGCACAAGTGGCTGACCTGATGGACGCTGCCGCTTACACCGCCATGTTGGGATAATTATCCAACCATTGTTGCATTTATGAAAAGAGACGCAAATTTGCGTCTCTTTTTGTTTTAGGAATATTTTCTTCTTAATAAATCGCAGAATGACAAATAGGCATCGGATTTAGAATCCCAGAAGAATTTCTGTTTAAGCTTTTCAAGGCAGTCAAAGGCTTCTTCCAAGGTTTTGCATTCATTCAATTGTCTGATGGATGCGCTGAAATCCTCGCCCCGGTTATGGAATAATTCTTTGATATAGATAAATTTGTCGTTGATGGAAATAGCTTTTGTCAAATCGCCGACCTTGGCGCGTTGGTATTGACTGCTGATGGAGTGGTCTTCCCGCTGTTCGTTGAAAAGATCGTTGAGAGATCGTTGTTGAGTTTTGTGAATAAGAGTTTGGGTTTCTTTGGGCGGCTCCGGTTTGACAGGGGTGGGGGCCGGTGTCGCAGGAGACTTCTCTGCAACGGGAGCCGGGATCACTTCCGCGGGTTTTTTCTCAACAGGCGTTGACTTCGGTTGAGGTTTTTCCGGAGCAGGAGTACTTTTGGGAGGAATGAAATTCAGAATGTCGTCTTCTTCATGGAAATTTTTTTCTTCCGGAGATGTTGTGATTTCTATGTCAGGTTCATTGAAAAGGTCGTTGGCGTCATCGTGAATGTCAGCGTTAATAACTATCTCTTCTTCAGGTTCTTCCAGATTCTCGAAAACATCATCGACGGGTTCGGGTGTCGATTCTTTATTCAAACTCTTGGCAGTCTGTTGTACGGGTTGTTCTTGTTCTTTGGCTTCAATTTCCTCCGCAATCTCCTTAAGTTCCTTTTCCACAGCAGCTTTGTAGCTTTCATGTTCCGTGTCGAAGAAAAGGTCCACGTCTTCTTCCAATGTCTTGGCGGGGGTGAACTCTCTTTTGGGATTTGCAGTAGCTTCCGGTTGTATTGTCTCTTGTTGAGGAGCGGTGTATTCTTCGGTTTCCAAGGCTGAGACACGGACATACAGATTCCGGATTTTCTCTAACAGGATTTCTTTTTCAATAAAAGCAATTTTGATTTCTTTTTCATTGTCAGATAGCAATTTATCTAACAATTCCGACATTTGTTGATAGGTGTCGTTCATTTTTTTCGATTTTTTATATCAGGTTAACGGTTTTTATTATAATTTTGCGCTCAGAAAAAGCGCACAAAAATACGAAATTCTTACATACGGAATAGAGAAATGTTTTTAGAAAATAAGGCGAGTAGAAATCATAAAAAAGGCTGGATAGAAGTAATTTGCGGTTCCATGTTTTCTGGAAAAACGGAGGAACTTCTTCGTCGTATCCGTCGTGCGGAGTTCGCTAATCAGAAAATCGAGCTCTTCAAGCCGGCGATAGACACGCGCTATGATGAAACGGAAGTGGTCTCGCATAACGATAATTCCCGGATTTCAACACCGGTCAACAACTCTTCGGAAATATTGCTCTATATCAACATGAATGATGTTCAGGTTGTTGCCATCGATGAGATTCAGTTTTTCGATGACGGAATCGTAGATGTTTGCAACCAGCTGGCCAATGCCGGTATCCGAGTGATAGTCAGTGGGTTGGATATGGACTATAAGGGTGTTCCGTTTGGTCCGATGCCGAAACTGATGGCGGTGGCGGAGTATGTCAGCAAGCAACATGCCATCTGCACGCGTTGCGGTGACCTCGCTCAGTTTTCCTATCGCATTGTCCCAAACGAGCAACAAGTCCTCCTCGGCGAAAAAGACGCCTACGAGCCGCTCTGCCGCCACTGCTACGAGGAAATGAAAGCCAACAGCCAATAGCTAAAAGCTAATAGCATAGTCTAAGTTTAAGTCAAAGTTTGAGGGGTGTTCCAATCGCTTCCCGTCACCGACTTTCTGGCAAGGTTCTCCTCTTGACATCACACACTGTTATCACCGCCATGGCTGCCCATACGATGGCAGAAAGTTTGTCTGTGTCCAAGAAATTGTTGAATACCCCGTGGGTATAATAGGAAACTAAAGAAATCACCATACATAAAGACAACAGTTTCAATGTTTTGTCTTCCGTGTTTATATGTGTTTTGATTCCTACGACAAGGAAAGCGATTACGATGGCGAAGACCGATAACATGCCGGGTATACCGCTTTCTGCGCAAGGTCCGATATATTCGCTGTGGGCGTTGCCGCCATCGCCGAAGTCAGTGGAGATGATGGTGCGGTAATAGCCCTTCTGGAATGGCGCGTACTCGAACTGGTAAGTGCCAGGCCCCCAACCGAATACAGGTTTTTCCTCAATCATGCCGAATGCGGCCGTCCACCGGTTGATGCGTTCCATGTTGGAAGCATCGGTGCTAATGTTCGACATGGACTGGATATGTTCGACAAAGTTGCCGGAAGAATCCTGGCTGTTACGGCTCATTTTGTAGAGAATGTCGTCCGCATAGAAGAATAGCAGCAGGCCTAAAACCAAACCTCCGCCCAGTATCCATGAAAGTTTGATGCGCAGTTTGAGAATAACCAGCACTCCGATCGCCACAACAAGACTGATCCATGCAGCACGGCTGAACGACAGGTAAAATGCCATCAGCAGAATTAAAGTAATGACTACATAAAATATCTTGTGCGATAATTTGTTGTCAGGCAAGAAGAAAAAGCCTGCCGTGATGGGAATCATGAAAGCCAGTGCCGCGCCGTATGCCGTGTGGTCGTTGTAGAATGGTGACATGACATAGTGGGCGTAGTGTTCGTCAAAACCGCTGAGGGCATGCAAGTAAGTGGTGATGAGAACGATAACGGTTAACCCGACGGCATAACAATTGAAATAACGAACGGCATTTTTCAAATCATCCTCCACCAATTGCATGAAAAACCAGTAGCAGGAGGTGATGAACCAGAGCTTGGAGGCGAAAGCTTTGAGCGAAATGACAGGACGCACGCTGGTCAGACAGGTAATCAGCATCCAGCCGAGATAAACCATTATTGCGATGGATATAGGATGATTCAGGAAGGAGCGGTTTATGCGCAGGTCGTAAAGAAGCCGTGCGAAGAAAATCATCGTCAACGCAATCATCAGTCCTTCAGAGGGTAAGGATAATCCAAGGTGGATGTCTTTGCTGCTGAAGATGACGGAGAACGGGGTGGTGAGGGCGATCAGGTACATGGCCACGTCAGCATGGAAAAAAAGAACATACAATCCCACCGCGGCTATCGTAATCAAAGGAAATATTTGAAATTCTCTGATTATGGAGTAGCCGTTGGCCACCACAAGCGCCATGGCGATTACAAAGCCTATAATCTGCCGTTTAGTGATCTTGTGAATCTGCTGCCGGATCTTTTCTAACAGGCGTGTTTTCAATTCTTTCAATCATTAAAAGAATAATCATAGTCAGAATGAAGGCGCAAAGCGTGGAAATCACAACAATGAGGGATTTTTTCGGATAGAACTTCTTGTCAGCAGGGAATGGCTTGTCTATCACAAACTTAACCGGCATAATGGTGGTCATATCCATTTTGGCGTCCATCATTTTCTGTTTGCACAGGGCATGATATTTGCTGAAATTGTATTCAAGATCCTGATATGCGGTGAGTTGCGCTCCATATTTGGCAATGGTATCCTGTTCTTTCTGAATACGCTGCATGGCGGCGGTGTTCCCTTGCGCGGCGGCAATGGCGTATTGCTGGGTGAGACGTTCGCTCTGGAGTTTCACGTCGAAGACACCGTGAGCCATAATTGCCCTGATGGAGTCGTTGACGGATGCGATTTCACGTTCAACAGAATCCATCTGGTTTTGCAGGATAATGCAAGCGGCCAAAGCACGCTCATGCTCCACGGCGTTCTTAATAGTGTCCAGCCAGCGCACCACATCAAGAGTCATCTCGTAGGCACGTTGCGGGTCCCAGTCGCTCACGGATACGGAAATGGCACCATAGTCTGTGCGCTTGATCGTCATATTGTTGGTGATGGTCTTGTAAAGTTTAGTCATCCCGCCCTTTTTGTTCACATCGATGTTGTAGTATTCGGCGAGTTTGTATTTCTCAATCAGCGAATCCTTGATGGCCACGGAGTTCAGGAACGGCAGCATCTGTTCGGTTTCGTCAACGGTGGCCAACGCCTTGATTTCCAATCGTTCGTTGTAGTTCTGCTCGTTCAGGAGGATTTTGGAAACGGAGCTGGTCCGGGGTGCGTAGAGTAGGGCGGTGGATTTATAGCGCGGTCGCACGAGAAAAGAGCAGGCCGCCGACACGAAAAATGCGGCAACACACACAATCAACAACCATTTCCGCCATTTCCACATAAACTGCAGCAGACTGAACGCATTGTACTTGTTTTGATTTTCCATTCGGTATTTTTTTGTTTGATAATGATATAAAATTCTATTTTTCGTGTAATATTAGCTACTAGAATAAAACTGTTCACTAATCACTGCTCACTATTCACTAATTAATACAACAACCCGAGTTCCATTTTGGCGGCGTCGGTCATGCGATCCATCGTCCAGGGCGGGTCGAACGTGACATCGACCACCACTTTGTTCACGCTGGGAATCATGGACACGCGGGTTTGCACCTCCATGGGCAGACTTTCCGCCACGGGACAATTGGGCGCGGTCAGCGTCATCAGGATATAGACATCGTTGTTTTCGTTCACCTCTAACTTGTAGATAAACCCTAATTCCCAGATGTTTACAGGGATTTCGGGGTCGTAAATGGTGTTGAGAACCTCGATCACTTTACTCTTCATAAACGTCACTTTTTAAATTTTGCAAAAATATGAAATCTTAACGTATCGTTGTCGTTTTTAGTTTAGTTCTAAAGATATTTTTTTAGGTTTACCACTTTCTACTTGCTTTTTTCATAGGTACTCAGGTCTGAAACGCCAACAGCTGACGGCCAAAAGCCAATAGCTATAACCGATTAAAGAAAAATCGCCATTGTATTTTGTTTTTCGTTTTATAACGAAAAATTCGTTATCTTTGCCGCCGTAAAATAAACAGATATGGTGACATTGAAGAAACTTACTGCCTCGGAAGAGGCTATTATGCAGATAATCTGGAAGTTGGAACAAGGTTTCGCGCAGGACATTATGAGCGAGATTCCCGAGCCAAAGCCGCCGTACAACACTACGCTCTCTGTGGTGAAGGCGTTGGAACGCAAGGGCTATGTCGGGCACGAGACTTTCGGCAAGGCAAATCGCTACTATCCGCTCATTTCTAAAGAGGACTACTCCCGTAGTCTGCTTGGTCGCGTGGTCAGCCACTATTTCAACAACTCCCTCTCTTCGCTGGTCTCCGCTTTCACGGCTGACCATCCTATATCAGAAGAAGAGCTTGAGGAACTGGAGCGTTTGGTGGAGGAAGCGAAACGAAAAAGCTATTAGCTGTTGGCTATTGGCATTGACAAAAAGCTAAAACTCAGGTTGCGAAATATGATTAAGCTAATTGATTTCGGAATTATAGTGTTGTCGAGCGGTTTTTTGCTGCTCTGTTATATGCTGTTTCTGCGTAAAGAGAAGTATCATCAGCTTAACCGTTTCTATTTGCTGTTTTCTTTGGTGTTTTCTTCGTTGCTTCCTTTTATAAAGTTCACTGTTTCTGTACAACACCTAATACCGAATACTCAATCCTTTCTGACAACGGTTACGGAAGCTCCAGCCATTCCTTTTGGGATGATATTGTATGTGGCAGGGGCTGCGCTTTTCTTTATCTTGTTCTTTTTGAGATTGTTTAAGGTCTTGAGGCAGATCATTGGAAAGCATTACATTGAAATGAATGGTTTGAAAGTTATTGATAATCCTGAACAGAAAGTGCCCTTTTCCTTTTTCCATTATGTTGTGGTAGATTCTACCACATTTGAACTCGATGAGCTGGATTTGGTGCTGCGTCACGAGGCGGCTCACGCCCAACAGTGGCACACGTTGGATATTCTTTTTGTTGAACTTCTCGGAGTGATTTGCTGGTTCAACCCTTTCGTGTGGGCGTATAAGTCCGCGCTCAAGTCTCAGCACGAGTATGCGGCCGACGCGGCTGTCATCCACTCGAATGTTCCCCGTAATGACTATTTCGATCTGATTTTGAAACAGATTCAACATCAAAACCGTCTGGCTCCCGTCCATTCGTTCGGTGCCACTGCTGTCAAAAGCCGCATTCGCATGATGATAGCTCCCGTTCACGGTCGCCACCGTTGGATGCGTTATCTTTCCGTGATTCCGATGTCGGCATTGCTTGTTGCGGGCAATTCGCTGCTCGCCTCCTCTAAAAACGTTCCTTCGTTTATGGAAAATGTGGTGGTTCCCGCTGCGGTTTCGCAGTCGCTTTCCGAATATTCTGATAAAGCGGAGACTATTCCAACGGAAACCGTCAAGGTAAAGAGAGTTGTCCGTCAAGCAAAATCCCAGCAGAAGCGGGAGGAAAATATTTCCCAATTGGAAGCGCTGGAGTCCCAGTCCTGGCTCTCCACTCAATATGGCGATCCCGTGGAGTTCTATGACGAAGCACCCGACACAAAGCAGGAGGAGCATTACAATGTAATTGTGACGGGCGATGCGCCGCAAATCTATCAGGTCAGCGTTTCCGAAACACCATAATCTTTCCGTAATTTCCCCTTAATGTTCAAAAACTTATTCCTTAAACAGCCCCGTTAGGGGCAAGAGCTTGGTAGAATTGATTATAACGAAAAAATCATTATATAACGAAAGCATCATTAAAACCCAAAGCAATGAAAAAGATTACAAACATTCTGGTTATCACAATTTTGTGCTTGGTCGTTCAGGCACAGGAACCCGTTCTTTCACCGAGGTTGAAAGAGTATTACCGTATTAAAATGGAGATGAGCAATCTTTACAGTGAGTTCAGTTGGGCGGAAAATCGGGCAAATGACACGGTGTCGATGCGAGAGTTTCTTGCCCGTTACGAGGAGAACAGGCATCGGTTGCATCAGTTTTCCGAGTATTTCCGCCCTTCTTGGGATGCGCGCAACTATGCTGATATGCTCGCTGTATTCGGCCGTTATGCGGAAGCGGTCG
>Ga0310691_10004549_pt1 | contig 15563 bp, 14 predicted proteins | sample 176DNAGHGlowgp2_FD_203887 | JGI IMG/M metagenome (GOLD analysis project Ga0310691, IMG submission 203887) | Sheep rumen microbial communities from Palmerston North, Manawatu-Wanganui, New Zealand - 1766 DNA GHGlow gp2 (v2) (version 2) | ecosystem: Host-associated > Mammals > Digestive system >...
GGGCGCCGTCCCCTTCCCTTCCGTCACGGCGAAGAAATCGAAATGATCTTGGCATCCCGGAGGCGTCTGGGGACGGCCCGAGGCCGTAGAGCGGAACGAAGCCGTCCCCTGCGCGTGTGCGGGACGGAAGAACAGGCCCGGATCCATAAGGAGGCGGACAGAACTCCCCCGCAAGGACTCCCCCGCAAGACGGAAGGACCGCAGGCCGAGTCCGCAGGCGCAGACGGAACCGCCGGCTATTTCTGCGTCTACAGAAGCACCTCGGAAACGGCGTAGGTCACGGCATGTCCGGCTATGCCCACCCGCTCTCCACGCAGGGTGCAGTAGAGCAGGCCGCCCCGCGCCGAGGCCTGCCGGCAGACAAGTTCCTTCCGGCCGAGACGGCCGCCCCAGTAGGGGGCGACAAGGCAGTGGGCGGCGCCGCAGACGGGATCTTCGGGAATGTTGAACTTGGGGCCGAAGGACCGCGTCTGGCAGTCGGCCTGCTCCCCTGGCGCATCCCTCGCCGTCACGTGCACGAGACGCGCCTCGAGCAGGCGCATGGCCTCGAGATCGGGTCTGATGCCGGCCAGGGCGCAAGGGTCTTCAAAGACGCAGAGCAGATCGCTGTCGAACCAGCATTCGGCAGGCACGGCGCCGCCGAGGCTCGCGACGATTGACGCCGTGACGGGCACGGGCTGGAGCCGGCTTGCCGGGAAGTCCATTTCGTAGCGGCCATCCCGGCGCACGACGGGCAGGTCGCCCTTGCACTTCGAGGCAAAGCAGACGGTCTGCGCCTGGGGCTGGACATAGGAAAAGAGGACATGGGAGGAGGCGAGGGTCGCGTGGCCGCAGAAGTCGATCTCGCCTCCCGGCGTGAACCAGCGGATCGCCCAGCGGCCGTCTTCCAGAGGATGGACGAAGGCCGTCTCCGAAAGGTTCTGCTCCATGGCCATGCTCTGCATGAGCCCCTCGTCCAGCCAGCCGTCCAGCACGCAGACGGCGGCCGGGTTGCCCCGGAAGGGCTCCTTCGTGAAGGCATCGACAACGTAGAGCTTCATGGCTGTTCCTCCTTGCGCCGGCTTGCATTTTTGTCCGAAGGGCGCATGCCACGCTACCCGCCATCCTCGGAGAAGGCAATGGTTCCGTCTTCCCCTGCCCCTCCCCTGGTCTGGCCCTCCCTTGGCCTGGCCGCGCCGCCAGCCTGCTCCCCCGCTGCAGGCGAAGCGTTCTGCCAGCCTGCGGAGGGAGATTATCGCCATTTTCTTCGTGCCGTCGTGCCGGCAGGGCTAGCGTTCAGCCCCTGCGCAGGGCATACACTCTGCAGGCTGGAATCCCGGCCGGAGCGAGGACCCCATGAATCTGTCATTCACGCTGCTGGCCCCGCCGGCGATCCTGCTTTCCCTGTACATATGTCAAGCGAACCCGGCCCGTGCCGGGAGCCTCATGGACGAGTTCATCGCCACCCTGCAGCAGGACGCCGATGCCGGCAAGGCCGACGCCCAGTTCAGCCTAGGCGGGCTGCTCTACGAAGGCGAAGGCGTCCCCCAGGACTACGCGAAGGCCTTCTTCTGGTTCAAGCAGGCCGCAGCCCAGGGGCACGCCGAGGCGCAGCACAGCATCGGCGAGATGTACGCCGAAGGACGCGGACTCCCCCAGACTCCTGCCAAGGCCAAGGAATGGTGGGAGCTGGCCGCGGCCCAGGGCCATGCCGAGGCGCAGTGCGACCTGGGACGGCTGTTCGAAGAAGGCCGCGGCGTCCCCCAGGACAGGAAGGCCGCAAGGGAATGGTACGCCAAGTCCTGCGAAGGCGGCTTCCAGCGGGCCTGCAACCGCCTCGAGCAGATGAACGAAGCCGGCCAGTAGACGCAGGGGCCCTTGGCGTCTGAAGCGGGTCTTGCCAGCCGCAGACCCCGATGCAGGCTCCAGTGATTCCCTTTCCTGCCGGCTCTGCGCCGCCAGCCGCGCCTTCTTCCAGAGCTCGGCCCTGCCCCTTCCGCCGCCGGCGAAGCCGCGCCGGCCCCGGCGCCGAAGGCACGCCTCCCGAGGCAAAGACCAGCGGGGCGCTCAGCTCCAGCCCCCGACGGCAAGAGGCTGCGCGGCGACATCCTTCCTCGCGAAGGCCATTGCGCTTCCCGGCAGGCGCAAGACGGCGTCCCCAGCCTTCAGAACCCGGCTTCAGATCCCCGGGAAGACCCGGCTTCAGATCCCGGGGAAGGCCAGTCGAGAGCGCCCGCAGGCCATGAGTGCGTCCTGCACCCGCATCTCCATCCCGTCAGCGGCGCCGTCCCTGGCCTCAGCCGTCCCTGCCGGCAATCCTGCCGTTCCCGGGGCCGGCCAGACTGTCCGCGCCTGCCCTTCCCCGCTGCAGGCCAGCCCGATGCACGCCTGCCGGCAGGCTTCCCCGGCGTCCGGGGCTTTGCCGTCAGCCAAGCGTCCTGCCGCCATGCCGGGAAGCGGGACCGCCGGGAAGCGATGCTGTCGGGAAGGGGAAGCGATGCCGCAGCGCCTCGGAGCGGCCTGACTCCACAGGAAGACGCCTTTTCGGCCTGTCCGGTCCGCTGTCGATCCGCCGCCCGGTCACTTGCGATCCGGGGGGCAGTGTGGGGGCCGCCGCACCGCAGCCCGGCCCCTGGCCAAGGCCTCCGGCCCGCTGCCGCCGGCAAGCAGGGCTGAAGGGAACGGCGCCCGCAGCGCCGGCTTCCCGCGGCTGGCCTAGTGGACCATGAACCACCAGACGAGGGGAGCGATGATCAGCCTGTACCAGGCGAAGGGCACCAGCGTCACCCGGCCGACAACGGCCACAAAGGCCTTGACGGCGGCAAGGGCCGAAACGAAGGAGCCGGCAAAGCCCACGGCGAGCACGAGGAAGTCGTCGGGCGTGAAGAGCCTCCAGCTGCGGAGCAGGTCGAAGCCCGTTGCCGCCACCATGATGGGCACGGCGGCAATGAAGGAGTATTCGGCTGCCACGGGGCGCCTGGCGCCCAGGATCATGCCGCCCATGATGGTGGAGGCGGAGCGGGAGAAGCCGGGCCACAGCGCAAGACACTGGAAGCAGCCTATGCCGAAGGCCAGTCCCGGCGTCATGTCGTCCAGCGTCGGGCAGCTCTCCCGGAAGCGGAAGAGCTTCTCGACGGCTATCATGAGGACGGCGCCGACGACGAGGGCCACGGCCACCGTGGCCGGCGTGAAGAGGAAGGCCTTGATCTGCTTGTGGAAGAGCAGGCCCATGACGCTGGCCGGCAGGCTGGTCAGGAGCAGGAGCCCTATGCCCCTGAGGCCGGCGAAGCGCCGGCCCGGCCTTGGCGCGAGCAGGCCGATGAAGCGGTCCCAGTAGAGGACGACGACGGCCAGGATGGCGCCCAGCTGGATGACCACGTCGAAGACGTTGGCCTTCTCGCCGGTGAAGTGCAGAAGGTCGTTGGCAATGATGAGGTGTCCCGTGGAGGAGACGGGGAGAAATTCCGTCAGCCCCTCGACGATGCTGAGGACGACGGCAGACCAGATGCTGTCCACGTGCAGGCTTCCTTGCTTGGCAGATGGCAGACCCGCCTTGTGGGCCGGTCCGAAGGATGCTAGGCTTTAGCAGATAGACGGCTGGCTGTCCATTTGACGCCAGCGCCCTTCCACCCCCAAGCAAGGAGCCTTGCCATGGCAGTCATCTCCCCCTCCGCCAAAGTCCAGGAAGCCGCCAAGTACATCGCTGAAAAGCTTGCGGCCAATCCGAATGCGTCCCTCGGCGCCCTCCTCGACGAGGCCGGCATGCGCTACAACCTCACGCCCCTCGACGCAGAGGCGCTCCAGCGCATCTTCGCCAAGGAGAAGAAGCAGGCCTAGTCCCAAGGCCTGTCTGCAGGCGGCGCAGGGCAGAACATGCGCCCTTCCCCGCCTGCCTCGCCGCCAGCGGGCGCCTTCCCGGCTATGCCACAGGCCATGCATCCAGGCGGCACGGGGCAGTCCGGGGCAGTCTGGGGCAGTCTGGGGGCAAGCCGTCCCGGCCGGAGCTCTCCGCCGGGCGGAAGCGGCCGGCAGCCCGATGTGGCGCCTGGAGCCTCGGCGGGATATGATGCCTTTCGGCACGGCTCTTGCGCCTGCCAGAGGAGAATCGAGTGATGAACGGCGCAGAAGACGGCCCGCTGCCTGTGGAAGTTCCCCTTTCCGCCCTTGAAGGCGTGCTCGTTGGCAATGCCGAGGACGCGGATGCCGCGACGGGGGTCACCGTCATGATCTTTCCCAAGGGAGCCATGGCCGGCATCGACGTGAGCGGCGGCGGCCCGGCAAGCCGCGAGAGCGCCCTGCTCTCGCCCCTCGCGGCCGGCACCCCCGTGAATGCCATCGTGCTCTCCGGCGGCTCCGCCTTCGGCCTTGCCGCAGGCGACGGCGCGATGCAGTGGCTCGAGGAGCGCGGCATCGGCTTCGACACCGGGGCGGCCCGCGTGCCCATTGTGGTCCAGAGCTGCCTGTACGACCTGGCCTACGGAAGCGCCTCCGTCCGGCCAGACGCAGCCATGGGCCGCGCGGCCTGCGATGCGGCATGGGAAGGCAGGCCCGTTGCAAGCGGCCCGTTCGGCGCGGGCGCGGGCGCGACAGTGGGCAAGATCTGCGGCATGCGCCGCGCCATGAAGTCCGGCCTCGGCATCTGCTGCCTGCGGCTGAAGGGGCTCGTCATGGCGGCCATCGTGGCGGTGAACGCCCTGGGCGACGTCTGCGACGAACGCACGGGCGAGACAGTTGCCGGCCTGCTCGACGCCGGCAGGAGCGGCTTTGCCGACTCCCGCGCAGCCTTCTACGGCATGGACGGCCGCAGCGGCAATCTCTTTGCGCAGACGAACACGACCATCGGCGCCATTCTGACGAACGCGGCCTTCGGCAAGGCGGAGCTTTCGAAGCTCGCGGCCATGACGCGCAATGCCTATGCCCGCTGCATCCGCCCCGCAGGCACGCTGGCCGACGGCGACACGATCTATGCCGCCTCCACCGGCGCGCAGAAGGCCGACATCAACGTGGCCGGCGTGCTCGCCGCGGACGCCATGGCCCGCGCCATAGTCCGCGCGGCGCGCGCCTCCCGCCTGGACGACGGCGAATATCTGGCGCGCTGCCGGCAGGCGGAAGGCAGCCAGCCTCTGGAGCGCACATCCGCCGAAGCGCACGACAGAAGCAGACCATGAATGAACGCGGCATCGCTTTCGATCCAAAGCACCATGGCACAAGTCAGATCAACGCAGCCGCCATGAGGCGGCAGCGCCTCTCCTTCCTTAGGCTGCCGGCCACGCAGGCCGGACAAGCCCGTTCCACGGAGGTCCCACGCATGCCCCGCTTTCTGAAAGCACTTGTCCTTGTCCTCGCCCTTGCGCTTGCCCAGGCGCCGCTCTGCGGCTGCGCCAAGCTGGAGCAGGCGAAAATCGCCCTGGAGGCTTCCGACAGGCCGCCGGCAGACCTGCCGGCAGACCTCCACGCCGACCTTGAACGGCTCGCCAGGGTGCCAGGCAGGCACATCGGCGGCTCCTTCCCCGGCGCGCCCAGCCAGGCGGACCGGCGCGGCTGGGGGCGCGCCACGCAGGGCTCGGCCTACGATCCCTTCGACAGGGTCTACTACACGCTGGGATCCAGGCAGGACGGATCCTCGGCCATGCGCGTCCTGACCTGGGGCGACGGCGAAGAGGCCCGCACCTTTGTCGATGCCACAAGCTTCCAGTACGGGCGCTTCCCCCACCAGGGCCTCGCCCTCTACCGGCCCTCGGCAGCCGATCCCGTGCGCTTCTTCTGCTGCGCAAGCCAGCACGAGGCCAAGGACAGGGAGGCAAAGGAGAACACCCTCGTCCTCAACCTCCTCGAGTGGAACAAGGCCGCCAAGACGGCGGAGATCGCGGCTTCCTGGAAGCTCTTCGACGGCAAGAGGTACATGCCCGGCTTCCGCATGGATCCCTGCGTCTCCCCCGACGGCAAGTGGCTCGTCGCCCAGGCCAAGCGCATAGAAGACGGCAAGATCGCCATCGGCGTCTGGAAGGTCGACAGGCTGCTGGCAGCCAAGGGCCAGCCCGGCGCGGCCGTGGACGCCGCGGGCCTTGCCGAGCGCGTCTTCGTCTCGCCCTGGGGCACCAGAAACATCGCCATGCAGAGCCTCGCCACGGACGGCCGCTGCATCTACGCCCTGCACTCCTCGCCCGACCTGTCCCCGCACTCGGTCTACGTCATGGACATGCACGGGCGCCGGCTCCTCGACAGGAAGCCCTCCACGGAAGGCCTCGAGCTCTACCCGGAGTTCGCCAAGCACAGCGTCGAGGGCGAGAGCCTCTTCTTCGCCGAGGTCGGCGGCAGGACCTGCCTCGTGATGGACGTCTCCCTGGGCGTGTGCAACGTCAAGGACGAGGCCGGCGCGATCCGCAAGGACAAGTACTCCCGCTACAGCCACTACTACGTGCTCTTCTAGGCTCAGCCGAGCCCAGCCCGGCTTCTTTTCCCGGGCGTTCCCGCAGCGCCCCCGCGCGGCCTTGGACCGCCCGTCAGCCAGAGGCCTTCGGCGCGGCCAGACGGCTTTCGCCGCGATCTGATAGCCTTCGGCCGGCCAGACGGCCTTCTGCACGGCCTGCCCCGCGCTCTCGCGAAGCCTGTCAAGGAGACAGCAAGGAGACAGTCATGAAGCTTCCCTCCGCACCCGCCAGCCTGGCCATGGCCCTTGCCCTGGGCATTGCCGGCGCCTTTGCCTCCGCCCTGCCCCTGGCCGCAGGCTGCGACCCCAGACCAGACCTGGCCAGGCCAGAACAGGCCAAGCCAGACCTCGCCAGACCGGACCAGGCCAGACCGGACCAGGCCAAGCCAGGCAAGGCCGCGCCAGAACAGCCGGAAGCATCCCGGGAAAGCCATGCCCTTGCCCGGGATCTTCCCGCAGACCTCATGCTGCGCTTGAAGCCGCTGGAGCGGCCTGGGCGCCACATTGGCGGCTGCTTTCCCGGCCGCCATCCCGACCAGGGTCCCCGCGCCTGGGGCCGGGCAACCCAGGGTTCGGCCTGGGATCCCTTCGACGGCGTCTACTACACCCTGGCTGCCCGCAGGGACGGCGCAGAAGCCATGCGCGTCATGACCTGGGGCGACAGGGAGCAGGACCGGGTCTTCGTGGCCGACACGAAGTGGGAGTTCGGGCGCTTCCCCCACCAGGGGCTGGCGCTCTACCGGCCCGCCAAGGACGCGCCCGTGCGCTTCTTCGCCCAGGCCAGCGTCTTCGAGGGCAAGGACAGGAAGGCGGAGGCCAAGGCCTTCGTCCTCAACCTCCTCGAGTGGCAGAAGGACCGGGGCGCCATGGCCGTCGCAGGCTCCTGGACGCTCTTCGACGCCGCAACGCACGCCCCCTGCCAGATGAACGCCTGCCTCTCCCCGGACGGCCAGACCCTGGTCTGCCGCGCGCGGCGCCTTGCCGACGGCGTCTGGGTCTTCGGCGTCTGGAAGACGGCGGCGCTCTTCGCGGCCCTGGAAGCCAAGGGGGCAGGCGCCGGTCCCGTCGATGCGACGGGGCTTGCCGAGCGCGTCTTCGCCTCGCCCTGGGGGACCAGGAACGTTGCCCTGCAGAGCCTCGCCACCGACGGCCGGCTGCTCTACGGGCTTACCTCCCCTGCCGACCTGAAGCCGCACCAGATCTTCGTCATGGACCTCCATGGCCGCAAGGTGCTGGAGCGCAGGCCCTCCTTCGAGGGCTTCGAGATCGAGCCCCGCTTCCACAAGCGCTGCGTCGAGGCCGAGGGGCTTTTCTTCGCCAGGGTGGCAGGCGAGCTCCGCCTGGTCATGGACGTGTCGCTTGCCGTCTACGACAGGCCCGACGAGAACGGCATGCCAAGCCTCAAGTGGACGCGCATCAACCACTACTACGTGCTTTTCTAGCCTGCCCGGCCCCCCGGCCGGCTCGGGGCATGGCCCTCCGCGGCTGCAGGCAGGGGGGGGCGCCGGGCCGGCGGCAGGGGGGGGAAATGCCCGGGCTTGCCGTGCCTTGACTTGTCCCGCGTTTGCCGTATCGTCAGGATCTGCGCCGGATTTGCGCCGGCCAGCATCACGGGAGGTGCCTTCATGCCTGACTTTTCCCTCTGCAAAGACTTTTCCCGGTACGACATCGACGACCGGGACGAAAACAACTGGACTCCCCTCATGGGGGCCGTCCGCCAGGGCTCCCTTGATGCCGTGCGCTCACTCCTCGCCCGGGGAGCGGACGTCAACGCCATCGGCGGCCCCGGCTGCCGCGACGAGGTCTCGCCCCTGCGCATCGCGGTCATGGACGACAACCTTCCCATGGCCGACCTGCTCGTCAAGAGCGGCGCCAAGGTCAATGCCTGCGACTGCTACGGCAACACGGCGCTCGTCGAAGCGGCCCTGCAATGCAGTGCGCCCATGCTCCAGCTCCTGATCGATGCCGGCGCCACCATGGAGCGCTGCAGCTCGAGCAATGCGGTCGAAATCTTCGACAGCGTCCAGGACGGCGCCCGAGACCTGAACGTGGATCCCGCCCCGGCCCGCAAGGTGCTGGCGACCCACTGGCTGCTCTCCTCGGCCCATTGCGGCGACTTCAACGGCGTGAACGAAGCCCTCGCGCAAGGCGCCGACATCAACGAGCGCGACGAGAACGGCAGGACCGTCCTCTTCTTTGCCGTGGAGTACTTGCCGCCCATCGACATCGGGCCCTTCATCCGCGACACCGGCGCCGACGCCTCCGTCCGGGACAGGCACGGCCAGACGCCGCTCCACTACCTGATCAGCATCAGCTACTGCGACGACAATACTATTCCCCACATCATTCCCATCCTCCTCAAGGCAGGCATCGACGTCAACGCCCGCGACATGTACGGCCGCACGCCCATCTTCTCGGCCACCACAGCCGCCATCTGCAGAATCCTCGCCGAGGCCGGCGCCGACCTCAACGCCAGGGCCCAGGACGGCTCAACCCCGCTCATCGAGGCCGCGAACGGCGAGGTGGCGCGCTTCCTTGTCGAGCATGGCGCCGATCCCTGCGCCATGGACGAGGATCGGAACACGCCGCTCTCCCAGGCCGTCTCCACCTTCCCCGACGACACCAGCGCCGTTCAGGCGCTGATCCGCGCCGGCGCCGACGTCAACGCCAGGCTCTGGAACGGGCTCACGGCCCTGCATCTGGCACGCACCCCCGAGATGGTGCGCTGCCTCATTGCCGCCGGCGCCGACCCGACGGCCAGGGACATCGAGGGGCGCCTTCCCAGCGAAGCCTGCGCCGAGTGGATGCAGCCAGAGGAAATCGAGGCGGCCTTCGGCAAGTTCCTGGGCTTTGCCAACATCAGCACCGGCATGCTGCAGTAGCCGGACTGCCGCAGCCGGCCCTGGCGCAGAAGAGTCCCCCGGCAGGGGAGCGGCCCTCCCGCTGGCAGAGGAGCGGCCCTCCCGCTGGCAGGAAGCGGCCCTCCCCGCCGGCAGACAGGGAGGGCCAGGCTGCGGCAGGGGCCTGCAGGCCCCTGCCCCCTAGAACTTTAGAACTTCAGGGCCGCCTCCAGCACGCCCTCGGCAAGGGTCGGATGGGCGTGGATGGTGGCCGCCAGGTCCTGCACCGTGCAGCCCTTGTGCAGGGCAAGCGCGGCCTCGGCAATGAGGTCCGTGGCGTGGGCGCCGGCAAAGTGGGCGCCGAGGAGCCGCCCTGTTGCCCGGTCCGCCACGAGCTTGAAGACGCCGGCGAGCTCGCCCATGGCATGGGCCTTGCCGAGCTCGCGGAACAGGACCTGGGGGCAGGCCGCATCATAGCCCTCGGCTCTGGCCTGCTCCTCGGTGAGGCCGACGCAGCCTATCTCGGGACTCGTGAAGATGCCCGAGGGGCAGACGGCGTATTCGGGCTCCGCCGTCTCGCCAAAGCAGGCCGCCGCTGCGCAGCGCGCCTCGGCTTCAGCCATGTGGGCGAGCATGATGCGCGAGGGGCCAAGCACGTCGCCGATGGCGTAGACGCCGGGAACCGAGGTCTCGAGCCGCCCGTTCACCTTGATCCAGCCCCTTTCGTCCACGGCAACGCCGGCCTCGGCAAGGCCAAGGCCCCCGGTGTTGGGAACGCGTCCCACGGTGGAGAAGACGCAGTCGCACTCGATGCTGGCAGCCTGCTTCGCCGAGGCGGGCAGCCGCTCTTCCGGCACGAAGGGCGAGGGGGCCAGATCCGCGGCCACGCCGTCATCCCCGATGCGCACGCCGGCCACGGTGCGGCAGAGCTCGGCCTTGATGCCGCGCTTCTTTGCCTCGCGCAGCAGAAGCTTCGACATGTCCTGGTCTATGGAGGGCACGGGCAGGAGGCGGTCCAGGCCTTCAACGACGGTGACCTGGCTGCCGAAGGCGCGGAAGACGAAGGCGAGCTCGCAGCCCACCACGCCGCCGCCGACGACGAGCAGCCGCTCCGGCACCCAGTCGAGCTCCAGGGCCTCGTCGCTCGTGAGCACCCTCTTGCCGTCGCAGGGAAGCGCAGGCAGGCGGAGCACGCTTGAGCCCGTGGCCAGAATGACCCTGTCGGAGACCAGATCCTCCACCGCGCCGCCGGGCGCTTCAACCTGGACAAGGCTTGCCGAGACGAGGCGGGCGCGCCCCTCCACAAGCCGCACCCTGCGCTGGGCGCAGGCCTTGGCAAGACCGCTCCGCAGGGTCTCGACCACCTTCGCCTTGCGCGCCAGCACGGCCGGCATGTCGGCCCTGGGCGCGCCTGCGCCGGCAATGCCGAACTCGGCCGCGCGCTTCACGGCCTCCAGGGCGTCGGCCGAGGACTTGAGCGCCTTGGTGGGGATGCAGCCTCGGTTGAGGCAGGTGCCTCCCAGGGCGCGGGATTCCACGAGGGCCACCTCGGCCCCCCTGCGGGCGGCCTCGAAGGCTGCGGTATAGCCGCCGGGGCCGGCGCCGATGACGGTGATGCGAAGTGCCATTGCTTTCCTCCAGTGATTGCATGCGGATAGTCGCCAGCCCCCGAATGCCTGCAGACAGGGCCTGCCCGCAGACAGGATGCCCGCAGGCAGCGTATCCGGACGCGGCGCGCGCTGACCCTGCCACAGCGCGACACTTTTGTCATGTCACAGCACGGCCCCGCAGGCCCTGGCGGCGGGCGCCGGCGCGCGCATCGGCAGGCCGACCCTAGCCCGCATGGAAGCTGCCAGAGGCATCCTGGCAACCGGCGGGATTCCTGCGGGAAGCCTGCGGGAGGCCGGCAGGAGGCCTGCGGGAGGCCTGCGGGAGGCCGGCAGGCGACTGCGCCCTCGCGTCTGCCGGCTGTCGCAGCTCCCGGCCGCAGCTGCCGGCAGCACAGCCCGAGGCCCCGGCTCCGGCCAGCGCCTGCGCCCTCGCCCCGGGGGAACTGCCGAGGCCTGCCCAGAGACGGTGGGAAGGAGGCGGGAAGAAGAGAAGATGGCAGGAAGATGGCGGGAAGAAGGGTAGACGGCGGAAAGGCAGGCGCTGGCTGCTGGAAAGCCGGCGCCATATGGGCTATTGCTGACAAGCCTGGCGGCCGGGCCGCCGGGCAAGCAAGCAAGGAGCTGATCCCGTGACGACACCCATGCTCGAGCTGCAGGGCATCGTGAAGCGCTTCGGCGCGCGAACCGCGCTTGGCGGCGTGAGCCTCCAGGCCCGCGAAGGCGAGCTCGTGGCCCTGCTCGGCCCCAACGGCGCCGGCAAGACGACGACGGTGCGCATTGCCACGGGCCAGCTCGATCCCGACGAGGGGTCAGTGCGCATCGCCGGCATCGCCGTGGCCGACGACCCCGTGCGCGCCAAGGCCCTGTGCGGGGTGGCTGCCCAGCACCTCAATCTGGACAGGGAACTCACCGTGGCCCAGAACCTCGACATCCACGGCCGGCTCTACCGCATGCCGGGACGGGCGCGCCTGGACGCCATTTCCCGCCTGCTCGAGGCAACGGGCCTGGCCGGCTTGCGGGACGCGCCCTGCAAGAGCCTTTCCGGCGGCCAGCAGCGCCGCTGCGTGCTCGCGCGCGCCCTCATGCACGCGCCCCGGATCCTCTTCCTGGACGAGCCCACGGCAGGCCTGGATCCGGAAATGCGCCGCACGCTCTGGGGGCTGGTCGGCCGGATCCGGGAGCAGGGCGCCACCATCCTGCTGACCACCCACTACATCGAGGAGGCCGAACGGCTTGCCGACAGGGTCGTCTTCCTCGACCAGGGACGCGTGGCGTGCGAAGGAACGCCAGCGGAGCTCATGGCAGGCCTCGGCGCCTTTGCCGTGGACGTGCAGCAGGCCGCGCCTCTGCAGGGCGACATTCCCCTTCCCGAAACCGTCTGCTTCCAGGAGCGCGCCGAGGCCCTCGCCTTTGCGCAGGCCAAGGCCAGCCAGGGCTTCCAGACGTCCCTGCGCGCCGTCAGGCTCGAGGACGCCTACTTTGCCGTCGCCCATGGCGCCCGGGGCGCCCGGGGCACTGGGCATCCCCGTTCCGGGAGGCCTGCGTGAAGCGCCTGCGCCCCTTTGCCGGGCTCTTTCCCATCTTCTACCGCGAGCTGCTCGTCATCCGCTCCCGCATGCCCAAGCAGCTCTTCTCCTGGCTCGTCTCCCCCCTGCTCTACTTCACGGCCTTCACCTGCGCCATGGACGGCGCCCAGGTCGCCGGCCGCCCCTACGGGGAGTTCCTGCTGCCGGGCCTGGCCGCCATGGTCAGCATGACCCAGAGCTGGGCCATCGCCGCCGACATCAACATCGCCCGCTTCTACTGGCGGACCATGGACGAGTTCATGGCCTGCCCGCTCTCCGCCTCGGGCTACGCGGCCGGCGAGGTGCTGGCCGGCATGTTCAGGGCGGTCTGCGCCTGCTCCCTCGTCCTCGCGGCAGGCCGCCTCGCCGGCATCCAGGGGAATCTTCTGGCCCCCGGCCTCTGGGCCGCGCTTCTGCTCAACGCCTTCTTCTTCGCCTCGCTCGCCTGCGCCACGGCCCTCAACGTCAAGGGGCACGCCGACCAGGCCATGCTCGCCAACTTCGTCATCGCGCCCATGGGCTTCCTCGGGGGCACCTTCTTTCCCCTCGAGCGCCTGCCGGCATGGGCCGGCGCCCTGCTGGACCTGCTTCCCCTGCCCCACGCAGCCAAGGCCATGCGCGACGCCTCGGCAGGGCTGCCCCTGAGCTGGCCAAGCCTCGCCGGCCTCGCTGCCGGCGGCGTCCTTGCCTTCCTCTGGGCCGTGGCCAGCGTGCGCCGGGTGCGCGAGCAGTAGCCTGCTGCAAGGAGCACCTTGGCTGCAGAAACGCCCTGGCTGCAGGGAGCGCAGGGCTGGCGCAAAGAGGCGGTGCGGCGACGGCGCCTCTGCCGGATCTGGGGCGGGAGCGCTGATGCGCGGAAGGTGCGGGACGGAGTTTTCCGAAGGGGACGGCTCGGAAACGGGGCTGCACGAAACCGGGACGGCCCCGAAACGGGGCTACTCGGAAACGGGATCCTTCGTCGAATAGACCTTCATGGCCATGAAGACCACGCGGACAAAGGAGAGGAAGCCGCCGACGCACAGGGAAAGCATGATGGTGTCGAGCAGCACTTCGCCCTGCACCTTGCCCTTGGCCACGGCAAGCCACATGGAAAGGGCGACGGCGACGCCGGAAACGGCCCAGCGCACGAAATCCCAGTGGCAGGAGAGGAACTTGTGGACCAGGCCGAGCCGCGTGGCCTCCTGGCACAGGCCCCTGTCCCGCCTGCCCAGGGTCCAGAAGGCGATCAGGAAGGAGGCGCCTGCGGCGCAGGCGAAGAAGCCTGCCAGCAGACCGAGGAAGTGCTCGATGTTGGGGAGCCAGGCAGGCATGATCAGGAGCACCATGACAAAGACCGTCACGGCGGCCAGCCCCGGCCTCAGGGCGTTGGCGAGGGTCTTCCCGCCCTCGTCGTCATCGTCGTCAAACATGAGCATCGCTTCCTCCGCGCAAGGGTACCAGTCTGTCTGGACGGCAGAATTGCCGGCGTCCAGCCGAAAATTCTTTCTTGTTCAGCCGTGGAAGTCAAGAGCTCTGTCGTCGCGCGCCTTCCGCGCCGCCTGCCCCATCAGCGCCGGAAAAGCCCTCTGCGCCCAGCCTCGCCTGCGTTCTGCAGCCGGCTTGAGGGCAGGCCAAGCCAGCCGTCAAAAATGCCAGCCCGTCAAACGCCGCAGGGCAGGCGCCAGTCCCTGGCCGCGTCTGGCGAAGACGACAAGAGGCCGGCATTGGCCGTGCGCCAGTCTTCTTGCCGAGGCAGGCTGGCTGCCCGCCTTCCGCTCACCGGGCGAAGACGACGAGGGGCCGGCGCCCTTGCAGACGCGCGGCCCCGTTCGGCAATGCCGTCAAGGCAAAGGCTTCCGAGCTCCTCGTGTCCCCGACGGCGCATTTCTTGTGCCGCATCTGGATCTTGGCTGTCAACGCCGTCCCGAGACCGTCCGCCGGCAGCGCCGACAGGCGCGGCACAGGCTGAAAAGGCGCCGGACCCTTGACCCCTTGGCCGGAAAAAGCGACATTCACAGCGCCTGAATACGCGCCCGCACAATCCCGCCCTTTCCAGGAGGCTTCGCCATGACCCTGCGCCCCACCCGTCTCCTTTCCCTGCTTCTCGCCCTCATGCTGGCCCTGCCCGCCTCTGCAGGCGCAGCCGGCGAACCGGCCCAGAGCCAGCAGCCTGCTGAAGGCGAATGGGCTGCCGTGGAGAAGCGCCTGCAGGAAAACCACGAGGCCATGGTCAAGGCCGTCAAGGCCAGTCCCACGCCCCTTGAGGGCTGGTGGCGCAGCAAGGCGCACGATGCCTCGGGGCTCCCCCTGGTCCAGTTCCAGGGCCAGGCCTTCCGCTACCTCATCCACGAGGACTTTGCCCTGGGCGGCACCTTCACGCTCAACGGCAGCGTCATCGACATGCGCGGCGAGCTCCTCGACGAGGGAGGCGCGGACTGCGACGAGGGCCCCTGGCACGAGACCATGACCTTCGCCATCAAGGGCGACACGCTGACCCTCTCCTCGGAAAAGGACGGCGATACCGTCTTCACGAGGCTTGCCGGCGATCCCTTCGACGACAAGGACGGCAAGGACGGCAAGAACAGATAGCGCCGTTCAGGCAGAAAGAAGCCCGCACCGGTCGCGCTTCCCGGCGTGGGCGACGCCGGGCTCCGGGGAGGCTTACCTGAGGCGCCCCGTCTTCTCTCGGGCATCCCTGCTTGGCGGGGCGCCGAAGAGGCGCTTGTACTCGCGGTTGAACTGGGCCTCGCTTTCGTAGCCGACAAGGCTGGCCGCCCTGGAGGCGCTCTCGCCGCCGACCACCATGAGGCGCTGGGCCTCGTGCAGACGCAGACACTTGTGGTACTGGAGCGGGCTCATGCCTGTCACCGACTTGAAGTGGCGGTGGAAGGTCGAGAGGGCCATATGGACACCCCTGGCCAGCTCCTCGACCTTGAGGGGGCTGGCGTAGTGTTCGCGCAGCCACGCAACGGCCTGGGCTATCTGATGGCTGCGGGTGCCGTGGGTGTTGATGCGGCGCAGACTCTCGCCGCAGGGGCCTGTGAGGAGCAGGTAGTGGATTTCGCGCACTGCCAGCGGCGCCAGCACGGGTATCTGCTCGGGCCTGTCCAGGAGGCAAACAAGGCGAAGGAAGACGTCCATGAGCTGGGGCGAGGCGTCG
>Ga0310691_10004550_pt1 | contig 15562 bp, 8 predicted proteins | sample 176DNAGHGlowgp2_FD_203887 | JGI IMG/M metagenome (GOLD analysis project Ga0310691, IMG submission 203887) | Sheep rumen microbial communities from Palmerston North, Manawatu-Wanganui, New Zealand - 1766 DNA GHGlow gp2 (v2) (version 2) | ecosystem: Host-associated > Mammals > Digestive system >...
CGCCGTCGTGGAGGCGTTCAGCCCGGAGTCGGGCGTCCGGTTCGTGTATGCGGACGTGACGGGCGTCGCGCGCCGCCTCGTCGCCGGCCACGGCGTTTCCGCCGCCGCCGCGCCCGCCTTTTCGCGAATCCTCGCCTGCACGGCGCTCATGCAGGTCGATTTCGTCGACGCCGACGAGACGCTGGTCGTCTCGGCCGACCTTCCGGGCCGTCTCGGCGGCTTCCACGTCGAATACGACGGCCGGGGATTCCTCCGCGGGGCGCCGTTCGAGCCCCGGCCGGAGACCCTTCCGGCGCCGCGCGGCGCCGGAAAGGACGACTTTTTCGGCCGCGGTTCGCGCGTCAAGGTGACGCGCGTCCGCCGCGGGGACGGATCGATCCGGTCCCAGGTCTCGATGGAGACGCCGAAGAGCCGTTTCTCGACGCCGGAATTCCTCTTTTCGGAACTGCTTTCGGCGTCGGTGCCGTCGAAGGTCTGCACGAGCGCGGGCGAGTGGAACGGCGTGCCGGAACGCGTCCGCGCGCTCGCCGCCCAGCGCGTGCCCGGCGGTTCGGAAACGGTCTACAAGCGCATTTCCGGGCTCGTGGAGGACGGGACGCTCGCCGAACAGCTCTCGGCCGATCCGACGCTCGACGCGATGCGCGACGTGCTCGGGCTCCCGGACCTTTTCACCGGCCCCACGCGCGCGGTGGCCTTCGGGTGCACGTGCTCCGAAGCGCGCATCCTCGAGGCGTGGAAGGCGCTTCCCCGCGAAGAGCTCGAGGGAATGCTCAAGCCGCTCCGGCCGCGCGTTTTCCGTTGCCACCTGTGCGGGCGGGAATGGGAAATCGGGCCCGGCCGGATCGCCGGGCTCCTGCGCGCCGGCTCCGGGGGCGACTAGCGCCGGGCCGGGGCCGCGCTACGGCGCCGGCGGCCTGGAGAACACCGAAACGTCCAGCGGGACGCCGCGCGCGGCGAGTTCCCGGAAGAACGTCGGCACGGCGCCGGTGGGCTCGAAGACGCCGAGGACGCGCCCGTCGGGATCCACGCCGGTCTGGCGGAAGGCGAAGAGGTCCTGCATCGTGATCTGCTGTCCTTCGAGGCCGGTCAGCTCCGAGATGCACGTCACCTTGCGCGACCCGTCGGGAAGGCGCGCCTCGTGCACCACGACGTCCACGGCCGAGGCGATCTGCTCGCGGATCGCGCGGGACGGCAACTCGATGCCGGACATGAGCACCATCGTTTCGAGACGCGACACGACGTCGCGCGGCGAATTGGCGTGCACGGTCGTGAGCGAACCGTCGTGCCCCGTGTTCATCGCCTGCAGCATGTCGAGCGCTTCGCCGCCGCGGCATTCGCCGACGATAATGCGGTCCGGGCGCATGCGCAACGCGTTGCGGACGAGGTCGCGGATCGTCACGGCGCCGCGCCCTTCGAGGTTCGGCGGGCGGGCTTCGAGCCGCACGACGTGCGGCTGGGCGAGCCGCAGCTCGGCGGCGTCTTCGATGGTGAGGATGCGCTCCGTCGGCGGCAGGTAGTTCGAAAGCACGTTGAGCAGCGTCGTCTTGCCGGAGCCCGTGCCGCCCGACACCACGACGTTCTTCCGCGCGAGGACGCACGCGCGCAGGAACGCCGCCATGTCCGCGGTGAACGTGCCCTTCGCGATCAAATCGCGGTCGTAGAGGCGCCTCCGGGCGAACTTGCGGATCGTGATGCAGGGTCCGACGAGCGAAAGCGGGTGGATCACCACGTTCACGCGCGAGCCGTCCGGCAGGCGGGCGTCGACGTACGGCTGCGATTCGTCCACCCTGCGCCCGAGAGGCGACACGATGCGCTCGATCGCCGAGACGAGCGACGCTTCGTCGGCGAACGAGCGGCCCGTCTTTTCGAGCCGTCCTCCGCGCTCGACGTAGACGTTTTTCGGGCCGTTGACCATGATTTCCGTCACCGAATCGTCGGCGAGAAGGGCTTCGAGCGGCCCGAGGCCGAGCGCTTCGTCGAGGATCTCGCGGCTGACGACCGCCACGTCCATGCCGGGCGGAAGGCGGCCGCGCACTTCGTCCACAAGCGTCGCAAGCGTGTCGGCGGCTCGGCGGCGGAGTTCCTCGGGACTCGTCCGCGCGGCCGCAAGGCGCTTGATGTCGAGCCGTTCGACGAGCGCCGCGTGGAGCTGGCGCTTGACGCTGCGCGTGGCGGCGTCTTCTTCCCGGACCGGAGGCGGCGGCGGAGCGGGGGGAGGGGAGGGCGGAACCGGCCGGGATTCCGGAACCGGCTCCGGCGGCGGCGCGGGCGAAGGGGACGGACCGGCGGGGCCGCCTTCCGGCGGGGCCGGCGGCGGTTCCTGGGCGGCGGCGGGGCGCGCGGCCGCCGGGGCGACCACGATCGTGTACGGACCGATCGTCACCGGCGTCGTGGGCAGCACCCGGACCGCGCGCGAGACCGGTTCCGCGTTCACGAACGTGCCGGTGTCGGACCCGAGGTCCTCCACCGTCACGCCCGCCGGCGACACCGAAAACGCGGCGTGGCGCTCCGAGACGCCCGGGCCGTCGAGCCGGATCCGGCACCGCTGGCCGGAGCCCGCGACGTAGACGCCGGGCGGCAGCTCGGCGCCGCGCGCCGGTTCCCCGTCCCGGAAAATGCCGAGTTCGTACATCGTTTCGCGCCTCCCGGTCCGTCCGCCCTATTTCCGCGAGGGCAGGCCGCGGAGTTTCGACTGACGCTGGCGGTTGAGGTCGCCGAGTTCGCCTTCGATCTTCGAGAAATCGATCCGCGGGAGTTCTTCCTCGTAGTAGACGTCGGAGCCGTTCCGGAGCGTGAGGAAAAGGCGGCCGCGCATCTGCTGGGCGAAGACGAGCACCTCGGCTTCGCGGGGGGTCGAGCAGAGCGTGACCGTGGCGTAGGAACCGTCGGCGCCGCCGGGATCGCCGAGCGGGTCGCGCGAGCGCGCCGTGGCGGTGCCCGTCGCGAGGACCGTGACGTTCTGGAGGACCGTCATCGTCACGAACCGCGCCTCCGAAGCCGGTTCTTCGCCCGGAAGGGCGAACGAGCCGAGCACGTCCACGTGGTCGCCCGGCCGGACGAGCCCCGAAACCGCCGCCGCGCCGGAGACCGGGATCGACACCGCGCGCATGCCGTCCGGCACGTCGTCCGCGAGACCCCGCCCGGCTCCGCGCCCGCCGTCGAGGTACGTCCAGAGGACCGGGTCGCCTTCGCCGATCGTGTGGGCCGCGACGCGGCCGACCACGGAAAGCCGCTCTTCGGCCGGGATGTTGTCGCCCGTCGTGCCGCTTTCGAAAAGGACGAGCGGCAGCACGTCGTCGGCCCGGATCGTCGCGCCCCGCGGGATCGTGCGCGCCGCGCCGAGCACGGTCACCTTGCGCGTCGCCGCGAGGATGCGGCGCTTCGTCTCGTCCACTTCGCCGGTTTTCGCGACGAACCAGGCGTGCGCGAGCGCCGCTGCGGCGAGCCCGGCGGCGATCGACGCAAGGAGGAGGATTTTCTGCTTCATGCCTCCAGTATACCACACGGCGACCCCTCCCGCGCGGGCGCTTGCCGCCGTCGGCGGCGTTTGCTAGAATCCGCCGCCGTTTCCGCGACCGGATGCACGGGCGCGGACGAGGTACGCCAGATGAAAAACGGATTTTTCGGCACGTTCGCCGCGCTTTCGGCGGCCGCTCTCGCGGCCGGCTGTCTCGCCATCAAGACGGAACACGAGGTGAAGCCCATCCAGATCACGATGGACGTGAATCTCAAGGTCGACAAGGCCCTGGAGCAGGAGCTGGAGAACGAACAGCGCAAGCAGGGCAAGTCGTTCGAGGCCGTGAAGGCGCTTTCCCTCGCCGGCAAGGTCGGCGTCGACGAACGCGGCTACCTCGTCGCCCGCGAGACGCTGGGCGAAGAGGAGGCGGACGCCGTCGAGGACGCCAACGCCGCCCGGCGCGTCCGCATGGCGGAAATCGCCGCCGAGACCGGCGCGAGCCGCAAGGACGTCGAGCTCAAGCGCGCCGAGAAGATCCGCGAGCGCATCCCCGCCGGCGTCTGGTACAAGGACGCCGACGGCTCCTGGAAAACCAAGTAGCCCGGTCCGGGCGCGGTCCTCCGCGCCGCACCGCCCCCTTCCTCCGACACGCGACATTCCGTCGCTTTTCCCTCCCAACGCCATGCCGACATTCAAGACATTCACCGTCGCCGCAAAAGTCCCCGAAAACCTCTCCTTCCTCCGCACCCTCGCGGGCAACGTCTGGTGGAGCTGGGACATCGAGGCCCAGTCCCTTTTCCGCCGCATGAACCCGACGCTCATGCGCGAAATGGAGTTCAACCCCGTCCGGATGCTTTCGCACGTGGGGCAGGAGCGTCTCGAGGAGCTTTCCTCCGATCCGTCGTTCATCGCGCACATGCAGTCCGTCGAGGCCCGCTTCCGGAAGGACGTGCTCACGTCGCGTCACTGGTCCGATCCTTCCGAAACGAACCGCCGCGTGATCGCGTACTTTTCGATGGAGTTCGGCCTGCACGAATCGGTGCACATCTACTCCGGCGGCCTTGGCATCCTCGCCGGCGACCACCTCAAGAGCGCCTCCGACCTCGATATCCCGCTCGTCGGCATCGGCCTCTTCTACCGCGAAGGCTACTTCGAGCAGGAGATCGACGCCTCCGGCTGGCAGATCGAGGGCTACCCCGAAAACGACGTGCACCGCCTCCCCGTGACGCGCTGCCTCGGGAAGGACGGCAAGCCGTTGCTCCTCTCCGTGCCGCTCGCGGACGGTCCGCTGCACTTCACGGCCTGGAAACTCCCCGTCGGCCGCATCCCGCTGATCCTTCTCGATTCCAACATTCCCGAAAATCCGCCGGAGCTCCGCGGCGTCACCGGCCAGCTCTACGGCGGCGACAAGCTCAACCGCCTCCGTCAGGAGGTGCTGCTCGGCGTGGGCGGTCTGCGCGCCGTCGAGGCGCTCGGCTACGAGGTCGCCTGCTCGCACATGAACGAGGGTCACGCGGCCTTTCTCGGCCCCGAGCGCATCGCCCGCGCCATGGCCCGGAGCGGCCTTTCGTTCGACGAGGCGCGCGTGTTTGTGCGCCGCACGTCCGTCTTCACGACCCACACCCCGGTCCCGGCCGGCAACGAGACCTTCAACCTGCAGCTGCTCTGGCCGCAGCTTGAGGCGATGGAGCGCGAGGGCGGTCTTCCGGCCGAGACCGTGAAGAACCTCGGCCGTGCGCCGGGCGACCATTCCGACGAGCTCTCGATGACCATTCTCGGTCTCAACTGCTCGCTCTTCGACAATGGCGTCGCGAAACTCCACGGCGTCGTCGAGCGCGACATGTGGCACCACCTCTGGCCGGACTTTCCCGTGGAGGAGGTCCCGATCGGCCACGTCACCAACGGCATCCATGTCCCGACCTGGCTCAGTTCCGACAACGCGCGCCTCTACCGCTCCGTGCTCGGACCCGACTGGGAGAAGTCTCCGCTTCCGGAGGAGCGCGCCTCCCGCATCGACCACATTTCCGACGAGGAGTTCTGGCGCGTCCACGAGGCCGCGCGCGCGCACCTCGTCCGCATCGCCCGCGAGTCGCTGGAGCGCTCCGCGCGCCGCCGTCATGCGTCTCCCTCCGAGATCGAGGCCTGCCGCAACGCCCTCGACAAGGACGCCCTCACGATCGGTTTCGCCCGCCGCTTCGCCACGTACAAGCGCGCGACGCTCCTCCTTTCCGACCCCGAGCGTCTCAAGCGCCTCCTCACGGACCCCGCCCACCCGGTCCAGATCGTCTTCGCCGGCAAGGCCCATCCGGCCGACGACGGCGGCAAGCAGCTCATCCGCCGCATCGTCGAATTTTCGCGCGACCCCGCCGTGCGCGGCCGCATCGTCTTCCTCGAAAACTACAACATCCACATCGCGCGCCGCATGGTGCGCGGCGTCGATGTCTGGCTCAACACCCCGCGCCGCCCGATGGAGGCGTCCGGCACGTCCGGCATGAAGGCCTGCGTGAACGGCGCGATCCACGTTTCGACGCTCGACGGCTGGTGGCCGGAGGGCTACTCCCCCCGGTGCGGCTGGCAGATCGGCGACGGACAGGAATTCGCGGACGAGGAGCTGCAGAACGCCAACGACGCCCAGTCGCTCTACAACCTCCTGGAGAGCGAGATCGTCCCGACCTTTTACGACCGCCCGCGCGGCGAACTGCCGCTGCGCTGGATCGGCATGATGAAGGAGTCGGTCAAGATGTCGCTCTCGCGCTTCTCCTCCACGCGCATGGTCTCCGACTACTTCCGCGGCTCCTACGAACCGGCGCTTCGCCACTACGATTCGCTTTCCGCCGATTCGTACGCCGCCCTGCGCGACGACGTTGCGCGCCGCAACGCCCTCTTCGGCAAGTGGGGCGACGTTTGCGTCGAATCCGTCGAGTCCGACCGCGATCCTGCGGGCAGCGTCGTCGGCGACGAGTTCGAGGTGACCGCCCGCGTGCGCCTCGGCGGCGTCTCCGCCTCCGACGTGCGCGTCGAACTCTGGCTCGGGCGTCAGGACTCCCGCGGCGAAGTCCGCTCCGGGACCGCCACGCCGATGGAGCCCTGCGGCCGCGCTTCCGGCGGCGTCCAGACCTACAAGACGGTCGTGAAATGCACGGATTCCGGCTCGTTCGGATTCACCGCCCGCGTCGTCCCGGCGTCGGACGCCTGGCGCACCACCATGCCCGGCTACGTCCGGTGGGCTTGACAAAACGGCCGGAGTTTGGGATGGTTCTTTCCGAACCCCGGCCGCACAATTCCTAGACGACTCCCAGAAAATGGCAAAATCCGCTCTCATCACCGGCATCACGGGCCAGGACGGCGCGTACCTCGCCAAGTTCCTTCTCGACAAGGGCTACGAGGTCCACGGCCTCCATCCCCGCCGCTCCACGCCCACGACGTGGCGCCTCGAGTACCTCGGCATCCTCGACAAGGTGGACCTCGTCGAGGGCGATCTCACGGACGGAGCCGCCTGCATGGGCGCCGTCGCCGAAACGGAACCCGACGAGATCTACAACCTCGGCGCCCAGAGTTTCGTCGCCACGAGCTGGCGCCAGCCGGTCCTCACCGCGCAGGCGACCGGCGTCGGCGCGCTCAACATGCTCGAAGCGATCCGCAAGCTGAGGCCCGGCGCCAAGTTCTACCAGGCTTCGACCTCGGAAATGTTCGGCGGCATCAAGGAGTACCCGCTCCAGGACGAAAACACGCCGTTCCACCCCCGCTCGCCGTACGGCGTCGCCAAGCTCTACGCGCACTGGGCCACCATCAACTACCGCGAGAGTTTCGGCCTGTTCGGATGCTGCGGCATCCTCTTCAACCACGAGTCGCCCCTCCGCGGCATCGAGTTCGTCACGCGCAAGGTGACGGACGCCGTGGCGCGCATCAAGCTCGGCGCGCAGAAGGACCTGCACCTCGGCAACATCGACGCGAAGCGCGACTGGGGCTTTGCCGGCGACTACGTGGAAGCCATGTGGGCGATGCTCCAGCAGCCGGAGCCGGACACCTACGTCGTCGCCACCGGCCGCACCACGACCGTCCGCGACATGTGCAAAATCGCCTTCGAGCACGTCGGCCTCGACTACGAAAAACACGTCGTGATCGATCCGAAGTTCTACCGCCCCGCCGAAGTCGACCTGCTGCTCGGCAACCCCGCCAAGGCGAAGGCGAAGCTCGGCTGGGAGGCGAAGACCTCCCTCGAATCCCTCATCACCATGATGGTCGACGCGGACCTGAAGCGCGTCGAGCGCGAACTGCGGGCCTGACGCCGCCTCCGCGGCGTCTCCCGCGCAACACCACAAGGTCCAAGTAACATGTTCGTTTTCACTTCCGAGGCCGTGTCCGAGGGCCACCCGGACAAGGTCGCCGACCAGATTTCCGACGCGATCCTCGACGCCGTCCTCGCGCTCGACCCGCGCGCGCACGTCGCCGCCGAGTCCTTCGTCGGCCCCGATTTCGCCGCGAATCTCGGCGAAATCTCCCTCCGCTCCGGCGCGATGCCCGATCCCGAGCCGATCGTCCGCGCCGTCGTGCGCGACATCGGGTACGACCGCCCGGAGGAGAAGTTCTCCTTCGACACGCTCCGCTACGAAAACCGCCTTACCGCCCAATCGCCCGACATCGCCAGGGGCGTCGACCGCGGCGCGCCCGAAGAGCAGGGCGCCGGCGACCAGGGCATGATGTTCGGCTACGCCTCGCGCGAAACCCCGGAGCTCATGCCCGCGCCGATCTCGCTCGCGCACCGCTTGATCCGCCGTTTCGCCGAAGAGCGGAAAAGCGGCCGCATCCCGTGGCTCCGGCCCGACGCCAAGAGCCAGGTGAGCGTCGTCTACGACGGAACCCGTCCCGTCGCGATCGACGCCGTGGTGCTCTCGCACCAGACGACCGCGGAGCCGGACATCGACCGCGACATCCGCCCGACCGTCGAGGCGGTCGTCCGCGACGAACTCGCGGACACCGGCCTCGTCTCGAACGCGACGAAATTCCACGTGAACCCCACGGGCCGCTTCGTCGTCGGCGGCCCCGCCGGGGATTCGGGCCTCACCGGGCGCAAGATCGTCGTGGACACCTACGGCGGCGCCTGCCCGCACGGCGGCGGCGCGTTTTCCGGCAAGGACCCTTCCAAGGTGGACCGCAGCGCCGCCTACTACGCCCGCTACGCCGCCAAGAACTTCGTCGCCGCCGGCTGGGCCGACGTCTGCGAAATCCAGGTGAGCTACGCCATCGGCGTCGCCGCCCCGACGAGCTACCGCGTCCGGTTCTTCGGCACCGAAAAGGGCAAGGCCACGGAGGACAAGGCCGTCGCGCTGCTCCGTTCCGGCGACGTGTTCGACTTCCGCCCCGGCAAGCTCATCGCCGCGCTCGGCCTCCTCTCCCCCAAGGGCTGGTGCTACCGCGACACCGCGAGCGGCGGCCATTTCGGCCGTTCCGCCTTCTCCTGGGAAGCCACCGACAAGGTCCCCGCCCTCGCCGCCGCGCTCGGATCCTGAACGGGCGCAAGCGGAAGCGGGGAACGCACGGCGGAACCGTTCCGCTGCTTCGCTCGTCGCCCCGCCGGGCCAGAGATTCCAAATTGCGGATTCTGGCGCATTTTTGCATTCCCTCCCGCATTTTGCTAGATTTGGACCCGCAAACGGCAAGGGGCGCGACATGGCAAAATGCAAAATCCATGAACCTGCCGCATTCCACGCCGGCATTCCCGAAGGCGGGCCGCGGCCGGCGCAGGCGACGGTTCTGTACGTCGGAGCGGTCCACGGCGACCAGATCCACGAGCGGACTCTTGCCGGCATCCGCCGCTGCGCCGTGCTGCGCGGGTGGAACGTCCGGTGCGTGGAGAAAGGCGCGGCGACGTCCGGGAACATCAGGGAAACGCTCCGCGCGAACCATCCGGTCGCCGGTTGCATTGTCGAGGCCTCGGATGACAATTCGACGCTGCCGCCGAGGTGTTTCGGCCGCCTTCCGACCGTCTACCTCCACGCGAGTCCGGCGTTGCGCCGGACCGGCGCCGTCTGCATCGGCACGGACAACGAGGCAATTGCCCGGGCCGCGTTCTCCGAACTCGCCTCCGGACGTCCGAACGCCTACGCCGCGGTCGGTGTGCGCGAGGGGTTTTTCTGGTCGCGCGCCAGAGTGCGGGCGTTCCGCCGTCTCGCGGCCGAAACCGGCGCCGCCTGCCACGTGTTCCCGACGAGGAACGAAACCAAGCCCGAGCGCTTGGCCAGGCTCGCCGCGTGGATGGCGAAACTGCCTCCGAAAACCGCGGTTTTCGCCGTGAACGACTTCACGGCGGCCTACGTGACCGCGGCCGCCAGGATGTCCATGCGCCCGATCCCGCGCGACGTCACGGTTGTCGGGGTCGACAACAACGTCTCGGTCTGCGAGTCGTCGAGCCCCGCCATCTCCAGCATCCGTCTCGACCACGAACGCGCGGGGTTTCTGGCGGCAAGGATGCTTGGAGAGGAGATACGAATTGTTCACAAATCCCCAATTGCCAATTGTTCACAAATCACAAACGGCAAATCCGATTTGAAATTTGGCTCTTGTGGTCATTTGTCTCAATTGCAAATTGTGAACAATGCCGTCGGCCCTCTGATGGTGGTGTGGCGCAGATCGACGGGCGGGCGCGGCCGGAGGGAGCCGTTTGTCATGGAGGCCGTGGACATGATCCGCCGCGAGGCGTGCGAGGGCCTCACGGCGGAGGCACTCGCCGCGCGCTTCCCCGTGTCGCAGCGCCTGTTCAACCTCCGTTTCCGCGAGGCCGTCGGCCACAGCGTCCTCGACGAAATCCAGCACGTCCGGCTGGAGACGGCGTTCGCGCTTCTTTCACGAACCGGGACCGCCATCGGCGCCATCGCCGGAATGTGCGGCTACCGAACGGAAATCGCCCTCAAGTGGATTTTCCGCAAGAAAACCGGGATGTCCATGTCCGAATGGCGCCGCCGCAACGGCCGCTGACATTTTTTGCCGAAAACTAAACATGTCGCGGCGGTGGCATGCTATCGTCAATGGCGCGGGGGCGCGAACCCTCTTCGCGCGGCAACCCCATGCCGCAACATCGCAAAACACAACCCGTCGGGAAAAACCAACCATGAAAACCAACGCAATTCTTTCCGCCGCGCTTGGATCGGCGCTTGTCATGGAGACCCCGTTCGCCATGGCGCAGGAACCGGCGGCCGCCCAGACGGGCGCCGTCCTCTACGCCAACGACTTCTCGGCCCGCTCCGGAGCGTCGGCCGTGCCGTCCGGCCGGTGGCGCGGAAGCAAGTATGCCCTGGGCACGGTCGCCTACAACTACCCCAACTCGGCGGGAGGCACCTACACGTGGAGCGACGGCCTCGCGTGGGCGGACCTTGCGCGCCAGCAGGACGGGTGGGTGCTTTCGGGCAACGGCACCTGGGCGCCAGGGGCGTCCGTGACGACAAACAACGCGGCCGAGCGCCCCGGAGACACGGAGCGCCCCTTCCTCTCGTTCGGCATCAACAACGCGAACTACTACGCCGCGAGCTTCTACCAGCCCATCGGCAACTCCTTCACGAACGGCGTGGTCGAATATTGGGTTGACATGCGCGCTCCCGGCAAATGGGGAAACGCTTCCTCCATGCCGTATCTTCGATTCATCCCCATCTACCGGACCTATCTGCAAACGCCGGACAACATGGCGAACCCTCCGCTGGCCTATCCGGCCATGCTGGGACCCTGCAACCTGGCGGGCAGTGCCGCCACCGCCTCCACTACGCGATGCTTCGGCGGCAGCCAGTACAACGGCGACTTGGGAGTCGTCTCCGCCGCAGACGGCGGCTATGTCTCCCTCCGGACCGGCTGGTGGTACCGCTACCGGCTTGTCGTCGATTTCGAGTCGCACTACGTGTACTATTCCGTCTGGGAACTCGGGGCGAACGTGCCGACATGGGACACCCCGGCCGGCGAGAATGTCATGCCGCAAAAGCGCAAGTACGTCTATCGCCCCCCCACAGCCGAAACGGGGCCGCTCGACGGCATCGGGTTCGCCGTGGGCGGAATCAACAGCGGAAACCCTTCCGTCGTCACGAACATGGCCGCCGTGACGAACATCCGCGTCGGCTGGAAGGCGCATGACGCCGACGCCGAGTTCATCCCGTGCTACTCCAACGACTTCCGCACGTGCTGGCGCCGCAGCCTCGCCGACGCCACGACCGCAAGCGCCTACGCCGCGCCCGCAGGCGCCGGGGCAAGCGAGTTTTCATCCTACTATGCGAATGTAAGCGCGACGTGTCCCGGCTCGCAGGTCATCACCGGCACCACCGGCCAAGGAGCGCAGCCCGTCGGCGTCGATGGCTGGCGGCGCATCAGCGAAACGGGCGCGGCGCACCCTTCCGTGGCGAATTCCGGCGGCGACGGCGCCAACGTCCTGCGCGTCACCAAGGCGAGCGGCACCGCAGCGTCCGCCTACTGGGCCGTCTTCGGCAACTCGCTCGGCGAGACGATCACGTCCGGCAAGGTGATGTTCTCCGTCGATGTCCGCACCGCCGACAAATGGTATAGCGACGCGGCGCGCCTCATCAGCGTCGCGCTAAGCGACTCTTTCTGCTACTCCTCAGGCGTCAACTCCACCTACGGCCCGCACCGCGCGACGACCGTCGGCCTCCGGGGGGCCGGCGAGACGGACACTCCATACGCCTGGTATGTGGACAACTCCGCCACCGTGAACGACACCGCCGCCCGCGGCGCGGCCAGAACCTGGCACCGCATCGTGACGGTGGCGGACCTGGATGCCAAGACATACGATTTCACCGTCTCGAACCTCGGCGAGGCTGCGGCCGGGAAACCGGCGGACTACGACCACGCCGGCGCCTCCGTCATCCTGGCAAGGTCCGGCGTCCCGATCCGTTCCGGCGTCACCGACATTTCGTCGTTCACCCTGCTGGCATACTCCGTCGGCGACACGTGGGACGGCGCGGTGCTCTTCGACAACATCCAGGTCTGGAAAATCCCGACCGGCGGCGCGACGACGAATCTCATCTACTACAATGATTTCAACGTGCGCAAGCGCCTCAACGTCCCCGCCACGGCGGAACTGGCCGACGCGCCGAACGTCGTCGCCGCCGAGCGCGACTTCTGGACGCGCCGCGGCGGCGGCGTCTCCGGTCCGGCGCTCCTCGCGTCGCGAGGCAATGCATGCCTCGCGATGGAGGCGCAGGGCGCAAACCCCGTGTGCGTCGTGCAGGACATGGGCGCGGCAGCCGCGAAGGCGCGCTACATCTCGGCCCGCATCGACATGCGCCCGCCGTCAATCTGGCACGCCAACACGCCGGCCGGGGCCTCGTTCCTCGCCATGCTCGGCGGCGACGCCCTCCACGCCGCTTCGACCTTCGGCGGCACCGCGATCCCGTCGCACGCGCGCATCCGCTTCGGCTTCGGCACGGGCGGCGACACGGCGCTGAGCCTCCGGCGCCTGACTGCGGTCAAGGCCGTGGCGGGCGACGGCGCTACGGACAGGGTCCTCGACTTCACGGTCGATCCGGCGCACTGGTACCGGTTCGAAGCGAAGTTTTTGCCGGACGCACCGGCCTACTCGCTGTCCGTTTACGACCAGGGAACGGTCCATCCCGCATCCGCCGACGCAAACGGCACCCGCGTAGCCACTCTCTCCGGCCTTCCGTTCGACAACTCCGGCGATACGGGCGGATTCTCCACGCTCGGCTTCTTCGGCGCCGGCCTGGCCAACGCCACGCCAGGCGAGGCCGACGCCCCGACACTCGGACTCATCGACAACGTCGTCGTCGTGAACCCGCCTTCGGCATTCGTGATGGTGGTGCGGTAGTTCTTTTTCAACGCAGAGACGCAGAGCAGAGGATTGGATACTGGCAACATTTGCACAATGGCAACATTGTCAAAACTCTCTGTGTCTCTGCGCCTCTGCGTTAAAATCACCATGAAGGCTTCCTTGTTTCTTTTTCCTCTGTTTTGCCTTGCGGCGTCCGCCGCGTCATCGTGGGACGTCGATCCGGCATCGTGGCGCGCCGACGGCGACGGAGCGTTCGTGTCGTTCGGCTTCGACGGCTTCGCCGTCGCCCCGGCTCCCAAGGGTCGCGACGTGGATATCTCCGCCCGCGTGACGCCGCGCGCGTCCGCCTGCCCCGAATACGCGACGATCGGCCTTTCCGTCTTCGACGACGTCGGGCATTTCTGGGACTTCTCGCTCGTGAAGCTTCCCAAGTCGAAGGGCTCGCGCCTCGGCTGGCAGCTCATGCGCCGCAAGGGCGACCTCTGGTGGGAGGGCGGGGGATTCAAGCGCACCGCAAGAGACGGACCCGGCGTCTGGCAGTGGGGCCGCGCCTACGACATGGCGCTGCGCGTCGCGCAAGACCATGTCGAAGGCGAAGTCCGCGATGCCAAAACCGGCGCGCTCGTGATCCACGTGCGCTACGAGGCGCAGAAGAACCTCGCCGTTTCCGGCGAGGCGCAGAACCTTTCCGGGGGTTCGGGGGCGAAGCCCCCGTCGTTCGTGGGCCGCCCCGCGCTGCACGCCACGGGGCCGCTGCAAGGCCGCGTGGAAAATGTGCGCTTCCAAGTGTGCGGCGAAGTCCCCGACGTCTGGCGCGCCCTCCCCGAATACCGCCCCGTCGGTCCGGAGACCGGCGTCCGCGGCAAGGCGACCGGCTTCTTCCGCATGGAGAACGTCGGCGGCGTCGATTGGGTGATCGACCCGCTCGGCCGCGCCGTCTTTCTCGCCGGCGTCGATTGGTGCAACAAGCGCGGCGTCTGGTGCGAGGCGCTTGGCTACGCCCCCTACGGAAAACACAATTCCACCAACTATCCCTCCGCCGAAGCGTGGGCCGCGGAAACGGCCGGCCGCCTCCGCTCGTGGGGCTTCACCTTCCTGCCTTGCGGCGCCGACGAGACGATGCGCTACCGTACCCTCGCCCACGCTGACGGCGCCGACAACATCTACTTCTCCCACCGCCTTTGCGGCGGCGACCCCGACTGGTTCATTTCGGAATACCGGCGTGCGCCAGGCACGGCGCTGCCGAACGTGTTCCATCCCGATTTCCAGACGGCATGCGACTGGTGGGCGCGCCACCGCTGCGCCAGCCAGAAGGACGATCCCTGGCTCGTCGGCTACTTCATCGACAACGAGCTCAACTGGCGCGGCGAAACGCAGGAGAACCTCGCCGGCGGCGTTTTCGACATGGTGATGCGCAAGCCCGATTCCCATCCCGCCAAGAAGGCGCTCCTCGCGTTCGCCGAAAAGAATGGCGGTCTTGCGGAGGCGGCGCAGTCCGCCTCCGTCAAGCGCGAATTCCTGCGGCTCGTGGCACGCCGCTACTTCGCCGCCACGACCGCGGCCATCCGCAAGACCGACCCCAACCACATGGTGCTTGGGTGCCGCTTTGCCGGCGGCCCCGCCGGGATCGACCCCGTCGTGTTCGAGGCGGCTGCCGAATACTGCGATGTCGTCTCCTTCAACCAGTATCCCTGGGTGAACCTCGACACCGGTGAAATCGCCTGCCTGGCCGCTTTCGACCGCGCGCACGAGACGGCCCGCAAGCCATTTCTCGTCACGGAGTGGAGCTTCGCGGCGCTGGATTCGGGTCTTCCGTGCACCCATGGCGCGGGCCAGCGCTTCCGCACCCAGAAGGAGCGCGCCGCCGCTGCGGAAATGTTCCTGAACGCCATCCTTTCGCGCCCGTATTTCGCCGGCCACTCCTTCTTCCGCTGGGTGGACGAACCGGCGCTTGGCGTCAACAGGTACTTCCCCGAAAACACGAACTACGGCCTCGTCAACGAACGCGGCGAGCCGTATGCCGAACTCGTCGCGACCTTCGCGCGCATCCAGGGAGGGGGCGGCGACTCCCTTCGCCCCCCGGCGGGGGGAACATTCGACCTCGCAAGGGAGCCGCAGCAAGGTGTCAACACGCGCGACGGCGGGCTACCGGAGCGCGAGCGCTACTTTGCCGCCGACCATGCGAGCATTGTCGCCGGGGCGACGTCCCCGGCATCGGCCGTTGGCTTCCGGCAGGAGCCATCCGGCGGCTGGTTGATTTCCAACGGCCTCGTGCGTCTGTCCGGCCGCGTCGGCTCGAAGTTCATGGTCGATGAAATCGC
>Ga0310691_10004551_pt1 | contig 15562 bp, 10 predicted proteins | sample 176DNAGHGlowgp2_FD_203887 | JGI IMG/M metagenome (GOLD analysis project Ga0310691, IMG submission 203887) | Sheep rumen microbial communities from Palmerston North, Manawatu-Wanganui, New Zealand - 1766 DNA GHGlow gp2 (v2) (version 2) | ecosystem: Host-associated > Mammals > Digestive system >...
ATTGTCTCAATGTTGGTGGTGCTGTTCTTGGTGCTCTTACGACAACCGAAAAAGAAATAGTACAGAATTACTACTTTAATAATGGTTCTACCAAAGTAGATTCAGAATTAGGTTATATGATCAATGTTATTTCTGGTAAAAACCTTATTAATCAGAATTATGATCACGTGCTTGTCATTAAAGATGCTGAAAAGAAGCCTCTGTATGATAGAAACGGATATGTAATCGGTTTTGAATATACTAATATTGATACTGATGAGAAGGTTACTCTCGATAGTCTTTTTGCGACTGAAGCCATTTATGAAGCAACAACTGATGAAACACCAGTTTTTGGTAAAACGTATTACACCAAAGGTATCGATGATTCATACAGTGAATTTACTGGTACTGCATTCGAAGATGGTGTAACGTATTATGAAAATTCCGGAAATCGTCGTGTTTCTAAAGAAACAGCTATCGATACTCTCTTCGATACTAGTATTGAGAACGATTTGGTCAGCTTAACTGACTTCTTCAATATTGCTTTAACTAATGGATCTGATGGAGTGTACTATGAACCTGTACGTACAGGTAAAGGTATGGTCACGCCTCAAGCAATAGCTGGTAGTGTTGAAGTTACAAATGATATTCAGTCCAGTGATGATAAAGCCATGTATGACTTTGTTAAACTGAAACTGCCTGTCATCAAGGATCGTATTGTTGAATCGCTTCGCTTCCCGTTCACTCACATCTTTGACGTGGGTTATACCATGAAAACTAAGAAAGCCATTTGCGATTTCTTAGACGTGCGTGACGACTTTGTGTTTATTGCTTCTCCTCAGGTTCTCTATTCAGATGGATCTGGTCGTAGCATTAAGCAAAATGATATGGCTGTTGATGAAGCTAATACTGAAGCTCTTCGTGCATATTCTCTGCTTATGCGTGAATCCGTACTCTATGGCACAGATTGCATGAGAGTTTCTATCTACGAACATTCTGGTCACCTTGTTGATAGTGTGTATCAGGGTGTTGTCCCACATACTTATTGGGCTGCTGTCCAGTATTCTCAGTATGGTAATCTTACCTACATGAGTGCTACTGAACCGCGTGGTCTGCCTTATAGCTACAACCTGCTCTTCAAGGATCAGAACTGGACCAACTATCGTGCAGATAGTCAGTCTCGTGTCTGGGACGAAGGTGGTAACTATGTTCAGTTTGCAGACATGACCCGTCTGTTCTATCCTGCACTCCGTACAGTATATCGTGCAGCAACATCTGTTCTTATTGATGAATGGGTTGTTGCATCTGTCGTGTATACGAAGTATGTTGCACGTCGTGCTTGGGCTCGTTTCTCAGGTCGCAATGATTCTGCTACGACATTACAAGATATGATTAAGAAGTATATTGATACAGAATTAACTCTTCTGTTCAATGGAAAATACTCCTTCAATGTATCTGTTTATCAGACAGCAGAAGAACGCGAACTTGGTTACATCCAGCACGTAAAGATTTCGATTACTTATGGTGCGACCATGAGAGTGCTCGATGTGGACATCGAAGTTAACCGTGAAGGTTTCGTACCAGAGGAGTAATGAATTATGGCATTTAACGGAATTTATAATGATACTGGATGGACTGATTTAGGTGCTCCTAATCTGACTGACAATAATACACAGTCTTACATGCAGACAAGTAAGGATATTGCATGGGGCGTTGGTGTACATCCTGTCGGAACATATCCTATTACACAGGCTATCGGTAATGGTCAACTTGGTGTTGGTATTAAGGCTCCTGCTCTTGATGTTGCTACACCGTTAGTTCTTCCTCCTGCCGTTATCGTTGTCCTTCAGATCCCTGCTATGTATGATATTGCTGCTGCTCCTGAACAAGGTGGCGTAGCTCAGCCTTATCTCACTGCTATGGGTGCTGCACTTAAAGATATGTTTGAATCACATGCTAAAGCTGTGTCAGGCATCGATATTGATTACTCACTTGAAGCAGTTGCTGATCAGCCTCTTCATGATGGTCAGAATTTCCAGGCTCCTGGAAAAACAAAACGTGCTCAGCAGAGTCCTTCCTTTACCTTTGGTGAAGTGACTGGAAATCTTTATTGGAATATCATCAAGAAATGGATCACGGATATCAACTATCCTGATACCTATGCTATTGGTGCAAACGTCCACGTGAGTGGTGGTTGGACTATGAGTGCATATTCCATGACGATTGCTGTTATTCAGCCTGATGTGACAGGACGTCCTGATCGTATCATCGATGCTTCTATCATCTGCAATATGTTCCCACAAGGAACTGGTGGACTTGGTATGGAACGCAACGTTGGACAAATGAGAGCCGGTAACGATCGTCAGATCAACTTTACAGGTATTGTTCAGCACAACGCTTATACCAAGGAACTTGGTAAACTGATTATGGACAAACTGTCTATGCATCAGCTCGACTTCGACTGGGCTCCGCCGCAGCGTGATATTTGGACTAAGTCCATTGACACGATTGGTCTTGCTCAGGATGTCATCCATCGTCATAATCTGTATCCGCGTGCTGAGGAAAGCGCTGCTGACCACAACACGATTGATAAGACAGCTTATGCTTCGAATGGCGTCCCGATGGAAAACATCACACAAGGTGCTTCAGCTAGTCTGAATAATGAATATTCTGGTCTTTGATAAATAAAAAAGAAAACTCACCTACCCATATGGGTAGGTGAGTTATTTTTATTCAGCAATTCTTTCCAAGAGTTTCCGATATGCCTCACATACAAGAGCATAATCTGAAACAATAATGTTGTAAATACCAATGAATCTTGAATATTGAACCACTGTCATGTTATCAGAAAATTCTTTTTCAAGTTCCGTGTATTCCTGTTTTACTTTTTCTAATGTGGTAGAGATACAAGAAAAATGATCGTTGCAATCAAGTTGCTGCTCAAGATCAATTGTATCACTAGTGAGATGTTTTATAAAATCTCCAAATTTCTCGCATGCTGCTTTAAGCATGCTTACAATATCATCGGTATAGCAAACTGCTGATGTGAGAAGAGGCTGTGCCATCTCACTAAATTGAAAAGCTGTATGCTTCTTTTCTGTATTGTTATTAGTGTGGTTGCTCATAATTATTTTCCAGTTTTGTTAAATTTGAATTCTTTTTGGTAAGATTCAAGTGCAGCATATTTTGCAATAACAATGCTAGCACATTTAGAATAACTTACCACTTTCTGTATATCTGAATAAAACGTTTCTTTCTCGTTTGTATCAGTGATTTGTTGAGCTTCTGTGATATCTTTATTGATGTTTTCAATAACAGACATTGCCTTGTTGAGCTCTGGCCTGGTTAATGTATTTTCGGAAATATAATTAGTAATTTCCTTCTTAAGTTCCGAACCTTTTTCCTTTAAAAGCTTAAGAGTATTAGGAATTAATTCATATAAAATTCCCATATATTCTTTTGTATTCAGAGGAAGAGGATACTTATCCATGGGATTACTTTCCATGGATTCTACTACTTTACTTTTGTGAGCTTCTGCCATAAATAAATCTCCTGTTTAAATTGGTTAAGGGCTAACTAGTATAGTAATATATACCTTAAATAAAAAAGAACATCCTGGATCCTAATGGATCCAGGATGTAAGATTTAAATATTGATATCTGGCATACCACCATTTTCAGCATTGTTGGCAGCAGCACCCGGTTCAGCAGGAGCATTAGCTCCAACATCTGTACCACTTTCCATGTTCATGTCAGAAGACAGATCTGGTAATCCTCCAAGAGTATTCTCTCCTCCTGTAGTTCCCATGTCTCCACCCATTCCCATATCACTACCCATGTCCATGCCCATACCACCAGAGGTATCCATCATACCTTCATTCTGAACACGACTACCAAGGTTAATCTTATTTGAAACTTGTTCTTTAAGATTATCCATACCTTTCTTCTGGTTGATTACGAACATAGCAACATCGTAAAGGTTCGTTGTATCAAGCTGATCAAGAGGCGGAAGATCAAATGTGCTATTGAATCCAACTCTCTTGACAAAGTCTCTAACAAGTCTGCTTTTCTCTCTTGCTCTGAACATACGAAGAACATTAGCAAAAGCTGAATAATCATCAGGTAATAAATCATCACTATAAATAGTAGTTAAAATCTGATCAATACAACTAGAGAAAGAATTGATTTCTTCGATTTGAGCTTTATCAACAACAATATGAGGTTCAGGTAATTTTACATAAACATGATCCAGTACAGACTGTAACTGTTCTTTAATTGTTGTTTTATTCGTTTCGATTTCCTCTTTTGATTTTGGAGGATGTGTATCTTCTTTACGAATCTTCTTAGCTTCTTTTTCGAATTTATCAATTTGTTTTTCAGAGAAAGCTTGCGTTTCAGTAGAGATCTTTAATGCCTCAGAGCCTTCTTCTTTCTTTTCTTCTTTCTTCTTTTTATCTTTATCATCAATATCTTCTTCAACCACAGCAAGATCTGCTTCTTGCTGAGAATCATAGTAATCTTTTTCAGATACTGTTAATTCTTTTAAGATTTTTTCTTGAAGAGGAGTACTATATTTGATATAAGTACGAATTAATTTCGTACTTTTTTCATTTACAAATCTTTGATAGATCTTAACACGATTATTAAAGAACAAGTTTGTAGTTACAACAGAACGCGCAAATTCTTCTTCACCAGTTTTTGTTAAGATAGATTTTGGAACTTTCAATCCTTGAATCAGCCAATCACTTAACTGTGTCAGGAGAGTTTCATCAGCTCCAATAGCATCTGCTCTTTTATGACTTGTTTGCACATTAAGCGCATCACCTAATCCTTTAATTCCTTTTGGAACAATCGTAAGAGATTTTTGAATAAGATCTCTTTGTACATTTAAAGGATTATTATCATATCTCATAATTCTCTTTTCAGTTAATGCATTTTTAACTTGTTCCATTAACTGCTGAGCACTTGCATTCATTTCACCTACATTTAGTTCTACAACTTTTTGGTCAATACTGTTTTCAGTAGCAGCCATAATGTTAGCAGTAACTAAGGTAGTACGTAAACCTGTAATGGTGCGTAAATCTTCAATTAAAGACTTTCCTGTACCATCCTGGTGAACATCGAAGCAATAATAAACCATCATTGGTTCTGGCACGAAGATTAAGCCAATTCTTCTGCTATCTAACATATTTCTCATTAAACATGTCGTAATAGCTTCATGCTGTTGAATCTGTGTTCCACCAAGACCATATTCTTCTAGTTTACGTTCCATGAAGTGACGAAGAATATTACCAAAGATAGCAGATGTAATTTTGAAATGTTGTAAAGGAGAACGATCCCCAACAATAAGAGAACTAGGAACACCAAACATGGCATGCATATTAGATTCCATTAATCTACCATTTGCATTCATGTCATTCATGTCTCTATTGTCAGGATTAATCGGTTCACCCCATTGATTTACAAGAACAAAATATCCGATATGTTGATCAGGTGCTCCTGGAACAATAACAGGAACAACTGCCTGATAAGGTAATTCAATAAGAGTAGGAGCTTCTACTTCACCTTCTTTTGCTGATTCTGAATTTAGAACATAAAGAGGTGTTGGCTTATTTAAAATGAATTCCTTATCAATATCTCTTTGCATATTTTCGAGTTTTGATCTAATATCGTTTCTATGCTTTGTTAATGTACTAATATTTGTAGAGAAACGAATAAAGTTTTTACTCTTATCAATAACTTCTTTTAAATCTTTTTTAAATGTCTCTTTATCTTTAAAGATCGTATTAACATTATCTTTACTAATGAAATCCAATGCTTCTATACTAGAGAGACAATCATTTGCCATTCTATCTACAAAACCATTAAACTCCTCTGTGTCAGGTTTAATTGATAATGTTTCAAATGAAGCTAGAGGATTTAATGATTCACCAGAAGTTACTTCTTTTGCTTTACCTGGTCTTGTTGTTGCACGGATAGTATCCAGGTCACTGCGTTCAAACATACCAGCGTATTCTAAGTCGTTAAGATTCTGTAATGTTTTAATATTAGATTGAGGGAGAATCATGATTGGAGTAGCACCTGTTTGATACATTGCGTTTCCAATCCATTTTGCTAATCTTTGACTCAATCTTAATTCATTATTAATATAATCAGATAAGACTTGTGATAATTTTGTCTGCACTTCTTCAGGAAGACTTTTATCATCTACTTCAACATTAATAGCATCTGTTTGTAAATCTACAGGAGATAGAATAGATGCAACCATGATGTCTTTAGCTGCTTCAATTTCAGGTGAGAGAATATTAGCAGACTTCGATTCTCTTTCCCATGCAGCAGCACGCTGCGATGTAGATGCTAAATAATTATACAAATCAGTAGGTGTATCGTTTTGTCCGACAAACCCTTTCATAAATCCTGGTTGATATTTTAATTCACCAGGTGTATAAGAAAAGAGATTAATCTTCTTTTCTTTTTGTGTTTTTGGACGATTAGCCTGGAATGAAATTCCAATTAATCTAGCTAAACGTTTTGCACCACGGACAGGGATAACATCTTGCGGGAATAATCCGTTAGAAGCATGCGATATTCCTGGGTTACTAGCATTACTGCCCATACCCATATCCATACCTCCACCAAATCCCATGTCTCCCATACCACCCATATCTCCTCCCATGCCTGCCATAGGATCAGATGGTGGTAATCCGAAGTCATCAGCTTCCATTGAATACTTATTTTTTGCTTTGTTAGCCATTTTATACGAACCCCATGAACTTACCCCTTGCGAGGTGAAATGTATGATTCAGCTTCATATGTATCTTAGTGAAATAAGTGATTTCCTAAGAACACTTACTATCAAAGACACTTTGATTGCAGATCAGATGTTGAATACTTGGGTTAATGATGATTACAAATCGATTGTAGAACAATCAATAAATGCTCATCCTTACTATAGACAAATGTTAGGAGAGTATATTGTATTCGATCATAAAGAAATTCGTCCAGTTATTGAAAAGTTATTTGATGATGATTATCTTTTCATTGAAACAAATGAACTTCGTGATACATATAAAAATATCACAGATCCAGATGAAAGAAAAGAATTCAAAAATCAGCAAGTGAATAAAATCTTAAATGATCTCTTTCCACTTGAAACCAAAATAACATGGATGTCTCCATATTCATCAGATCCGATTACTCGTGTCGTACCAAATAAGCAGATTTATCGCTATTGTAATAAAGTACCTATCATATATAGTTATGATACACAGACACAGATTCCTTATGTTAAGGAGTTTTTACATAGCAATAATAAAGGAATTCGCTCACATGCGAACACTGCTTCGGTCTATAAAATACCGCAACAAAGATATATTAAATTGTTATCTCGTTATCCTGCGGAATCCGAAATCATTAAAGGTGTAACTTATCCGATTGATTCGAGTAAGTTATTATCTGCTGAAAATTTCTCAATTCTTAATTATGATGAACATATGCTAGAGTCTACAGAATATCAAAGTCTAATAGATTGTGTTTCTAACACATTAGCTATGATACGTAGAAGATATGCTGTAGATGGTTTTACTTATGAAAATCTGTATGCTCAAGCACATTATTACTTAGTATGGCAGATTTTATATCTAGCTTTATTTGTACAAAGAATCGTGAATATTAAATCTGGTTCTGTACATTCTTATCATATTTGGAAATATCTCAAATCACATGGATTTGAAGATTATAGAGATATTCTTTCTGTTACGCAGCAGAAGTTCTTGTATAAGAATTTGCCTTATATTAATCAGCATAAAGGAACACAGCATGCTCTTGAATTACTAACCTACGTCTTTTTAACAACAAAGAACATGTCCTTATATGCTAAAAATTTAATGCAATCTGTTGATAATGGTGAAGATGAAACAACTGTTAAAACAGCAAACAAGTATCCTATCGTGCAATCTATTCAGGTGGCAAAACCATCTATTAGAGATATTAATGCGATGAAAAGAAAATCAAGAACTAGATTCGAAAAGATTCTACATTATCTTGGTGCAAATGCTGGGGATGCTAAATTAACAGATCTTCAAGAATATCTTGGTGGTGAAACAGAAGATATTAATGAATTATATTTGAGAGAAAGAGAATCTAAGTTAGAATATCAAGATGATTATTTGTTTGAAAAATCAACAAATCGTCATACGAAATTAATGACTTATTCTCCTGTATCGCATTTAAATACAAAATTACTTGAGATTAAGAGTAATAAAACAATCAATGACTATGCTACTATTTATACTAAATTTATAGCAGAATCATTGTTATATCTTGCTGCTAATGATCAACTCAATTTCAATGTAAAAGTTCAATTAGCAAATAGCTCTAGACTAATTGAATTACCAGCTAGAGAATGGGTTGGTATGATATTCTACGCAATTAACAAAATGGAAAATAGCATCGGTAAAGATGTTTATGGTAATTTCCAAAAAGAACGTCATGATGATAATTGCTTAGATTATCCACCAGCTTATGCTGATATTGAATGGCCATTTAAGTTACCGGTTGATGGAAGACCAGAGATTCCAGAAAACTTCTATTGGAATCGTAAAAAATATAAAACAAAACCATATTTAATTTATGTGTCCAAAGTATATGACATTACAATAGGTAATACAGATTATCATTTTGTTTTACAGACAAATAATGATAACGAATATATTGTATCAAGTCCTGAAAAATGCGCATGGACTTCTGGAAGCATGACGCTATGCTATAATCCCTATTATCATTGGTGGAACATTATCGATGATAAAGATGATATAGTTTATCATACTTCAAGATCAGATGGCATTAATAAAGATATCCATTTATTAAAATGGTTTAGGTTTATTGACAACAAGTCAATTGCTTCTAAAGCAAGACCTCTCATCGAATCAGATAAAATTTATTTAGCTGATAACATGTTAAATCCTTATCGTAATGTGTCTTCTGGTGAAATCTTTGCTAATAGCAGTGATACTCTCAATGAGAAATTTGCAGAAGATATACATAATCAAGGTCTTAACTTTTTAATGGCTTATATTTTAATAAACGAAGATGAGTCTGCAATCAGTCGTGCATTGTACGATACATTAATTCGTAACTATTGTGTTAATACTGAAAGTGATTCAGGTGACAAAAAATATAGAGTAAATCTGAAGGGTAAATTATTAAGAGATATTAACAATAATAATTTATCGTTTGAAGATTACTTAAAGCAAGATTATGCTAATGATATTGTTGTGTTGAAAGGTGTTCTTGAACTTTATGATACAAGCAGTGATATTGCAACATTGTACAGTCGTATGATTGATACAATTTTAGATGCATTGCTACCGTGTAGTAAAGATTTATTAACTTACGGAGTATTCACACTCAAATATCGTTATAAGAAAGTTATAGAATTATTTAAATCAATGACTGCTTATAATTTAGCATATTTAGATCCTGAATTCTTTAATTACGAAGATACCAAATTATCAGTTCATGTTAGTGATTTCAGTTATACCAATATACGGAAAACAATTAACGATATTTCGTGTATTCCTGAAAGTTTAACAAACATTGTAAAGCAAACATGGAAACCTACTTATGTAGATCAAGATGATGTTTTACAATGTACATTCACAATGAATGATGATGTAGAAACCGATACTTTCTATAAGCAGATTTTATTGAATTATATCGATCAGATTACAGAAGCACTGACATGTAAAAAATTATCAAAGACAAAAAAGAGAAAAGCAATACGCACCATATTAGATCGTTACAATATCACAATAAGTAGTGATTTTGTTGATCAAGTTATTAAATTGCCAAATGATATTTTGTTTGCTTTAAGAAATACAAAGCATCGTATTTGTAGACATTCTCCTTCTAACAAGATTATCATTAGAGAACGTGTAAACTTCTTTGATTATGATACCGAAGTTGCTCCTGGTATTATGGCAAATATGGAAGATGTCTATATTGTAAAAGGTGATAAACCTGCAAAATGTATATGGTGTGATGAAGAAATTATAGATACAACTCAAACTCAAGATGAGGAGGATTAACCTTATGAGCTCAATCTTTCAGAACTCAGGATGTGTCAATACAGTCCTTGGTTCTTTGAATCAGCTAAGTGCTTTTTTACCACTTGCTTATCGTATTGATTTGACAACAACCTTAAATAGAAAGTATAATGTGCTTTCTGATTTACAGCCAACAACTGTTCCAAAATTGATGTATTTTGGTATTGGTATTGATGGTTGTACATGTGCAACATCAGCAAGAAGTTTTTCGCAGCACATTAAGAGATTACCTGATGGAAGAAATATGGATTTATATGCTCCTATTCCATTCCGTATGGTGACACTCGATCATGATCTTCCTATAGAAGAAAGACGTAAGTATCGTATGCGTGCTGTTAAAAGTATTAAAGTAAGTGATGATACTTATGTTGATTATGTTTGCTATTATTTAAAGACAATCGATTGGGATACTGATAATGTCGATATTATCAGAGTCAATCCTGATGGTACGGAAGATAATTATACGTTTGATGATTCTTTCTTAAGGCCTACACCTCCTGAAACACCAGAAACTGGTGGAGAATTGACTTCTAATGATCGTATCATTGTACGTGCTATCGGAAGATGTACTGTTACTCCTGATGAATTAAAAGAAGCTATGGGTATTCTGTACGGTACTAATTATTGTACTGTTTCTGAATTTGGTTTCTATACAGGATATGATGTCTATGTAGATGAGTCTGAAAAATATATAGCAAATGTGGATGAAATCGATGATAATGATCCTACAGTGGATCATACCAAATATGAAAATGCTAATATTGAAGCAGCTTACGTTCAGTTAGCAAAACATAAAACACAAATGCCTGTAACACTTGATGGTGCTAATAGTGAATTAGAAACTTTGATTTCTTTTGAAGCTTCTAATTCTATTTCTATTTAAAAAAAGAAAAATAAACTCAGGGTACATTTGTACCCTGAGTGTTATACCGGCTTATGCCGGAACAGGCGCCTTTGCCTTTGCGAGTTCGACTGCCCATTCGGCAGTTCGATCACGAAGACGGATCTCCTTGCAAGCGATACAATACTGCTTGCCGGTGAGTTCTCCTTTTTTCGCGAGCTCGTCGACGATGTCGAGTTCAATCTGCTTTTCAAACCACGTCATTTTTCCCATAAGTGTTCTCCTTATGTTAGGGATTAAAATGTTATTAACGTTATCGACTGATAACGTTAAATATTTATTTTGTTCACTATAGGAATATATAAATCAAAAATTATCATCAACACTAAAAAGAAAGTAGAGAGAGGGTAATACCCTCTCTCTACTTATTAATTAATCATTTCTGAGATTAACTTGCTTCGAAATAGTGCCTGTTTTGTCGTTGAGTACATTCTTTCTTCCAAGATGAATCTCATAGCTTGAACCACCGTTTTGAACCAGCATAGTTTCAAGAGAAGATTCAAGTTCAATTTCATCATTCAGGAAATACTCAAAATCGCTACTAACAGGAGAACCATCATCTTCGTAACCAATGTCAAACAATCCTGTTGCGACTTGACTAAAGATACTAGGTCCAACATCAAAGATTTTTGTATACCTAAAGACTTTTGGATGACTGATTACAACAGCATGTTCCTTTGCCCATTCAGTAAACTTATCTTTGGTTTTACGAAGATCCTTATAAGTCTTATCATTCTCGATTTCATAATCCTGAAGATAAGGCGACATTTCAGAACATGCAGGATCAAAGATCATAGTTGCTTCAACCAGCTTAAGAGCTGCATCGATATAAGTTACGTCATATTTGTCTCCTGTCAACAAAGCATCGAGACTATCGACAAGCATCGTTGTCGGTTCAAAGTGCTTAATGATTCCATTATATTCTTTAAGAACAATGGATTCAATCTGCTTCGAAATGTTTTTCGGTTTAGAATCAAGAACTTCAATAATCTTCTTGTTTGCTTCTTCAAAACTGAGAGATTCGTCTTTACGAATATTCTTAATCTGAATAAACACTTTTTGAAGATCAGAAAGATCACACTTGACAAGATCAAAGGAACGATACTTGATTACAATCTGATCAGCATCGTATTTCTTTTTCAACTTATCAAGAACTCCTTTCACATTGTCGGTATATTTATCCATCTCAATGTAGAGTTTCTGAGAAGTCTTAGTCCCCTGATTGATTTTGTAAGTATCAATATAACCTTTTCCTGGAATAGGAAGTTTGAATGTAACTTCCTTGTGATTCATAAGTACAGGATTCTTATAACCAGACATTGCTGCAGTGCTAATCGGCGATTTAAAAGATTCTGCCTGCTTTATGACAGGTTCAGTTTCTGCTTTCTGAGGAACATCATTCATGGGACTGACCGGTGCAGGCATTTCTACTTTAACAGGAGCAGGAGCAGAACCACCAGAATACATATCACTTGACATATCAAGGATACTTTTTCCACCGAAAGGCTGTATAGGCGCACTAGGCATTCCACCATATCCCATCTGTGGCATACCTTGTACAGGCATACCAGTCATAGGCATGCTGTTGAATCCGTTGTTGAAATTCTGAGCATACCCAGGTTGCTGTGGAATCAGACCAGAGGATGCGGTATATTGCCTATAGGCTCCGACAAACCAATTATAGATAGTCGCATCAATCAACTGAGTCGTTGTTCCGCTATTAAGCATTTGACACAGCTGATTTGCCCATGCACCAATCATCTGGTTCAAATGATTCATCATTGGAACATTAAGACCAGACGTAAATCCACCAGAATTTTGAGTCATATATTCGTTCCATTTGCAACGAATATAATTAATCATCTGATTATATTGATTGTTCATCTGCATTATTTTTCTCCTTTATTAGAAAAATGTTTTTGTGGCATCTGAGACTTTGTTATAGTTTGCACGATGGTCACTGGGTGAAGATGCGAGTGTTGCGAAATATGAGGAATTGTTCCAACGAAGTTTATAATGAGTTTTACCTTTGATTACAGTAAAACCCATGGACGTCAGATCTTTGATCTGATCAGGACGCCTATCCCATGTTTTAAGGATACCTAGAACATTTTGCTTAATTGCTTCTCTTTCTCCTGTTTGCTTGTTGCATAGAAGAATTGCTTCGCACAACTCTCGTCGCCTGCAATAAAGATCAGGAGGAATGTTTTGTAGTTCTCGTTTTACGAGATCAAGAACAAAGTCTTTGAATTCATCTCGACAAAGTTCTTTCATAGACGGTTTGTTAATCATATCAACCTCTTTGTTTGTAGCATCAGTCATTTATCGACTGATTTCTTAAAGTAATATATAGATATAAAAGATTTGAGATGGGAGGTATTCCTCCCATCTCGTCTTTTGATTAATCAAATACATGATCTAATTCATGAGCCCAATCAGGTTTAATGATTTGCCCATTTGTATCAATCTTTAAATAATAATTGATTTCACCAGCCATAATCGGCTTAGATTCGGTAAGAGCCAAAATACTTTCAACAACCAAATGACTAGGATGAGCTTTCAGCTGAGACGATTTCATCTTAGCAGCTTTCTTAGTTGTTTTATTACTTGCAATTTCTGTGTTTTCAAAACTACGTTCACGCTTTGCTAAAATCGTGATAAGTTTATTATCATTACAGAAAGACGGATTTGCTCTGAATTTGGACGCTGTAATCCAGTTTTCCATTTGACTGCAACGACTAATTGCTTTCTTAACATTATCAGGTTTTAGCTCAGGCTTTTTGGTATTAACTAAATCAAACAATGTTCTATTGATGCGAGAGACAAGTGGGCTTAATGTTTTCTCAAGAGACCCAATCTTCTTATTATAAAGATCACACGGAGAATAATTTACCAACCACTTATCCATATTGTAAAACGCGATATAAAGGAAGTCATAGATATCATTTGCATCTATTCCGATTCCTTTCAGCTGTGCTCTAGCAGGTTCATCCAAAACAGTATCCGTTGTTGCTAAATGCTTTCCTGCATTTTCTGCATACATAACTGCTTTATCGCTATCAGCACCTTTAATCTGACTATATGTATATTTTCCTAAAACAACTCTATAATATCCTGGTGAGGAACTTACAAGATCTCTAATACCAAATTGAGACCATTCATTCAAGCACATCAAGTAACTAGCGATAACCCTTCTCTTATACTTGTCGTCTTTGTTATCCAATACGGTATCCTTTACACGTAAATAGATATTGTCTTTGATTTTGATATAAGAGAAATCTTCTTCTTTCTGATAATGATCCACAATCTGAATTTCTCCAGGTTGGAATCCATAATAAGCCATACATTGATAGAATGGCATACGAACCAAATGATACAGAATAATCGGAACCATACAGGCGTTCTTACCACGACCTCTACGTCCCTGGTGAATCTTACATTGATTTACAGTTTCATTGAATACCTTACCTTTATCTGTTATGATTGTAAAGGTGGCACTTCTATAAAGCATAATTGGAGCACACATAACTTTCAGAATAATTTCGTTATGTGCATGATTGAGTCCACCAGGTTCGATCTCATACAAGATAGGCCAATAATGCGTATTCGCCATCACGATGTGATCATCAACCATATATGGAACATCTACATAAACATAATAAGGATTTCCTTGGAAAATATATTCATAACGTACAGTTTCAAATGTACTCTTAAGAATAGAAACACGTTTCTTAAGAATTTTATTTGTTCTGATACACTGAATACGTTCCTCAGGAGTTAATACTTTAAAACCAACATACCTAACTTGGGGTGGCAACTTCTTAGCACTCTCTTTAAAGAGATCATCTAGATAAAATCTAATTTGGTTTATCTTCTCTTTACGAAATTCTTTAAGAAGATAATCATTAAAATCAGGAAGTAAGTTACTTGCCTCAGTTAGTATTCTTTTCCACATATAGCTCCTTTCTATGTGAAGTTATTTTTTAACGGCTTTAATTAATTCAACACATACCAATGCGACAGCTGGAATTGCAGCTAAATACAAATGCCAAGTTTTAAACTGAGCTTCAGTATTTGCAGTTTTAGATTTTGTATCACTGATATGAACATCATTATCAGAAATATGCTCACTTGCTTTATATTTTGCACGCTCAGCTTTATGCTTAAACATTTCATTACCTGATTCTAAATCAGCTTTCATTGCGTTATATTTAAATTCAATATCATCTTTTTCTGTTTTAAGTTGAGTATAATCAGATTTAAGTGCACCTATATTTGCATTTAACTCGGATATCTTAGTATCATAAGTCTTGGCTTGAGCATTAAGTTCTTCTTTATGCTCAATATCTTTTTTAGTTAAAGATTCATTTAAAACAGACATTGTAATCCATCTAAAAGATTTACCCATTTCGTTTGCGGTAATTTCAGATGTAGTTACAAATGGAATAACACGATTTTCAAACTCGTACGTGTTTTCTTCACCAGATACAAATTTATTTAAATTGATGATTTCTTTTTGAATTCTACCGTTAGCTATAGAAAGCAATACTAATTCAAAGTCTTCGCCTTCCATATGA
>Ga0310691_10004553_pt1 | contig 15549 bp, 12 predicted proteins | sample 176DNAGHGlowgp2_FD_203887 | JGI IMG/M metagenome (GOLD analysis project Ga0310691, IMG submission 203887) | Sheep rumen microbial communities from Palmerston North, Manawatu-Wanganui, New Zealand - 1766 DNA GHGlow gp2 (v2) (version 2) | ecosystem: Host-associated > Mammals > Digestive system >...
CATAGAACACAACCTTTTCTTTATTGAAGGTCTTCTAAACGAAGATGAAGTGTTCCACTTTCTATTGGCAAAGTATGTTAGTTCGTTATCGATTCTTAGAAAAAACACTTATGTATATACAATAAGGGATAATAGTATTATCACTTCTTGGAAAAAAGAATCTGCTGAGTTGAACTGGCTGACTCTCTTCAAGATAATGATGGACAACATTGGTGGGCAGTATTATCAGCGTCAAGTCTCTGCAATTTTCTACCACGCACTTATGAGAGTTCATTGGACTGATAGTGCTATTCTAAAGAAAGGTATTAAAGATATGCTACTCAATCTAGTCAAATATGGTACATTAAGACAAAAAGCTGGACTACTGTTATGTACTGTTGTCCCAATTAGATATTTAGAAAAAACTATGCTCATAGCTGAAATTTTAGTTGGAAAAGTAACCTGTTAGATAGTCATGAAAAAATACACCATCACAATTGCCATACCTGTCTTCAACTCTGCTGAGTCAATAGAACGAACACTTATGTCTGCACTGAGCCAAACATTTCCAAACATTGAATATCTAATAATTGATGATAAAGGAACCGATGGCTCTATTAGCATTATCAAAGATATTATTAGCTCACATCCCCGTGGCAATGATGTCAGAATAATTGATCATGTTGTTAATAGAGGCATCGGAGCGACAAAAAATACTGCAATTGACAACGCATCTGGTGAATTTTTGTTCTTTTTAGACAGTGATGATATAATAACACCTGATTGCATACAAAAATTGTATGATGCAGGGAAAGATAAAGATTGCTGCTATGCAAGCTATATGATTTTTTCACATGATCTGAAGCACATTGGCGGCGATATTTTGAAAAGGTCATTCAACAGAAAAACTGTACCTAGTTTGGCACATAGCCTATACAGACAATGGAGATGCCTTTACATACCCACTTGGAACAAAATCTACAGGTTGTCATTCCTTAAAGAAAACAACATCAGATGCGCACCAGACACAAATGTAGATGATGTCTTCTTTACTTTTCAAATCTCGTTCTACTGTAGAAACTATTGTACGATTCCCGACGTAACATACTTTTATTTATTACATAATGACTCAACGACAAGCGGAATGGGTGGACTTAAGTATGACTATGCAATAGATTTAGCAAACGCATATGATGACATACTACGTTTCCTTGAAGAAAACGATTGCGGGGAATTGCAATGGGGGCATGAAAACCTTCTATGCGGACATAATAAATGGTTTGTTGCTAAAGTTCTGGAGAGTACTCTTTTGACAGAAAAACAAAAAGAACACCTGATACAGAATCGGTGCGATAGTTTACGAAGATTGGGTCATTTTTCAAGATATAACAAAACACTAATTAACTTGTTCGCCTCTGACAAATATCAGGATAAAGCTCAAGAGATTTTGGACTTCAAAGCATATTCCCCTGTCAAAAAAAAGCAAAAAGACTCTCTTTGTTTTAAGACTAAAATTTTTCTAATCAACGCCATAAACTATTTTAAATATGATTCCCAAGATTATACACTATTGTTGGCTAAGCAATGACCCTTTCCCAAAGACAATCCAAAATTGCATTGACTCTTGGAAAAAACTCTTACCTGATTATGAATTAATGCTGTGGAATTATGACAGATTCCCCCGCGGCAAATCCAAATGGGTGGATCAAGCTTTCAACAGTCATAAATACGCATTTGCAGCAGACTATATTCGACTATACGCTCTATATAATTATGGAGGTATATACCTTGACAGCGATGTAGAAGTGTTGAAATCTTTTAATGAATTCTTGCATCTTCCTTATTTCCTCGGAAAAGAAAATACAACTTCTGGTGTGGAAGCAGCTACAATGGGATTTCAGAAAGGACACCCGTTGATAGGAACTTTGCTTGAAAAATATGAAGGAAAAGACTTCATCAATCAAGACGGCACATACAATGATGAGGCTCTTCCTTATATCATCAGAAGATGCATTGAGTCAAGATACAATTATGTTGAAATAAGAACTCCTAATGATTTTACAAACAATGATGATTGCATATTTGTACTGCCAGTTGACTGGTTTAGCCCAAAACATTGGCAAACGAGAGAAATCAACTGTACAAATAACACCTACTCAATACACCATTTTTCTGCATCATGGAAAAAAGAAATTTCAGAAAAGGAAAATACAAATACTCCACAAACGAGAAAAATATGTGAAATTGCAAGCATAATAAATAATTTTATCAAGAAAATTATACATTACATAAATCTGCGATTGTGCCACATAGCAGTTAAGAATTCCACTTTTGCCTCATTATATATTCCGTTATACTTTTCTGACCGCTTCTATATAACAAAAAACATGTGGATTAATCGTTGCGATTATAAAGTATTACACATAATTAAAATGCCACTCAATAGATATGAACTGATATTTATTAAGCCAGAGGATTCAAGAATTAAATTACACAATGATATTGATTTACCTGTGGCAAAGCTATTGAATTACAATATTGAAATCCACCATGCACCACCGGGTAAATATGAAATAGTAACACGTAAGGATTTCCTTAATGAATTCAAAAGTGCTTAATGTGTAAAAAAAAACTTATCTCAATCATTGTCCCAGTCTTCAATGTCCAAGACTACATAATCGAATGTCTTGAATCCATCGCGCTACAATCTTACTCTGACGGGGTGGAGTGTATTTTAGTAGATGATTGCGGTACTGACAGCAGCATGCAGTTAGCCCAAGACTTTATAAACAACTACAACAGTGACATTCATTTCTGCACTGTTAGGCACAATCGAAACAGAGGTCTTTCGGCTGCCCGCAACACAGGCATACGGAACGCAAACGGGAAATACATACTTTTTGTTGACAGCGATGACACCATATATGCCGACTGTCTCGAATCATTCATGGAAGTAGCAAAGAAGTTCCCTGACGCAGAAATGATTGCTGCCGGCGCAAACATCAACAGGACAGACTGGAAAAAGGATTTCACTATGGAGAAGGACTTTCCTGACTATGCAGACAATCCACAATGGATAGCCAGGACTGTACTAATGCGTGGAGGATGGAAGGGTATTCCAGTAACAGCTTGGAATAGGCTGGTTAGAAAGGATTTCCTTCTTCAGCACCAACTTTTTTTCAAGGAAGGTGTACTGCACGAAGATGAATTGTGGAACTTCATGCTGGCACAAAAGTTGAGTCGCATTGCCTTCTGCAAACACGATACTTATTTCTATCGGATACGACCGTACAGTATCATTACAGGCTTTAAGACCTCCGATGAAAATGCCCAATCCTGCTTGCCCGTATGGAAAGAGATGCTCGAACACTTCACCCCGGAACTTGAACATATACAAACCCAATCGTTGTGGGATTTCATCAACGACTACTATCCTTACTGCCGCACTTACGCAGTACGACACAAGATACAGAATATACTTTGGCTGTTAGTTGGTAAAAGCATTTGGCCTACGTCTCTTTTCATTTTCCTCTATCTTATGCCGTTCATCTTCTACATTAAATTCATTAGAAAACTTGTAGCCAAGATGTCAAGAATCAATGTAAAAGACTACAACTGCTGCATGTCGTAGAGGCGTTTGTAGTAGCCGTCTTTGGCGATGAGTTCGTCGTGCTGACCGCTTTCGACTATTTCACCTTCGTAGAGGACGTGGATGATGTCGGCGTTCTTGATGGTGGAAAGGCGATGGGCGATGGCGACGGTGGTGCGGGACTTCATCAGTCGGTTGAGGGCTTCCTGGACGAGGTGCTCGCTCTCTGTATCGAGGGCTGAGGTGGCTTCGTCAAGGATGAGGATGGGCGGGTTCTTGAGGATGGCACGGGCGATGCTGACGCGCTGCCTTTGTCCGCCGGAGAGCCTGCCGCCGCGGTCGCCGATGAGGGTGTTGTACCCGTTTTCTGTCTCCATGATGAAGTCGTGGGCGTTGGCTATCTTGGCTGCTTCGATGACTTGCTCCATGGTGGCGTTCTCTACGCCGAAGGTGATATTGTTGTAGAAGGTGTCGTTGAAGAGGATTGCTTCCTGGTTGACGTTGCCGATGAGGGAGCGCAGGTCGTGTATGCGGACGTCGCGTATGTCCTTGCCGTCGATGAGTATCTGCCCGCCGCAGACATCGTGGTAGCGGGGAATGAGATCCACCAGGGTTGACTTGCCTGAGCCGGACTGTCCGACGAGGGCTACGGTCTTGCCTTTCGGTATTTCGAGATTGATGTGCTTCAGGACGTCGCGGCCTTCGTTATAATAGAAGGAGACGTCGCGCAGTTCTACTTGCTGGTTGAAACCGTCCAAAGGTTTGGGCTCTGCTTTCTCCTTGATGGGATTCTCGGCCTTGAGGATATAGTCGATGCGGTCCATCGATGCGAGTCCGATGGGTATCATGTAGGACTGACGGGTGAGGTCCTTGATGGGATTGATGACGCTGTAGAGGATGACCATGTAGAAGATGAATGTGGAGGCGTCGATGAAGCCGTTGCCTTCCAGTATGAGCCATCCGCCGAAGAGCAGCACGATGACGATGATGAGGGTGCCCATTGTCTCGGACACGGGATGGGCGGCATTGATGCGCATCATCATGCTTATCATGCCTTTGCGGAACTCGTTGTTGATGAAGTTGAAGCGCTTGGCCATCTTATCCTCGGCGATGAATGCCTTTACGATGCGCAGTCCGCTGAGCGTTTCTTCTATCTGTGCCATGATTTCTGCGAGCCCTGCCTGGACGCTTGCCGACTGGTTCTTGAGGCGCTTGGTCACTGTTCCCATGAGCCATGCGGCTGGCGGCGTGACAACGAGCACGAAGACCGTCAACTGCCAACTGACTGTGAAGAGGGTGACGAAGCAGATGATGATGGCGATGGGTTGCTGGATGAGGGTGGAGATGGCGGAAGTCACAGAGTTCTCCACCATCTGGATGTCTGTGCTCATGCGGACGATGATGTCACCCTTGCGTTCTGCGGAGAAGAAGCTGAGGGGCAGCCGCATGATTTTATTGTACATGTCCATGCGGATGTCGCGGACGACGCCTGTACTGAGCGGCATCATGATGTTGGCAGCACCCCAGTAGCCTATGCACTTCAGGCAGGTCATAAAGACGAGAATGAATCCCATGAGGCAGAGGGTGAGAAATGCGCCGTGAGTGGCTATCATCTCCTGCACCCAGGCGTAGGCATTGTTGACGATGAGGTCTTTGTTCAGGCTCTTCCAGGTCCACTCCTGATAGGTATAGACGTTCTGGTCTATCTTGAAGAGGATGTTCAGGATGGGGATGAGCACCACGAAGGAGAAGACGTTGAGCCACTGTGCCACGAAGTTGAGCACGATGGACCATACGATGTACATCTTGTATGGCCGGAAGTAGCGGGAAACTATATCGAGGAATTGTTTTATCATATGGGGCTTATGGGGCTTATGGGAGTCTTAGGTTGTTGAGTTGGTCGTAGCTGGTTTGCAGGATGGCTTTTGCACGCAGGATGCGCTGGCCGTTGTCATTGGGCTGTTCCATCATCACGGCATCTCCGTTGATGTCGTAGATGCTGATGCCTGTGCTGTCGGCAAAGAGCATTCCTGCCGGGTAGTTGCAATAGACGAAAGGATAGGTGTAGGTGCTGCTCAGGACGTTGCGGCTCCAAGGGAAATCTTTGTGCTGGATGCCCATCTGGGAGAGCAAGGTGGCTGGTATGTCGCTTTGGTTCATAAGGATGTCCATTCGGCGAGGTTCGGTTACGGCTCCGCCCAACCACAGCATGGGAGCATGGAAGAAGCCGGGGTCGTCGTAGCTTTGCTTATAGAGGAATCCATGGTCGGGAATCAAGATGACCAGCAGGTTGTCCCACTGCGGGAGTTGCTTGAGGGAGTCCACCATGCAGGCGACGCTGTAGTCAGTGTAGGCAAAGGCATTGAGTTTCTTGTCGTCAAGTCGATGATAGGGGACGTCCCAGGGTTCGTGGCTGGAGAGTGTCTGCACCACCAGGAAGTGTTGCCCGCCTTGCCAGTCTTTGACGATTTCACATGCTTTCTGGCAGGCAATACTGTCGGGCACACCCCAACTGCCGCTCTGCTGTTCGGGGGTGAAGGCTGTGTCGTCATAGAGATAGCGGAAGCCCATGTCTTCGAGGTATTGCCGCTTGCCCATGTTGGTCATTGCGCCTCCGTAGATATAGCCTGTCTCGTAGCCTTGCTGTTCAAGGGTGCGTGTTAGGGAAGGAAGGGCGGGATGAAACTCTGTCTGCTTCATCAGGCCGACATCGGGATAGCTGAGCCATCCGCTGAAGGCACTGACGGTGCCACGGTCTGTGCGGAACGAGTTGCTGTAGTAGTTCTCCCAGAAGATGCCTTCGGGAATGAGGCGGCTCCATCCCGGCGCTACATCGGGCAGGCCGCCAAGCTCTTTGACGAAGCGGCTGCCGAAGCCTTCGATGAAGGCGACAACGATGTCCGGCCTTTGCGTGGTGAGCAAGGTGTCCCGTATGTCGTCGGCAGGCTCTGGGTAGAGTCCGCGGAAGAAGTCGGTCCGGTCTTCCTCGGGAAGCAGGTTGTAGCGTTTGCCGTAATCGTCGGTGAAGCGTATGCTTTTGGCAAAGGCATAGACGGGATTGACGGCTGCATGATTGGCAAAGGACCGGTGGGGATTGCCATAGACGTCGCCTTCGCTCATAAAGCAGAAGGCGGAGACTATCAGGAAAGTCCAGATGATGCTGATGTTGCGCATCCACAGCCTTTCCGCCTGACCTTTGGGAAGCGTCTTGGGCGTGAACAGGATGCAGGGGACTATCGTCCAGAGTGCCAGCAGGAGGAATGCTGCGAAGCGGACGAAGATGTACGCAAAGCTGACGCTGTTGGTGGTGCCTTCTGGCGAAGAGGCATAGCTCAGCACCACTATTCCGAGCTTGAACTGCCAGAACTCGTACATCACGGCATCGGCCACGATGATGACTGCCACGCAGAGGCCCATGATGATGTAGTATGGAGTGAGCCAGGCACGAAGCCTCAACGACGGACGCTTCAGGGCAAGCAATCCCACGAGCCAAGGCACAGCCAGCAGCAGGGCTGCCACCATGAGGTCGTGCCCTACGAAGCCGCGCCAACATGCACCCACCGCATCCAGAAAGGACATCTCCTCCACACAGCGGTTGTTGAGGATGAACCCTACCCTGCCAATCAGGAAGACGATGAGCAGATGACAGTAGAGGTACTCAAGATAGTGTATGCTTCGCTTCACCTTACGTTTACCATTTATTCATTGACCATTTATTCATTGACCATTGAACATTGAACATTGACCATTGAACATTGACCATTGAACATTGAACATTGACCATTGAACATTGAACATTGACCATTATTCTCCTCATAGAGGGGGAGTTAGAGGGGGTCTGTTACTTTCTCCCGAAGTCGGCGGGTATCTCGCCCCACTCTTCGGTGTTCCACTTCAGCACTTCGGCGTGCTTGGGGTTCTGCCAGAGCCAGTTCTCGGCGCGGACAACGAGGTCGAGCACCTGGGCAGTTTGTTCGTCGCGCTTCAGCGTGGTCTTCGCCCTTTTGTTCCGCACCCATGCCATGCCGCTGATGCTGTCGCTATAGACCTTCATGTCCCAGCCGTTCTTCTTGATAAGGGCGAGGGCATGGACGATGGCGAGGAACTCGCCGATGTTGTTCGTGCCCTGGATGGGGCCGAAGTGGAAGAGCCTCTGCTCGTTGCCGAGATAGACGCCCTGATACTCCATCGCGCCCGGGTTGCCGCTGCAGCCTGCATCCACGGCTATGGCGTTGAAGTCAACCTTACCCTTCAGTAATTCATAATTCATAATTCACAATTCATAATTGCACGGCGAGGAACTCCCTCCCTTTGGGGAGGGTTGGGGAGGGGGCTGTTTACATCCTCTCCGGCACCTCGATGCCCAGGAGCCCCATGCCGTTCTTGATGACTTGGGCGACGGCGGCTGAGAGGGCGATGCGAATGGTGCGCTTCTTCTCGTCTTCTTCGTGCAGGACGCTGAAGTCATGGTAGAAGCGGTTGTACTCGCTGGCGAGGTCGTAGCAGTAGTTGGCGATGCAGGAGGGATTGTAGTCGGTGCCTGCCTGACGGACTGCGGTCTCGAAGCCCTGCAGCTTCTGGATGAGGCTGATTTCCTTGAGGTCAAGAGTCACAGACCCCTCTAAATCTCCCCTTAAAGGGGAGACTTCCTTCCCTGAGTGCTCTCCCTTTAAGGGAGAGTTAGAGAGGGTCTTCCACTTGCGGAGGATGGAGCGGATGCGGGCGTAGGTGTACTGGATGAAGGGGCCTGTGTTGCCGTTGAAGTCGATGCTCTCTTCGGGATTGAAGAGCATGTTCTTACGGGCATCGACCTTGAGGATGAAATACTTGAGGGCGCCCATGCCGACGATGCGGGCTATCTCCTGCGCTTCCTCTTCCGTGATGCCTTCCAGCTTGTTGACCTTGTCTGCGCTCATCTGACGGGCATCAGCCACCATGGTGGCGATGAGGTCGTCGGCATCCACGACGGTGCCTTCCCTGCTCTTCATCTTGCCGTTGGGCAGCTCCACCATGCCGTAGGAGAAGTGCACGAGGTCCTTGCCCCACTTGAAGCCGAGCTTGTCGAGCAGGATGCTGAGCACCTGGAAGTGGTAGTTCTGTTCGTTGCCCACGACGTATATCATCTTGTCGATGGGATAGTCCTGGAAGCGGAGCTTGGCTGTGCCGATGTCCTGCGTCATATAGACGCTGGTTCCGTCGGAGCGCAGCAAGAGCTTCTCGTCGAGGCCTTCGCTGGTCAGGTCGGCCCATACGCTGCCGTCGTCCCTGCGATAGAAGAAGCCTTTCTGCAGTCCTTCCTCCACCTTTTCCTTGCCTTCCAGGTAGGTCTCGCTTTCGTAGTATATCTTGTCGAACGATACGCCGAGTGCCTTGTAGGTCTCGTCGAAGCCGGCATACACCCACTCGTTCATCTTGCGCCACAGGGCACGCACCTCGGGGTCGTTCTGCTCCCACTTGACGAGCATGGCGTGAGCCTCTTTGATGAGGGGCGCTTCCTGCTTGGCTTGCTCTTCGTCCATGCCTTGAGCCACGAGCTCCTTCACCTCTTCGCGGTAGTGCTTGTCGAAGGCGACGTAGTAGTCGCCGATGAGGTGGTCGCCCTTCTTGCCTGAGCTCTCAGGTGTCTCGCCGTTGCCCCACTTGAGCCAGGCGAGCATCGACTTGCAGATGTGTATGCCGCGGTCGTTGACGATGTTCGTCTTGACGACGCGGTTGCCGTTGGCCTCCATGACCTGAGCCAAAGCCCAGCCCAGCAGGTTGTTGCGGACGTGGCCGAGGTGCAGGGGCTTGTTGGTATTGGGGCTGGAGTATTCTATCATCACCAGAGGGCTGTCCTCCGTGACGGGCTGGAAGCCGAAGCGGGGGTTCTCGCTGATGGTCTGGAGCAGGGCTATCCACTGCTGCGAACTGATGCTGAGGTTGAGGAAGCCCTTCACGACGTTGTATGCGCTGACGACTTCTGGCAGTCGCTCCACGAGCTGCTGACCTATCTCCTGCGCCGTAGCGTCGGGAGCCTTGTGGCTCATCTTGGTGAACGGAAAGCTGACGACTGTCAACTGTCCCTCAAACTCTGGCCTGGTCTGCTGCAACTGCACCATCTTCTCCTCAACTGGCTGCCCGTAGAGCTGCTCCACTATGGTCTTCACGGCCTCCGCTATCCTTGTCTCTATCTTCATTTTCCTATACATTATATATATTATGCGCTGCAAAGATACAACAAATAAATGATAAAAAAGAATAGTGTGCTGAAAATTAAGAACTACAAAGCCAAGATTGACGATTTATAGAGCAATGATGGCGAATAATGGATTAAAATTCGTACATTTGTGCCGTGAACGATTCATCCGGCGACGATGCGAACCAGGACATGTTACATAATTCTTCTGCTGGTGCAACTGCTGACGGCCTCGGCATACACCTTTGACGGCACGGCAAAGTGCAGCCCCGAACCCTTCGACACGACCGCCACGTGGCCGGTCGGACGACACCTGTCGCTGCTCATCGCCGGCGACCTGATGCAGCACATGCCTCAGATAAAATCTGCCAGGCAAAGCGACGGCTCCTACGACTACGGGGAGTGCTTCGCGGGCATCAAGGCCGAGGTGGAACGGGCTGACGTCGCCATCGCCAACTTCGAGACGACGCTGGCCGGACAGCCCTACAGCGGATACCCGCAGTTCTCGGCCCCCGACGACTTCCTGAGCGCTGTCCAAAGTGCCGGCTTCGACATCATGCTCACCGCCAACAACCATTGCGTCGATACCCGACGAAAGGGCCTGGAGCGGACGCTCACCATGATGGACTCGCTGGGAATGGCACATCTGGGAACATACCGAACCCTCGACGAGCGGGAGAGGACTTATCCCTACCTGATAGAGAAGAACGGACTACGCATCGTCCTACTGAACTTCACCTACGACACCAACGGCATTCCCGTCCCACAGCCTTGCCACGTGAACCTGATGGACACGCTGGAGATAGCTGCCGACCTCGACAAGGCACGCCAGATGAAGCCCGACGCCATCATCGCCCTGCCGCATTGGGGGATAGAGTACCAGACCCTGCCGTCGAAGGAACAAAGGGAGATGGCTGCATGGCTGCTCAGTCACGGCGTGGACCACATCATCGGCGGACATCCACACGTAGCACAACCGCTGGAGCTTCGCAACGACGGGCGCAACCTGGTGGCATGGTCGATGGGCAACCTGGTCAGCAATCAGAGCAAACCGAACACCTACGGCGGCTACATGGTGCGACTGGACATCACGAAAAGCGGCCTGCAGACCACCCTCAGCGACTGCTACTATACCCTCTACTGGGTGAGCCGTCCGCCCGACAACGGCTACCGACACACCTACCGCATCCTGCCCATCGACTATCCCGACTCGCTCCTCACCACAACGGAAAAGACGCTCCGCAGCGCCATCCGCCATAACATGCGCCAGCTCCTAAAAGAACACGGCAAAGGCGAGATTAAAGAGCACTGTTTACCGCCTTCTTTATAAGCCTGTATAGGCTGACGCGAACATAGTCCACAAGCACACAAACAGCAAAGACTGCAACGGTGATGGCAATACAAAGCAGCGGCAACACACACTCATTGCTCCTGCTCAACAAGTCTGCCGACTCTGACCAAAGCCAGTTGTGGACTATCGATTGCGTTTGGATGATATAGACAGCGAAGGAGAGTGGAGCAAGGAAGAGAATGACTTTCCTGATTTTTCCATTCTCTATACGCCAAGCCTTAGCAATATAGAATATAGCGACGGATAAAGGTAGCACCAGTCCATAATAAGACATTGCATGGACAACGAAAAGAGAACAGCCCGTCCGTTCGTTCTTATAGAGTGTGTAGGCAAACATCACAACAAACGTTACAACAAAAGCAAGTACGGCCTGACGCATCGAGAGGGCACGGTCGGCATACATCCTGATATAACCCCCAATCATGAACAGATAGATGAAAAGCAATATCTGCAGCTTGTCCATGAGTAGCCAGCCGAGCAAAGGCTGGAAACAAATGACTCCTCCTACTGCAAGAGCCACCTGATACTGCCTTTTGGAAGTGTGCTGGAGTGCCCATGAGATGAAGGGTGCCAGCAGCAAGAGTGCAAGATAAGAGGTGACGAACCAATAGGAATTAGAGAGCAAAGGAGTGGCATGACGCAAGAGTTCCTTGCCATCGAAAGACACGATGCCAAGGAAGACACAAAGCAGATAGATGCCGACCGCATAGAACCAGGTCGTGCTCCACACCTTCCAGATGCCTTTCAGTCGCAATTCCGTCCGGTCTATCATAAAGTAGCCCGTGATGAGGATAAAGAAGTTCACGCTGGGCAAAGCCATCAGTTTCAGAATTTCCAGCAAACTCCACGCGATGGCTCCTGCCGGCGAAGATGTGTCCACACGAAAGTCCCCATAGATGTCCAAACCATAGTTGATGACGTGGTTCATCACAACGCCAGCCATAGCCAGGATGCGAAGCAGTTCAAACTCTACGCGTCGGCTTCTTCCTGTTTCGGTTTCAAGCATTCAGTTTGGATTGGTGTTATTGCCAAATCGATGGCAAAGATACGATATTTTTCTGAACAGGCAAACGGGTGACACAGAAAACTTGTGAGGTTGTGAGGTTGTGAGGTTATGAGGTTGTGAGGTTATGAGGTTGTGAGGTTGTGAGGTTATGAGGTTATGAGGTTATGAGGTTGTGAGGTAAAGTCACCTTAAAACATGAAAGCAAAGCGACCTTAAAACCTGAAAGCAAAGCGACCTTAAAACCTGAAAGCAAAGCGACCTTAAAACCTGAAAGCAAAGCGACCTTAAAACCTGAAAGCAAAGCGACCTTAAAACCTGATACCTAACGAAACTAAGTTGTGTATATATAATAATGTGTGACTGCTTTTTCTTTAGATATTTATCGTTTTTCAATAAAATAATTGTCCTTTCCCTTGCAGCTTATTAAGAAACATCTTACCTTTGCACCGAAATTATTTATCGTTTTACAACAAAACATTACTGTTATGAAGAAGAAACTTAAAGTTTACAGCATCTTGTTGGCAGTCGTTCTCTGTTTTTCCATCGTTAATGGAGTGTACGAGCAGAACTGTTCGAGTTCGAGCGGGGAAAGTGATGAGGAACTTACTTTTGGCCCCTTGCCTGACGAGTTTGTAACGGTAGAGGAGATTGAGGGAGGTGTCAGGACAATCTACAAACCCTTGTTCACGATTCAAGTCGAAGTGTTCCCAAAGAACTTAAAGAAAGACAGGTATCTGGTCAGCAAAGTGGGCGAGCAGGCTTGCCAAGTGGAGATGCGGGAGGTACGCCTCGGAATCCCCAACGAAAAGTTGTTCCGTTCCACTCCTTACATCATGACATTCTGCCTGTTCATCCCTATTCTGGCGCTTTTCATCTGGCTTTTCGTCATCGTCTTCCAAGTGATTCGTTCCATAATCCGGAGTGAAGTCTTCGTCTCCAGTCTTGCAGGAAAGTTGGAGCGAGCCGGCATTCTGCTTGTTATTATCCAGCTTTTATGCTATGCCGGAGCCTATGTCATAACCTATTCACTCAAGCAGTTGGTTCATCTGGCATACTATGAAATCAAGGGCGTGGCCTATCCCTCAGACATCTTCATCATCGTCGGTCTCATCCTGATGATAGTCTCGCAGATTATCCTGATGGGCAAGGAGTTGCAGGAAGAACAAGAACTAACCATCTAAAGAAAAGGAGGAAAGATTATGAAAAAGAAACTGAATTTTTTGTGCATCACGATGCTTACGTTGATAGTGATAGAGTTTGCAAGGCTCTGTTGGGAAATGAAGGGGTTTGTGAAATTCTTTCAGCATAATATGGAATCAATCTTTGCTGATGGTTCCATTGATTGGGTGTTATTCTGGGTTACCATTATTGCTGCGGCTTTAACTTTATTAATTCTTTATCTGACATTAATCAGGGGATTGATATCGTTCGTCAAATTTATGCTGAACGTTAACAGGGACAAGATATTTGTAAAGGATAACGTCTCATTACTCCGCAAAACTGGCAAAGGCATCTTCCTATATAATGTATTCACGCTAATAAGCATTTTAACTGGTTATTTTATTAGCGTCCAATTTAATCAGCCACAATCTTTGCAACTCAGTTGGGCATATCGGAGTGTTATCTATCCCATTATCCTGGCATTTTTCTGCTGGGTTATAGCCGAGGTATTTGCCATTGGCATCAGGCTAAGAGAGGAACAGGAACTGACCATCTAAGGGAAAGGAGAGATTATGAGTATAGTAGTTAATTTAGATGTGATGATGGCCAAGCGGAAGATGTCATCACAGGAATTGGCCGAGAAGATTGGCATAACGGCTGCCAACCTCTCCATTCTCAAGACGGGCAAGGCGAAAGCCGTCAGGTTCTCAACTCTCGAAGCCATCTGTCAAGCCCTCGACTGCCAGCCGGGCGACATCCTCGAGTACAGAGAAGACACGGAAGAATAAGGGACTCAAGTTTCGGGAATAATGAGAACCTCTGGTAGAAACAGCCTTTCAGGCTCTCTCCAGCGGAACTTCCGAAACTTAAATTAAAAAAGAGAAAAAGGAAAAAGTGAAAAGATAATATGAAACAGACAATCATCGCGTGCCTTCTGTTCATAGCAGCAGGGGCAGCACAGGGAAAGCAAATCGTGTGGGAGCAGCCCACTACGGAGTTCAGTACAAGCTACGGCGACGGCTTCTTCAATTTGGCTCTCGACATCACGAAGGTCGAGCTGAAGGAGAACGAGACGCTCGTCTATATGACAGTCAGCCAGCGGTCGGACTACGATAGATATTGGTTCCAGTTCGCCAGCGGCTCTTATCTGAAGGCTGACGGCAAGCAATATGCCATCACGTCTGCCGACGGCATACAGCTCGACACGCATCAGCAGACAGGTCCCGACGGCACAAGCGACGTCGTGCTCCACTTCAAGCCGCTGCCCCTATCGACCAAGTCCTTCGACTTCACCGAGGGAGACTTCAGCGGCGCATGGTCCATCACGGGCATCAAGCCTGCGGAGGAGCGCTGGCGCCAACTGCTGCCTTCCTATTGGCGCGACGAGAAAGGCGACTGGAAGATTGCCTTCCTCGAGGACCAAGCCATATATGATTGCCGGTTCTGGCGTTACAAGAAGCTTGACATCAACCCGAAGACGGGTGAGGCAGAAATAAGCCTCACCCCAGCCCTCTCCAAAGGAGAGGGAGTTTTGCCGCCGCAAGTCACCCCTCCTTCGGAGGGGCAGGGGGAGGCTGGAGAGGTGCTTCATGTCATTGTCGGCAAGGACAAGAAGGGCAAGCGCACCATACAGATTGGCGACCAGAAGGCTTCGTACAGCATGATAACCAGCCGCTTCATGCCCGACTACCCGCAAAAGGACACGCGCACGGACTTCGTGGATACCGACTACAAAGCAGACACGGTGACGGTTGTCGGGTGGATAAAGGACATGCCGGACAAGTATAAGGGCGAGAAGACCTTCGAGTTCGGCTACCACAACCTCTTTACGGGCGACCAGGAATCAGTCTATGCCGACCTCGACGAACAGGGACGCTTCAAGGTCAGCTTTCCGCTACTGAACAGTACGGGGTTCTTCTGCGACTGGTCGCGCTGCTTCATGCGGACGATGCTCGAGCCGGGCAAGACCTACTTCCTGCTCTACGACTTCAAGGAGGGACGCCGCTACTTCATGGGCGACGACTGCCGCCTACAGAACGAGCTCTTCAAGTTCCCCGTGGACTGGCAGACAATAAGGATGGAACGCGGGGATAAAGACTTCGACAGATACATCGCCTCGACCGACAGCCTGCTTCAGACGCAGTTCGCCAAAATTGATAAGCTGTGCGAAGAGCATCCCTCGCTCTCCACTCGCTACAGTCAATATCGCAAGGGCAACACGCTTTGGCAGCAGGCATTCTACTTCGGACAGGCTCGCTTCCGCGGCGAAAACAGCCGATTCCCCGAGG